>JAABUM010005819.1_pt1 | contig 12600 bp, 16 predicted proteins | sample 5559161 | NCBI WGS metagenome assembly JAABUM01 (sample SAMN10711868, study PRJNA513369) | rock metagenome | isolation source: Antarctica rocks | place: Antarctica: Victoria Land, Siegfried Peak nord | reverse complement strand
GGCCAGCGCATCCCTCGTGACCGTCCGCTACTGGGCCGGTGCACGCGCCGCCGCGGGAGTCGGCTCCGACGAGGTGCCGGGCGACTCGGTCGCCGCGGTTGCTGCGGCCGTCGGCGAGCTCCACCCGACGCTGCGGCCGGTCCTGGCCGTCTCGTCGTTCCTCATCGACGGCGCGACGGCCAGGCCCGAGGACGCCGTTGCGTCCGGAGCGACGGTCGAGATCCTGCCGCCCTTCGCCGGAGGGTGATGCGAGGATGCATGACGTGCCTCCTGCCGACGACAGCCCTCAGGCGGTGGCCGCCGGGCCATCCCAGGAGCCGGGCACCGAGCGCCGTGTCTTCGCACCGTCGCAGCCCGCTGAGGTCACCGACCCCGTTGCCGGCGAGACGCGGGCCGGCCATCGGGCAGTAGGTGCGGCCGCTCCCGGCCCCGGGGCCGATCGCGCGGCGCGCGGGTCTACCCCCTTGGCCGCCCCCCTGACCGCCATCGCCGCGACCGTGGCCCTCGCACTGCTCCTCGCCGTCTGCGCCGCCTCCGGGCAGCCGCAGACGGGACTGGCCCTCGCGTTCGTCGGCGTCGTCCTTGCGTGGGGCTGGCCGGTCCTCCTCCGAGCGCCCAGCCCGTCCATCACGTCGGCGATCATCGGCGTCGGCGCGGTCGCCATTTCGGCCACTGCCGGACTGACCCGCACGGAGCCCTTCCTGCGCTGGGTCCCCGTCGCCGTCGCCGTCAGTGTCATCGCGGGCTTCTTCCACCAGCTCCTTCGTCGGGACGGGCGCGCCGGGCTGACCCACGGCGCGGCGACGACGGTCTCCGGCCTGGCCCTCGCGACCGTCGGGGCCCCACTCGCCGTGCTGCCGGCCTATCGCCATGGCAGCCACTACGTCTTCGCCGCCGGTGCCGCTATCAGCCTGGCGGCCCTGGCCGAGGTCCTCGGTCGGTGGCCGCTCTGGCGCCGCTGGATGCCTGTCGTGGTCGTGGTCGCCGGGGGTGCGGGGGCGATCGTCGTTTCGGCGAGGGTGGACGGCATACCGGTACTGGCCGCCGGCCTCCTCGGCGTTCTCGCCGCTGGCATCTCGCACGCCGTGCGCCGGGTCCTCCTCGCGCTGCCCGGAGCCGACGCCCTCCAGGCACGGATGGCCGTCGCTTCGGCATCGGTCCTCATCGTCGGAGTCGTGGTCTTTCTGCTGACCAGGCTGTACTCCGCCTAGCCGGCGTCAGTAGACGAGGGCCTGCACCCGGTCGGCCAGCACCTCCTCGACGAATGACGCCGCCCCGGCGACGCGGGCACCGGGCAGCAGGTCCGCCTCGGTGAGGTCGCGTCGGGCCGCGCACTGGGTGCAGACGGTGACCGCCGCGCCGGCGAGGAGAGCGTCCCGCAGGTCGGCCAGTGGTGCTGCGTGGGGCAGCTCGAAGGACTCAGCGTGGCCCGGCGTGGCCAGCCAGGTGGACTCTCCGGTCAGCCAGAGGCTGACCTCGGCCCCGCTGGCCAGCGCGGTCGCCGCGACGGTGACGCCCTGCGAGAACCGCTCCGGCGCCTCCGATCCACAGGTCAGCTTGACGACGAGCCGGCGCGTGCCGTTCTCGGAGGCGGGGGTTTCCGGCGAGGCAGGGGTCACAACCTCAGGTTACGATCCTGTGGTGCTGTCCGACCCCTGGGGCGTGTCCTGATGTTCGAGCTCGACGTCACCCTGCCCGAGCGTCTGCGCCCGCTGGCCTGGCTCATCGGGCGCTGGGAGGGAGCCGGAGTCGTCGGCTACCCGACCATCGAGTCGGCCAACTTCGGGCAGGAGATCGTCTGCTCCCACGACGGTCGCGGCTTCCTCGAGTGGCAGAGCCACACCTGGCTGCTCGACGGTGCCACGGGAGAGCGGGTGCGTCCCCTCGCGACGGAGCTGGGCTTCTGGCGACCGGGCGAGGACGGCAAGGAGGTCGAGCTGCTCCTGACCCATCAGAGCGGGATCATCGAGATGTACTACGGGACCATGGAGCCGGCCAAGATCTCCATCCAGACCGACAGCGTCGTGCGCAGCCCCAGCGCCAAGGAGTACAACGCCGGGACCCGCCTCTACGGCCTCGTCGAGTCGGAGCTGCTGTGGGCCATGGATATGGCGGCCGTCGGCCAGGGGCTCCAGAGCCACCTGTCGGCCCAGCTCAAACGCGTGGGGTAGGCCGCCTCGGTCGCGGGCTACCCTTGACCCGATGACTGATCTCCGTTCGGCCCTTCGGGCCCCGACCTCCCACCTGGCCGACCACGCCACCCACATCCACCTCGTCTGTCTCGGCTGCGGGTCCATCAGGCGGGCGACCGCCGGCGTGGCCGACGGCTTCGCCGGGAATCTTCGGGACGCTGCGGGCTTTGAAGCGGACGTGACCCACATGGCAGTCCACGGATGGTGTGACCAGTGCTCGGCGAACCGCACATGACGGCGACCCTCGTCTCGCCCCTGCTCGACCGGCCCGGAGCGGTCGCCGGGGAGGGCGGCGACCGCGCGGTCGCTGCGCACTACGGCGACCCGATGCGCGAGCAGCGGCTCCTCGTCGAGCGGCTGGCCGCGGTCGACCTGTCCCATCGGCCCGTGCTCACCATCACCGGGCCGGACCGCCTCTCGTGGCTGCACTCCCTGACGACCCAACAGCTGGCGGGCCTTGCTGCCCGGACGTCGCGCGAGTCGCTCATCCTCAGCCCCAAGGGGCACATCGAGCACAACCTGCACCTCGTGGACGACGGGTCCACGACGTGGGTCACCACCGAGCCGGGCGCCAGCGAGGCGCTGGTCGGCTGGCTCGACTCGATGCGCTTCATGCTGCGGGTGGAGGTGGCCGACGTCAGCGCGGAGTATGCCGTGCTCGGCGAGCCACATGCTGCCGAGTCGGTCGAGGGCGAGCCGCTCGCCTGGCGCGACCCGTGGCCGGACCTCGTCGGTGACACCACGGCATACGGGCCGCAGACCGACCACCCGGGGAGCGCACGGCAATGGCGGGAGCTCATCGTCCCGCGCGTGGACCTCGTTGCGGCAGTGGGAGACCGGCCGCTCGCCGGCATGTGGGCCGCCGAGGCGCTGCGGATTGCGGCGTGGCGCCCGCGGCTCGGGTTCGAGACCGACCACCGCACGATCGTCCACGAGGTCGACTGGCTGAGGACCGCCGTGCACCTCCACAAGGGCTGCTACCGCGGCCAGGAGACCGTCGCGCGCGTGCACAACCTCGGCCGTCCGCCGCGGCGGCTGACCTTCCTGCACCTCGACGGGTCCGGGCACGTGCTGCCCGCCCGCGGCAGCGAGGTCGCCCTCGAGGGTCGCGCAGTGGGGTTCCTGACCTCGGTCGGGCGGCACTACGAGGACGGCCCGATCGGCCTGGCGCTGCTCAAGCGCAACCTCCCCACGGACGTCGAGCTCACGGTTGACGGGCTGCAGGCCGCGCAGGAAGTCGTCGTGGCGCCCTGACGTCGGACATCCCCGCCGCGCTGACATCATCGGAGGCATGAGCCGCAGCGCAGCGACGACCACCCTCATCACCGTGGCCCCCACGGGGGCCGAGACCGCCAAGGCCGACGTGCCGCAGCTGCCGACCACCCTCGGCGAGCTGGTCGAGACCGCGGTCCGGTGCGAGGCGGCCGGCGCCGCTGTGATCCACCTGCACATCCGGGACGCAGACCACCAGCCGACCCTCGACGCCGCGCTCCTGCGGGCGAGCGTCGAGGCCATTCGGGAGTCGACCGACCTCGTCGTCCAGCTCTCCACGGGCGGGAGCGTCCACGACCCGCTCGAGCACCGGCTCACCGTGCTCGACGCCGAACCGGACTCGTGCTCGCTGACCTGCGGCACGACCAACTTCGGCGACGACGTCTTCCTCAACCCCTGGCCCTTCATCGTCCAGCTCTACCGGCAGAGCATCGAGCGCGAGGTCGTCCCGGAGTTCGAGCTGTTCGACCTCGGCCATGTCCATGCACTGCGACGGCTGCTGTCGGAGGAGGGCCTGCCCTATGGCGGGAAGGTGCATGTCGACTTCGTCACCGGAGTGCCGGGGGGTATGCCGGGCACGCCCGCTGCGCTCATGGCGGCGGTCGCGCTGCTGCCGGCGGAGGTGACGAGCTGGTCGGCCACCGGCATCGGGCGCACGCACCTGCCCATCCTCGCCGCCGCGCTCGCGGCCCGCGGCCACCTGCGGGTCGGGATGGAGGACAACCTCGTCCTCGCCAAGGGCCAGCAGGTCCAGCGGAACGACGAGCTGGTGGCACGAGCGGCCGACGTCGCGACCCTGCTGCAACGCCCGCCGATGTCGACGACCGAGGCCCGCGAGCTGCTGAACATCAAGCGCCGCAAGGCCTCCTGACCGAAGACCGGTTCTCTGTCCGTCTGCGTCCGAACGAGAGGTGGTCCCGACAGCCGGGCGTTCGGACGCAGGCAAGACAGCCGCGCGAGCGTTCGAGTCGATGGTCGACCTGACAGCCGCTCGTTCGGACCCCAGGAGTATGCCGTGCCGCGATCGCGTCCGAGGTAGTGGTCGCTCCGACACCCCTCGTTCGAACCCATTTCGGACCCAAGGAGTATCCCGTCCGGGCGTGTGGTCATCGTCACGCTGCCCTCAGTTTGCACTGTGCTAACTGCAGCAAGCACAATGGAGGCATGAGCAAGCTGACGGGGCACGACCTGGGTGCGTTCCTGCGCGAGCAGCGACAGTCCGCCCAGCTCTCGTTGCGTCAGCTCTCGGACCTCGCCGGCATCTCGAACCCCTACCTCTCACAGATCGAACGGGGCCTGAAGAAGCCGAGCGCAGAGATCCTCCAAGGACTCGCCCGAGGTCTCAAGGTCTCGGCCGAGACGCTCTATGTCCACGCCGGCATCCTCGACGAGGCGCCGGCGCCGTCGTCGGACGGGCCAGGGCTGCTCGAGGCGATCGCCGCCGACCCGCAGCTGACCGACCGTCAGCGCGCGGTCCTCGTCGATGTGTATGAGTCGTTCGTCGGCGCTGCTGACGACGACGCCCGCACGACAGCCCGGAACGCCGTGCGCAGTGTCGCCACGCGTCACCCGACCGCCAAGCAACCGCAGAAGTAACCCGAAGGAGCAACGTCATGGCACGTGTCCAGGACCTGAAGAAGACCGTCTCGGAAGCCACCCCGGTGCTCGCCGCCGTTGGTGTCACCGACCTCGCCGTCGAGAAAGTCCGCAACGCCCGCACCCAGGTGGTGTCCACCGGCAGGGCCGTCTCGGCCGTCGATGCTCGGGCCCTCCAGCTCGAGCTCACCGCCCAGGCGGAGAAGGCCGCCCGCCAGGTCCAGGGCGCCCCGGCGCAGCTCCTGATCCGCAGCCTCGAGCTGGCCGGCAAGGCTCAGGAGCAGTACGACGAGTTTGCGACCCGCGGCGAGCAGCTCGTCAGGAGGATTCGCGAGCAGCGGTCCACCAAGGACCTGCTCGCCTCGGTCGACCAGACGGTTGCCGTGGGCAAGGGCGCCGTCACCACGGCCCGCAATGCCGTCGCCTCGACCCAGCAGTCGGCTCGTGCGACCCTCGTCACCGGCCGCCAGGAGGCCGTGAAGACGGCCGGCACGGTCATCAAGACGATCGAGAAGGACGTCGACACGGCGACCGACCAGGTCACGGAGTCCGCCAAGCGCACCCGCTCCGCGGCCAGGAAGACAGCGACGACCGCTGGCCGGGGCGCCGCCGCCACCACCTCGCGTGCCAAGGCCACCAACACGACGGCCCGCAAGACGGCCACCCGGGCCCGCAAGGCCACGGCCGCCGGCGCCGGCAAGGTCGGCAGCTGACCCGTTCACCGGGGCCGTGAGCTCCTTACCGCAGTGGCCTGAGCATCGAGTCGGTTGCCGCCCGGGTGGGCTTTTGTCGACCTGCTGGGTGGGTCCTGTGGATGGCGCGGTGAGCCGGATGCCGTGTGCACAACGGGTCCGCGGGTGGTCGGGGGGTTTCGGTGGTCCCGGATGAGCAGATGACCGGACCCGGACCCGGCCCTCCTGCCGTCCCGTGCGGACCCCCGTCCCGACGCTCTGGCACACTGACGCCGTGCCCGCCGAAACGACCCTCCCCGCAGCGAGGACGGACCTCTCCACGGCCCTGACCGAGGCACCGGTCCTCGCCCACGTCATCCGCTCGGGGTTCGTCGAGAGCATCCACCGCGGCACCGTCGTCGTCACCGCGCCAGACGGCACGGTCGAGTGGGCTCTGGGCGAGCCGGCCGGACCGATCGTCGCCCGCTCGTCGAACAAGCCCATCCAGGCGCTGGCCATGGTGCGCGCCGGTCTCGACCTCCCCGACGACGAGCTCGCCCTGGCCTGTGCGAGCCACTCGGGCGAGCGGTTCCACCTGGAGGCGGCCAGGCGGATCCTCGCAGGTGCCGGGCTCACCGAGGCAGACCTGCAGAACACCCCTGACTACCCCGTCGACGAGGCCGAGCATGAGGCGTGGATCGTGGCGCGGCGGCCGAGATCCTCGATCGCCCAGAACTGCTCCGGCAAGCACTCGGCGATGTTGGCGACCTGCGTGCTGAACGGATGGAGGACCGACACCTACCGCGACCCAGACCACCCCCTCCAGCTCGCCATTGCGGCGACGATCGAGGAGCTCAGCGGCGAACCAGTCGTCGCCGTCGGGGTCGACGGATGCGGCGCCCCGCTGCACGGCTTCGCCATGCAGGGCCTGGCCCGAGCTTTCGGCCGGATCGCGTCAGCCGCCCCCGGAACGGCCCAGGCCAGGGTCGCCGACGCCATCCGAGCCCGTCCCAAGTACCTCGGCGGCACCGGCCGGGAGGTCACCACGCTGATCCGCGAGGTGCCGGGTCTGATCGCCAAGGACGGCGCGGAGTCGGTGTATGCCGTGGGGTTGGCAGATGGCCGCGGGGTCGCGGTCAAGGTCGCCGACGGCTCTCCCCGCGCCAAGGGCGTCGTCCTCGCGGGCGCCCTGCGCCGACTCGGGATCGAGGCCCCGAAGGCGCTCGGCCAGCTGGAGGCGGCCCCGGTCTTGGGCCACGGCGAGCCCGTCGGCGCGATCGTCGCCGTCGGGTTCTAGGCCAAGGGCAGTCGGTGCGCACGGTGCTCCAGCGGGTAACCTCCGCGCGGGTCGAGGTGAGCGGCCACGTCGTCGGCGAGATCTCCCGCCCGGGGCTGGTCGCCCTCGTGGGGGTGACCCACGGCGACGGCGCGGAGCAGGTGGAGCGCACCGCTCGCAAGATCGCCGAGCTGCGGATCCTGCGCGACGAGCAGGCGGTCGTCGATGTGGGCGCGCCTGTCCTGGTCGTCAGCCAGTTCACCCTCTACGGCGATGTCCGCAAGGGGCGGCGTCCGTCCTGGACCGCTGCGGCGCCCGGTCCGGTGGCGGCGCCACTCGTGCAGGCCGTCGTGGAGGCGCTGCGAGCCAGGGCCATCGAGGTCGCGACGGGAACTTTCGGGGCCGACATGACGGTTTCCATGGTGAACGACGGTCCCGTGACCCTCATCGTCGACGCCTGACCCACGCGGGACGGACCCGGTCGGGCACCTCGAACTAGGCTGGTCAGCATGCAGATATTCGGCAGTATCCAGAGCACTCTCACGCTGATCCTTGGCCTCGTCGCGCTGGGGTGTGAGGTCTTCGCCGTTGTCGATGTGCTCCGTCACCGGCCCGATGCGTTCGTGGCCGCGGGAAAGCGGACCAAGACGTTCTGGACCATCCTCCTCGCGGTCGCCCTGGCGATCGGCATCATCTTCGTCCTCAACGTCCTGAACTTCATCGGCATCCTCGCCTTCGTCGCAGCAGCGGTCTACCTCGCCGACGTCCGGCCGGCCCTTCGGCAGGTCTCCGGACGCGGCCGTTCGACACAGGGCCCGTACGGCCCGTGGTGACGGGCTGAGGCTCGTGGTGCGGCACACTGTGGTGACTCAGCCCGACCGCTCAAGGGGAACCATGACCGAACCGACCGACCTCCGGCCTGCCGAACGCTACAGCCCGGACGAGTACGACCACGGCACGCGCAACCCGGCGCGGGACATCTTCGTCGCGAGACGCCCTTGGGGGAAGTTCCAGCAGTTCGTCTCCAACGAGACAGTGACCGTCAAGATCATCACCGTTGAGCCGGGGCACCGGCTCTCGCTCCAGCGCCACACGCATCGGGGGGAGATGTGGCAGGTCCTCGACGTCCCCATCGACATCTGTGTCGGTGACGAGCGCTGGACGGCGCAGCCCGGGGAGACGATCTGGGTGCCGCACGGGGCGGTGCACCGCATGGGCAACAGCGGCACTGCTCCGGGTCGCCTCCTCGAAGTGGCCTTCGGTCACTTCGACGAGTTGGACATCGAGCGGCTCGAGGACGACTACGCCCGCCAGGACGGCGACCGCCAGGACGGCGACGGCCAGGACGGCGCGGAACAGGACGGCGCGGAACAGCGCGGTCCGACCGCGAGCGACTCCTAAGGGAGAGGCGCGACGGCGTCCCAGCCGACGGTGAGCTCACCGAGTCGCCACCGGCTCGAGCCGTCCAGCAGCGGCCAGCCCTGCTCGCGGAGCGAGCGCGCCGCCGTGAGATACCGCTGGCGGACTCCGTAGGAGGCCTGCGGCGCCGCCCGGAGCCACGCCAGGTCGAAGGCGGCAAGGAACTCATGCACCGGTTCCCCCGGCACGTTGCGGTGGATCAGCGCCTTGGGCAGCCGCTCCGCCACGTCCGACGGACGGTCCAGACCGGCCAGTCGCAGTGAGACGGTCAGGCTGAGCGGCCCTGTCGAGTCGAGAGCGACCCACGCGCTGCGACGTCCGAGCTCGTCGCAGGTCCCGTCGACGAGCAGCCCTTCGGGGGCCAGCCGGTCGAGGACCCGCTGCCAGGCTTGACCGACCTCATGCTCGGGGTACTGCCGAAGCACGTTGAACGCCCGGACGATGACCGGCCGGGCCCCGTGGTCGAGGGGCACCTCGAAACCACCGAGCCGGAATGTCAGCCCCGGCCGCTCGAGGGACCGGCCGGCGGCCACCCGCGCCGGGTCGATCTCGACGCCCACGACCTCGACATCGGGCCGCACCCGCCGGAGCCGGTCGTACAGCTCGACCGCGGTCACCGGTGAGGCGCCGTACCCGAGGTCGACCACGACCGGAGCCTGCGCCGAGCGTCGCAGCCGCCAGCACTGGGGACCGGCCAGCCAACGATCCACCCGACGCAGACGGTTCGGGTTCGTCGTGCCGCGGGTGATGACCCCCACGGGCCTGGGACGCGTCACCCGCCGAGGGTATGCCGCCCGCCACCCGCCGAGGGTTGGCCGCCCGGCGGCGGGTGCACGGCATACGGGCGTCTGGCGGGAATGGGGCCTCGTAGCCGGGCGTTGGCGATGGCGAAGGCTGGGTGGCTCCGCGCTGGTGCGCGGCTGCAAGGGCTCAGCGAGAGGAACGACGTGACGAGCGCTGACGGCATCCACCGGATCGCCATGTTGAGCGTCCACACCTCGCCGCTCGAGCAGCCGGGGACCGGTGATGCGGGAGGAATGAACGTCTACGTCGCGGAGGTGGCCCGCCAGCTCGCCGCGCGGGGCCGAGAGGTCGAGATCTTCACCCGCGCTACGACGGCGGCGCAGCCCACGCTGGTCGAGATGAGCCCCGGTGTCCTCGTGCGCCACGTCACCGCAGGCCCCTTCGAGGGGCTGCGCAAGGACGACCTCCCGGGCCAGCTCTGTGCGTTCTCCGCCGGAGCGATGCGCACGGAGGCGGCCAGGCCGGAGCACTACTACGACGTCATCCACTCGCACTACTGGCTGTCGGGCCAGGTCGGCTGGCTCGCCGCGGACCGGTGGCGTGTGCCGCTCGTCCACACGATGCATACCATGGCGCGGGTCAAGAACCTCCACCTGGCGGCGGACGACACCCCCGAGCCGTCCAGCCGCGAGATCGGCGAGGCGCAGGTCGTCGAGGCGGCCGACCGGCTCGTGGCCAACACGGACGGCGAGGCCCGTGACCTCATCAACCTCTACGAGGCCGACCCCGCCAAGGTCCGGGTCGTCCCACCGGGTGTCGACCTCGACCTCTTCCGCCCGGGCGACCAGGGAGCCGCGCGAGCAGCACTCGGGCTGCCCCGGGACGCCAAGGTCGTCCTCTTCGTCGGGCGGATCCAGCCCCTCAAGGCCCCGGACGTCCTGCTCCGCGCCACCCGCGAGCTGCTGGCCCGGCACCCCTCCTGGGCCGGCGAGCTCGTGGTCGGCGTCCTCGGCGGCCCGAGCGGCACCGGTCTGGCCCGTCCCCGGCAGCTCGAGAAGCTTGCCGCCGAGCTGGGGATCACGGCCTGCGTGCGGTTCGTGCCCCCGGTCGACCGGAGCACCCTGGCGGACTGGTACCGGGCTGCCGACCTGGTCACCGTGCCGTCCTACAACGAGTCGTTCGGGCTCGTCGCCGTGGAGGCGCAGGCCTGCGGGACGCCCGTGGTCGCCGCCGACGTCGGCGGCCTTCCGTTCACCGTGGGCGACGCTGGTCTCCTCGTGCCGACCCACCGGACGGGAGACTGGGCCGACGCCATCGAGCGCCTGCTCCTCGACCCCGCCCGACGAGCTGACCTCTCGCGCCGAGCCGTGCGCCACGCCTCGGGGTTCGGCTGGGACGCCACGACCGACCGGCTGCTCGAGGTCTACGCCGAGGCCCGCCAGGCGCAGACCCATGCACCGATCGGCGACGCCGGCCGCCTCGTCGACGCGGCCACGGCCGTGACGCCATGACCGTCGGAGCCTGCGCCGGTGTGGTCACCGCCTACCTCACCGAGGCGGGCATCGAGTGGGAGCTCGGCGCCCGAAAGGGCGAGTACGTGCTCACCCTCCCCGGTGAGAAGAAGCTCAGGACCGTCGTCTCCCTCGTCGTCCGCGAGCAGACCACGTCCGTGTCCGCGTTTGTCATCCGGGGCCCCGACGAGAACCACGAGGCGTTCTACCGGCACCTGCTGCGCCGCAACCTGCGTATGCCGGGGCTGGCCTACGCGATCGACACCTCAGGTGACGTCTACGTCAAGGGCGAGGTGCCCACGGCAGCCGTCGACGCGGCATACCTCGACCAGCTCCTCGGGGTCGTCCTGCACGCGGCGGACATGCCGTTCAACGAGCTGCTGACGATCGGCTTCCTCTCATCGATGAGGAAGGAGTGGGCCTGGCGACGCTCCCGCGGGGAGTCGACCCGCAACCTCGACGCGTTCCGCCACCTGCTGGAGCACGACGCCTGACCCGGGTAAACGCCTCCAGCCCGTTTCATCCCTGTGGACGCCGGCCGATCGTGGGGCATACGCTGCAAGTACCCACTTACTTGCACGACGTCGGGATGGACAGGGTCTGATATGAACCCGATTGCAGATTCTCGCTCAGCGTCGAACCGGCCGGTGGTCGCCGCCGCACTTGGGACCGTCGGCGTGGTGCACGTGCTGCTGACCGGTGTGCTGTTCGGCGACTCGGTCCGCAGCGTGCTGGGTGGCGGCGTGTTTGCTTCGATCGACGCCGACCCGAGCGTGGCTGACCTGCGCGGGATCGGATTCTGGTATGTCACAGCCGGTCTGGCGATGATTCTGCTGGCCGGCGTGGTGGGCTGGATCGAGCTCAGGACAGGGACGGTTCCCGGCTTCCTCGGCTGGGCGCTCCTCGCCCTGGCCGTGTGGGGCGTGGTCCTGATGCCGGTCTCGCCCTTCTGGGTCTTCGCGCTGGTCGCCGTCCTCGCCTTCCGGTCAAGCCGCCGGGCCAAGACCCGCCCCCTCCCAGCAGTCGCGACCCGAGCGCCCGACTGACGGGTTGACCACCCTTCGGGGCCACTGGCCGACATCGTCAGAACTCGAGCCGCACGCTGGTACGGTCCCGCCGAAAGTCAGATCCCAGCCAGAAGGAAGTCCGTGGACCACACGCGAGATCGGTTGATCCGCGTCGCCATGGAGCTCTTCGGCCAGCAGGGCTACCACTCCACCTCCGTCGCGGACATCGAGGGAGCCGCCGGCCTCTCGCCCGGCTCCGGCAGCCTGTACCGGCATTTCCGATCCAAGGAGGAGCTACTCGCCGCGGGCGTCCTCGATCAGATCGCGCGGGGGGAACCTCTGCTGGCAGCGCTGGAGTCGCCTGAGCCATTCCCGGAGCTCAGCCTGCGCGACACCCTGAGAACAGTGGTCGGCTACGGGCTGGACCGGATCGAACAGGACGGCGACCTGAACCGGCTCCTCCTGCGTGACCTGCCCGCCTTCCCAGAACTGATGGAAGCAGCTCGAACCCAGGAGCTCGCCCGGGTCCACACCGCAGTGGCCCACCTCCTGCGCGGCCTCGGCGACCAAGCCCCGCGGGACTGGGATGCCCTCGCCTGCGTCGTGGTCGGCGCGGTCTCCCACTACTGGCTGCTCCGCGACATCTTCGACGACCACCCCAGCCACGTCGACCGGTCCCGCTTCACCGAGTCCGTGGTCGACCTCGTAGCCATCTGGATCGAGCACCAGAGCGGCTGAGCGGTCGAGCGCCCCGGCGTGTGGTCTCCCACCAGCCAGGGCAGCGTCGGTGCTGGCTCAAGGCCGATGAGGCGCTGGATAGGCTGGGCCGCATGACCCACACCCTCGTCCTGCTCCGCCACGGCGAGAGTGAGTGGAACGCCAAGAACCTCTTCACCGGCTGGGTCGACGTCG
>JAABUM010005818.1_pt1 | contig 12601 bp, 14 predicted proteins | sample 5559161 | NCBI WGS metagenome assembly JAABUM01 (sample SAMN10711868, study PRJNA513369) | rock metagenome | isolation source: Antarctica rocks | place: Antarctica: Victoria Land, Siegfried Peak nord | reverse complement strand
CAGGTTTGCACAGCGTGGCGTCTGAAAACCGTTCCTTGCGCAAGAGCTTCGCGACCTGTGGAACCATGAACACCCTCACGCAATCAGATATAGCACAAGGTGCTACATAAAAATGACCGAGTGTGGCTGGGTTTGCTGCCTAGCGGAGGGCGTTCATGCCGGAGAAGGCTATTGCAACTCTGTATCTTCTGCCCTAGCGTGCTAGCACGCAACCTAGGTTACGAGGTAACGTGCTAACCATTGCGGTCATCAGCCAAAAAGGCGGAGCTGGAAAGACCACGCTCGCCATACACCTTGGCGCAGCGGCGCACGCAGCCGGGTTGCCCACCGTTATCGTGGACACCGATCCCCAGGCGACAGCGTCCCGCTGGGGAAAGTGGCGGGCGGGGAAAGACCCCGATGTGATTGATTGCGCCTCTCATAGCCTTCTTCCCGACAAGCTTGCGGCTTTGGCACGTGCAGGTGCTGCCTTCGCCGTGATCGATACGCCACCGGCTGCCGACATCATGGCGCGAGAGGCGTGCCGGGCCGCGAGCCTCTTGCTTATTCCCTGTCGTCCCCGTGCCTTTGATCTTGATGCCGTCCGGACCACGGCTGAACTCGCGAAGGCGAGCGGCAAGCCTGCTTTCGTCGTGTTCATGGCCGGCCCTCCACGCGGTGCAGTTCTCTACCCTGAAGCGAGCGAGCTGGTTCAGCGCATTGGTTTGCAGGTTGCACCAGTCATGCTGCCGGAACGGGCGGCATTCCATCACAGCGTAGCGGAGGGGAAGGCCGCATTCGAAATCGAGCCGGGTGGAAAGGCTGCCGAGGACGTAGCGCGGCTATGGAGATGGGTTAGCAAGCGTGCTAACGAGCTAGCAAGTAAACCCGCTAGCACGGTTGCAGTATGACAAGGTTCGCCGGCCTCAAAGATGATTTACCGGGGGCGAAGCCAGCATCGCTAAGAGTGACAGAACCATCGCCAATCGCTCCGGAGAGTGCACCAGAGGCCAACAGCAAGCGCCGGCCAGCTCGCGAGGGAAAAAAAGGCGTCCTTGGCCACTTTAGCCCAGAACTAAGCCGGGCATTGAACATCATGGCGATCGAGGAAGGCACTACGGTTCAGGCCCTAATGGGGGAAGCGTTTGATTTGCTTATGCGCGCTCGCGGCAAGCATCCATTTGGAGAGCGCTAGCACGCTAGCACGCTAGCACGCTAGCGAGCTATCCAAGCGAACTCCGGCCAGCAAACCCGTCACGCTGAGGTTTGTGCTCAATCGAACTTCCGACTCCGTTGCTACCGGGGGTTGCTCCATAGAACGGGCAGGATTGCACGGTTGGCGATACGGACAGGGAACGCTTCTCCCGTCCCAATCAGGGTGTAGGGATTTGGCCCACCGCGAGGGGGTAAACACCGCTAGCCTTCACTGCTTCCCGGAGGGCAGTGTCGCGTATGATAGGGTGGAGAAGAGGGTCACAACGGATCACATAAAGGCACTCATGATCCCTGCTTGGAGACTTCGCGATACCGTTCCGTGGACTGTGTCGTGGACCGGCGAAGAGAATTTCGACCTGACGGACTCTCGGGATTTTCCCGGATTAGTTGACCTTGTCCAAATCGAGCGGCCAGGCGAGGGGCTCCCGAAATTCAAAGCTCTTCATGTTACCCGCCTTCGAGTTGGAATGGCTCGTCATTTCTGTCATGTCTGCGGGCGTCTGACCCCGAGGAATGACAGGTATCTTTTGCCTGTTCAGTCGGGCGGGTTTGTGAGCGTGGGCGAAGATCCGTTCCGCTACGCCGCAAATGTGCCACCGTTGCATCTAGCCTGCACACAGAAGGCGCAACGGCTATGCCCCCATCTACGCCAGGCGACGATCCCGCCCATCGCCTATCCCAGCGAGGAGAGCTGGTTGTTGCCGCGACGTGACGTGGTGGAGGGCATGGAAGCACTGGCGAAAACGCTGCCACCCAACCTGCCGGTGGTCTTCAGCTGCTACCGCCTGTTCGGACCGCGGTTCAGCAGGAAAATCCTTCAATTGCGGCAGGCACATGCTCAACATGCCTTCATGCGATAATCGAGCCTTCGCTTACCAGTGACACAATGCAACCAGTTGGCTCTCGCGGCTAGGGGTCACTCCATAGAACGGGCAGGATTGCATGGTTGGCGATACGGACAGGGAACGCTTCTCCCGTCCCAATCAGGGCTAAATCTGTTTGGGCCGGCACGGCACCTAATGAGATCAAGGAGTTACAGGCTCTCGTCCCGGCCGAGCTCAACTGGGACAGGCCATGCAGGACCAGCGTTCCCGGTCAGTTCCATCAACCGTGCAATTCTGCCCGTTCTATGGCGTGACCCCTACCGGACCCCCTGCTGGCGACTCGGGATCTGAAACGGCCAGGTGAGCTGGATGCTCAAACCCCTTTCATGGCGTGCCCTGTTTTGCTCGGTTCTCAGGCGCTTATGAAGATTTGTTGAGTTCTGCTGGCGCATCGTTCAGGCTGGCGCATGGCGATCCATTCTCGGGGCGTCATGCCATTGCGATTGGAGAACAACTAGCCCAGAAATAGCAAGACCCGCCGGGTTAGGGGCGGGGCTCACCACCGGCAGAGCCGGGAAAACATCAGTCCTGAGAAGCCGATGTTCTCCCATCTCCGGCGTTTTTGCAAGCGAAACCTTGCGACGCCTGAGCTTTGCCTGGTGTCCGGCTCTGACCCGGCGGTTGCCCAGCAACCGACAGGAACGCCATGCGCAGAGCAAACCCCGGCAAGCGCCGGGACAAGGTATTCGGACCAGGCCGAGCGATCCCGCTCGACCGCAACGCCAAGGCCCGCATCTGGGCCTACGCCCGGGGCTACACGGCGCTGCACCGCCGCCGAGGACAGCACCGGGGGCCGCTGACACGCGCGCACCTGGACGTGCTGTGGGCGTTGCTGTGGGGCTTCCACAACACGCGCACCGGCCGGTGCTTCCCAAGCTACGAGGCGATTGCCGAGAAGGCCAAGGTGGACCGCTCGACGGTGGCTCGGGCGATCGCGGCGCTGGAGGCCGGGCAGGTGCTGACCTGGGAGAACCGCCTGGTGCGGCAGCGCGTGGTCACGCCAGGGCTGGTCGGTCCCGTGATGGTGCTGGTGCCGCGGCGGACCTCGAACGCCTACAGCTTCCGCGATCCACAGCCGCAAACCCCGGTGATTTTGCCTAAGTCGCAAAACTCGACTGGAACCAACTTCAAGGATTCTTTCTCTCTTGCTGAGGGCCCAAAAATGACATCGCTGGACCCTGCGAACCCCCTTGATGCGGTCTTGATCCGGCTGGGAAAGGCCGTGGGAGCAATCCCAAAGGAAGCAAAGGAAGCAAAGGAAGCAAGAGGCTGACAGGGGGAGAGAAGACGTAGGCCAGACAGAACCCACGTCGGGCTGGTGGAAGTCGGGTTAACAGGCGTCCGAGCCAAACTCGATTGGTCCAAAGCGAGCATGTTGCCAGTCTTCGGCTGCCTTACGTGGAATCCAAATTGTGCGATGAACGGGATGGCCCTCTTCGGTTTCACCAGCTTCTATGATGCAGACCCACTGATCGGCGGTGGCATCGGGTGGTGCGGTGACGCGATAGCCTGCGTGTCGCAAGGCTTCTCCAGCATGAAGGATGCGCCGCAAGCGTAGGTCAGCCATATCGGTGTTCACGGTGCTTGTGTCCCGTCAAATGGTGGTTGTGACACAGCGGAATGCTTGTCTTCCCCCGCCTCGAACGCGCGCATTCCCTTACGCCTCCACTGCGCCTTGAGGGATGCAGCATCTGTTCCCTCCGGCCCATCCGCTTGCAGCCGCTCTGCCATCTCCAGCAGTGCGCCGAGCAGGGTTGCGCGATCGTCCTCTAGCAGCTCGACCAGCCCGGCCTTCTGCACGAGGCCGCCCAGCTCGATGAGCTGTCGTGTGCGTGCGCGTCGTTCCTGCGCCCAGTCTCGCGTGTCGGCGCGGTTCTGTGCCAGTACGAGCCTATTTCGCAACACGGTCAGGCGGTGGAGCTGAGCCGTTGACGCCCGGAGTTCCTGGAGCAGCGTTGCCGGCTGTTTTTGTCTTCCCCCGCTTGCCCCCTGGCTGAAAGACCGACTTGCCTGCCTCGGTCCACCTCTCGACGGCGCCGGGCTGGTCCTTGCTCTGCTTGACCACGGCGAGGAGTGCCCCGGCGAGGGCCTCCATGGGCAAGGCGTCGGCTCCAACAATCTGCACCAGCTCGCCGAGCTGGGTTGTCTTTTGCGTCCTGACCTTCTTGGCCTTGTCCGTGAGGGTCTGGAGTTCGGCGTCGTAGTCCCTCGGCTTGCGCGCCATCCCCGGTCTCCTATGCTGTTGGACGCAGCCTAGCCGCGTGGGATCGTTCCCGGCAACAGATCCTGGCACCTGTGAACAGCGTCACTCGCGCGATCGGAGCGCAGCGAAGAGGAGCGTTTGAGTGCGCGCTGATACGTTGCAAGAGCAACGTGCGCTCAGGCTAGTGACACCGTGCCCGTTTGGCGGCTAGGCTCGCGGCTGCAAAGCCGGAGCCCGCGCTGCCCAATGGCGATCTACCACGCCCACATTCAGGTGATCGGCCGCTCGACCGGGCGCAGCGTGGTGGCGGCAGCTGCATATCGTGCGGCGTCGGAGCTGCACGACGCGGCGCACAGCCGCACGCACGACTACACTGCGAAGCAGGGCGTAGTGCATTCTGAGATCATGCTGCCGGATGGTGCGCCGGATCGCTGGGAGCAGGGCACGACGAAGGACAGTCTGCACGCAGCGCGTTCGACATTGTGGAACGAGGTAGAGGCGACGGAAGGCCGGAAGGACGCCCAGCTTGCCCGCGAGATGGAGTTTGCCATTCCGCGGGAGCTACCCCGCGCAGAGGCAATTCGGCTCGTGCAGGATTTCGTGCGCGAGCAGTTCGTGGACCGCGGGATGGTGGCGGACCTGAACGTGCATTGGGACGTGGCCAAGGATGGCGGATTGAAGCCGCACGCGCACGTCATGCTGACCATGCGCCAGGTCACGTCTGCGGGGTTCGGGCCGAAGGTGCGGGAGTGGAACGCGCCAGGGCTGTATGACGGAGTGCGGCAGCGCTGGGCGGAGCTTGCGAACGAGCGCCTGGCCGAGCACGGGCATGACGTGCGGATCGACCATCGATCATATGCGGAGCAGGGGATCGCGCTTGTGCCGCAGAACAAGATCGGGCCGGCGGGAGCGCGTCGGGCAGAGCGGGGCGAGGACGTGGAGCGGGAGGCGGAGCACCTGGCGATTGCGCGTCGCAACGGCGAGGCGATCCTGGCGGAGCCCAGCGTGGTTCTGGACGCGATCACGCGGCAGCACTCGACGTTCAGCAGGCGTGACCTGGCGCGGTTCGTGGACCGGCACACGGCGGACGCGGAGCAGTTCGCGGCGGTGCTGGCGAAGGTGGAGGCGTCGGCGGAGCTGATGCGCGTCGGCGTGGACGGGCGGGGCGAGGCTCGGTTCAGCACGCGCGAGATGCTGGCCACGGAGCGGCGAATGGAGCAGGCGGCGATCGCCTTATCGGAGAGGCCGGGCCACGCGATGCCGGCGCTGGACGTAGGGCTTGCGGTGGCAGGCGCGGTGACGCTGGGGGCGGAGCAGGCGGTGGCGCTGCGTCACGTGCTGGAGGCGCCGGACGTGGCGGTGGTGGTGGGCTACGCGGGGACGGGCAAGAGCACGATGCTGGGCCAGGCGCGCGAGGCCTGGGAGGGTGCGGGCTACCGGGTGCGCGGGGCGGCGCTGTCGGGGATTGCGGCGGAGGGTCTGGAGGCGGGGAGCGGGATCGGGAGCCGGACGCTGGCGAGCCTGGAGTTCGGCTGGCGGGAGGGCCGGGACGTGCTGGGCCTGCGTGACGTGCTGGTGGTGGACGAGGCGGGGATGGTGGGGTCGCGGCAGCTGGAGCGGGTGCTGAGTGCGGCGCAGGCGGCCGGGGCCAAGGTGGTCCTGGTGGGCGACCCGGAGCAGTTGCAGGCGATCGAGGCGGGCGCGGCGTTCCGGGTGGTATCCGAGCGCGTGGGGTCGGTGGAGATCACGCAGGTTCGGCGGCAACGGGAGGAGTGGCAGCGCGAGGCGACGCGGCAGCTGGCGACGGGGCGGACGGGGGAGGCGCTGGGGCGCTACGAGCGGGCCGGGATGGTGCAGGCGTCGGAGACGCGGGCCGAGGCGATGGCGGCTCTTGTGGCGGGGTGGGACGCGGAGCGCCGGCAGGCTCCCCGGGCGACTCGGGTGATGCTGGCCTCGACGCGGGCGGACGTGGCCGAGCTGAACGGCCTGGCGCGGGAGCGGCTACGGGCGGCCGGCGAGCTTGGGTCGGACCAGGTGGTGGAGACGGAGCGGGGCGAGCGGTCCCTGGCCGTGGGAGACCGGGTGATACTCGGCCGCAACGAGCGGGGGCTAGGGGCGCAGGCAGACGGCCGGGGCGGGGTGGCGGTGAAGAACGGCACACTGGGAATGGTGCTGGCGGTGGAGGCCGGGGGCGAGCGGCTGACCGTGCGGGTGGACGGGGCAGAGGGGCCGAGCAGGGGCAGCAAGCCAGGAAGCGGGCAGGAGGGGAAGGACGTGACCTTCTATCTGCGCGACTACGGGCACGTGGACCACGGGTATGCGGCGACGGTGCACAAGGCGCAGGGGGTGACGGTGGACCGAGCGCACGTTCTGGCGTCGCGGTTCATGGACCGGCACGGGGCGTATGTGGCGCTGAGCCGGCACCGGGACGGGGTGTCGCTGCACTACGGGCGCGACGAGTTCGCCGACGCGGCGGCGCTGGCCAAGGTGCTGGGGCGGGAGCGGGCGAAGGACACCACGCTGGACTATGGCGAGCAGGGCGGCGTCGAGGACCTGGTGGCGAGCTACGCCGAGCGTCGCGGGCTGGAGCGGCTACACGCGCGGAGCGAAGCCGTGCAGCGGGTGCCGGCGCCGCGGCGGAGCAGGTTTGCCGGGCTGCGGCTGGAGGCGAGGCGGCCGGCCGAGCGTCCGGCCGCCGTTGCCCAGGTGCCGCCACCGCCTCCGGCGCGGGTGCCGACGGAGCAGGAGCGGCAGCGGGCGCAGCTGAACGGCCTGGTGGCCGGGTATGCGTGGGCGTGGTCGGACGCGGAGCAGATGCGCCTGGCGGCGCTGCCGGTGCTGGCGCACCAGGGGCAGGCGCTGGCGGCGGCCGGGCGGGCGCTGGACGGGTTCGCGGCCGGCGCCAGCCTGGACGTGCGGGCGGCACTGGAGGCGGCGCCGGAGCTGGCGCAGGCAAGCCAGGCGCTGACGGTCGCGGCGGCGGAGCGGCGGCGGGAGCGGCTGGCGCTCGATGAGCGGGGCCGGGAGGTGGTGCGGACGTGGGGCGCGCTGGAGCAGGCGTACGAGGCAGAGGGCAAGCGCCACGAGTGGGACGAGCAGCGCAAGGCCGGCACCCGGCTGGAGGCGTTCGCCAAGGTGCTGAAGCTCGATCCGGTGCTGGACGGCCTGCTGCGCGAGCGCGGGCGGGAGCTGGGCGTCGAGGCAGGGTCGCGGCTCGACCAGGTGGTGCAGGCGGCGGAGGTGGACCGGCGGCTGCTGCGCTCGATCGACGTCGAGCACGGACCACGGCAGCGCTCCGGCCCCAGCATGGGGATGTAGGACATGGACGTGGGGCAGCAGGGGCTTGGCCCGGAGGACGAGGCGGACGATCGCCAGGAAGCTGGGGCGGAGCAGGCGTTCGAGGCGTTGCGTGAGGAAGTGGCGGCGCTGCGGCGTGGGATGGAGCTGGTGTATCGCCAGGTGCAGCAGGCCGGGCAGCAGCAGCCTGCGGCGGCGGGGCCGGACTACACGCTGACGCTGGGCAGGATGGAGAAGGCGCTGGGGGTGGTCGCCGGTCGGCTGGAGACGGTGGAGCGGCAGCCGGCGTTGCAGATGACGGGGGCGAGCCTGGGGGTGGAGCTGAACGCGGCGGCGCGAAGTGCCACCAACACCCTGAGCGGTTCGGTGAACGGCGTGGTGAGCGAGATGCGCAACGCGACCGCGACGCTGGGCGATCTGGTAGGGCGCATCCACGACCAGCGCGAGCAGCGGAGGTGGATGTGGGTAGCGGGCGGGGTCGGGGTGCTGGGCGGCGTCCTGCTATGGTTCTTTCTGGTCGCGTTGCTACCCTGGGGCGCGGGCGATTGGCTGGCGTCGCTGCCGATCAATGGCGGGGAGCCATGGGGGGCCGGGCAGGCGCTGCTCGATCGCAGCAGCCCGGAGAGCTGGGACAAGATGCGGCGGCTTTACCGGGCGTGCGACAGCCAGGCGACGGAGCTGTGCGAGGCGGCCATTACCGTGCGGACCATTTCGGCCGGGCACGAGGAGACGAAAGCGTCGCCTGCCGTCCAGCCCTCCCGACTGCTGCCTCGCAGCCGGACCAGCCAGCAGGTAAAATAAGCCACCTTCAGGCATCAACTTTGTTCCGGTTACTACTTAATGATGGTCTAGCACATGCATACTCGACACGTATAAAGTTATTGCAACGATACTTATACAGGTACTTGCAGCTATCATAGCAGCGGAGCGACCAGTCCGCAAATAATGTGTTTCAAGCACGATGATGTTAGCTGCTGGTGGAAGTAAACACAATAAGTATAAAGCATAGTAGTTATTGTTAACTAAAGTAACATTATTATGATAAGAAAAACTAACGAATAAACTTACTAAAATAAAAATACACAAGCTCCGCAGCACAAAAGGTAGTAATTCAGCTTGGAAGTCACTTTTACGCACTGGCGTCTGCGCAAGCCAAATGCCTAGAATTGCCATACCGAGAAAGCTCATCAGGAATTTCATCACTTCGTATAGCGGCTTTAAGCCATGTTCGAGTGCATTTCCAAATGGGATACAGATCAGCCCAAGCATTAAGGCCCAAACGGGTGGTGCCTGAAGTACCTGCTTCATACGGCTACGAAAATTGCCGCTGCCTGCCATCAAGCCTGCACCAACTGAGTTACCAAATAAAGAACTGCCAACGTAACAGGCTATAATGAGTGTAGCAGCCCCGTTACCGAAAAGAGCAGTAGCAATTGGAAGTCCAAGCCATCCAATATTAAGATAACAGAAACAAAGATTGCGCACAGGATCGGAAGTGAAAAATCTACTTACAAACAAAAGAATAAACATCATAATTGCTGTAGCAAATATCACTACAAGTAAATCTAAATTACAAGTCAAGATATTATAAACTATCACAAAAGGTATCACAATTCTGCTTAGAAAATTAGATGTAAGTCTCTTTATATCAATTTTAGTATGTCCAAATACAAAACCGATCAGTAAATAGAAAAAAGGAGCTGCTAAGGTCAAATGCATTGTCACACACTCATCATATCACGGTGGACTTCAGTATTTGCCCAATGTCGAGCCCATTGCTCAGCACAACGCGCATTAAACCAAAATGCATTGGTAGAAAATAGTACACCTTTATCTAGCGGGCCAAGGCTGTATAGGCCAGGTGTTGGCAGACCACCCACATGACACTCAAAACTTAAGGGGTGGATCTTAATGCCACCGCACGGGTGAGATTCAATCAAACCTTCATTGCATAATTGATGTAGTAGCGGTGAAGCTATAGCGTAGATTTGAGATGGACCACCTGTTGCGTCAATGAAACTCGGTGCTCGTAACATAATGCCAGATGCAGTCTGCAATACGAAGGACTGTCCATCCCATCCTGGACGCGAGGCAGCTTGGTGGATCTGTAGCCGACCCTCCTCAGCGGCTTCGCGTAATTCCTCGATAACAGTGCAAGGCGCCGGGTGTCGCCAAGTAGCCCAATGAGCACCAAAGCTGGTGTTAAATAGAAGTTTATCCTTCAGCGTCAATGCACGCCATAGTTCATGCATGTATGGTCGCGTAGATACGAGAATGTCTTGATATGGCAGATCGGATGCTGCGGCACGGCTCAATAAATGATCGAAGTAGGCACTAAGTCCGCGTTCACGCAGTAGTTTAGTAGCGGTAATTTGCTCGCCGCCATCAGGTAAACGCTGACATTCAGCGTGCAGCGCGCCGAAGAAATTGTCCAGCCGCATCGTGTCATCGCGCCGCTTCAATAGTCGGTCCCAGTCAAGTTCGGTAGGTATATGACGCGGTTCAGGTGATAAGCAAGTCGGTGCATAACCGTGGCGCGAAAACAGGTAGATACGCCGTCGTCCTCGTAGGTTTGCAGAGCGAAACTCATCGACTCCGGTAAGTCCAGTACCAGCGATCAGTACTGGCGCGTCATCTTCGTCGTAGGTCTTGTGCTTATAGGCTTGATAGAATCCAGGCTTGTCGCTCAGTTCAGGAAAATTAGTACCTCCCGGTAATCCAAGGCATAGCACAACAGACCGAGCTACGAACTGCTGACCAGCAGTGCTGATGCGGTAACCATTAGATTCTCGGCAAATAGATACCACTTCCTCACGCACTGGCTCTATGTCGAGCAGACCAGTGTTTAGTATACTATGGTATGCATCCTGTAGAAAGGCTGCGAATAGCCGACGTGGCGGAAAGCGCTCGCTAGTACCATACCTAGCAAGCCAGTGAGCAAAATCATGAGGCGATCGTTCACGTAAAGCCAACATGGACGGCGTAGTATTGACAAGATGATGAGGCGCGGCATCACCAAATGCTTCTCCACGAGCGAACGTACGTGACGGTGAAAATACAGCAACTCGCAGTGTTCTGAGACCACAGGCACTCACTTGATCTTGTAGGCTTTTAAGTAAGGCAACACCAGTGGCACCAAGACCGATTATTGCTATTTCAAAACGCAATTTATAAATCCTTTAAAAAAACTTCTATGAAATTGGAAGCTGTTGGAGGTAACTACTTTACATTGTAACATTGCTCCTTGCTGCTCCGGCACCTTCTATGATTATCTGTGTAGGCCTGCATACAGATAATTTTGTGACAACATTTTGACAGTATGTAAAAATATGACTTTTTAGCCTTTGAGAAGCCTGAAGGCTAATGATCAGATCAAGCTGAGGCTTAAGACGTAGAGCGACGATTGATGTGCCATTCTGTCAAACGGACGATTGACAGAATGATACACCAGCCACCAAGCTCTGGGGATGGTCCCTGCCCTGCTCCGCTTTGTCAGCTACCTCCGCGTCTCCACGGACGGCCAAGGGCGGTCCGGCCTCGGCCTGGAGGCGCAGCGCCAGGCCGTGGGTGCCCACGTCGCCCAGGCCGGGGGCGAGCTGGTGGCGGAGTTCCAGGAGGTGGAGAGCGGCAAGCGCGCCGATCGGCCGCAGCTCGCTGCCGCCCTGGCCGCCTGCCGCACCCGCCGCGCCGTGCTGGTCATCGCCAAGCTCGACCGGCTGGCCCGCAACGCTCGCTTCCTGCTCTCCGTCGTGGAGGGCAGCGGCGAGGCCGGTGTGGTGTTCTGTGACCTGCCCACGGTGCCGGCCGGGCCGGTCGGCAGGTTCCTGGTCACGCAGATGGCGGCGGTGGCGGAGCTGGAGGCCGGGCTAATCAGCCAGCGCACGCGCGCCGCCTTGGCGGTGGCCAAAGCGCGCGGGGTGAAGCTGGGCAACCCCCGCCCGGTGCCGGCGACGCCGGCCATGGCCGCGGTGGCGCGGCAGGCGCGCAGCCGCCAGGTGGCGGAGCGGACGGCCGACATGCTCGCTGTAGCGCACCAAGTGCAGGCCGAAGGGGCGCGCAGTTTGAGAACAATCGCGACGGCGCTGCATGAGCATGGCGTGCTCACCCCGGCCGGCAAAGAGCATTGGTCGGCAGCGCAGGTGCGACGATTGTTGGCCCATGCCGAGACGCCTCCGTAAGTGAGACAACCCCTCCCCAGCTTCCCAACTAGGCAGCCTTCTCGATGCTCCGCCTCACCTGAACGACCGGGCTATCCGGCTTGTCGGGGTCGAGCACTTCCAGCAAGCGCAGAGCCGGCCCGGAGGGGCGCTTTACCCCGCGTTCCCATTGGGCGACGGCCGACTTATTGACGCCGAGCAGCCGGGCGAAGACCGGCTGGCTCATCCGCGTTGCGGCCCTAATCCGCTTGATCTCCGGGCCGCCGTAATCTGGCTGCGGGGGCAGGCACAGCCTGTCCATGTCGCGCATGTCCACTACGTCGAGCGCGCCGACGTGGTGCAGCGCCGCCGCAAGACCGTAAGCGGTCGCGAGCACATCGCCCTCGACGGCACTCACTCCCATGCGCTTTGAAGTTTTAGCCTTCGTCGTTGGCATCACACGTCACCTCGCTTACGTCACCCAAAGCCAGCAGCTTCGCCAGTTGTTCATCATTCGCAGCGACGAACGACTGAGCCACCTTGCTCAGTGCCTCGTGGCCTTGCGGCGTAAGAGTCGAGGCTGCGTTTTTCGCGAAGGCGTAGGCCACCAGAACCCGATCCGCACGCGGCGGCCGATAGGCGACGATCGCACGAAAGCCACCGCTCTTGCCGCCTCCCGGTCGCGCCAGGCGCTTCTTGAACAACCCACCGCCAAGATCGGCCTCTCCGGCGCCGAGGGTCCCTACCAGGACCTCCCAAGCAGGTTTGCACAGCGTGGCGTCTGAAAACCGTTCCTTGCGCAAGAGCTTCGCGACCTGTGGAACCATGAACACCCTCACGCAATCAGATATAGCACAAGGTGCTACATAAAAATGACCGAGTGTGGC
>JAABUM010005817.1_pt1 | contig 12602 bp, 14 predicted proteins | sample 5559161 | NCBI WGS metagenome assembly JAABUM01 (sample SAMN10711868, study PRJNA513369) | rock metagenome | isolation source: Antarctica rocks | place: Antarctica: Victoria Land, Siegfried Peak nord | reverse complement strand
GAAGGTGAAACGAGTCGCCGCCGGGTTCCGCAACCTCACCAACTACCGCACCCGAATCCTGCTCGCCGTCGGCGGCTGCAACTGGTCCCTACTCGGCACCCAACCCCGCTGAAACGCGAAGCGCCCCATAACACTGGGATTGCTTGCGGGTGGCGCCTTGGGTCAACGCGCTGATCGAGATTTGGGATCTCAGCACCGGCAGTCCGATCACCTGGGTGGCGACGTTGGGTATCCCGAGCTCATGGTTCTGGCCGGGGTCGCAGAAGGTGGCGATCAGGGCATCGCCTTGCCGCTTCACGCTGACCAGCTTCTCGGGAAGCTCCGCCAGGGCCTTGCCCATCTCGTCGGTGTCCTTGGCGGTGTCGCCCTTTAACCGGTCAACGATGCAAACCGTCGACTTACGCCGGTACTCGACGTAGCGATCGCCACCCCACCCGTCGGCGGCGGCCAACGCCACTTTCGGGTCCATGCGTGTCGCCAGGATGAGGTACCAGAGGGTGGCTCCGACGCTGTCCTCGTCGAGGTGTTTCGTCCCTTCGGGCACCGGCGGCGCCTTGACATCCTTCGGGTCGTCGTGGTCCAGGTAGGTGAACGGGTCGAAGAGCTGCTCGTCCGACTTCGGCGGCTTCTCGAAGGCCTTGTCGATCTCGGTGTTGCCGCCTTGGTGGTCGAGCAGGTCGACGAACTCGGTGCCGAAGTCATAGGGAGCTCCGAACAACGCGATCAGGGCCGGCGGCACCGACTTGTCGAGCTTGTTCAAAGCGTCCTTGGACTCCTTGGCCTCGGCGTCCTGATAGCTCTTGCGATCCGCGCTCGACAGCGACTTCACGTAAAGGTGCTCGATGCGCCTGGCATCGCCTTCGGCCAGCGACCGCAGAGCCGTGCGCTGGGTGCTGGGCAGCTTGTCCAGCCGCTTCAGGTCGAAGTGCTGGTCCTGCAGAACGTGGGTCAGCTCATGGGCCAACGTGACCTTCAGACCCGGTGTCATGGACGTGCCCCGCACGAAGATCCGCTCCTCCTGGGGGCTGTAGTAGGCGAGCGTGCCGGAGTCGTTGAGGTCGGTGTCCGCCTTCTTCAGATCGACCTTGCCCGCGACCAGACCGAGGGCTCGCAACTCGGCGAGCTGGCGGTCAAACTCGTCCTGTTGCTGCTTCTTGCTGGCCGAAGCGCCGCCGGTACCCTCATTCCCGCCGCCGGCCCGCTTGGTGTACTGGGCCGGGGTGAGGAAGTCGACGAAGACCGGCTGCTTGTACTCGAGGCCGCGGTGCTTGGCCACCCAGTTGGCGATGGGCGCCACCCGGGGGTCCCAAGCTGAGGGGTGGGAGGGACCGTTGTCCCGGTTCGCCCACACCAACCCGCCGGCCACCAAAGCAGCCACCACGATCACCCCCGCCAACAGGAACGGCCACTTGGTGGACTTGCTGGCCGGCGCGGCCCTGAACCCGGCCGGCGGCCACGGTGCTTCGCTGCTCGGAGCCCACCCCGGTTGCCCCGCCGAGTGTGGGGGCGGCAGCCGCGAACCGCTCGACGCCTCCCCACCCGGCAGCGGTTTGCCACACGCCAAACAGGTCACAGCGGTCGCCGTCACCACCGCTCCGCAACTCGCACACGTTCGTTCCGCCAATGGGTGAGCTCCTAGTCGGCGAGGGCTGCGGTCTCACCAGGAAGATGGACCCGAAGTTCGATCCCCAACGGCCATCGGGCACCCCGCCGCAGACGTGAGGACCAGCCGCCCGCGACAACGTCAGCGTACTGAAGCTTCCTGGCGACAAGCCTTCAGAGCCGGGTCTTGGCTCGACCCTTTCAGCCTGCCGCCGACGAGAAGGCCGCTGCTAGGTTCGGCGCGCATCTGCCCCCATCGTCCAGCGGCCTAGGACGCCTGCCTTTCACGCAGGTAACACGGGTTCGAATCCCGTTGGGGGTGCTGCCGGCTTCGCCCCTGGTGGGACCCCACACGGGCGATGGCCCAACGGTCCTCATTCGAATTTCCGCACCCCCGGGCGCTCCGTCCGACGGCAGCGCGCCGACGAACGAGGCCGGTCCGGAGTGGAACCCGCCGGCACGGCCCTGGGATGTTCGTCGGTCGATGACTCCGAGGAAAGCGCGTTCGGCGTCGGGCCGCGAACCGCGATCGTGCCCGGCGGTAAGTATGGGATGTGACCCGATCGTCGGACGCCGAGTTGATGGCGGAGTCGCTTGTCGACGTCGGTCGGTTCGGAGAGATCTTCGACCGCCACGCGCAAGCGATCTTCCGGTTCCTGGGCCGGAGGATCGGCCCCGATGATGCCGGTGACCTCCTCAGCGACGTCTTCCTCGCCGCCTTCGAAGCCAGGGTGCGTTACGACCGAAGCCGCCCCTCTGCATTGCCTTGGCTATATGGGTGTGCCAACTCACTTCCTCGAGCAGCTCGACGCAGTCACGTTCCGGGCGCACAAGGTCGAGATGATCCCGCTCGAGCTCGTCGCTCGGCGGATCGCCACTGGCAGTCTCCTTGACCGGCATGCCGACATCGCCGACGGCACCGTCTTGGCCGACCTCGTCTTCGAAGTCTTCGAGAAGGACGACGCCAACCATGATCCGCTCCTAGAGTTCGACTTCGCAGGCGACGCACTGCGGCGCTTGGTGCCCAACACGAAGGCGGCCCTTCAGCTCGGCGTCCACGCCGGCGACCTCATCAGCCAGGAGCCTCTCTCTCGCAGTCGCTATGCGACGATCACCTCCAAGCTCCTTGAACAACTCCGCGAGCTCACCCTCCGGACCTTCGAGATAGTCGAGCAAGCGTGGGCGGGACTTGGCGGGACGTACTTCGACTTCAAGATCGAGTGTGGCGTCGACCACGAGACCGGCACTCTGTTGGTCGCCGATGTCATAGACAGCGACTCCGGGCGACTTCGCTTCGGAGACAAGGACATGTCGAAACAGGCCTACCGAGACGGCAGCCAGTCGTTGCCGGACATCAAGAAGAACTTCGACCAGGTTGCCGAGTTCACGAAGCAGTTCGTCTGAGCGACGAAGCGAGCCTCACAGACGACAGGATCAGCTACTCCGCTCCGGGCGTCAGCGGAGACGCCCCGCCAAAGCCATCGTCAATGACCCTGAGCGCCCGCCGGGGTCTGTCGGACCAGCGGTCCGATGACGGCTTGTCCCTCCAACCGGGCGAGGGCGGCGCCGAGGCAGCTGTGGATACCAATACCGAACGACACGTGCTCGCGGGCTCCGGCCGGCCAAGGTCGAGGTCGTCGGCGGTCGGACCGAACTTGGCTGGGTCGTGGTTGGCGGCGCCGATGCCGGTCATAACGAACTCCCCCACTTCGATCGCGTGGCACGCCGAGCCGGTTTCAGGAGGCGTGGTTGATGAGCCATCGTTCGATGAAATCTGCGATCTCGTTTCGGTTGCGTTCGAGGGTGAGCAGGTGTCCGTTTCCGTGGATGCCTTGTGCGGCCAAGTGGGCGTGTTCGACTGCGACGCCTGCCGTGCGGAGGAAGTCGACGGTGTGGTCGTCGTAGGTCGAGTGGTAGGAGGCTTCGCCGGTGACGACGAGCACAGGCAGCCCGGCGAGGTTAGGGACGGTGCGTGGGGGTGTGGGTTGGTGGACGAGGGTGCCGGGCTCGTCGTTGGTCGGCGCTGGGTGGGACGTGAATGGGAGTGTGGTGGCGTCGTCGGGGAGCGGCGGTTGGTAGGTGAGGGGGGTGGCTGTGAGCCCGAATGGTCGTTGCGGTGCGGAGGTCGTGGGGTCGGTGAGCATGTCGTAGAAAGGCGGTCCCTTTGGTTCGATGGCGACGATGCCTCGCACTTCGCGAGGTCGCGCGTTGGCGATGTGCCAGCCGAACGGCCCGGATTGGGAGTGGGTGAGTAGGAAGCAGGGGCCGATTCGGTCAACGAGGTCGGCGCCGGCGGCGCAGACGGAACGTTCGGTCGAGGATTCGTCAGTGAGGCGTCCGACCTGGCTGGCGTAGAACGCGTCGAAGATCGGGTCACCACGCTGCCCGGAACCTGGCCACTGGGTGTGGAGCGCGGCGGTGGGCCAGTGGCCGTGCACCGAGGTCGCGGTGAAGATCAGCTCGATGAGCTCGGCGCTGTAGTGGGTGACTGGTCCGTCGGTGGGTGCGTAGTACTTCGAGCGACCGACGCCTGGCAGGTCAACCACGTACGTGGTCCGACCGAGGCGGGCGAGCAGTTGGGCGAAGCCGGGGCCGCCGTCGGGTGCGTGCTCGTAGAAGTGGCCGGTCTGCGCGCCGCCGTGGAAGAGGGCGATGGGTGTCAGTGTCGGGTCGAGTCCGGGGTAGGACCGCACGTACATCTGCCCGACCAGGTGGGTGTCGCCGTGGGCGTCGGTGACTGTGCGCCCCCCGACGTAGAACTGCGTCTCAGCTGGCGGTGCGCTCATGCTGTCTTGTCCGGCATCGAGCTAGGGGATCTGGAGGTCGAGGAGCGGGACGTGTTGCTGGCCGGCGTGCATGTCCCGGTCACCGATCCCGCCTTGGGCGGCCGGCCTGGGGAAGGACACTTTGACCGCAAGCAGGTCGGGCAGCTCAAAGATGCGGACTACGTCAGGCGGCACTGCGTAACGCTCGGCGATGGTGGCGCGTTCGGTGACAGTCGAGGCGATGGCACGGTCGTAGGCGGATTGGTCGGCGAAGAAGGCGTCGATGGTGATCCAGAACGGTCCGGCGTTCTTGGATCGGACCTTGGTGGCGAGTTGGCCGAGCGTCGTGGTCATGGGCCGACTTCGCTGGTGGTGGTGCGGAATAGCTCGTCGCTGGTGTCGACGTCGACTGCGTGTTGGAGCACGAACTCGTGGACGGGCCCTCGTTCGATCTCGGCGGGGGAGCCGAGGAAGGCGAAGCTGGGGAGGGCGGTGTCGCCGGGGAGTGGTGCGTGGAGCAGTGCTGGGTTGGCGAACTTGGCGAGTTGGGTGGCCGTTGCTTGGTCTGGGGCGGTGGCGATGAACACGAGGCCGACCTCGCGGGGCGTCTCGGTCCGGGCTGGTTCGGCGGCTCCGAGGATGGCGTCGTGGCCGTAGCGGCGGATCTGCACGTCGAAGTCGCCGGGGTTGAGGCCGAATGAGTCAGGGATGTTTTGGCGGAGGTGGGAGAGGACGGCGTCGCACCACTCGTCGAGGCGGCCCAGGACCTGCGGGTCGCGGATGCCGGAGATGATGATGGTCTGGAAGCCGATCGGAGCGGAGCCTTCGAGCTTGATCGTGTGCTGCTCGGCGGCCTCGAACTGTGAGCCTTCGACGCGCACACGGCGCTCGTCGAGCGCCATGTAGGTCGCGGCACTCGTGTCGAGGGTGCCGGCCGGTTCGCGCATCCGGAATGGGTCAGCGTTCTCGTACATCATGTGGGCGGCCACGCTTTGGGGGGTGCAGGCGGCCTCCTGGTCGAGCGGTTCGATGGTGAAGCCGTCCGGGTCGAGGGTGACGAGCACACCGCCGTTGCGGGGACTGGTGGTGCACAGGCCGCCACATTCGGCGATCTTGGCTGCGTGCCACACCGGGCCCGGTGGGAGGCCGCGATGGAGGGGCAGGGCTGCGGTCAGTGCGGTGTCGGTGGCGCGGCCGGCGAGGACCAGGTCGGCGCCGTCAGCAAGAGCAGCGGCGATCGGTTCGTGGCCCATCAGGCCGACGATGTGGGTGCAACGCCGGAGCGTGGCGGCCTCCAGCGGGCCGGCCGGTTCGAGCGGGCGGATCCGGTCGTCGGCCAGGACCTTCTCGAGGTGCTCTTTGTTCTGCTCGCTGTAGATGCTGGCCACTCGGAGCGGGAAGCCGCCGTCAGCGGCGATCTCGGCGGCGATGTCGTGCACCCAGTTGACGCCGGTGTCGGTGCCCGAGGTGCCACAGGAACCAATCACCACCGGGATCCCGGCTTCGTGCGCTTCAGGGAGAATGGCTTGCAGGTCACGGGCCACGGCGGCGCGGGCGGTTTTGGCGGTGGCGGTGCCGAGGTAGTGAGGACCGGAGTCGGTGGAGCCTCCGTCGACCGCGATGATGTCGGCACCGAGCTCGATGCCGCGTTGAACGGTGGCGGTGGGAAATCCGCCGCCGAGCATGCCGACCGGTACGAGCACCCGCACCGTGGCGTCCGAGGTGGTCTGGTCGATGCCGGTCACGAGGCGTCCCTCGCTTCTGGAGCGTCGACTTCGACGAGGGTCATGAGCTGGCGGGCGCCGGCGGCGGCGGGGAAGGCCCGCAGTGCTGTCACGATTTGGGCCACCTGGTCCGGTACAAGGACCTGGCCGGCGCAGTCGGTGAACTTGTCCCAGAGTCCTGACGGCTCGCCTTGCGGGGCGAAGATCTCGCCGGTGGGATCCTTCGTGGCGTGGAAACCCTGGCCGTCGGTGGTCGTGACGGTGACGTCGGCGGCGAACGAGTTGGTCACGCCACCGGGCGGGGCGGCCGACACGTGGACACGTTCCATGAGGGCCACGACGGCGGGGTCGCGGTGGGCGTCGCCTTCGAAGTGGTCGAGCCCGACGCGGCCGTCGAGTAGCGCCCTGGACACGACGTATTGGAGGCTGAACTTCCCCGACAGTGGCTCCTGCAGGTGAGGCCGGTCGGTGTGGGGCATGCGGTTGGCGTCGACCACGACGTCGATTTTCTCGACGTTGTCGCCCCGCAGGTCGTGGGCGTTGCGCAGCCCGATGGTGGAGTACACGGCGGCGTGGGTGCTGCCACAGCACGGGTAGGCCTTGATCGGGTTGGAGCCGACGTTGACTTCGAGCGGCCCATCGAAGCCGGCGGTGATTGCCGCAGCGTCGTAGTTGCCCGCACCGTTGTAGACGTTGAGGAACCCTTGGACGGCTTCGAGGGCTGCGGGGTTGGCGGTGTGGCCGCCGGCGGCGAGCTTGGCCGCCAGCAACCCGTTGCGCACGGCTTGGCCGATGTGGAGCGCCTTGACCATCGTCCCGAAATTGGCCTTGATCCCGCTGGCCAGCGAGGCGGCGATGGCCATTGCCGCGGTGGTTCGTTCGGCGTCCAAGCTGAGCAACTTCGCTCCTGACACAGCGGCCCCGAAGATCCCGAGCGTCGCCGTCGGGTGCCAGCCCTTTTCGTAGTGGGCGGTGTTCATCCCTCGGGCCAGGCGAATCATGACCTCGTAGCCGGCGGCGTAAGCGACGGCGACGTCCTCGGCCGTGGCGTCGACCTCTTCGCCGAGGGCGAGCACGGCCGGCACAAGGATGGTGGAGGGGTGGCCGACGATGACGATGTTGTTGTCGTCGTAGTCCAGAGCGTGGGCGGCGATGCCGTTGAGCAGCCCGGCATCGAGGGCGCTCACCCGGTCGTTGGTGCCCAAGACCAAGCTGTGCCCGGTGGTGCCGTCAGCGACGGAGGCGGCTCGCATGATGGCCGCCCCCTGGAAGCTCGCCCCGGCCAAGGCCACGCCGAGCGTGTCGACCAGGGCGGTGCGGATCAAGAGGCGGCCGTTCTCGTCGATCTGATCGACGGTCAGGGAGGCGGCCCGGGCGCCCAGGTCCTCCAGCAGTGTGGATCCAGTGGTTGTGGTCGGAGCGAGCGTGTCGGCCATCAGAACTCCGACACCTTGGTCTCATACACCGGTCGATCGGCCCGGGAGGGAAAGCCGCCGCGCACAGCACCGGCGCTCGGGTCGTTGTAGATCGCGGTCCATTGCGGATCGAGGGCCCGGCTGTTCGGCACGGACAGCCACATGCGCAGCAGGTGCCGTTTTCGATCGGGCTCGTCGTAGTCCTCGAACCCGGTCCGAGAGTGGTACGTGACGTGGTTGTTTATGAACTGGAAGTCGCCCGGCTCGAACATCATCGAGTAGTGGTAGTCCCGGTCCATGGCAAGGAGGTCGATCGCGCTCATCGCCGCGATCTGGTTCTGGGTCAGCCGAGGGACATCTGGGAACTCCTGAGCCGACAGGATGTGGGTCTTGATGTAGCGCGACGAGAAACGGCCATCGGCGTAGCTGTAGATCGGCTGCTGGTAGTAGGGCAGCGTTTCACCCTCAGGCTCCTGTCCTTTCCAGCTCCAGTAGAAGGGCTGCTCCAGCACGTCGGCGAGGAACGGCCAGGTGCGAGCGATCTTGTCGCGGATGGCCACTGCGCTGGCGAACATCGAGCGACCGCCACTCTTGGCCGTTCGCATGACAAACAGGCAGACCACGTCGCAGGTGTCGGTGTGGAAGCCGAGTTGTTCGCTCGACATGTAGCCGCGCCCCGTGGCGCTGGTGGAGGTCACGTCGTCGCCGAAGTTGCGGACGTCGCCCAGCACGTCGCCCTTGCTGCTCTGGGTCACCGCCGTGCCGAGGTGCAGGCCAATGCCCCAGTAGATGAGGCGCAGCTCGTCCTTCGTGTACCTGTCGACCGGCAGACCCCGGATGACCGACAGCCCCAAGCCGTGCTCGAGGCGCTCCAGCGTCTCGGCGAGTGTCTCGGTTATGGCATCGAGCGGAAAGTTCTTCTTGTCGAGCGTGTCGAAGTCGGCACCGGCCGCCTTCGCCGTAGCCAACGCCCGGCCGATATCGGCGATCTCGGCGTCGTCGAGAACATGGATCCACCGGTCGGTGTCTTCGAGATCTTCCGGCATCCAGGCCAGGTCGTTGCTCAACATGAGAGGGCTCCTTCGAGATGGATGACTTGTGGTTCAAGCCCTATCCGCATTTGCTATAGCAAATCTACTCGACGGTACCAGGACCTGTCAAGATGTTTTGGATGTGCCATAGCAAAGAGCGTGGACGACTACGCTGGCGTTCATGGCCGAAGGCGTTGCCGCATCCGCTGATCATCCGCCACTTGGCCTCATTCGACTCGACCGAGAGCTTCCGCTCTCGGATCGGGCCTACAGGGCGCTCCGCGAGCAAATCGCGGCCGGCACACTGTCGCCGGGCGAGAGATTGACCGAGCGAGGTCTCGCGGAGCTGCTCGGCGTAAGCCCCACCCCCGTACGCGAAGCACTCCGGCGCCTCGAACAGGAAGGCCTGATCACTCGAGCAGGGCCCCGCACACTCCAAGTTGTCGAGCACTCGAACGAAACGCTGCGCGAACTGCTCTTCGCCGAGACCGTGCTCCGGGCCGCCGAGGCTCGGATAGCCGTCGCCAAGATCGACGAAGACGGAATCGCCCGCATGACCGCCGCCGTCGAACGGCTCGCCAGCGACGCCGACGCCACCGAGGATGAAGTGCTTGCCACCGCAGCGGCATTCGACCACGAACTCGTGGCAGCCGCAGCAAACCCTGCCCTCCGGGCCATGATCGAAAGCGCCGCCGTGGTCGGCCACGCCCGTCGGGTACGCGCCGTCTCGGCCATGCGCAGCTTCGCACGCGAAATCGGCAAGAAACACCTCCAAGCCCACCGAGACATCCTCGCCGCCGTCATCGAAAGAGACGCCGACACCGTGGAAAACCTGGTCCGGACCCACCTTCTCTCATCCGCTGACCTCCTGCTCGCCGGTTGACCGACGGGCCAATCGGGCTTCGGCCCATCACTCACCCGTGGTAGCGGGGCCTGAGCCGCTTTCACTGGCAACTCTCGACCAGGCGAGCGATTCTCGCCAAGCCTGCCTGCATCAAACGGTTCGAAAGAGCCGTGACCAAGGGTGCTGCCGGCTTCGCCCCTGGTCACAGCGGTCGTTGCCAAGACCAACAGCACTCGTTCGAACCATAGGGGTGGTAGTGAGGGTCAGCTGGCCAGCGCTGCTCGCAGGGCAGCTACACGGTCCGGCACTACTCGCCAGTAGACCCAGCGTCCGCGCTTTTCACCATTGATCAAGCCGGCCTCTGCCAAAGCCTTCGTGTGGTGCGACACAGTTGGTTGGGACTTGCCGAGCGGCACCTCCAGCTCACAGGAGCAGACCTCCTCGCAGGCGGCAATCAGGCTGAGCAGCCGGAGCCGGATTGGGTCAGCGAGGGCGGCGAAGGACCGGGCCAGCTGTTCGGCCTCGGTCGCGCTTAGGGGTGCCGCCAGTATCGACGCGCAGCACCCTCCGGCCTCGATCGGCGCTGTCTGTCTGCTGGCCATGAGGGACCTCCAATACAGGCATTGACAAGCGTCAATGCATTCGCGATGCTCGATCCATCGACCGAACCGAATCTACTGGGAGGGTCCCGATGTCGCGAGTACAGCTTGCCCTGAACGTGTCCGATCTCGATCAAGCCGTCGCCTTCTACTCGAAGCTGTTCGCGGCCGAGCCGGCCAAGCGCCGCCCCGGCTACGCCAACTTCGCCGTAACCGACCCGCCACTCAAGCTGGTCCTGATCGAAGGGACCGGCCAGCCCGGCACCCTGAACCATCTCGGCGTCGAGGTGAACGACACCGAGCAGGTCGCCGAGGCGACGGCCCGGCTGCGCAGGGACGGCTTGGAGACGGCGACCGAGGATGAGGTGTCCTGTTGCTTCGCTGTGCAGGACAAGGTTTGGGTCGACGCTCCCGACGGCGAACCCTGGGAAATTTACACCGTCCTGTCCGACATCGAGATGCCAGCTGGCGAGCTGCGGACGGTCGAGCCAGGCAAGGACGCCCTGTGCTGTGGCACTGCTGCCGAATCGGCCGCCCGCTGCTGCTGAGGCATGGACCGCACGCTCCTCCGGCGGGCAACGGCCGAGACCGTCGGTTCGGCCTTGCTGGTGGCCATCGTGGTCGGCTCGGGCATCTTCGCCCAGCGGCTCTCGCCCCATGATGTGGGCCTGCAACTTTTGGAGAACTCGACCGCCACCGGCGCCGGTCTGGTTGGCCTGATCCTGGCGTTCGGGCCTGTCTCCGGCGCTCACCTCAATCCAGTCGTCAGCCTGGCTGACCGCATCCTCGGCGGGCTGTCGACAGCTGAGACGGTCGCCTACTCGCTGGCCCAGATCCTTGGGGCTTGTGCCGGCGCTGTCATCGCCAACCTGATGTTCGACTTGAGCGCCGTCAACGTCTCGACGCATGTTCGGTCGTCAGGGGGGCTGTGGCTGGGGGAGGTGGTCGCCACCTTCGGGCTGCTAACTGTCATCCTCGGCATCGTCCGCTCGGGGCGTTCCACCGTCGCACCCTTCGCCATCGGCGGGTACATCGCTGCCGCCTACTGGTTCACCTCCTCGACCAGCTTCGCCAACCCGGCCGTGACCATCGGACGCACCCTCACCGACACCTTCGCCGGCATCAAACCATCGTCGGCGCCAGCCTTCATCGTGGCCCAGGTCATTGGCGGTCTGGCCGCCGTCGGCCTCGCCCTGTTCCTCCATCCAACGCTCAACGCCGGCGACCTCGTTGTGCCCCACGAGCTAGCCGACCCCGACCCCTCAGGGGCCAACCCCGATGTCTGAGACCACCTCGCAGCCCGTAGAGATTCGATCGGCGCTGCGCAGCGCAGCACTCACCCTGGCCACCGAGTTCGACGGCACCTTCAGCATGGAGACGATCGAGCTGTTCCTCACTTCGAGCTATGACCAGTTCGCCGCTGGCGCCAGAGTCATGACCTTCCTCCCCCTGATGGCCGAGAAGTTCGCCCGGCGACGACTGCTCGCCCTCGCCAAGGTCGAAGGCAAGACACCCGGTGGTCTACCGACAGTGCTCTTCCTGTGCGTGCACAACGCCGGCCGGTCGCAGATGGCCCTCGGCTGGTTCAACCATCTCGCCGGCAACCGGGCGACCGCCTGGTCCGGCGGCTCCGAACCAGGCACCCAAGTCAACGCCGCCGCGGTCGCCGCGATGGCCGACGTCGGCATCGACATCACCGGCGAGTTCCCCAGACCGTGGACCGACGAGATCGTCCAAGCGGCTGATGTCGTCATCACCATGGGATGCGGCGACACTTGCCCACTGTTTCCCGGTAAGCGATACGAAGACTGGGAGCTCGACGACCCCGCCGGCCAAGACCTCCAAACGGTTCGCCCGATCCGAGATGAGATTGAACACCGAGTACGACAACTACACCAGCTTGGATGTGCCCGCGCCAGCATAGGCGACGGGCCTGGCTAAATGTCCAGGCTGGTGCCTCGCCACACTCAACGACTAACCGTGAGGGGCAAAGTCTCCGACCAGCAGTCCCCGCGGTGGTCTGACATCCGAAACTGAACGAGGCTGCCCTCATGCATCAGCTCGATCAGGCCACCGTGTTCGATCCGTTTCCTCCCGGTGGCCGGTTTGACGATCGAGAAGACCGCGACGATGCGCACCGCGCCATCGGGGTATCGGCGATCGGGTTGGCTGTCACCGGCCTGGTCGAGCTGGCCATCGGATTGGTGAGCGGATCTGTGGGACTGCTCGGCGACGCCCTGCACAACCTCTCCGACGTGTCGACCTCGGCGGTCGTGTTCATCGGGTTCCGCCTGTCACGGCGGCCAGCTACTGCCTCACATCCTTACGGCTACGAACGAGCTGAGGATCTCGCCGGTCTCGGTGTCGCCGTGGTGGTGTGGGCGAGTGCGGTGTTCGCCGGGGTCATCAGCGTCCGCAAGCTCACCTCGCACGGCACCACGTCACATCTTGGCCTCGGCATCGCCGCAGCCGCGGTAGGGATCATCGGCAATCAGCTAGTGACCCGCGTCAGAGGTTCGTTAAGTATTTCTTGAGGCTGTCGAGGATCTGGTCGGCGGTCTTGTGCCAGACGAAGGGCCGGGGGTCGTTGTTCCAGGCGGCGATCCAGGTGTTGAGATCCGC
>JAABUM010005814.1_pt1 | contig 12608 bp, 14 predicted proteins | sample 5559161 | NCBI WGS metagenome assembly JAABUM01 (sample SAMN10711868, study PRJNA513369) | rock metagenome | isolation source: Antarctica rocks | place: Antarctica: Victoria Land, Siegfried Peak nord | reverse complement strand
CCGACTGGTGGCACGCGCCGCCAACGTCGAAGGGGTCGGCGAGGTGACGGTGCGCCAGCTCGTGCGCCAGGCGCTGCGCATGCGACCGGACCGGGTGGTGGTCGGGGAGGTGCGCGGAGCCGAAGTCCCCCGCTCGCGGGTTACCAGGGTTGTCGGGGGTGCCGTTCACCCTGCAGACGGCGGCCTGAGCGTGCACCGGCAGTGTGTGGCCCGCCACCGATGGGGTTTGCCTTTAAGCGGAGCGTGTCAGCGGATGGTGTGGTACTGGCCCGTCGGGTCGGGTAACGCTCCGGAAACGCTAGCGAACCAGCGGTGCATGACCTTCTCCAGTCGCGCGTCGTGCTCAGGCGTTCTGCTTGCCCGGCGCCGCATGACGAACGCCACGATGTCGGCCAATTGCGTCATCGGGCTTAGTTTCGAGTCCACAAAATGGGCAGCGTCTAAGATGCGTGTCAGCTTTTGGCTCCGATAGCCGCCAGTTCCGACCTGTCTGGACGAGATCAGATTGCGTTGGAGCGTGTCCCGATACTCTGTCTGTTGGTCAGCGATAACTAGTCCATAATCCTGTCGGGCCGATAATCGTTCGTTTAGTCGCTCTAACAGATTACTAAACTCCAAAACAAACGGGTCGCTGGCGGATCCATATTTCTTGCGGAAGCGGTCCAGGTTTGCGCCGCGCGCGATGACCTCCACGCCGTGTTGCCCAAGAAGCGCAAGTGCCTGGTCAAAGACTTGGATGCTCTGGGCGATGGTGCTCGTTGACCACTGGTCTGTCTGGTGAAAGATCTCGACTGCATGCAACTCCGCCCTCCAGCGACAGGCGCCGTCGTCGAAAGCCTGATCGACGATCGCCTGCAGGCCGGATTCAACAGCGGCCTGCCCAGGTCCGTCGGACAGAAGTCCGACGTGGTAGTGATGTGCTCCATCGCGCGACTCATCGATATGGAAAACAAGGGTCATGGGTACAGAGTGCCGTACTCGTCCCTGTCTTGGCCGCGGGGGGCTGGCCGTCGCCCGACGCGGACCTACCGGACGAACACACCTCGCAACGTGTGCAAGCCAGTGCGTGATGATTTTAGTGTGGTGGGTTGACGTGGTACCTGAAGGTCCACGTGTCATCGACTCCGTTGCGGCGTTGGTGCCTGGTCGCATTCTGGATGCTGACAGTGACCAGTTGCTCTTCGCCCACGCAATCCTCCGTCACAATCCAGGAGTGATCAAACTTGGTTCCTAAAACTGTCCCGAGATCTATGCTTTTGTAGGCAATTCCCCGATCAGATAGGCGGAAAAGCCAGGTAATCTCTCGATTTTGTGGGTCTGTAGCGGAACACTCGAACACGATAGCCTGTCCAATCGAAAGTCGCGGTATGCTCGGCTGTTCACTTGTGAATGGCTCAGGAAGTGGTGAACTACCGAGGGAGTCGCGTATGTAATTGATGGACGCGTAGTAGGCGTCGGGACCGCTCGACCTGCTCCGGTAACGCGACAACTGGTTCTGGATCTGTCCGGCGGCGCCAGCCAAGAGTAGGCGTTCGGACGGCACGACCGGTCGAGAGTGAGCGATCGCGTTCCGAACGTCGAGCATAATGTCGAGGTAAACGGAGGTTCGCTTCTTATCATCGAGCACCGGCTGGAAGTCATTCCAATGTTTGTCGATCAGTGTCTTGAGTTGATGGGTCTCCGTGTAGTCGAGTAAATCCTGGCTGACGGTGACGCCATCGCGCCGCTTGTCTTCCTCGGCGCGTTTTTGCTCAAGTGTCGCAAGTTTCTCCTGATCGAGGTCATCGCGCCATGTATCGCGAAGCTGAAGTCGGACGATGTTGCGCAGAGCTGTTTCGGCGGCCACGAGTTCGGTGTATGCGTCTATGTTCCGCGCCGATATATCGATGGTTGTAGCATCCTCAAGAGGAAGCGGGACGGCTAGGTGTCTCGCGAGCGCCACTAGATCGCCGTCTCCGGCTTCCTGGAGCACCTCGCCGACGGACTGGAAGTCACCCGGCTCGGCGATACCGAACTCACGCAGCAACAGGAGGGTGTCGGTGGCTGGCTTGCCGTCGAGGGCGTCGCGGACAGCGAAGACAAGCTCGATGTGGTCCGTAGCCGTTAGGTGTTTCGCCTTGCCGGGTGAGGCGGTCATGTCCTCCATGCTCTCAGGGTTTGCACGGTTTGCGGCGCAGGACCCGTCTGCGGTCAACAGCGAAGTCGGCTCGCTACCTCGCCGGGAAAGAAATCCGACACCGGCACACCCAGCGCCTCCGCAAACTCGTGCATGTTGGTGAGCGAGATGTTTTGTTCGCCGCGCTCGACGGCGCCTGCGTAGGTTCGGTGCACCCCGGCGGCGTGGGCGAGCTGCTCCTGGCTAAGTCCGCGCTCGCCGCGCAGCTCGCGTACGCGTTCGCCGAACTGGCGTTTCCACCGGTCTGACCGGGCCGACCCGCTGCGCCCGGTCGGCCGACGTCCCACAGTTTCGAAACGCTATGGCGATGCACTCGATAATTCGACAGTTAATAGCTAGCATCTGCTGCTTGTGCAGACGTTGGGGATCGACCTCGCGACCGAACCGTCTCGCACCGCCGTCTGTACGGTGTCGTGGGACGGCGCAGGCGCCGTCGCCGACTTCCTCGCTGAACCCGCGACCGACGAGGCGCTCATTACGGCCTGTCGCACTGTCGACAAGGTAGGGATCGACTGCCCGTTTGGCTGGCCGGAGCCCTTCGTGGATGCGTTGGTTGCACATCATGACGTACAGCCGTGGCCAGGCCGCGGGTCGGCCGACACTCGTGCCTTCCGACGGCGCCTGGCGTACCGGGCGACGGACCTGCACGTGCAGCGCGTAACGGAGGCGTGGCCGCTGAGCGTTTCCGCTAACTTGATCGGCTTGACCGCGATGCGTTGTGCGGGGTTACTCGATGCACTTGCCCCGGTCGATCGCGCCGGGGCTGGTCGGGTGGTTGAGGTGTACCCCGCCGCGGCGCTCCGAGTCTGGGAACGCGCTGGCGGCGTTGTGCGTGGGGGGGCGCTTTGGCGGTCGGGCTACAAGCAGGCCGCCGATCGGGGGCGGGGGGTGCTCGAAGCGATGTTGATCGAGCTGCAGAGCCAGTTGCCGGCACTGACATTCGCGCCCGGAGCCGAGAAGCTGTGCAGGGACAGCCACGACGCCTTCGACGCGCTGGTGTGCGCACTCGTGGCGAGGGCTAGTGCCAACAAACAGACGGGCCTACCGCAAAGCGGCGAGCAAGCCCGACTGGCGGGAGTCGAGGGGTGGATACACCTGCCCTCAGTCGCGCTGAGCGGGCTCGCCGAACTGTAATCGGTGCGCACTCGTTTGTAGGATTCCTACAAATCCCACGGCGCCCTCATCTGTTGTAGACAGAGGGGAGCCGGGAAAGTCCCGGCGCGGGGAGCCGAGGGGTCAGGCCCGAACAGCAAGCCCCTCGACACTCCGCAACCAAAACGCGGCGCAGGTGGAAACACCCGTGCCCACGCACAGAAAGAGTACCGCCATGCCACGCAAGAACGCCGCCAAAGCGACACCGGTCAACGAGGAACGGGCACGGCTCACCGAGCCGCCGACCCCGATCAACGCAACCGCCGAATCCCACCGGGCCGAGGCCGAGGTCGGCCACCACCTGGTGAACGTCTCCACGCTGGAGTGGGGCATCGCTGCACTGGCTGAGGCCGTGCTGATGCTCGGCGAAGCCGTGCTGGTGCTTTCCGCCAACACGGCACGCGAGAGTTAGGAAAGGGGGGTCGGGCGCCCGGCGGCAAGTTCGTCGGGCGCCGGGTCCGCCTGCCAAGGACAGCAGTGCGACGGTGCCGCAAAGTGGCCCGACGTAAGTGGCTTCAACGACCGGTTGCAGCTGGTGCCCGTGCCATGCTTCACTACGAAGGATCAACCAACCGCAACTAGCGGCGAAGAAGTCAGCAACACGAGTCGGAAAAATGGGTCCAGACGGTTCTCTGGGCCAGCGATACGGAAAGACGCCCGCCTGCGTGAGGAAAGGGGGCGACACTTACGTAGAGGCCGACTAGCGGCGTAAGCGACAACGAAGCCCCGACCTTGGCGTTCGCAAGTTGAGCGTCCTGCGGCCCCCCAAGGGCTGGCTGACCCCAGTGTCGGGATCCCAGCCGAGTGTGCATGAGTTCCACCTAATGGTAGGAGCTGTGCGCGCTCGGCTTTTTTGTCGTTCCTGACCCACAGGAGCGCCCCAAGTGACCACCCGGAACCCGATCTACGCACCATTGCCGCCCGGCGAGCTAGAGCTGTCCGACCGCGGCGCCCGCATCCGCCCGCTACCGCCCGCACCGCGCGAGCGGGACAAGCCCTGCACCGTGGCCGACTGCGGGCTGCCCCGGCGCTCGCGCGGGTTGTGCCGCAAGCACTTCGACCGTGCGCGCCGCCTGACTGCGAACCAGCAGCGCCAGGCCACCCTTGCCACCGGGGACCAGCGGTGAGCACGACGGGCACCGAGTGGCCCGCCGTCGGTCCCAGTTCGCGGAGCAGCCAGCGGGGCACCACAACGAGGCGCCGCGCTAATAACACAGCTCCGCGGACGCCGCGAGCGGTGTCGAGCGCGGGTACCCCGGCGAAGGACCCAAGTACCCCGATGAACCCGCGCCGTGCGCGGCTACTGCGGATCTTGTTTGACCCCGTACAGGGCGAGACGTAAAGGCAGGTCGGGTTTATCACGCCGTGTGGTTCCGTTTCCAAGTAGGAGGTAAAGCAATGCCACTAACTCTTGAGCCCGACCGAGTGTCCATTGTCGAGGTCGACGGACAACAGGTGCGTATCTGCAACGTGCCGGGGTGCGGTGCCATTCACCGCGCCCGCGGTGCCTGCTACCGGCACTACCGCCGCTGGTACGACGTGCAGCGACACGCTGCCGATAAGGCGCTGAGTGTGCGCACACAAGCCGCAGTCCGCGCACAGGCGCAGTCCGACCCTGAATAGCGATCAGCCCCCGGGTACCAAGCGGGGGGCCAACCAAAGAAAGGCGCTACCAGTGCCTAGGAAAAGTAGACCACACTCTGACGAGCCGCGCACAACCGTGCAGGGTGTTACCCAGTTGGTACGACCTCAGCCTTTCGCGGACTCGTGGGAGGCGCACCGGCATGCAGGCTGGACCGGCACAGTGTGGCTCCCGCCCGGTCAGAAGGGGTCACCCCCGCCCGGCACGACCGGGCATGATGGTGTCGACCTGACCCCAGAGCAATGCGCGCAGCGCGCCGAACAACAGCCAGACAGCAACATCGCCTGGCGCCTACCGCCGAGTGTGGTCGGCATCGATGTCGACGCCTACGGCGACAAGAACGGCGGCAAAACCCTCGCGCAGGCGCAGGCCCGCTGGGGGGCACTGCCGGACTGCGCGCGCAGCACCTCACGGGACGACGGGGTGTCCGGGATCCGCTTCTACCGCGTGCCGGAGGGCACTCGGCTGCGCGGTGGGGTCGCTTTCCCCGAGCTCGGTCTCGGCTGCATCGACGTTATCCAGCACCACCACCGCTACGCGGTTGTGCCGCCGTCGCTGCACCCGGGAACCGGGTCGCTTTACGTATGGCGCAACGGGAACCCCGAGCCATACCCGAGTCGGTACGTCCCGCCGGTGTGGGAGCTGCCCGAGCTGCCCGCCAAGTGGGTGCAGGCGCTACGGATCGAAAACCAGGCGCCTGACGTGGGTGGCGCGACAACCGAGCAGGTGCAGCAGTTCGTGTCCGAGATTCCGGACGGGCAGCCGTGCGAGAAGGTGCGGCACCACCTGCAGGCCGCGGTGCGGAAGCTCGGTGCGGGCGGCCAGGCACGGCACGATGCGGCACTGGGCGGCGTCCTGACGCTGCTGCGGGTCGGGCACGACGGTCACCCCGGTGTGCCTGACGCGCTGGAACAGCTGCGGGCCGAGTTCGTCGGCTCGGTGGTGGCCGACGGCTCGCGGGACGAGGGCGGCGCAGACCACGAGTTCGATCGGATGGTGGACGGCCCGCGCGGCATCGCCCTGCTTCTGGCGGACCCGACCCCCGAGAGTGCGCGCGGGTGCCGCTGCCCGGACGGGCCGGGCGCACCCACCGACGACACAGGCGACGAGGGCCACCAGAAGGAACTAGCCCGCGAGGTCCGTCGGGAACGCGTGCGCACTGAGGCGCGCGACATCGTGCGCCGCGAACAAGCAGCCCGTTCCCGCCCAGAGATGCCGCCGCTACGGGTTTTGACCGACCTGCTGGCCGAGGCCGACGAGGAGACTTCCTACCTGGTGCAGAGCCTGTGGCCGACCGGTGGCAACGTCGTACTGTCCGCACAGTTCAAAGCGGGCAAGACCGTGCTCAGCCACAACCTGGTTCGGGCACTGGTGGACGGTAGCCCGTTCCTCGATCGGTTCCCGGTGCGGCCGCTGGACGGTCGCGTCGTACTACTGGACACCGAGTTGGGCGAGCCGACGGCGCGCCGCTGGTTACGCGACCAGGGCACGCGCAACACCGACAAGGTGACACATGTCTCGCTGCGCGGAGCGGCGGGCGCACTGAACCTGCTCGACCCGCAGGCTCGCAGCGAGTGGGCGGCGAAGCTACGCGAGGCCGAGTGCGAAGTGCTGGTGCTGGACCCCGCCGCGCCTGCGCTTGCCGCCTGTGGGTTGAGCGAAAGCAAGAACGAGGACGTTGCCCGGTTCCTTCTGTGGTGGGACCAGCTGGTTGCCGAGGCGGGTGTGTCCGAGTCGATGGTTATTCACCACATGGGGCACAGCCAGGAGCGGGCGCGTGGTGCGTCACGGTGGCGCGACTGGCCCGACGCGGAGTGGTTGCTAGTCCGCGGGGACGACGAACAACCCGACGACACCGATCCTGAGGCCGGCTCGACCGACCCGCGGGCGCCGCGCTTCCTGTCGGCATACGGCCGGGACGTGGATGTGTCCGAGGTCGACCTGGCCTACGACAGCGAGGCTCGCCACCTGTCGGTGCCCACGGCTTCACGGAGCCGAAAGGATATTCGTGGGGCGACCGGGCAGGCGCTGAGGGCCGAGGAAGCGGCGCGTCTGCAAGCAAAGGTGGCCGAGTTCGTCAAGCGGAACCCCGGCGCAAACACCGAGGCGTTGCGGAAGGCCGGGTTCGGTAAGCATGACCGGGTGCGGGGGGCGCTGGACGCGCTGATCACAGAGGACTTGGTCCGGGTCGAGAAACAAGGCCCGGCGCTGTGTTACTTCGTGGTGGCAGGGGAGGCCAACCCGTGACTACCTCTCGGCACCTCTCGGCACCTCTCGCCCCTTCTCGCCCCTCTGCTCGTTGGGTGCTCCCACCGTCTCTCGCCCCTCTCGCCCCCTCGCCCCCGTATGGGGGTGGTGGGCGAGGGTGCGAGGGGCGAGAGAGCTCTGACCGGGGGCGGAGCACCAGACGGCGCCCCTCTCTCGCCCCGCACTGGGGCGAGGTTCTCGCCCCTCTCGCCCCCTCTCGCCCCGCATCCAAGGGGCGAGAGACTGCGGGACTCGGCTGGGTACAGCGGCAAGCTGTGGAGCGAGGTTCACGAAACCCAACGGACACCGCTGGCCACCGTCTCTCCCCCCTCGCCCCCGTATGGGGGTGGTGGGCGAGGGGGCGAGGGGCGAGACCACACGGCGCACCGGTTCCGCACCGGTTCTGGGCACTGCGGGTAGCTACACCAAGTTACCGACCTCCGAAACCCCACCAGGAAGGCGTAACAAAGTGACCAACAGCGCGAACACCCGCGACAGCCACACCATCGAGGTACGCGCCGCCGATGGCACCCGAACCACCCGGGCGCTGTGCAGCCACCTGCGGCCCAGCGGCGCCCGGTGCGCCAACCTCCCGCCGGTGGGCCAGGCGCTGTGCCGCACTCACAGCCCCGACACGGCCGAGCCCTGGCTACGCGGCGCCCGCCGTCAGTCGCGGGACGCGGCCAGCGCCCGGCGCTGCACGCAGGTGCTGCTGTCGCGGACCCACGGCAACAAGTCGGGGCAGTGCCTGCACACGGCGACCGACGGCAGCGACTACTGCTCGACCCACGTCTTGCAACACCGGGACGAGCCAGGGGCGCAACCGTGAGCCCGCGCAGGCGCCGCCGCACCCTCCCGTCGCCACGGGGGCAAACCGTGACAATCCGGCGGGCTCCGCGTACCCGGCAGGCGCGCAGCAGGTCTCCGAGAGCCACCGAGACCGTGCGCTCCGAGTGGGCAAACCAAAACGCCGATTGACACGACACGGTTTACCAATGTTGCGTTCCCTTAGAGAACAGAGCGAGAAAGGCGATACGAAAATGGCGAACCAGGTGCCCCAGATGAGACCCAAAGTGGTAACCACCCGCGTAGTCGAAATTGACGGGCGACGCCAGACCGTGCGGACCTGCAACGAACCCGGCTGCGCCCGCACCCACTTCGCGCGAGGACTGTGCGCAACCTGCTACCAACGGGTGCGTTACCAGGTCGACCCGGCCGTGGCCGAGCGCAAGCGCGAGCAGATGCGACGGTGGCGAACCGGTTCGACCAACCAGGCGTTCCGCGAGCAGCCGTTCACCTTCCCGGAATACCGTGAAATGGAGGCCGAGTTCGCCCACGCGGACGGGTCCCCGGAGCGGCCCAGCGGCACCGGGTACAGCGAAGGGCCGCAGTCCCCCGCCGAGGTACCCACCAAAAGCGCCCCGTCAATCGGGTCGAAGGGCGCTTGAAAACGACGTACCCCCGCACTCGGCATGCACGCCGTGTACGGGGGTCGAGTCGAACCAACCAACTACCAGGATGGCAATCCCGATGACAGAGAACCACGACCCTTACCAGCAAGATAACTCGGACGGTCGGCACTGGGGGCACCCGCAATTTGGGCTGAGCGACTTGATGAGCATGACGACCGACCCCGACCTTCCCCCGTTCGAGACAGACGCCGAACGAGACCGGCGCCGCGCCGATGAACTCAAGCGAGGTCTGGACCGAGGGTGGGTACCCAACTGGGCAGTCACCGAGTATCTCAACCAGCAGAGAGAGAACGGCGAACAATGACCGGACAAGTTGTGTACACACCCGCGCTGCACAGCCCATGGACACCACTGGGTGCTGCGACCGAGCTAACCCGCAACCCTGCACCCGCCCGCAGGGCCGGCGCGGCACCTGCACCGTTCCGGCCCGACCCCACCCTGCCCGACTTCGGGCTGCACGCCCATAACGCGGCGCTGGCGCAGGCCGAGTTCGAACAGGTCGAGCGCGTCCGGAAAGCGGCCCTGGCTCGGATGGAACCGGTCGACCCGTTTGCCGACACCTTGGGCAACGCACGCCAATGGGCGTGGCAGTACCCGGCTGCCGATGAGCAGACCAACATCCCCGAGGGACTGCGCCCCGGCTACCGCAAACCGTCCGACACCAACCCGCCGCGCTAACCGCAGCACCGACCGACCGGAGGACCGCAACGATGTCTGTCAACCATTATTTCCCCACCCGCCCGACGCCGCTGGCCCAGCTTCCCGGTGCCGTACCGCTGGACGGGACAGATTCACCGGATCGGATGATGCAGCCCGACGAGCTGGTGGCCTGGGGCGGGTCGCTGGCGAACCGGGGCGAGACCGTAGGTCGCGTAGAGCAGGCGTCCTGGCGGTTGTCGGAGCACGAGGCGGCGCTGGACGAGCTGGCTCAGCGTCTGCGTGCGCTGCGCCGCGAGTTCGAGGAACAGTCGATCAGGCTAGACCCAACCGCCAACCAACGGCGCGGTTACCGTGCGGCCGACGATAGCGAGCGCGTCGGGTTGCAGCTCAACCGCTGCCGCATCGCCCAGCAGGTTGCCCACGACTGCCGATTGCTGGCGCAGGAGGTGGCCCACCTGCGCCGGGTCCGCGACCAGGTGCACCGGGCGGAAGGGGTGGTGCAGCACCCCGCCACGCTGGTGCAACGGCGCCGGGTGCAGCAGTCGGTGGCCGACGCGGTAGACACGTTGGCGCTGGTGTCGGGAGAGGTGCCCACGGCGCCAGTAGCCGACTCGCTGGCCGCGTTGCTACCCCACCCGCAGGAGTCGGTCGCCCGTCCCGATGCGGGCACCGTGCAGGCACCACCGGCGCCAGTCGGTGCGCCCGGAACCAGCCCGGCCACCAGCGGGGAACCCGACGCGAGCGCGGTCGACCCGAGTGCGGCGCTGCTCGCACAACTGGACCAGCTGGGTGTACCGCCTGAGGCGTCCCGGGCGCAGCACCGGGCACGCCTGACGCAGGCCGGGGTACGGGTCGGGGACCACCGACTGGCCGAGACGATCCGCGCCCGCAGGCAGCGTGCAAACGCCGCCGGTGAGTCGGGGTCGGCGCACTAACACTGACTGGGTGCGGGTGGTGAGATACCGCCCAGGGATTGCCCACCCGCACCCCTTAGAAACGGTACCAAGAAATTCCAGGCGGAAACCTCCATCTGCGCATTACCCAATATATTGCCTCGGAGGTAAATGGCCTGGTTTGATTTACCTGTGGGGTAACTGCCCCACTCGGAATGGGCGACCTTGGAGAAAAAGACAATGGCAACAGCAAAGAAGCAATCCGCACCAGCACCCGCGTCCACCGTGGACCTGCAAGAAACTCGCTGCACCTGCGGCTGTGGTGAGACCACCCCGGCCCGCTCGCGGTTCCGACCGGGCCACGACCAGCGCCTCAAAGGCCAACTCGCACGGGCACACTACGTCGCAGCCGAGGTCGCCGTGGTGCAGCCCGACGGCCAGCAACAGCGCCTGCCCGCCGTCGACGCGGCCCGGCTGCTGGATACCGACCGGTTCAGCTGGTCTGCAAAATTATCAACCAACCGGCGCCGCCCGAGCGAGCAGAGCCAGGAGCAAAGCGCGTGAGCGGAAAGCGAGCGATGAGCGCCGCGCTCTACGCCCGAGTCTCGACCAAGGGCCAGGCCACCGAAGACCGCACCAGCCTGCCCGACCAATTGCGGCGAGGGCGCGAAGTGTGCGCCCAACACGGTTGGGAGGTGCACGACGAGTACGTCGACGGCGGAATCTCCGGCGAGAAGCTCGACCAGCGCCCCCAGATGATGCGGCTGCTGGCCGACGCCGAAGCCGGGCACCTGGACGTGGTGGTCGCAGTCGACCTGGACCGGCTGGCCCGCGACGAGTTCGTGTTCGCGCAGGTGTTCAAGACGCTGGACCGCGCCGAGGTCGCAGTGCATGCCGACGGCAACCTGATCGACCCCGAGAACCTGTCGCAGCTGCTGACCCGCGGCATAAAAGCCGTGGTCTCGGCCCACGACCGGCGCTCGTTGGTGGTGAAGATGGCGAAAGGCCAACGGGCACGTGGGCTCGCCGGTGGCTGGCCTGGCGGTAAACCGCCCTATGGCTACCGCCTGGTGTGGCCCGAGGGCAGCGGCGGAGGCAAGCCGCTGCCGGTTGTGCAGATCGACCAGGCCGAGGCCGACATGTTGCGCGTCGCGGTCGACGCAATCTTGGACGAGGGTTGCAGCACCGGCCAAGCGTGCACGCGCCTAAACGCACTGGGCTACAAGACCCGCGGAGGCCCGCACGGGCAGGGGGGCATCGGGGGGCAGGGCGGCCCGTGGGAACACCCGAACCTGCGTCGGGTGCTCGCATCCCCGACCCTGGTCGGGGAGTTGACTTGGGGAAAACCAGAGGGGCGTGGTGACCACCGCACCAAGCTGCGACGCGACGGCACACCCTGGTACGGCGACACGGTGTCGATCCAACTTGCGCCCTTGATCCCGCGTGACCGGTTCGACGCGCTGCAACAGGCGCTGAAGGAGCGCGGCTACGGGCAGAAGCGGCCCGACCAGCCCTACCCGAACTCCGGCGCCCGCACGACCTGCGGCGGTCGACTCGGCGGGATGTACCGGCGAGACCGCAACTTGCGCCAGTACCGGTGCAACCGCAGCAAGTGGAGCGCCACCGGGCAGCAGCGCTGCGAGTGCCCGCGTCTGGACGCCAACTGGCTCGACGGGCAGGTGTGGGACGCGGTGACCGAACTGCTGGCAGACCCGCAGCGGCTGCTCGAACTGGCCGACGAGTACCTGGGGCTGCGTGGGCAGACCGCCGAAGGCGAAACCGACCAGCTGGCCCTGCTGGACCGCAAGATCACCGAGCTGCAACGTGCCCGCGTCGAGTCGGCCCGAGACGCGCTGAAAGCCGGGCTCGACCCCGAGCTGATCCGCCAGGCCGTGGAAGGGATCGAGACCGAGCTAGACGCCCTGGTCGCTAGGCGCGACCGGGTGCAGGCCATCCGCGCCGACGAGCAAGCCCAAGAGGCCCGTGCCGTGGCCATCGCCCGCCTAGCCCAGCGAGCCGCTCAGCGCCTGCCCCTGTTGCCGCTGGAAGACCAGCGCGAGGTGTTGGAGCTGCTGCAGGTGCGCGTGACCCTGCTCGACGACTCCCTGACCCCCGCCCTGCGTATCGAGGGTGAGTTGCCCGGCGGGGGCGAGCTGTTCGGCGACGAGCCGATCATTACTGGTGGTGACGGCGGCAGGTCTCTGACCGAAGAAGGAGCGCCGGACCCCGCCAACGTGGGACCGAAGTGGTGGACTTGCTCACCGCCCTCAACACCGGCCACGACGGCGGGGCGGGGACGGTGCACGCAAACTCGCCACGCGAGGTGCCCGCCCGGCTGGAGGCCCTCGCGGCCCTCGGTGGCATGG
>JAABUM010005811.1_pt1 | contig 12610 bp, 13 predicted proteins | sample 5559161 | NCBI WGS metagenome assembly JAABUM01 (sample SAMN10711868, study PRJNA513369) | rock metagenome | isolation source: Antarctica rocks | place: Antarctica: Victoria Land, Siegfried Peak nord | reverse complement strand
CCTGGAAAGGCGCGTGCCCCGTCGTGGCCCTGGTGACGACGACCTACGCGCGCGGCGTGACGCTGACCAAGGAGGCGATGGCCGCAGTGGAGACCCACCTCACCAGGCATGCGACCCTGGGCAAGTGCTTCATCGACATCCACCCGCCCACCGCAGTGCGGGATAGTTAATTCAGCGGGAACCCCTTATAGCGGCTAGCCGCAAAGTGCTGATGCCGCGTAAGATCATTGCTGCCCCTGCCAATCCGAAGAAATCCACTTCCCCGTATTGCGCGGGAACTGCTAACTGGGTGCTCCACGAATTTCCACGGATGGACAAAGCGCTCGCTACTTTTGGCTGCGTTTCGCCGCGCCCTCCGCCCTCCTACTCTCTTTCACGCGCCCCGACACCACGATTTCAGTTCCCTGTTGGTTTGGTATCCGCCTCTAGCACCCTCCACTTCCCCAGCTATTCGGGGGAGAATTGTGTGCCCCCTGAGACGGTGGATAGCGATGGAAGCGGTCGGCCGCGTTTTGCTACCACATCAGCCCCGGCCGCTGTGCTAAGTGGTGCATCCGTCAACTCCTTGCTAGGATAATCGGCGAGGAGGAGCCCGCTATGCCGAAGTGTTTGGCCGTCCGGACCCTGACCGAGGAGGAGACCGCCGCCGTCAAGCGGCTGGTCGAGCGCGCCCGGATCATCTGGCTATCGGCGCAGGGTCGGCGGGTGCCCGCCATCGCCGCCGAGGTCGGCTGCAGCGAGGGGACTGCCCGACTGTGGCTGCGCCGCTTCGACGCGGCGGGGCTGGATGGGCTCGCCGACGCGGCGCGCGCGGTCCGCCCGGCGACGTACACGCCTGCCGTGATCAGGGCGGTGGTCGCCGCCGCCATGACCGACCCGCAGGCCCTCGGGCTGCCATTCGGCTGCTGGACGTATGACCGGCTGGCGGCGTACCTCAACGAGGTAGCGGGCGTGCCGATCAGGCGCAGCCGCATCCAGGAGGTGCTGGTGGCAGAAGGGCTACGCTGGCGGCAGGAGGAGACGTGGTTCGGCGCGCGCGTCGACCCGGACTTCGCCGCCAAAAGGGGGCGATAGAGACGCTCTACACCGCTTCGCCCGCAGGCAGCGTCGTCGTCTGCCTGGATGAGAAGGGGCCGGAGAGCGCCAAGAGTCACCGGGGAAAGCGCCTGCTGCGGCCGCCCGCCGACCCCGAGGCCGCCCCGCGCGCCACGCAGGAGATCAACTACGGGCGACGCGGCGGCGGGTATGTCTTCAGGGCATTCCTGCCCGCCACCGGCGACGCGCTCCCCGCGCCCTACGACCGCCGCACGACGACCAACTTCGTGACGTTCCTCGAGCGGGTCGAGCGGTGGTTGCCCGCCGAGGCCGACCGCGTCTACGCCGTACTCGACAACCTCAGCACCCACCGCGCGCCCGACGTGCTGCTCTTCGCGCTCGCCTACCCGCGCTGGGAGTTCGTCTACCAGCCGGTCTGCGCCGCCTGGCTCAACCTGATCGAGCCCTTGTGGAAGATCCTGCGCTCGCTCGCCCTCAAGGGCCGCCGTTTCGAGACGTGGGCGGAGATTTGCGCCGCTATTGAGCAGGCGACCGCGTACTGGAATGCCCACAAGCACCCCTTCATCTGGGGCCGCCGCCGCCATCGCCCGCGTCGCAAGCCCGGCATCGCCCTCGGTGCCAACGTGCGCCCGACTTAGCGGATGCACCACTTAGCGCAAACGACCTGAGACCCTGGCGTAAGGAGCAGTGGTGCATCCCGCCGGAGGCCAACGCCGCATTCGTGTGGCAGATGGAGGAAGTCCTCGACATCTACACCCAGCCCCACGACCTGGCCCGCCCGGTCGTCTGCCTCGACGAGACCAGCAGGCAGGCGCTGGCGGACGTGCGCTCGCCGCTGCCGGGCGCGCCGGGGCGCCCGCTACGCGAGGATCCCGAGTACGTGCGCCACGGGGTCGTCAACCTCTTCCTTGTCTGCGAGCCACTGCGCGGCTGGCGCGAGGTCGTCGTCAGCGACCGGCGCACCCTTCCTCGATTGGGTCGCCTGCGTCAAGGAATTGGCCGACACCCACTATCCACAGGCCGAGCGCATCGTGCTGGTCATGGATAATCTCAACATCCATACGCCCGTCTCGCTGTACGAGGCCTTCCCACCCGCCGAGACCAAGCGGTTGGCCGACCGGCTCGAGATCCACCATACGCCGAAGCACGGCAGCTGGCTGAACATGGCGGAGATCGAGCTGGGGACCCTCCAGCGGCAGTGCCTCGACCGGCGGCTGGACGACCAGGCGACGCTCACCAGCGAGGTCGCGGCCTGGGTCGCCACGCGCAACGCCGCCGTCCGGCGCACCGACTGGCGCTTCACCACCGCCGACGCCCGCATCAAACTCAAGCGCCTCTACCCGGCACATCACGACTGGCAGACTATTAGATTCTGGTGCGATATCCCATCGGGATCGGGAAAAGCTCGGCATGTCGGTGGCGCGTGGTCTGCCGTAGGGGTGGGCAGGAAGCCGATGGTGCTGCTGGAGGTGCCTGATGCTGCGCGACCGCTACGAGCCGCTGGACCTCTTCGCGCTGGTGCCGACGCTCGGCATGGTTATGGAGCCGGTTCTCGTTCGGCTCGACACCCTGCTCGATGACGATACCCTTTTCCAGGCGGTTAAGGCTGACCTCGCTCGCCGACGCCCGCGCACCCGGATTGATAGGCGGCCGTCCACGCCGGTCGAGGTGGTGCTGCGGATGCTCGTCGTCAAGCACCTCTATGGGTGGAGTTACGCGCAGACCGAGCGCTGGGTCGCCGATAGTCTGGTGCTGCGCCAGTTCTGCCGCGTCTACGCCGGGCGCGTGCCCGACGACACCACCCTCATCCGCTGGGCCACCCTCATCCAGCCAGCCACGCTGCACGCCTTGCTCGACCACATCGTCGGCCTCGCACGGCAACTCCGCGTCACGTGGGGCCGCAAACTCCGCATCGACGGCACCGTGGTCGAGACGAACATCCACCACCCGACCGACAGCACCCTCCTGAACGATGGCGTGCGCGTGCTGCGTCGGAGCCTCGCCAAGGCCGAACGGCTGCTGCGGGGCACCAGCGATCTCGCCGCCGATGCCTTCCAGGATCGGACGCGCAGCGCCAAGCGTCAGATGAAGCGGATCATGGAGGCGGCCCGCCAGCGCGGCGAGCGGTCTGAGCAGGCGATGCAGGGCGCCTATCGACGCCTGATCGAGATTGCGGAGACCGTACGGGACCGGGCGCAGCAGGTTGGCGCGGCACTCCGCGAGCAGGCGACCGATGGGGCGCGCCGCGTCGCCGACACGCTGGACCACGACCTCCCCCTCGTGCTGCAGGTCATCGCCCAAACGACGCGCCGGGTGTTCCATAGCGCGTCCGTCCCCGCCAGCGACAAGCTCGTCAGCCTGTTCGAGCCGCACACCGCGATCATCCGCAAGGGCAAGCCGGGACGCCCGACGCAGTTCGGGCGCGTCCTCTGGCTGGACGAGGTGGATGGCGGCATCGTCAGCCGCTACGAGGTCCTGGCGGGCAACCCGCCCGAACCGGCGCAACTGCCCCGGAGCCTGGACCATCATCGGGCGGTCTTCACGCACCCGCCCCATCTGCTCGCCGGGTATCGCGGCATCCACTCCCCGGCGAACGAGCGCTACGCCACGGCGCAGGGGGTGGCGCAGGTGGTCATCCCCAAGCCGGGCGCGAAGTCGGCGAAGCGCATCGCCCACGAGCAGCAACGCTGGTTTCGGCGGGGACACGACTGGCGTTCCGGGATCGAAGGGCGCATCAGCGGGCTCAAGCGGCGGCACAAGCTCGACCGGTGCCGCTACCGCGGCGAGGCGGGCATGGAACGGTGGGTCGGCTGGGGCCTCATCGCCCACGACCTGCGGGTCATCGCCGCGACCGCCCGGTGATCCACCCTGCACACCCGCAGCGCCGCTCGCGCTGCTCATACCCGATACCGAACGGCAGGGCAACCCCTCTTTTCCCTATCCCGATGAGGTTTTGTACCGGAATCTAGTACTAGTGCCCGCTGCCATTCCCATTCCTCTTTGCCGCCTTCACGCTAGTCCTCGATCTGCGGCATGCCGTGACGCGCGGGATCGCCTGGCGAGCCAGGCGCGCTTCGCGCCGCCGATCGGCGTGCGGCAGCCCAAGATGCTATTTGTACGCCATGGACCCAGACGGTGTGCGTTTTCAGAGGCATCCTTTGGTTATTGACACCTTATGGGGCCGCGGATTCGCCAGGGATCATTGAGGCGGTGGTTGACCCAGCAACCTGGCGTTGACCTGCCCCCAGGATTGGCCGTCAAAACTGAGTTCGACCGTGCGCCGTCCGGCATGAGCCGGGCCGCTGTCGGAGAAACGAAGCACGTGCCGGGCCGTATCCTATGCTAGGAGTGCCCGCACGTGATCGCGATCGTCGCGGAAACCCGTATGGTATCCGGATGGAGGTGCGCAATGGCGGCACCGGAGACCAGGAACCTGTTGCAGTGCGTCTACGCGCCGAGGATAGCGCCCAATCTGGCACGCCCCGACCCGCTGACGGACCTGCCCGTGCTGCAGGCGCGCGCTGCGCAAGCAGAGCCTGCTCGTGATGGCCCACCCAAATCGGAAAGTCGCCAAGGGGTACTCGCCGCCCTCGAGCAGGCGGCGGCGGGCACCAAGCCGCTTACCGTGGCGGTGACCGCGATGCAGCGCGGCGAGCCGGCGGATGTTGGATGGTTGCTGGCCGACGTGTCGGTCGAGGATGTGGCCGAGTTCGCTCGCGCAACGGTCCGGGCCGAAAGGCAGCTCCTCGATGCAGGCACCGCGGCGGTGGCGAAGGTGCTCGCCGCACCGGCGAAGCCGGACGCGCTCCCGGCGAAGGGGATCTGCCCCGCCAAAGGGGGCGGCGCGACCGCCGCGGTCGGCACCCGCCCCTTCGCCGTCGCCCTGCAGCAGAAGCACCCGGTCGCCGCCAGCTATGTGCAGACGCTCGGCGTTTCAACGCACCTCGATGCGGCCACCGTGGCGACGACGCCCAACGTTGTCGCGCATTGGGCCCGCCTGCAAGGGGCCTATGATAGCCGCTTCGCCGGGCGCAAGTCCGCCCTCGAGGCGCTCATCCACCTATCGCGCATCGATCCGATCGGCTACCGGCGCGGCGACCTCGTCTCGGCGTTCACCCACCTTCCCGGCGAGACGTTGCGGCTGATCCACCGCGAGTGGTCGCGCACCGATCGCGAGTACACCTCGCTCGTCACCACCTCGCAGGAGACCGAGGCAGAGGAGGCCCTCTTTGAGAAGAAGGAGCTGACCGAGTCGACGACCGCGCAACGAGACCACGCGATGGCGCTGAGCACCATCGCGGGCAGCCGCGCGCTGTCTCGTCGCGACCAATTACCCCGGCTTGCGATTCTGCATGGCGACCGCAGCGGTGAAAGGCCACCTCGACCGTCCCGACCATTACGCTCCCTGTTCGGCAGAGCACAAACCCCAAAACGCAGTTCCTGAGCGTTTATCTCGAATACCAAGACTGAGAGGCTGGGCGAATCCGCACGGAGAGGAGGGCGTCATGCCAAAAACCTCGGCAGAGCAAGAAATGGTCGCCAACCTGACCGAACGCCAGCGGAATGTGGCGATTCTGCTGGGGCAGGGCCACACCTACTCTGAGGTCGCCGACCTTCTCTCCATCAGCAGGCATACCGTGCATGAACACCTGCGCCACATCTATGAGCGTACGGGATGCGCGCGACGCGGTGAGCTCGCGCTCCTGCTCGTGCGGATGGGCTTGCTGAAATGACCCGGACGGGTCATGCGGTCCCGGACCTCCCATGATAACGTGCAAGACAGGATTGGGGGCGCCTCTGTCGTCGCGACGGCAGCTTCACAAGCCCCCAAAGCAGCGACGCATGCTCGACTCAACGGGTGCTGGCGCCGGACATCGAACCCGATACGCGTCGATCACGGGCGCACAACTGTGGCCGCTCATAGCAACTCCGGATCCGAGCACTCGCCCGCCATCGAGCGGCCGGGTGAGTGCAAGCCCGGGGATATTGCATGAAGGGAGGAAACCGTGGCTGTAGCTCTCGAGATTGAGGACGGGAATCCCTGGTACCTGAGCCGGGATCTCTGGGTCGTGCCTGGCAACAATCCGCAGGGCGCGCCGGGCGCACCGATCGCCGGGCAAGCCAACTACCTGTGGGCCCTGGTGCGCAACACCGGCCGGACACCGGTCCAGGACGCCACCGTGCGCTTCTACTGGGCCAACCCCGCCGTCGGCTTCGATCGCACCACCGCGAACCTGGTCGGCACCGCGAACGTGCGGCTGGACGCCGGACAGTCGGAGCCGGTGCTCTGCCTGGCGGCATGGACACCGTCGTTCGTCAACGGAGGGCACGTGTGCATCCTTGCCGAGGTGTTCCACCAGGCGCTCGATCCTTTGCTGCCGGGGCCGACCTTCAACGTGCCGACCGATCGGCACGTGGCCCAGCGAAACCTGAGCCTGGTCGCGGCGGCCAAGGGAGCATTCCGCTTCGCCTTCGAGGTCCACAACCCCGCGCGGGTGCCGCGCACCTTCGCGATTGATGTGCGGCAGGGGGAGCTAGAGCAGGTGAAGCCGTTGCTCCGCACACTCGGCCCCGACGTCGCGCTGCCGGATCGGCAGGGCAAGATCAGCCGGATCGGCCTGGTCCGGACGCCCGACCCGACGCCCGAAGCGATCGAGGCCGCTCCCATGGCGATCGAGAAGCTTGAACTGCGCCCCGGCGAGCGCACCGGCTTGTGCCTGGTCGGGCAGATCGACGGGGGCGGCGCGCTCGTCCACGTGCTGCAGCGCGCCGACGACGCCATCGTCGGCGGCCTGGCTGTGCTGCTCCTACCGGAAGGGGAATGAAGATGGCAACCATGACCGTCCCCAACCGCCCCTTCGCGTCGGAACCGATCACCGGGCTCGCCCTCCCCGACGGGATCTTTGAGGCTTCCCTCGGGCGGCAGCGGATCAACGCGCAGTTCCAGAACGTGGGCGGCGCGGCAATCGGCAACGTCGGTGTGTACGTCGAGAGCGTGTCCCACGCCGGCATCGTCGTCACGCCCCGCACCCACACGATCGCGAATCTGGCGGCCGGCGCCTCGCGGGTCCTCTCGTGGGATGCTGACTTCAGCGGCGCGCCGCCCGGCACTCACTACATCAGCTTCATCGAGGAGGATGCGAGTGGTCGTAACCGGACCATCAAGAAGATCTTCGTCACGCGCGTGCGGTTCGATCCCTCGACCACCACCTTCAGCGCCGAGACCCCGGAGGGCCGGATCGCCATCAGTCTGCAAGACCTGGTGGGGCCGAAGGGGGCCTGCTGCCCAGTGCCGGCGGATCCGAAGTGGCGCCGCTCGCACGCGCAAGAGGGGCAGCTCGTCGCCCAGGTCGCCCGGATGTTCGCGGGCCACCGCGCCGATTTCCCCTTCTGCATGCCCGGCTACCTGCTCCACGACTTCGATGTCACCATCACCCCCACTCCGGCGTTCCCGGGGCAGTATGGCGACCTTCCATACCAGGACCCGTGGTGGAAAGTTATCCTCTGCATCGTTGCGGTCATCCTGTTGATCGCTGCGGCCGTCGCCGAGGCCGAGGGGGGCAGCGGCAGCGTCGGGGTGGCCGCCGGCAACACCGACACCGGCAGCCCGACCGGCGACTGCTGCGGCGTGCGGGCCGAGGGCGGCGGATCCAGCTACGTCGCGGCGGGCTTGGTCGCGGCGGCGGCGGCGGCGGCCACGGCCGCCGGCCTGAGCGACGCCCGCGACCCGATCCGGCGCGGCCAGGACAATACGGTCCCGGCGGCGGGCGAGGTGACCGTGGCGGAACGGCTGAAGGTGAGGCTCACCTACGTGGATGCCGTCGCGCTCGGGCGCCCTTTTAAGGTCCAGGCCGACTGGGAGTACACGCGTGTCACGACCGGGGCCTCCTACACCTACGCCGTCAGCGAGGTCAACGCCAATCTGCATGTGCTCTCGCGCTATGAGATCGACGCGCCGGATGTCGTGCCGCTCTACCAGCAACGGCTGTGGGTGGTCAAGGGGCGGTTCTTCGATGCCGAGGACAAGGTGTTGCGCGGCACGGATCTGTTCGTGCAGTGCTTCCTGATCGGCCCGCACGGGGAGTACTTCAACTTCGTGCTCCAGGATGACGGCATCACCCCCGACGACGAGCCGAACGACGGCGTCTACACGGGCAGCTTCAACTTCGGCGTCCTGGAGGACAAGGCCCGCGGGATGTGGCTGTACTACGTCGTCGCGCAGGACGTTAACACCGCGCAGCCGGACATGAGCCCGGAGGACGCTGCGCAGATCATCGGCGGCCTGGTGCGCACCCACCAGCTCACGATCAATTTCGACGGCGGCACCTGCCCGCTCGTCCCGGACGGCCATGTCAACGTGATCTGACCGCTGCCACACACCTCACGGGTGAACGCGGAGTGCAGGGCCTCCTAGGAGCATAGGGTTGCTGACCCGACTCTCCGCTAGGAGGCCCCGCCATGTCTGATACGGAATCCTCTTTGATCGTCCTGATTGTGTGCCGCCCGGGCATTACACGCTGATGGTTGTATGGAGGGAACCAAGACGATCGAGCAAGATTCCATATGAGCAGGTACTGACGCTGGTGTGAAAATAGCCTCCTCTCCGCGTTCAGGCGGCAACGGGCTCGAGGGCGACCGTGTGGCCGAGGGCCTCGAGGCGATGGACGAGCCGCCGCTCGACGGACTGCCGCGCCCGCTCGTCGAAGTAGTGCACCCCGCGATCGCGATAGACGCTGTGCCGGCTGGCGAGCGGGTGCTACACCATGACCAGGATGGTGTTTCCGACGGCGACGGCGGCCTTCTTCTTGCCCCGGCGCGCGGCGAGCCGGTGGTACTGCGCCGCCAGGGAGGTGTCCTTCGTGCGCCCGGCCGCCTACGCCGCCGCCACCAGGGCCGCGCGCAGCGCCGGGTTGCCCTGGCGCGTCGTGCCGCCCTGGCGTTTCCCCGCGCTCGCGTGATTGCCCGGGCACATCCCCGCCCAGGAGGCGCGGTGTCCGGGCGTCGGGAAGCGGCCCACGTCCGTCCCGATCGCCGCCACCAACACCTCGGCGGTCCGCCGCCCGACGCCGGGGATCGTCGCCAGCTGATCGAGCACGACCGCGACCGGCCGGACGCGCTCGCCGATCGCCGCGTTCACGCGGTCGATGGTCGCGTCGAGGCAGTCGACGTGCGCGCGTTGCTGCGCGACCAGGAAGCAGCTGGTGCGCCGCGAACTGGCCCGTCAGGGCACGCGGCAGCTGGGCGATCGTGGGCCGCATGCGCCCCTGCGCCAGCGGCGCCAGTGCCGCCGCGTCGGTGTCGCCAGCGACCAGCGCTGCGCGCATCGCCCGCCCCGCGCATCCCGTGCTGTCGGTCACCACCGACGACAGTGTGCTGTTGGCCTGTGTTGGCCGCTTGGAATATCCGTTCGAGTGGAGTACCCATTTTGACCTGACACCAGGCAGCGATACACTCGGTCGCGCGACACCTTTGAGTGTCGCACGGTCACTGTCTGTGTTCGCTGAGGAGTCGCCCGATGCTGACGCGTCTGTTCCGCCGTTGTGCCCGGCTCGGACGATCCCTTACCCGCGCGTTCCAGCAACGCCTGCTCATCGTGGCGAAGCCCGCCGACCAGGGCGCGGTAGCGGGCGCGCTCACCGACCTCGTGCGCAGTTGGCCCGCCCTAGTCGCCGAGAATGCCTACCTGCGCCAGCAGCTCCTCATCCTGCAGCGCAGCGTCAAGCGCCCGCGCTGCACCCCGGCCGATCGGGCACTCCTGGTGCTGCTCGCTAGTCGCTTCGGGGCCTGGCGCCAGGCGCTGCTGATCGTCCAGCCGGAGACCGTGCTTCGCTGGCATCGGCAAGGCTTCCGCCTGTTCTGGCGATGGAAATCACGGCACCGGTCGGCACCGCCGCCGAAGGTGGCGGCCGAGACGATCGCGCTGATCCGCGAGCTGGCCGCCGCCAACCGGCTGTGGGGGGCCGAGCGCATCCGGGGCGAGCTGCTGAAACTCGGCATCCGCGTCGCCAAGACCACGGTCCAGCGGCACATGCGTGATGCTCGGCCGCCTCGGCGGGATGGCCGGACGTGGGCGACCTTCCTGCGCAATCACGCCGCGGACACCTGGGCCTGCGACTTCCTGCCGGTGACCGACGTGTTCTTCCGGCCGCTCTATGCCTTCTTCATCGTCGCACTCGAGTCGCGCCGGGTCGTGCATGTGGGCGTGACGCGCCACCCGACCGACGCCTGGGTCGCCCAGCAGCTGCGCGAGGCGACGCCGTTCGGGCAAAGCCCCCGGTATCTGCTTCGCGACAACGACAGCAAGTACGGGCAGGCGTTCACCCGCGTTGCCGCAGCGACCGGCATCACGGAGCTGCGGACGGCGTACCGGGCACCGCGCCAGAACGCCACCTGCGAGCGCTTCCTCGGCAGCGTGCGGCGCGAGTGCCTGGATCACCTCCTGGTCCTGGGCGAGGCCCAGTTGCGGCGCGTCCTCCGCGAGTACGTGCGCTACTTCAACGACGACCGGCCGCATCAAGGCCTGGCGCAACAGGTCCCGACCGCATCCCGGGAAAGACCAGCTCCTGCGGCGACGGGCTCCGGCGTGCAGGCCTGTGCTGGCCGTTTGGTCCATCCGTAGCGAGACATCGGCACTGTACCGGATCCAAATAGAGCCGTTCGCCCGAAGTCCACGCTGTTGATCGTCCCCGTCCACGGCTGGAATCATGCCCACGAGGCGCAACTGTGCCTCGCGTGGACCCGATGCAAGGGGCGAGGGGGAAATCACGTGGGGCTGATTGGGCGGGGGGGCCCCCGCCAATTGACCAGTTTCGGCGCGGACGTGCGGTACGCCCTCCATGCCTGCTTGTGGGCGCGACCGGTGGTGGGCCGGGGATCGGGGGCGACGACATCGCGCAGCCCGAGACGTGTCAAGTTGAACGCGATGCTGGCACAGATCACCCCGGACCCGACGACGATGGCTTCCGCGGCCCGCCTCATCCCGCCCTCCGGAAAACCGGCACCACCGTGTGGCCCGGTCATACCCATACACGCGGCACGCACGCCGCCTGCGAGGTTGCTGTCAGTCGCCCCGTCCCCGCCCCGCCGCGTGGAGCGCGCCGGCGAATTCGAGGACGAGTTGCGCGGCGAGCGACTGGGTCAGCCCGGAGGGGTCCAGCGGCGGGCTGACCTCCACCAGGTCGAAGGCCACCACCGGCCAGCGGGCGGCGATGCCGCGCAGCGTCTCCCGCATCAGGGCGTGCGAGAAACCGTCGAACTCGGGCGAGCCGGTTCCGGGGGCGATGGCCGGATCGAGCGCGTCGATATCGATGCTGACATAGCAGCGCCCATGCCGCAGCGGGAGGGCGTCGAGGATCGCCTCGACACCGCGCGCTCGGAACTGCGCCATCGTCACGATCGTGTTGCCGCGGGCGGCCGAGTCGGTGAAGGCATCCTCGCGGGCGCGGATCCCGCGCAGGCCGAGTTGGGCGATGTGGCCCACGAATGGCAACTCGCTGACCCGCTTGATCGGACTCCCGTTCGCCAGCCGGATGCCGTGCACCGCGTCGTTATAGTCGAGGTGTGCGTCCAGGTGGATCACGTCGAACGGGCCGGCCGCTTCGAGCCCGCGCACGACCGGGAAGGTGACGGAGTGGTCGCCGCCGAGCGCCACGACCAGCGCGCCCCGTCCCGCCAGCGCGCGGACCGCCGCGCTGATCCCGGCGAAGGTGTACTCCACGTCCAGGTAGAGCGCGTCGACGTCGCCGCAATCGACGAGACGGGCGCCACCGAGGAGGCGCTCGCCCGCTTCGATGTCCCAGTAGCCATTCGGCTGCAGTCCCCGCTCGCCGAAGGCGAAGCGCGTGGAATATTCGCGGATACCGCGCGGGCCGAAGCGCGCGCCGGGCCGGTAGCCGACCCCGGCGTCCCAGGGCACCCCGAGGATCGCGATGTCGGCATCAACCGCGGCGAAATCCTCGACGATCGGCAGCTTCGCGAACGACGCGATCCCGACATAGGGCAGGTTGACCGGGTAGCGCTCCATCGTCCTCTCCGTGCGGCGTTATCGGTCGGATAAAAGGGAAAGACGGCGTCATCGCGGGGGCGCCGGCCGCGCACCCTTCGGCCCCGATCAGACATTGCGCATCGTCGGGTCGAGGACATCGCGGACCCAGTCGCCGATGCGGCTGACGCCGATCGTGGTCAGCGTCAGGGCGAGGCCGGCGAAGGTCGAGATCCACCACTGCCCGGTGTTGATGTACTCGCGGCCGGAGCCGAGCATCGAGCCCCAGGACGCGGTCGGCGGCTGCACACCGAGGCCGAGGAAGGAGAGGGTCGATTCGAGGATGATCGTCCGCGCCAGGTCGAGCGAGGCGACGACGATGAGGGGGGAGAGGATGTTCGGCAGGATGTGACGGAAAAGGATACGCGCATCGTTGCCGCCGCTGCTCCGGACCGCCATGACGAACTCGCGCTCTTTCAAGCCGAGCACCTGGGCGCGCGCGATCCGGGCATAGGTCACCCAGCCGCTGATGCCGACGACGATGATCAGCGTCGTCAGGCTCGGCCTGACGAC
>JAABUM010005810.1_pt1 | contig 12612 bp, 16 predicted proteins | sample 5559161 | NCBI WGS metagenome assembly JAABUM01 (sample SAMN10711868, study PRJNA513369) | rock metagenome | isolation source: Antarctica rocks | place: Antarctica: Victoria Land, Siegfried Peak nord | reverse complement strand
GCGATACCCCAACGCATCATCGCCGTGCTACCGACCCGGTCGGATAGTCGTCCCAGCCCCGCGCTGCACACCGCCGAAGAGCCGAAGAACGCAGCGACCGCGATGCCGAGCCGGTTCGTCGACAAGGTGAGATCCCGTCCGATCTGCACCGCCAATGTCCCCGTGAGGAACACTGGAAGCAGACCGACAGTGGTCGCCGCGACCGTAGCCAGCATCGGCGGCAGCCCGAACCAACCATGCGGCCGGGCGCCGCTGTGCCAGCTACCGGTCACATCCTCAGGTCTCCTCGGGTGTTATGCCTCCGACCGGAAACGATGACGGGACTCGTGACCGGGTGAAGGGTCCTACCGTGCGGGCGGGTCCCCCCGAGCGATGGCGCCCGTCGACTGCCGGTGCAATGAGACGATGTGTCCTCAGATCCCCACCGCCCGGGCCAGGCACCATCTCGGACCCGGCACCGCGCTGGGTAGATAGCACACTATCCCGCTGACCGACGGTATCCTCGGCCGGTGACCGCCTCTACTCCCCCAACCCTTGCGGCCGCGGTGGAGCAGTGGTTGACGGTGAAGAGGGCCGGGCGGGGGTTGAGCCCGCACACCGTGCGGGCCTACCGGGCCGACGTGGCCACCTTCGCCGCGCACCTTCACGGGGTGTCCCCCACCGACCGCAGCGTCGCGAGCCGGGTCGCACTGTCCCAGCTGAGCCCGGCGGCAGTGACGGCGGCGTTGTCGGCGATCCAGGCGGGCGGGGCTGCGGAGAAGACCAGGGCCCGGCTGCACGGCACCCTCACCGGGCTGTTCGCGTACCTGATCCAGCAAGGCCTGCTCGAGAAGGACCCGTTGATCGCCGCAGGTGTCGAGCGGCCCAAGGTCGGTAAACGCCTCCCCCGCTATGTGGACAAGCCCGCGGAGTTCGCCCAGGTCATCCAGGCGGCAGCCACCCCAGACCCAGGGGCTCGGGACCCGTGGCCGCAGCGGGACCTGGCGTTGGCAGGGTTGCTGGGCGGCACCGCTGCCCGGGCCGGCGAAGTGTGCGCGCTCACCGTGGGCGACCTCGTGCTGGGCGGTGAGGAACCCTATGTGCGGGTGATCGGCAAGGGCAGCGTCACCCGGGACTGCCCGCTGAGCCCGGAACTGGTCGGAGTCCTGCAGAACTACCTGGCCAGCCGTCAGGCCCGCACCGGCACCCCAGCCCGCACGAAGGACCCGGTGTTCCTCAACACCCGGCTGGCCCCGTTGAGCACCGCGGCGCTGGACCATTCCGTGCGGCGCTGGTTCGCCCGCGCCGACGTACCGCTGCCCCCGGCGCCGCGGCCCACGCCTTTCGGCACACCGTCGCCATGCAACTCATCGGCTTGGGCGAGTCCGCCACCGTCGTGCAGGATCTCCTCGGTCACGCCTCGCTGAGCTCCACCCAGGTCTACACCAAAGCCGCCGGCCGGCACGTCCGCGCCGCCGCCAACGCCCTGCCCCTGCGCCAACTCGTCCGCGACCTCCCCGAGCCACCACCGGTGACCGACTGAGCCCTCTTCTCAACCCCCGTCGGACCATCCGGGGACCGCCAGGACGGGCAGCGGAATGCTCAGGCATTCGCGGTTGTCTGTCGGTCGTGTATTAGGCGGCATCAACTCACGCAGTCCAGCGTTAGGGCAAGGCGATGCGAATCGCGGCGCTCACCGCGCGCATCGTCGGCACGGAGACCGCGCCGAGCGGCACGGTGAGTTCGTCGCGGTAGAGCTGGATGAGGTCGTCGACCACGATGTAGCCGGTCAGCGGGTCTACCGGGGACAGCGGCACGACGGTGGGCACGGTGGCGTGCTTGCTGGTGGTGGTGACCCGCACAGCCAGGACGGTCTCGAGGTTGCGGTTACGCGCGTTGTTGCTCACGATCAGCCACGGCTTCGCGCCGTGACCGAGATCGACCCGAAACACCTGGCCCCGCAGCGGCGTCACGCTCACGCAGTGGTGTCGGTGCGGGCCACGTAGCGATCGCGAGCCGCGCGACGCTCGCCGCGGTCCTCGGCACTCCCGTAGACCTGGGCGAGCTCGGCGTAACCGGCTTCGAGCACCTCCTCGGCCAGCGCCTCTGCTCCAGCCGCCAGCAGCGCCCGGATCGCGGCGGCTTCGGAATTCACCGCACCCACCCCGTGCGCTGTCGCCCACTGTTGTAGCACCTGGTGCTGGCCGGTGCCGGGCCGGATGAACGGCTCCAGCGTCACCTGGTCCCCCTCGCCGAGGATGAGACTCAAACGCTTCGTCACACTCCCAGCATACACTCGCTGTGGGTGTAATAACTGGCGCACAACGTGCGCCGGAAAGTTGCCTTCGGTCGTTATGTCAGTCTTGGCGGTGGGCTCTCAGGATTGCCAGCGGCCCTCTCCTGCGGGGTTATTCGGGTTCTCTTTGGATGGCAGGCACGATCCACACTCTGTCGTGGCCACTCTCCGTCTGGTGCGACCAGCACAGGGCCCGCTTCGGCGACCGGGTAGGGCTCAGCCGCCCATCGCTTGGTCCCACTCGTGCAGGTCGCGTGCCTCGGCTGCCTGCTGGAGGGCATCCCTGGTGCCGACCGACTTGTCGGCGCCGAAGACGGCGCTGCGCCATCCGCAGGAGCACGCGACTTGGGTTCGCCCCTCACCGAGTTCCACGATCGTGCTGCGGTGCTCCATCGTCGTGGCCGCTCCCGTCCGCTCGCCCTCACCGTGCTACCCCGATTCTGCGCCGGCCCCGCCGCGCTCGGTTGGCGGGCTGGGGCCGGATGGGGCCCGGGTAGAGGCCATCGGTCGGCTACGCTGCGGCGCGGTGGCGTAGTGGCCACCCTCGGGCTGCTGCTCGCGGTGTGCGGCACCCGGCCAGTGCCCCTGACTGCGACGGTGCGCACCTGCTGCTGGCGGCCCTGTGCCAGCGGTTCTGCACGGTCAGGCTGGTCTGGGCCAACTTGGTTACGCCGGGCGTCTGGTCGTGGGGGCCTTATCCGCGCTGCACCTGACCGTCACCGTGGTCAAACGCAGCGTCGACACCACCGGATTCGTGGTGCTGGCCCCCGCCGTCGGGGGCCCGCCCGTGCCCTGTGGTCTCGTGTGTGGGGTTGACGGGAGTGGCACACTCGGGGCGAGGTGAGGGTTCATGAGTGATCAGTCCTACGCGGACGTCACCGAACGGTTGTTTCGCGCGTTCGCCGCGGTGCACCCGCTGCCCGTGATCACCGCGGTGGTCCAGCAGTGCCGTGTCGACCTCGACGGTGTGCCCTGCGGGGCGGTTCCGGAATTGCTGGAGCGGCTGGCCCACCAGCGGCTGAGCGATCTGCAGCTCGCCCCCTGAGGACCCCCGGGACGGGTCGCCGCGGGTGCCGTCGGCGCTGTCGGTGTGCCCGGGGGCGTCCGGTGGTGCGGCGAGTGGAGAGGGCTCCCAGCGTGGTGATGACCGCAGCGGTGAAAGAGGAGTTGAGCGGGCTGCGCCTGCCCACGCTGTGCTGTCGGGGCGCCGAGGTGGCGGCGCTGGTGCGGTTCGCCGGCGGGCTGCACGTTGTGGGCGGGCGGGTCGTCGTCGCGGCCGAGTTGGAGGCCGGTGCTCTCGCCCGGCGGCTGCGGATGAGTATCGGACAGATGTACGGCTATCCCTGCGAGGTCCGTGTGCTCCCCTCGGCGGGAGTGCGCAGGGGTGCCCGCTACCTGGTGCGGGTGCTCAGCGACGGGCCGGCGTTGGCCCGTCGCCTCGGACTCCTCGACTCCGTGGGGCGGCCGGTGTGGAGATTGGCGGGCCCGGCGGAGACCGGCCGGATCTGCGACGCCGCCGCGGTGTGGCGCGGGGCGTTTTTGGCGCAGGGATCGCTGACCGAGCCGGGCCGGGCCCCCGCCCTGGAGGTGAGGTGTCCGGGGTCGGAGGCAGCGACGGGCCTGGTGGGGGCGGCCCGGCGGCTCGGAGTCACCGCCCGCACCCGCGAGGTCGCTGGGGCGCACCGGGTCGTCGTCCGGGACGGGACGGCGATCGGGGTGCTGCTGAGCGCGATGGGTGCCCCGCGGGTGCGGGCGCGTTGGCAGCAGCGTCGGATGCGCCGCCAGGATCTGCGCGGCGCCGGCAACCGGCTGGCCGTCTTCGACGAGGCGAACCTGCGGCGCACCGAGCACGCCGCAGGCGCCGCGGCGGCCCGGGTGAGCCGAGCCCTGCACATCCTCGGTGATCAGGCCCCGGATCACCTGGCCGCGGCCGGGGCCTTGCGGTTGCATCACCGGCACGCCTCGCTGGGTGAGCTCGCTCGCCTCGCTGATCCCCCACTGAGCAAGGACACCGCCGCGAGCCGCATCCGCCGGCTGGTGGCCCTGGCCGACCGGGTGGCCCACGAGCGCGGGTTCCCCGACGCCACCACCGCTACCGCCACGACCCGCGACCTGTGACCCGGTCGCTGTCGTGGGTAGCGCTCGGGGTGCTGATTCCACGGCCCGGGAAAATATGCGGGGCCGGTGGTGTGCCGGTGCCGGCTGGTCCCGACACGGCCAGGAGGTCAGGGACAACGGCCGCGGCAGATCGGCAGGCCTGCGCGTTCGCCGGCGTAGCGGTGTCGGTGGTAGAGGGGGAAGCAGACCGAGCAGGTGAACTCGTCGGCCTGCTGGGGCACGACCCGCACCGAGAGCTCTTCCCCGGACAGGTCCGCCCCGGGCAGCTCGACACCCTCCACGGTGTCGGTCTCCTCGACATCGACCGCCGGGGACTGTGCCTTCCGGTGTCGCTCCTGCAGGACCTCCAGGGAGTCCTCGACCACCGCGTCGAACTCCCTACGTCGTGGAGCGTCGTAGTCAGTGGCCATCGCTGCCCTGCTTACCACCTTCCTAACGAGCGGGGGCACCGATCAGGTGTGCCCGCTCGCTCGGCGGGGCCCACGCTCGGCGGCGAACTGGTCAGAGGCACAGCAAACTCACCGGCCGTGAGGGTCGAGCGGGCACAGCTGCCGGTGCCCCCGACGTTCAGTGGCGTCATCGCCGAGGGGGTGGAAACCGAGATCTCCGCGCAATCCCTGCTCACACTGGGCTGCCACCACGCCCAGGGCTACCTGTTCAGCCCACCCCTACCCGCCGCCCAACTACGCGAGCTACTCACCGCCGAGCACCTCGACGGGCGACGCTGAGAAGGCATCTGTCGCAGGAGCGGGGTCAGTGGCTCGGCGGCCAGTGGGGTCTGATGAGCGCGCCCCACCGTGAGGCCAATGGTCTCGGATGGACCGAGGCAGACCAGGGTGTCGGGGTCGTTGCATCGGCGGACCTGCCCACGCTGGATGACCGGGAGCTCGGAACTCTGATGATGACCAGGACACCTCGTGTACGGGTATGCGACGCATCGGGGACACTGACCGGATGATCATCGGGCATCTGGCCGCTGCGGTCGGTCATGCTGCCGACACCGTCCGCGCCATCGTGGACGGTCACCGTCGCTCACGAACTGTTGAAGGAGATCTACCACCCATGGCCCAGCAGACCACCATCACCCTGGTCGACGATCTCGACGAAACCCTGCCCGCCGCGGAGACGGTCAGATTCGGCGTGGACGGCACCAGCTACGTAATCGACCTCAGCGCGGAGCACGCCGCCGCCCTGCGCGAGGACGTGGCCACCTGGGTCTCCCACGCCCGCCGCACCGGTGCACACCCCACCCGCACCACCCGAGGTGCGGCCCGACCGCAGCGCAGCGGGAACCGCACCAGCACCGGCCGCAAGCAGACCGCCACGGTCCGGGACTGGGCCCGCAGCAACGGCTACACCGTCTCTGACCGCGGCCGCATCCCCGCCGCCGTGCAGGACGCCTTCGGCTCCGCCCACTGAGCCACCCGCCCAGCTAGCACAAGCGTCACGGCGCAGGCTCAAGAAGCTCCCCGTGCCGGCAAGAGCTGAACCCCACCGCCCCCCGACCTGACGGGTTCAGGGGCTTGCGACGAGCTTGAGCTGCCGGAAGGATCATCCACGGTCGATGCTGATGAGCAACAGGCCGCCGAGCATGGCGGTGTTCTTGAGGACCTGGATCCGCTGGCCCTTGCGCTGCGCCGGGTCGGTGATCTTCCAAAAGGCGTGTCCAGCGTAGGTCGTCGGAATGAGCGAGCATGCGAGCACGAGGGCTGACGTCCGCGGCGCGAGGCCTAACGCGAGTGCCGCCCCGGTCACCGTCTGGGCTGCACCGTTGGCTCGGACAACCACCTTGTTGTCCTTGGGTAGCGGCAGCACAGTGCGCAGCGCGTCCAGGGTCGGTGCGGCCACGTCGACGCGTCCGCCGGGAGTGCGCAGCGCGTCGAATCCCAGGACGGTGTAGGTGGTTCCAGTCAGGAGCCTTGCGGCGGCCCGCACAATGTTCATGCTGCGCTCCTTGATCTCGAGGAATCTTCTCTGGGTGCGTGCGGCGCGATCCGCGGACCAGGGTGATCGGCTTCGAGGGCGCTGCGGTACGGCGGGTCGTTGCCGCGCCGGTGGACCGCACTCGGGCTCACGGCATTCACCGTGGCTCGGTTCCTGCCCAGGCCGCTCGAAGCATCCGCTCCAGGTCGTCGGTCGTGACTGGCGCTGGGTTGTCCTTCGGCACCGCGGCGGCAACGGCACGGGCGGCATCTGCGATGTTGTCCTCGGTGAGACCGTGGTCGCGGAGGGCGCGCGGGGCGCGCACGCGCTCGCGGAAGGCCCGCAGCCCCTCCACCGCCGTGGCTGCCCCGAAGGCCCGAGCGACTCGTACTTCTGCCTCTTCGCAGTAGGGCGCGTTCAAGGCGAGCACGTACGGCAGAACGATGGCATGAGTCTGAGCATGCGGTAAGTCGTAGCGCCCGCCCAGCACGTGGCAGATCTTGTGGTGCAGCCCGGACCCGGCGCAGGAGAATGCTGCCGCGGCCAGGTAGGCCGCGTAGAGCGCCTGCTCCCGGCCGGACAGGTCCTCGGGGTCGTCGACGACACGAGGCAGCCCTAGGGCCATGGCGCGGATGGCTTCTTCCGCCATCGCCCGATCGATCGGATCCGAGTTCGGCGACCACATCGAGTCCACACAGTGCGCCAGGGCATTGAGGCCGGAGGCAACGCTCAACTCCAGCGGTAGCGACACGGTCAGCTCGGCATCGTAGATGACGCAGCGCGGCAACACAGCCACGTCGCGGCCTGTCGTCTTCACCCCGTGGTCGGTGACCCCCCACACCCACGTGGCCTCGGATCCGGCGTAGGTGGTGGGTACGGCCACGATCGGCAGGCCGGTGGTCAGGGCGATGGCCTTGGCCAGCCCGGTGGTCGAGCCGCCGCCGAAACTGACCAGCAGGTCGACATCGTGCTTGGCCGCCATCGCGCGCGCCCGGTCGGCGACCGGCACCGGTACATGCATGGCGACCTCGTGGTGGTACACGGCGACCGGCAGGCCGGCGCTGACCTGCTCGGCCATGGCGGCTGTGGCCTCGCCGGCGATCACCATGACTCGCCGGCCGGCGAGCCGGTCCACTTCTCGAGCTAGGGCAGCAGCGGCGCCACCATGGGTGAACACCACTCGCTGGGCATGGCTTTCATGTTCGAACTGCAAGGTCATCGACTCCACGGGTCGGGAGACCGTGTCGGCGTCACGATTATCCCGAAGATGGGGCCAGGACGATGTCGAACCGCACGCTGGCCCAACTATGGCCGCCGAGGTCGCGACGGTCCGGAGTCGGCTCCGCGCCGTCATGCTCCACGAACTCCTTGATCAGGCTCTTCCTCACCCCAAACACCGTGTCGGTGAGCAGGTACTCTCCGCCGCGCACGAAGATGTGCGTCACCAGGCGGCGGTATCCGTCCGCGGTCACCATGAAGTGCAGGTGCGCGGCACGCATCGGCGACCGGCCCGTGGCTTGAAGCACCCGGCCGACAGGGCCGTCGTGCTGGATCGGATACGGCGACGGCTTGACGCCCCAGAACGAGTACTTTCCCTCGGTGTCGCAGAATAGGTGCGCCCTTCCGGCGATCCTTTTGTCCTCGTATTGGACGTCGTACTGGCCGGTCTCGTCGGACTCCCACACTTCGAGACGTGCACTGGCGACTGGTTTGCCGTCGGTGTCGGTGACCGTGCCTTCCACCCAGCACGGTTGGCCCGCGGCTCCGCCGCAGATGTCACCGCCGAGTGCGGTGAGCGGGGATCCCTCGACGAAGAATGGCCCGAGCACTGTCGCCTCGGTCGCGCCCGCGGACGGCTCGTTGTTCATCGTGATCGTCTGCATCGAGGCGCCCAGGACGTCCGAGAGCAGCACGAACTCCTGCCGAACCGGTGTGGTGATGTGCCCGGCCTCGGTCAGGAAAGCGATACCCGCTTCCCACTCGGCTTCGGTCAGCCGGACCTCACGCAGGAAGCCGTGCAGATGCCGGGTCAACGACAGCATCAGCTCGCGCAGCCGCGGATCGGGGGTGTCCGCGAATGATGCCGCAACCCATGACAGCAGCCGCTCCTCGCGGTCCGTTTGTACTGACGCGCTCATTTGTCATGTTCCTTTCTTACTCACGGCCCGGACGGAGGCTCGGGCGAGCACCCGTCCGCTGTGACCCGGCCGCCGCCGCGCAGAGACAGGCTCTTCGTGGACTACTTGGACCCGACCTGCGCTGTCGCGGCGAAATCCGATGCCTTGCCCTTCTCGTCCGCGATGTAGTAGCCCTCCTGCTGGTCTTGCTCGCGGGCGTACTCCGGCTGATACCGCACCGAGGCGTAGTGGGACTCCTTCTCCGCCTTGGCAGCGCGGGTAGCAATCTCGTCCATGCTGCCGAAGTTCAAGACGCTGCGCGCCAGTTCCGTCAAAGGCCCGTCGACCTGGTATTCGGTACGCTGCATGGTCAGGATCCGGATGAGGAACAACGGTGTGCCATTGAACTTCTCGAACATCTCGTTGCGGCTGCCCCACTCGGACAAGTACAGCTCGTGGATGAGATTGAACAGCTTCGTGCGGTCGTAGGGAGAGATGCCCGGCCCGCGGAAGGCCTCTTCTAGCTTGGGGCCCATGTACTCATCCTTGAGGTCTGCCTCGGTCGGGTACAGGACGACGCCGCGACCGCAGAAATCGATCAGCATCTCGGTCATCCTGGCGATGTTCTCCAGGTAGTAGGCCCTCCCGAAGTCGACGAAGATGTTGTTCGGCTTGTACAGCCCACCCGGCGTATGGAACCCGGTCTCCTCGGCTGCGATCGTGAACGCCCGGCAGGTCTCGCGGAAGCGGATGAGATCGGCCAAGTTGGATTGCACTGTCGGGTGGTTCTGCGTTCCCAGCGCGTTGGTGACCAGCAGACCGAGTCCTGCAAGCAGCTCGGCGTTGGTGCAGTGCCGGATCTGGGTCTCGATGTGGATCCAGTCGAACGTGCGCTGTGGGTACCACTTCGCGTGCTCGGGGTTGCCCAAGTGCTGCACCTGTTCCCACGGGATGAACACATCGTCGAGGTACGCCATCCCGTCCAGTTCATCACCCTGGGAGGCCATCGGCCGATCGAAGGCGCGGCTCTCATCGACGGCGTTGGACGCACGCACGTAGATCGTCAGGCCCTTGGCGTTCGTCGGCACCAGGGCGTAGACGGTCTGCTCCGGAGTCTGCCCAGGCTTCCACAGGTTGCCGATGAGCAACTCGTCGACGAACGGCATCCCGGTGCCGATAGCCTTCCACCCGCGAACCACGATCCCCTTGTCGTTGCGGTCGACCATGCGCAGCATGGGGGTCTCGGCGAGGGCGTCGTCACGGGACCGGTCGTACTGCAGGTCCAGGAACATCGGGGAGAATGACAGGTCATTGTCCCGGAGGCGCTTCCACTGGTCGCGGATATACTTGGCCAGCGGGCGACCATCGTGGAACTTGGAGTTCTGCTCCCATGGGTCGGGGTCATCGACCATCGTGTAGAACACCGGAAGCATGCTGCATGGGGGCCGCTTGTACATCGCCCCTTGTAAATGCTTCCAGATGAGCTCGTAGTAGTGCCGCCGGCGGACGCTGTCCTCTTTGCTGTGCGGTAGGAACCAGTGCATCGCCCGACGTTCCCCGTCCTCGTCGACGAACGTGGTCACATCGAGATGCTTGGGGTCGTGGTGTAAGTCGTAGTAACTCGCGATGGCTCGTGCGTAGCCACGAGTCTTGGGGTGGGTGGTGACGTCGTCGATCAGCTCGCCGTCACAGAAGACCCTTCTGCCGTCCCTGAGGGACTCGAGGTACTGCTCGCCTGTACGGATCATGGCTACTCCTTCGTTGCTGCAGATCAGTTCTGCCTAGTGAATGGTTTGCATCTGCTTGGTGAAGGACCCCGAATCCCAGAAGTCCACGCTGCGCGCGATGACTCCGGCTGACAGCTCCAGCCACAAGACGCCGGGAAGCTCAAGGGACTGGCCATGCGGCTCGAATCCGCCGAAGGTGCCCTGCAGGGTGCCGGTGAGCAGGTAGCGCAGGGCCGTCACATCACCCTCTTTTACTGCGGCCTCCACATGCCAGACTGCGTCCGGAAAGGCGGCAAGGAGATAGCCCACGCCACCGGCGATGGCGTCGGGCCCGACCTTGGGGCGCCCGGAGGTGATGTCGACATGTGTGGCGTCGTCTCGGTAGCAGGTGGCTACCGCGGCGAGGTCGTGCTTGTTGTACGCCTCGAACAGGGCCTTGGCCGCCTTGGTCATGCCCATGCCAGCGCCCGGTGCATGGCCTTCTCGGGCGCCCACTGCGACGTACCGCACTGGTAGTTACCAGAGCCGTAGAGCAGCGGGGCCCGGTCGCTGGTGATGACCTTGCGCACGGCGCCCATGACGACCAGGTGCGTCCCCACCGTCCGGGAGTTGGTGACCACACAGTCGAAGGCGGCCACCGAGGCCGGTAACAGCAGGCCGCCCGAGGAGGAATCGTCTGCGGCGAGGTCGAGGTAGCGGTCGAGGAACTTGGTTGTTCCGGGGCGTGCGCACGCCCGAGACAGGAACTCCTGGTCCTGGCTGAGCACGTTCACTCCGAAACTGCTGTCCTCGTGCAGCACAGTCGCCAGCACGGTGCGTGCGTTGACACACACCATCAACATGGGTGGCTCAGCGCACACCGTCGTGAACGCGCTTACCGTCATGCCCCACGGCCGCGACTCATAGAGGGTGGTGATGATCGCCACCCCACTCACCACGTTGCGCATGGCACGGACGAAATCAGGCTTGGAGACCATGCCGTCGCCGGTCAGCGCAGCCCCAGTGATATCCCGGGTGGTGATCTTCGGCTGGGCTAGTGGTGTCATCATGCGCGTCGACCCTTCGAGGCTGTGACGTTAGTCACCTTGTTCGCTACGATAGGTCGGCAGTGAGCGAGGCAACAGCGGCCAACTTTGTATGCCTCCCATTCCCCCGATCAATGTGCGGGACGAGGAAGTCATGCGCTTGTCATCAATCGACCTGAACCTGCTGGTAGCTCTGGATGCGCTTCTCTCCGAACGCAACGTCACCCGAGCCGCCAAGCGTGTCGGGATGACTCAGCCGGGGATGAGCAACGCGCTTCACCGGCTGCGTCGGCTCTTCGATGACGAGCTGCTGGTGCGAAGTGGGCGGACCTTCCTTCTCTCACCTCAGGGCGAAGCGCTGGTAGCACCGATCGCTGACATCCTTACGCGGATCCAAGAAGCTCTGGAGTCAAGGGCATCGTTCGACCCTGACCGAGACGAGCGCCACTTCTCCATCAGCGCATCCGATTACGCCGCGCTGGTGCTCGTCGGCCCGTTGGTACGCAGGTTGTCGATGGAAGCGCAAGGAGTGACGGTGGATGTGGAACCCAGGTCACCAGACGTGCCCGGACTTCTTGAGAGCGACAAGGTGGACTTTGTGATCGAACCGGTGGAGATGATGGCTGGTGTTGAGTTCCCCAGGCGACGACTGCTACATGACCACTGGCTCTCTGCCGTCTGGGTAGGCAACTCGGAAGTGGGCTCGCAGATGACGAAAAAGACGTTCTTGGCCCTTGGACACATGGTCTACTCCATCGGCGTAACTCACCAGCTAGCACTACCGGACCAGTACCTACGTACCTTGGGCATTGACCGCAAAATTGAGTACTCGGTGGGGAGCTTCCTGCTGGCCCCCTTCCTGCTGAAGGGCACGAACCTGACGACGCTGATCCTCTCCAGAACCCGGCCCGCAATCGAACAGTTCGGAGACATCAAATTCGTCATGCCGCCCTATCCGGTCCCGGACATCACTGAGTACCTTTGGTGGCACCCGCGGCGCACGACCGACGCGGCACACACATGGTTCCGGAATCGGTTCGCCGAGGTGGCGGCCCAGATAGAAGGTGGACAGGAGAATTACGCTGCAACTTCGCTGCCTCTTGGTGCCGAACGATGACATGACGTTTGACCAGACACGAGCGTCGAGTTGATCGCCAACCCGCACGGTGGCGCCATCGCCATCGGACACCCGCTCGGCGCCTCCGGCGGTCGGGTCCGCGGGACCCTCGCGCGTAGTCTGCCGCGCAGCGGCAAGCGATAAGGCGGCCAGCTGAGCGGCACACATGACAAGCGAGATGGGGCTGGCGATGCTCATCACCTCGGTCGGGCCGTCCCTACGTGTCAGGGTGAGTTGAGACCAGCGGTACACAGCAAACCCGCCTTGTAGGGCGAGATTCAGGATCCGATCCTATGGCCAGTCCCACCCG
>JAABUM010005808.1_pt1 | contig 12614 bp, 15 predicted proteins | sample 5559161 | NCBI WGS metagenome assembly JAABUM01 (sample SAMN10711868, study PRJNA513369) | rock metagenome | isolation source: Antarctica rocks | place: Antarctica: Victoria Land, Siegfried Peak nord | reverse complement strand
TGTGAACGCTACTCAATTTACGGCCACTTGATACGATAACCGCCGCCATGCTCGTCCTGCTTTCTATCGGCGCTACAACGCCATCAGCGAATTATTTTTTTCAAGCAGCAAGGACTACGATATGAGCATCGGAAATGGTGCCCCAGCGTGGCCGTCAGTTATCGTATCGAATGGCCGGATTTCGCGTAGCGAACACACCGACGGGCGCCCGACATGGCGCTGGTGCGCAGTGGGACCGGATATCACCCCCGCTCGCCTCGCACGCCCGCCGGTACCGCTCCACGCTGGCCCGGCTGCCCGGCGGCGTGCCCGCGCCACCAGCACCGCCGTCGCGGTCATCCCCCTGCCCCAAGAGATAGCGCTTGATGGCGCACCGCCAGCGGCGAGTGGCCACCTCCCTACCCTCCTGCAGGTCGGGGCGTGATCTCCCGCCCTAGCCTCCGGATCGCCAGCGACATGCTCGCCATGGTCAGCGCGCCGCCGGACCCACCGCCACTGCGCCCGTGCGACCCACGCCCACCCACGGGCACCGCCGGCACGCGACATGGGGCGCGCGCCCACGATCTCCCGCAGCGGCCGATAGCCCCACGCCCTCCCCCCCCACCGCGCAGGCGTCCTGCGTCCCATGACACTCCCTCTCCCCTTCGTGCCTGGCAGGCCCATCCCTCCTCCCCGGCCGGATGCGTGTGGGCCGACACGCCGCTGCGCTACACTACATGCATTATGGCCGAGCATCCCCCCTGCGAGCCCCTGGCCCCACCCGCTGCCTCCGCTCCCCTGCCCCTCGCTGCGGAGCGCGCCGGCGTCGACGACGCGTCGTACCACGCGCCGTGGCCTGACCCCGCGGCCATCGCGCGGGACGTCACCGCGCGCTTGCACCCGCTCATCGACCACGCCGTGCAGCGCGCCGTGGCCCCCTTGGCCCAGACCATCGCCCAGCAAACTACCACCATCGAGCGCCTGGCCACCGCGCTACGTGCCCTCCACGCCGCGCTGCCGAACCCCGTGGCACCGGAGATGGCGCCGGACGCGCCGGCGCGGCATCCCCACGCGCTCCAGGCCTATCAGGATGCACAACAGGACATTGCAAACCGGGAGGACATCCAGGACCGTCGCGTGGCCGATCGCCGCACTCGTGACGCGGTGGGGATCGTGCAGGACCGTCGCGTGGCCGATCGCCGCGCCCAGCAGGATCGGGACCGCTTCGAGGACGCCGTCATGGCCCAGTATGTTCCTCCACCCCTCGCAGCCGCTCCCCCACACCCGCCGCCTGACACTCCGCCCGCTTCCTAGCGCGCCGCTAGTAGTCCGTCAAGCCCGGTTTAAACAGTTGGGCCGGTCGTACCCCCCCGGGGCCGCCGGCATCCTGCCGGCAAGCGTTTGCCGGCAGGATGCCGGCGGTCCCAGGAGCAACTGCTCAGAGTTCGCTTGACGGACTACTAGCCTGAATTATTCATGGGCATTTTGGTCTAATCAGATTGACCGTATCTGGCTGAACACCCACCTCTGTAGACCGGCTGAAGCGACCGTAGAGCCGATTTTGGCGTCCAAAGTGGACTCTGAGAGCCTGCAAGGGCGCCATCAGCAACCAATCCAATTCGATGAATGTTTTCATGAATAATCCAGGCTAGGGCCGCCCGCGTCGTGACCAGTCGCCGTCCCTCCCGTCGTCGCATCGCCCTCACCCACGGTGCCCGCTCGTCGCACCCTGACGACACCCGCCCGCACCTGCTATAGTCCCCCCAGCAGCCTCCATCGTCCACGTCCCGTGTCTTCCCGGTGCCGCCCCTCGCCACACCGCAGGACGCCCGGACCTACGCGCCAAGGCTGCCACCATGTTTCGCCCGTACCCGCGCCCCCCCTGCCCCGACTGCGGTGCCGACGACGCCCTTGCCTTCCACGCCTCCTACCGCCATCGCCCGCCCCGCGCCCTCCGCTGGCTCGCCCGTGTCTTCCCCGCCCACCTCACCCTCGTCTACACCTGCGCCGCCTGCCACCAGCGCATCCTGATCAACACTATCCGCCTTCGCTCCCTCACCCTCCTCCCATCCGCCGCACAGCGCGCCCGCTCGCCGGCGACGACGCCACCGCAGTCACCCGCCTGCGCCATGTATACTAGGACATCGGTTCTATATAGAGGCTTAACACACAGCGCCGTCGAGAGACCCTGGGCCGCGCGGGCGTGGCGCGCACCGAACGGGCTATGGCACCGAGGCGCGAGGCCCTGTATCGTCCCAGCAAGGGAGGGCGGCGTGGGCGCGCATCCGGGCGCGCACCCCTAGCGTACGGCCATCAGACCAGAGGGAGGAGGACGAGGAGTGGGCATGGGACAGAGCTGGGGCGTGTGGACGCTGCCTCTCCTCGCGTCGGCGCTGGCCCTCGGCGTGTCGCCCGGCGATCAGGCCCGGACGATCCACCCCGCCCCTGCGCTCTGGCGTACCGCCACGCTCGGCCGCCCTGGTCCGGCCGCCCCCGACGGGCCGCGCCCCTCCATCGTCATCCGCGATGCGCAGGGCGACACCGAGTACCGCTGGGGCGTCATTCCCGTCGGGCTGGCTCCGTCCGGCGCCTTCCTCGACGCGGCGGTCTGGCCGACACTTGCGCTGGCCGCCCGGCACAACGCCCAGGCCCGCGCCCAGAGCGTGCGCGGCGAGGGCGGCACCGTCCTGCCCCTGCTCGCGCTCGGGAACCGCACGGCCCTCGCCCCGACGGCCTGGGCGCGCGGCTATCGCACGCCGACCCATTGCACGCTGGTGGCTGGGGAGACGTACCACAACGTCCAATTCACGCTCGCGCTCTACAGCGACCACGCGCCGCGGACCTGTGCCCCCGAACAGCGCTGGCTCGCCCGCGCGCTCCGTCTGTTGTGGGGGCAGGCCGACGCCTATGCCCGTGCACACCGGCCCTGACCGCGCCCCCCCTTCATAGGATGTCTGGCTACCAAGAGACGGCCGAAAGTGTCAGGCGTCAGAGTTCTTGATAGGGGTGGCGACGTCGTTTTGCGTTCGCATCCATGAGCTATTCGCGCTCACGGCGAGCCGATTTCACCCGTCGCTGCGAACTCCACAATGACGTCACCACCGCTATCATCTTATGTGCATTCTTACACGGGGGCCGGACAATCGTCGCAGCGACGCGCTATAATAGAGATTATGATTGCAGCGATTCGTTGGATGCGCCTGGTCAGCCTCCTCGCCCAACTCATCCTGGCTCTCTCTCTCCTCGCCGCCATTGCCGCTGCCCTCTGGCTCGCCTACGCGGCCGTCACCCAGCTGGACATCCCACTCTGAGCGCGCGACACCGCACGCCCTCCCCTCACCACCGCAACGCCCCCGCTTCCACCACCGCCCCCTGCTGCAGCTGCCGCGCGCGTGGGCCACGGGCGCTGTGCGCGGCCAGCATCATCAAGGCCCGTGTGACGGGCGTCCCCAAGCCACCCGCGATCGAACGTTTGTCCCGGAGGGCGCGTTCGCGCCGCATGTGGCGGGCGTGTCCGCGTGCAACCGGGCCAGCACGGGCACGGTCTGATCGACGCCGCTATCCCCGTGTGACCCCACCTGTGGCGCGTGCCGCGCATCTTCGATGATGCAAAGTCCTTTTACGCGCTGTTGACATGATGCGGCGCTGTCATGGTACACTACCAGCAGCTAGGCTCAGGGGCGCGGCGGGATGCCCACGGCGTGCCTCGTGGCACGCGCCCGCACCGCCCGCTCCCACCCACACGCGGCATCGTCTGTGCCGCCCCCTCACGTATGGGTCCAGATGACACATGCCACCGCTAGCGCGACAAGGAGGCCCCATCTATGACGACAACAGGTAGCGACATCGTGGCCGGGATGGACGTGCAGGGAGAGAACACCGAGCGGATCGGCCAGGTGACGGAGGTCGGGGCGACCGGCGTCGTGGTGCGTGTGCAGCGCGATCTGTACGTGCCCTTCACCGCGATCCACGCGATCCAGGAGGGGCAGGTCGTCGTGACCAGGGAGCCCGACGCAGACCACCGCATGCCGGAGCAGCTCCTCCTGGACAACACGCAGGACGAGCTCCCCCTGGTCGAGGGCTATACCGTGCCCGATACCTCCACCTTCTACTAACGCGACACGCGGCGCGACCGTGCGGGTGTCTACTCCCCTGGACGACCGCGGGGCGGGGCGCGGAGCCTGTCCTATGGATTCCGCGCCCCGCCCTTTTACGCCTCGGCTTACGGGCGACGGGGGGCGCGTGTGCCGACGCGCCAACGCCGCGATCCTGGGGCCGGTGGGCTGTATGCACAGGCCCCGATGGCACAACGTATGGTACGCGCCAGGCACGGTAGATTCCGGCCTGTCACCGGACACCGGCCCGATGGACCGCAGAGGGTCCGTCACAATAGGCAAGGAGGTACACGCATGGCACGCCACAGCTCGACCACGACGCGGGAGGGACACACCCTGATAGCGCCTTCGCCGGCGCTGTCGTCGCGCGCCGACGAAGCCATCACGGAGCAGGACAAGGGCGCGAGTGGCCGCAACGCACACGACCTGGGCCTCGACGCACAGTTGAATGCGCGGTTCGCGTACGGCCTGCGCGAGGACGACTGGATGGAGAAAAGCTAGCAGATGGCCCCCTGATGCCGGCCACGCTACCCACCCGCACGACCCGCACCGACCGCGCCGTGCATGCCCTGGGGGTCCGGGCGCTGTCCCCGCTCCTGGATCGTCCACGCGGGGACGGCGCCCGCACCGTCGAGGTGCTGACGTCCGACGACGCGCGCCTGTTGACGCGCTATCGGGCGCCGCACTCGGCGCGGCGCTGGCTCACCCGTCAGAGCCCTGCGCCGACGAGGCGCCAGCCCCCCTCCCCCAGCGGCGTGTCGCGCCACGGCCCGTCATCTGTCGCCGCGGGACGGATCACCCCGGCCGCGCCAGCCGCGCCGGGAGCGACAGTCACCACCACACGATGACACGATCACACCGACGAGACGGAGAAGACAGCCATGATGACGACAGACTGCACGCGCGTGCGCGCCGGCATGGACGTGTGTGGAGCGAGCTGTCCCGGCTACCACGCTCATCCATTGGTACGCCCGGATGAGCGTGGTAGCCGGGACATGTGGGACCGGCTCACCGACTCCGACGCCTTACAAGTTGACCATCATCCCGTCCCCGTGCTAGAGTAGATGTCGTTGACAGATACGCCGAGGAGCGTGTGGGCATGTCGTTGGGTCCGGTCGAGCCCTCGCGGCGGATGCGTGGCAGCGGCCTGCTGCACGGCTTCTTTGAGCCCTGTGTGCTGTTGTTGTTGAGCGAGAGTCAGGTGCCCGCGCACGGCTATCGGCTCCTGGCGCGCCTGACCAGCTGGGGCGTCGGGTCGGCTGCGGATCGCGGCAACCTGTATCGCCTGCTGCACCGGCTGGAGCGCGACGGCCTGATTCGCTCGACGCGGCAGGCCGGCCACGGCGGACCGGAGCGGCGCGCGTACCTGCTGACGGCGGCGGGGCGCGCGACGCTGGCCCGCTGGGAGGACGTGCTGGAGCGCGACCGCGCCGCCCTCGACGACTTTCTGCGCCGGGCGCGCAAGCAGCCCCGCTACCGCGGGGAGGGGAGGATCAAAGTGACCTACGTCATCACGGAGCCCTGCATCGGAGTCAAGGACGCCAGTTGCGTGGCCGTCTGCCCCGTCGATTGCATCTACGCGACCAACGACGACGAGCAGTACTACATCAACCCCGACGAGTGCATCGACTGCGGCGCCTGCGAGCCGGAGTGCCCGGTCAACGCCATCTTCGCCGAGGACGAGGTGCCGACGCAGTGGCAGAACTTCATCCAGATCAACGCCGACTACTTCAAAGACCGCTAACAACGGCCGCACCGCCGGCCCCTGGCCGCGCCCGAGAAAGAAGCGCTGTCCCCATCGCTGACCACCGTGCCCCTCCGCCCCGGCGCCGGCCCCAGGCCGCGCCCTCCTACGTGCATCCGGTTGGACCGGACGGCCCGTGCCGTCCGGCAGGATGCCGGCTGTCGGCGCTGCTGCATACGCCGCTGTGCGGGCTCAGCGGCGGTCTGGCCGGGCTGGTCGTCGTGAGCTGCGCCGCGTTGCTCATCGTCGCTGGCCTCCCCGTGTCGTCTCCCGCCTCAGCCACGCGCCGCTGTCGGCCTGACCTACCTGGCCTTACCGCCGCTGGTGCGGCCGCGGCCACTGGAGTTGTTCAAGCGCGTGGTGCGGGGCACGGCGTTCATCCTACGGGGGCATCGACCACCTCGTGCCGTCCGGGCGCCTGGCCACGGTGCGGGGGGACGTCGTGATCGTACTCTATGTCCTGGACCTGGGGCTGATTATACGGGACCACCTGCGGCGCGAGGACGGCGCGACGCCCTAGCGTCGCGCCGTCCTCGCGCCGCAGGAGATACGCTGTGGACATGACGCTGCGCGTCTCGGTCACCGACCGCTGCGGGGCCTGCGCGTCTCGGTCACCGACCGCTGCGGGACCTGCGCGTCTCGGTCACCGACCGCTGCACCTTCCGCTGCACCTTCCGCTGCACCTACGGTATGCCCAAGGAGGTCTTCGGGCGCGACTTCCAGTTCCTGCCGCGGTCCGCGTTGCTCACCTTCGACGAGATCGCGCGGCTGGCGCGCCTCGCCGTCGCTCAGGGCGTGCAGAAGATTCGCCTAACGGGTGGCGAGCCGCTGGTGCGCCGCGACCTGGAGCAGTTAGTCGCGCTGCTGGCCCCGATCGACGGACTCGCCGACCTGACGCTGACCACGAATGGAGCGCTGCTCACGCCAACGAAAGCCCGCGCGCTCAAAGACGCGGGCTCAAAGACGCGGGCTTGCAGCGCATCACCATCAGCCTGGACGCCCTCGACGACGCCATCTTTATGGCCATGAACGACGTGGGCTTTCCCGTCGCCAAGGTCCTGGCGGCCATTGAGGCCGCGGTGGCCGCCGGTCTGGCCCCCGTCAAGATCAACATGGTGGTCAAACGCGGCGTCAACGAGGGCAGCATCCTCGCCATGGCGCGCTACTTCCGGGGTAGCGGGCACATCCTGCGCTTCATTGAGTACATGGACGTGGGGACGACCAACGGGTGGCGGATGGAGGATGTCGTCCCCGCGGCTGCAATCGTCGCGCGGATCAACGCCGCGTGGCCGCTCGGCTCGCACCCGTCGAACCCACGTACACGGGCGAGGTCGCCACCCGCTGGCGGTATGTGGACGGCAGCGGAGAGATCGGTGTGATCGCCTCGGTCACGCAGCCGTTCTGCCGCACCTGCACGCGCGCCCAGCTCTCGGCCGAAGGCTGGCTCTACACCTGCCTCTTCGCGAGCCAGGGCCATATATACAAGCAGGTCCACTATTCCACGCTCACACTGCGCGTTACGGACACGTCCCACATGAGAACGACGCGGACACAGCGCGCGCGGATTGGCGCGCCCACTTTGACGGAAAGCGCGGATCGGCGCAACAACTCTGACGTTGTGGGTCGCGGTAGCCCTGACCGCCACGTCACACCCTTGACCAACCACTCGCGTGGGTGTTTACTGATGGTGGACGGAGGACGAGATACCGGGAAAGGAGGGGCGAGACATGGCTATGTACGAATTCGAGTGCCCGGCGTGCGGCGTGCGCTTTCAGGTCACGGTGCCGATGCACGAGCACGACCGCTTGAAGGAGCAACCGCCGACCTGCCCGAAATGCGGGCAGCAGCACGCGCATCAGGTCGTCTCGCACTTCGAGTGTAAGACGCCAAGCGGGTACTAACGACGGTGGGTGGGGATCGCTCGCGCGGTTGACTCCCGGTGCCGAGCACAGACCATCGGCCCGACGGCGCGTGCCCTGTACCAGCACATTGCTCCTGTTAGCGCCCCTAGTAGTCCGTCAAGCGAACTCTGAGCAGTTGCTCCTGGGACCGCCGGCATCCTGCCGGCAAACGCTTGCCGGCAGGATGCCGGCGGCCCTGGGGGGGTACGACCGGCCCAACTGTTTAAACCGGGCTTGACGGACTACTAGCCCAGCCCCGCGACCGACGCGGCGCACCGCGCACTCCCGCGCCACCGTGTATCGGTTACATAGCGCGGCCCGCGTTCCGTGCGACGAATGGATGAATATCGTCGCATGGATAAATTAAACGGCCAGCACAGCCCTCAATCCAAGCATGATACTCGATGGACCGCCCTGTAAGTCACAAGGATAGCTTCACCCTGCGCTTCCCACGACGACGCTCACAGCAATCTACACCTTTTCCCGCGCCGAGTGCCGCCATGGCCAGCACGTACGGTTGGCCAGGAGATGCCGGAATAGCGCGCCACCCGTCGTCATTCCCTGGGGATGGTCAACGTGTCCACCAAGCCGTAGAGCAGGTCGCACGCCTCCTCGAAAGGGACGAAGAGTACGCGTGTTGTTCCCTTCAATTCGTCGTATCCCCGTCTTGCTCGCTCCATAATCTCGGGATGATGAAAAGCGGCGTGTGAGACGGAGATATTGCGTGCTGCTGCCTTACGCAGCAGAAAATCCGTGACAAGAGCACGGTCGAAGGGCGCGCAGCTTCTCCGCGACGATATCCTCGACGGTGCTGATCCGCAGGGGGTACGTGCCGTCTATGTCGCGCGGTTCGTCGGTACGCTAGAATGCGGGTAGACAGCATGCGCCGATGCCAAAGGAGAATACTGTGACGCCAACCGGCGGCCTCGTAGGCCATCTCATCTTCATCGCGATCCTGCTCGCGACCGTCATCCTCGTGACCGTGCGCACGCGCCGTCTGGTCGGCTTCCTACGCCTGGGCGTGTCTGACAACCGCTTCGACGACCCGCTCGGCCGGCTCAAGACGGTCGCCATCAACGTCCTGCTGCAGCGGCGTCTGCTCAACAACCGGCTGGCCGGGACGGTTCACCTGCTCATCTTCTACGGCTTTATCGTCATCACGCTCGGCACGATCCAGCTCATCCTGGGCGGCCTCGCGACGAGCCTGGGGCTGCCCCTCGTCGGCGGCGACCCCGTGTATCAAGTCGTGCTCGATGTCTTCGCCGTGCTCGTGCTCGTCTCGTGCGCCGTGGCCGTCTACCGCCGTGTGGTGATGCGGCCGCCGCGCCTCGACAACAGCGGCGACGCCTTCTTCATCCTGGGTTTGATCGCGCTGCTGATGGTCTCACTGCTGCTGGCCGAGGCCTTCGCCATCCGCGCGGGCGGCAGCACGACCGCCGCGGCCTCACCCGTCGGCGGTGGTCTGGCCCTGCTGCTTGGCGGCATTAGCATAGCGGCCGCCACGACCCTCTACGCCGTCTGCTGGTGGGTACACATCCTGACCGTGTTTGGCTTCGCCATCTACCTGCCGTCCTCCAAACACCTGCACCTCGTCGCGGCCGTCCCCAACACCTACTTCCGCCAGTCCGAGCCCAAGGGCGCGCTGCCGAAGATCGAAAACATCGAGGAACAGGAGCATTTCGGCGTCGGCAAGATCGAGGAATTCTCCTGGAAAGGTCTGCTCGACCTTTACTCGTGCACGCAGTGCGGCCGCTGCGACCGCAACTGCCCGGCGCTGCTCAGCGACAAGCCGCTCTCGCCCAAAGAGCTAATACAAAACCTCAAGTACGAGTTATTCGACCAGGGCGACGCGCTCGTAGCGGCGCGCAAAGCCGGCGCGGACGGCCATGCGCTGCCCGACCGCGCGCCGCTGATCGGCGGCGTCATCGCCGACGAAACGCTGTGGTCGTGCACGACCTGCGGCTGGTGCGTCGAGGCCTGTCCGGTGATGATCGAGCATGTGCCGAAGATCGTGGAGATGCGCCGCAACCTCGTGCTGGAGGAGGCGCGCTTCCCCCAAGAGATCATCCCGGTCTTCAACAACCTGGAGAAAAACGCCAACCCCTGGCAAATGAAGCGCAGCCAGCGCGGCGACTGGGCCAAAGCGCTCGGCGTCAAGACCATGGCCGACGTGACGAAGAGCGGCGAGGAGATCGACGTGCTCTACTTCGTCGGCTGCATGGGCTCCTACGACAGCCGCAACAAAAAGGTCGCCACGGCCGTGGCGACGGCGCTACAGGCCGCCGGGGTGCACTTCGCCATCCTGGGCAAGGAGGAAGCGTGCAACGGCGACCCGGCGCGGCGCATCGGCAACGAGTACCTCTACCAGACGCTGGCGCAAGAGAACATCGACACGCTCAACAAATACGGTGTCACGACGGTGCTGACGGCCTGCGCGCACTGCTTCAATACGATCAAGAACGAATATCCGCAGTTCGGCGGCGACTACCAGGTGCTGCACCACACGCAGTACCTGGCCGAACTCGTCGCCTCGGGGCGCTTAAAGCTAAATGGTAACGCCGATCTGGCGACGATCCTGGGTACAGGCGCCGGCGGCAATACGGGGGTGACGTACCACGACCCCTGCTACATGGCGCGCTACAACGACTCCACCGAGGAGCCGCGCGCGCTGTTGAAGAGCCTGCCCATGGCCGGCGGAGAGGTGGTGGAGATGGAGCGGAACAAGCGGCAGAGCTTCTGCTGCGGCGGCGGCGGCGGGCGCGCCTTCATGGAAGAGTCGCAGGGCAAGCGCATCAGCGGCGTGCGGCTCGACCAGGCGCGCGAGACCGGCGCCGGCACGGTCGCGGCTGGCTGCCCCTTCTGCATCACCATGTTTGAGGACGGTATCAAGACCAAGGGCTGGGACGGCGCGATGCAGGTCAAGGACGTCTCCGAGCTCATCGTCGCCGCGCTGCCCAAAGACACAGCGGACGCTATGGGCGCCGAAGCGGCCACGACATAGCGCGGCCGTTTCCACGTCACTGCCACCGCAGGGGCGAGCCAGAGCGAGACCAAGTGGGCGCTGCTGGCGCCCGACGAGGTGATGAACATTCGGGAGGACGAGCTACTGGTAAAGATGCCCCAGCGCCCGGCCGCGCGCCTCACCCAGCGCCGTTACTACGACGATCCCGAGGTCAAGCGCCGTGCGCCGGCCAGGGGCCAGTATTGGGTGCCGCCGCTCGGCCCGCAGCGCCCGGACGGCCCGCTCACGCCGCCGTTGGAACTGACGGCGCCCGCACCGGTCGAGGGCCAAACGGCCCAGCCGGAGCACGACCACGACGCCGACGGCACGGGCACCGACGCGGCCGACACCTCGACGGACGGCGCGACGCGGGATGTGGCGCTCGTCGCCGCAGGGGTCCCCACGTCGTTGGAGGACGAGGCCGACCCGTTCGGCCCCGACGTTGAACACTAGTACCTTTCGCCGGAAATCTTTCCGCAAGGAGGGATAAACTGAGTAGGTGAGGGACGGGGTGGCCACAGGCCGCTGTGAGGACACGACAGGAGGGGGACAGGGGCATGCCACGGGGGATACACCGGCGCAGTACAATTAGTGCGCGGCAACGGACGGTGTTGGAGGGCCTGAGCCGGCGGCACGGCACAGGTCAACAGGTGGCGCTGCGGGCGCGGTTGGTGCTGGCGACGGCGGAGCAGACGGGCACGGCGGTGGCGGCGGCGTATAGGGTGGACCGCGACACGGTGGGATTGTGGCGGGCGCGCTGGGCGGCCGCACAGGAGCGCCTGACGGCGCTGGAAGCGGAGGGCGTGCCGGAGCGAGAGCTGCGGGCGGCGGTAGAGGTGGTCTTGCGTGATGCGCCACGTCCGGGCACGCCGCCCACCTTCACGGCACCGCAGGTGATTGGGATCGTCAAGCTGGCCTGTACGCCGCCGGAGGAGGCGGACTGCCCGTGTAGTCAGTGGGGTGCCCGCGAACTGGCGGACGCGGCGATCCGGCAGGGGATCGTGGAGACTATCTCGCCCCGCACGGTGGGGCGTTTTTTAAAAGGAGGCCGAGTTGCAGCCGCATCGGAGCCGCTACTGGCTCACGCCGCCGGTGGAGCGGGAGACCTTTGAGCGCGAGGTGCAGGCGGTGTGTGACTGCTACCACGCCGCCCCGGCCTTGGCGGAGCAGGGCGTGCATACCGTGAGCACCGACGAGAAACCGATGCAAGTGCTCGAACGGGCCCATCCGGGGCTGCCCCTGGTCCCCGGCCACGTCGAGCGGCGCGAGTTTGAGTACGTGCGCCACGGGACACAGTGCCTGATCGCCAACCTCGACGTGCCGACGGGTCAGGTGGTCGCGCCGAGCCTGGGCCCGACGCGCACCGAGGAGGACTTCGTGGCCCACATCGCCCAGACTGTGGACACCGACCCTGCGGCGGAGTGGATCTTCATCGTCGATAACCTGAACACGCACCGCTCGGCCGGCTTGGTGGAATGGGTCGCCCAGGCGTGCGGGATCGACGCCGATCTGGGCGTCAAGGAGAAGCGCGGCATCTTGGAGTCCATGGCCACGCGGGGCGCCTTCCTGGGCAATCCCGCCCATCGCCTCCGTTTCGTCTACCTGCCCCCACACACCTCCTGGCTCAATCAGGTGGAGATCTGGCTCGGCACGCTGTCCCGCTTGGTGCTCCGGCGCGGGAACCATGCCTCGGAGGCCGCGCTGCGCCACCAGGTCCTCGCCTTCATCGCGCACTACAATCGGGCGCTGGCCAAACCTATTAAGTGGACCTACACGGGTCGCGTCACGCCACCGGAGCAGGCCGCCGCTCCGGCACCACTCATGCAGGCCCACGCCGCCTAATACGCGGAAGGTTTTCAGGCGAAAGGTACTAG
>JAABUM010005807.1_pt1 | contig 12615 bp, 19 predicted proteins | sample 5559161 | NCBI WGS metagenome assembly JAABUM01 (sample SAMN10711868, study PRJNA513369) | rock metagenome | isolation source: Antarctica rocks | place: Antarctica: Victoria Land, Siegfried Peak nord | reverse complement strand
TGCATCTGATGGTGCGGCTCATGCTTGCACATGCGATGTCAGATGGAAATCGACCCAGCTCTGCAAGTTGGCATAGTACATGGTGCGAATCTCCGTCAATGTGCAATGTGCAATGTGCAATGTGCAATGTGCCAGAATGGGTGCACAGGGCCAGACAAATCAGGCAAATGCGCCGCACCCGTCCCAGCAGTTCCTTGCAGAAGGACACAGCCCCTGAGGCTTCCAGGCACATAGGCAGGAAATCAGAAGCGCAGGTCCAACAGGGGACTAAGCGCGGCCAAGGGTGCACCTGGGTCATGAGCACGACGTCTGCGACGTCCAGGATTGCGTCTAGCGCGACGCGCCGCTCCCCCTCCAGCAGCGTCCAACTCCTCGGCCCTTGGCACCCGCCAGCAATGGAGGGTCATGCATTTTCTTGCCCGGATTGATGGATTGAACTCAAAAACTCCATCAGTGAAGTCACGGCATTCGCGGGCACTCAGTGCGGCAGGCATGAGAGCGAAGCCGCTTGCGCTTGTCCAGCGGCCGCTGCGACTGCACTTGCGAACGACAAGCTTCAAACGTAACAAAAAGCCACACCGGGGTCGAAAAACACGGAGCCGCTGCCGGAGCGCGTCTGCAGCGCGGCCGCCACCACCAGCGGCCCCGGCAGCTCGTCCAGCACAAAGCCGTTGAGCATCAGCGCCCGCGTGTCCCGCAGCACCTGCGGCATACAGGGGCGTTCGTGTTCAAAAGCAGAGGAGGAGATGCAAAGGCTTCTGGATCGGGGCTCCCTCAGTGTCGGCGCCCTGGCGTCCGTCCTACAGCACCAGCGGCTTGCGGAGGCGTCCGTTTCGGCACACGTTTGGGAGAATCGCTTGCAGCTGAGCCCCTGCCCCTTCTGTCAGCCCGCCTCTGGTCAGCTCCGGTCTGGCGGAGGCATGTGTACATGCTGAGGACAGTGGGCGCAGGCAAGGGAGGCAGCGCCTTTGACTACTGCAGTGGCGCTGAGAGGCTTGGCGCCTCCCGTTTGGACAATAAGATGATACCTGCCAGCGCAGCAGGCGGATGTTCAGGTTGACAGGACTGTGGGCATGCTAAGGCCACTGAATGGACCATCCATTGGTGGGTGCTCGGCCATCAAGGATCGACGGTTCCTCATGCACAGCCTCTGACCCAGTCTCACATGGGAACCTGCACCGGAGCTCAAATTGACCCACCTCCAGCACGCGCGGCTGCAGAGACGCCACGCCGGCCAGCAGCGGCCACGGCCCGAAGTCGTAGGCGCTGCAAAAGGCGTGCGCCGAGCGCGGGGCCACCAGAACGAAGCACAGCAGCGTCGCGTGCGCCGCGCCGCGCGCCCCTGCCGGCGCCAGCGGCTCTATAACGCTGACGCCCTCCTCCTGGAGGTGCGTTGATGCAGAAAATCGGTGAAGTTGAAACCATAAGGCCACCGATAAGGTGTCGCGCTCCAACATCATTATAGCGTCTACCGAGAGTTACTACGCAGTTTCATTCACGCTTTGTCATCCCATCGTCAGCAACCGCGCTGGTGGCTGCATGGAGCACCCGCCAGCTGTGAAATGCACCTTCAAGCACACACTACAGTCAGTGGAGTGACCGACAATCGAGCACTGCTATATGGATCATGCAGCCAGGGTCCTCAAGGAAGCAAGTGCATCCTGATTCAGCCGCTCGGCCTGCTGCAATGCTCCGCCATACGGTAGATTGACCACAGCAGTCGATTGGGGGTTTCCGCCCCTGTGGTCAACCATTCCTTGTTCTGCGCTGCGCGCTTCAGTAATGGAGCGAATGACGGTACAACTGACACCTACACGACCATACAGCCACGACCATAGAGATAGAAATGGAATCGGTATAGATTAAAGAAACACAAACCTGCATGACGCGGCGGAAGAAGGCGCCGTAGACATCGTCGCCCAGCTGGCCGATGGACGCAACGTGCTGCCCCAGCCGCGCGGCGGCGATCATGAAGTTGCTCGCGCCGCCCACCTCCCAGGCCGTCTGCGGCGGCGGCGTCGCCGTCAGATTCGCCAGCAGCTCCGCGCGTACGGCTGCGCGGCAGGGATCAGGCAAATCAGCATAAATTGCGTAAGCAAAGTAAAACTCGAGTGAGGAGAGCGGTGCCATGCGCAGAGCTGGCAGGCATGTTCGGAGACGTCTGCAATATGCCACCGGCTGGTGGCAAGTCGCACATCGGCTGGACGCCAGAACGTAGAGCGCAGAGTGAGGGCTGTAGCAGCAATTCGTTGCCGCCTGCGGGTTCAGCAGGCGGAGGTTCAGCACAAGCGGCTGGACAACATGCCAGGGCAGCAAACCTGTGTCCAGCGGCGGCAGCTGGTCGACCGGCACGATGATGTCCAGGCACAGGTTGCCCAGGTGGACGACGTCAAACGTCTTGGTGCTGGGCGCCTGGCTGATGGCCGCCGGGGCCGCTGCCGCTGCCGCTGCGTTTCCGCCGGCGTCCGCCACCGCGCAGGCTGGGGACGTGCCCAGGGCATCCGCCCAGGGCATCCGCCGCCGCGCACGCTGGGGACATGGCCCACGGTGCCCGGCGGCGCCGCTGCTACGTGTCAGATTGGGCTGGGGGACTGCGTGGCTGTGAGCGGCGGGCTGTGGCGCCAGATGTCGCCTTCGGCATCGCAGCTGCTGGCGCTGCTGGCAGCAGTGCAGAGTGCCGGCCGGCTGTCCGGCGCACCTCGGGGGCGCCGCCGATGCGGCGCCGGGTCTGGGATGCCGCAGCCTCATCTGCCGTGCTGCTTGATCAGGCAGCCCGAGAGCGCCAATTCGAGCAACGTCAGGGCGCCACGGCCGTTTATATCAGATGAAGCCAGCGGTTGTGCTAGCTTATAGGCATTGCCCGGGCTGCGGCGCCTGCTGCGTCTCGGATGACGGGGTAATGTTCCCCGGCTGGTGGGGCCCGGTGCCCACCACCTGCCGACGCTGACTGCAGGAATCGTTGTGTCTGCGCTGCTACTGCAATGGCGAGATTCCAAGTCTACTGATTTCGAGTCAACGGTTTCAAAAACATGCCGCGATCGAGCCGCAGATCGTACGCACAGCCATTACGGAATCAGGCAGCTTGTTGACTGCATAGTGAGGTCCCATGCGCAGACCGGGTCGGGTGGTTTCATAAGTAATGTGCGAGCTGTGCACCAATACGGTAGGGTATAGGGCGTGGGGACGAGGGGACAGAGAAAGGACGGCCGTCGCCGTACACGACAGCGCGTGAATTTGTACGCACGCGACACAAGCAAGCGAATGAGCGTAGAAGCGTCGGAGTGCAAGCAGCCCCAGGGGTGCTGCGCCTCGATCAGGCATCGGTGCACTTTAGGGGAAGTTACGTCTGAAGCGCCGGGCGTCACTTCGCCTCACTCGAGAGTCTCATTCTCAGGGTTTAATCGATCATTTAATCGACCCCCTTTACGCATTTTTCGCGCACAGTCCGCACTGCAGCGCCACCCTCGTCCGGATCGGCACGGCACTGAGGCTGGCGTGGAAGCGGTGCGATAGCAGCGAGCAGGCTGCGCGCGCAGAGCGGTGCGCCGCTGGCACCCCTTTCCTCCGGAGTCAGAAATCCAGCCTGTTCCTGCCCCCCGTCCCCCGGCTGCTTTGCCCGCTCTCACAGCGGCAGCAGATCTGGGTTCGCTGCTGGATGGCAGTTTGCGCTGTGCGCATGCTGGGGGCCCACATCGGCCGCCTCGCCTGGGGGGCTGCCAGTGTCGGGCTTGGTTTGGCAGATATGCCCGTGGTACTGTGGCCGCCGCGATTGCGCTGCGTCACATACTGCATCCAACAAGGCATTTGCTGATATTCAGCCGGATGTCGTAGCTCGACCGGAAACTCGCCGGCGCCCTCGGCTGCCGATCACTAGCGATTTCAGTCGCTTTTGCATCGGCGGTCGCATGATCGCCGGCCGCCCTCTCACCGTGACGGCGGCTCTCTGGGCTGCGTGTTCAATTCCACGCCGCATCGTTTCCCCAAGCCCCCGGTCCACTGCTGCGGCAGCGCTGGCGACCCTGCGATAGGGTTTCCCCTCAGCGTGCTCTAGTCGGCAGCATGGGCCAGCCTTGCTGTGGCCATCGTTCTGCAGCATGCATCCATCGGCGTTCAAAGCGGCAGCAGGAATTGGACCCGGGGAGCGTGCTACGTGCAGGGACCAGCTGGGTGCCCTAGAAACGTGTGGCAGCCACTTTCGGCTGCTGCATCGTCATCTGCGAGGCAGGCTGCGCCTGCTGCATCTGATGAGCTCTCACCGCAGTTGCAGGAGTGAATGGTGGCTGGCGGGCACCTTGAGTGTGCTCTAAAGTCAATTTGCATGTGCTGATGCAGGATAGTGCAGGACCAGCTGCTGCGACACAACAGTTGCACACGGCGACTGGTCACTCGCCGACAGGCGTGCCTGGTGCGTGAGCACAGGCGGGCGACCGCCCGTCAGAGTTGTTATGGCAGAGAATGGTGCGCTCGCTTACTAATGCCGCAGCGCTGTATGTGGCCTCTTATGCGTGTCAGCCCCAATACACTGCACGACTGGCTGCGCCTTCCCCGCATGCGCCGCTGCGAACCCGATGCAGCATGCACAGCCAAATTCACCTTGGATGCGCAGCTGGCTCTTCGATCGATTGGAGCAGAAAACCTGCACCGCGCCGTCTGGCACACATTTACAGCGCATTGCCTTGCCAGAGCAACGTGGCAATTCGCGACTCGCAGGTGCTGCGCTGGCAGGCAAGGACGTCGAGAACGGGCACAAGGAGGAGGAGGCGAAGCCAAATGCCGCCAAGGCCGGCGTCACGGCCGTCCCTACGGAGAAGGGCGAGCAGGAGGTCGACTTCAAGACACTGACAGCGGACGAGGCCTTCCAAGTCCTCAACGTGCGTGCCTATTAAGCAGGCGTTGTCTGGGCAGGTGCATGCAGCTTCTTGCGATATGCAGCCTACTTGCGAAACGCAGCTTACTTGCAACATGCACATATGCGACGCCAGGCTTAAAATGGTCACATGTCAGGTCATGTCAAAGTCATGCTATGCCATGCCTTGCGGGCAGCTTCTTTGGCTGACAGGAGCAAGCGTGGCGTGATTGCATCCTCAATTGCTCTGCAAATCCTCCTGCAGTGCACGAAGGATGGCCTGACGACCGCGGAGTTTGAGAAGCGGCTGGCGGAGTATGGCCCCAACAAGCTGCCGGAGGGCACGCGCAACCCCTTCCTGGTGTACCTGGGCTACATGTGGAACCCGCTGTCGTGGGCCATGGAGGTGCGCATGGACACACAAAATATGTTTTGGACGAAACCACCTGCAGCGGATGCCACGGCCGCCTCCCTTGGGGCAGCTGGTGCTCTGTCCTGTGCCCGCCGCATGCAGCGCCCCAGCTTTGTTGATTAACAAACTATGTGTGGAGATACAGCAGCGCTTGCACGGTCGTCTGATGCTTCTGCAGCATCCACCTTTGTGGTCGCTCTCGGTTGATGGCCGCGACCCCCGTCCCACCGATTGACAGGCGCCCATTCCACATGCTCTCACCTGAAAAGCCTTTGCCTGCAGGTGGCGGCCCTGCTGGCCATTATCCTGCTGGACTACCCCGACTTCGTGCTCATTCTGGCGCTGCTGGTCATGAATGCAACCATCTCCTACCGCGAGGAGGCATCTGCCGATAAGGTGCATGCCTTCTCCGCTCTTTCACCTCTCCACTTGCCGGAAGGCAAGGCCTTCCGGCTGGCTGCTCGACTACAGCTGTGGCTTGGCCCAAGCTGAAACAATTTGATGCACTGTATGATGCACACAGTGCGCATTGTCACGAGGCGGCGCAACACATGTATTGCAGCAGCAGGCTGCTGCGCCGTGCTGACTGGACCTTTGTTGGTCGTGCTGCACTCCAAAGGCCTCACGATGATCATGCACGCGCCGCGGCCTCTTGAGTCGCGGCTGGTGCCGCAATTGCACACTCTGCTAATCCACATCCTGCTACTCCCTCTGAAAAACTCCTCCAAACCCTGAAACCCCCGCGCCGCAGGCCATCAAGGCGCTGACGGTGGCGCTGGCGCCCAAGGCGCGCGCGCTTTCCTAAATCCTCCTCAAAACCCTGGGAATCTCCCGCTTCCACAGGCCATCAAGGCGTTGGCGGCGGCGCTGGCGCCCAAGGCGCGCGTGCTGCGCAATGGCACGCTGGCACAGCTGGACGCGAAGGACCTGGTGCCTGGAGACATCATCCTCATGGCCATCGGCAACATCGTGCCCGCCGACGTCAAGCTGCTCGGCGAAGAGGGCGACGACATCCCCATGCAGGTCAGCTAGCGCCCGTTGTGACAAACGAATCCCTTACAAACCCCAAAGTTTGTTTCTGATCGGTCGCCAGCACGAACGAGGTTGAACTCGGAAGCACAAGGCATGTTCGTGGGCATGGGCAAGCTGCCGGAAAACGCTCCAGCATGCTTGTCAGTGTACCTGGAGTCAGGCAGCGGGATTTCCCCACGGGCAGCGTGCTTGCACTAGATGCCAGGCTCCACTTTGCGCCCCGCCTCCTGTCGACAGGCCAGCTGATGTGCCGCCCCTGCTGTGTGCCCGACACAGGTGGACCAGGCAGCGCTGACGGGAGAGTCGCTACCGGCCAAGAAGTTTGCCGGAGACGTCTGCTTCTCGGGCTCCACCATCAAGCAGGGCGAAAAGCACGCGCTCGTGTACGCCACCGGCCAGCAAACCTTCTTCGGGCGCGCCGCGGCACTCATTGCGGTGCGACCCTGCGCCTGGTGCTGTGTGTGTGCCATGTTTGTCATCTGTCGCTGCCTCTCCATGTGCTTCACTCTTTTCAGCGTTCAAGGTTGCGTGGCGATTTCTCACCGCCTGGCCTGGCTGACGCTTTCAGGAACACATTGCATTCCAGTCCTTCTGGAGACTGTCTATGGAGAATTGCAGCCAGAGCTGGTGCATGATGGTGCGCAGGGCACGCACAACGTGGCCAACCTGCAGAAGATCATGACCCGCATCGGAGGCGTGTGCCTCATCACCATCGGCGTGTGGTGCATCATCGAGATGGCCGTGCAGTTCGGCCACTACAAGCACTCCTGCAAGCTGGGCGAGGGTGAGCCGATCTGCCGCCCCCGAGTATGCCGCCACTGCTGTCCTTCCAGCAAGGGCGGCTATCCCATTTTCTGCATTTTGCCCAGTCGTTTCTGTCCCTTGCGCCAGCTGCCCACCGGCGGTCCGGCTGCTGCGCACAGCCCCAGTCAAACATGATCTGATCCCCATCAAGCCCTGAGCCGCCTTCTCGAGCCGCCTGCAATCTGACGCGCAGAGCTGTGCCCGACGCTGACCAACATGCTCGTCATCATCGTCGGTGGCATTCCCATCGCCATGCCTACCGTGCTGTCCGTCACCCTCGCCCTCGGTGCCTTCAAGCTCGCCAAGGTGCGAACTCCCACATGCACACACTGCACCTCCTTGCAGGGTCTGCTTTCAGCAATCGTCAGCCTACTCTCTGTGGTGGCAAGGGGCGATGCTGCACATGAGCTGAGCAGTCTCGAGGACGGCAGACTGAATCGCTCAGCAGACTGAACACGACTGACCGAGCCACATGCACAGACTCTGTTGCCCTCCTCTGCCGGTACTCCTCCTGCCATTGACCAGCTGCTGACACAAGACGCCTCTGCATTGACATGCGTTTGTTCACATGCTGCTCCCTCTGCGATCTCGTGCAGGAGGGCGCCATTGTGGCGCGGATGTCCGCTGTCGAGGAGATGGCCGGCATGGACATTCTGTGCTCCGACAAGACCGGCACGCTCACGCTCAACGAGCTCACCGTGGACAAGCCCAACGTGCTTGTCGTGCCCCCGGGCATGACCGTGGAAGAGGTGGGGGGCTGCAACTGCTCTGTTTTCTCATGCCTCTTGAGGTGCTTCCTGCTTCCCGGCCGCGCCCCTGTCGATTTGGTGCAAGCCCGCCGACCTTGTTGTGTTGAGTCTACAGGACACAGCACACAGCACACATCAAGCGACTAGCACACACGATGTTCCTCTCTCCATCTGCAGCCTTTGACCTGGTTGTTTCCATTCTTGTGTACCGCGAGTGTCACATGTTGCCGCCAACCCCGCCTGCAGGCGCTGAAGCTGGGTGCGCTGTCTGCCAATATCGTCTCGGAGGAGCCCATTGACGTCGTCATGCACGAGTCGCACGAGGGCCACGCCGACCTCTGGAACCAGCACAAACAGGTGCGCTTCGGGCCGCTTCTGGTGCTGCGCCGCGTTGTTTCACACCACCTTTGCGTCCTCCAGGTCTGACCACACGCCACAGAAAGTCTGAAGCCTCCGGGCACGCCAAGGTGCTGCAGTAGATGCAGCATCACCTGCTTGGCGTGTCCCATCTGTATGTCCTTGCTTCCAAGCTGCCCGACGAAACTGCTCACCGGATGGGGCTTTATGGGGTTGACGCGCGCCTCTGCGTTTGCTTGTCGCAGGTCAAGTTCGTGCCGTTCAACCCCACCGACAAGTACACCATCGCCACCATCCAGGACGCCTCTGGCGGCCCCGTCTACCGCCTCATGAAGGGTGCCCCTCAGGTGCAGCTCCTTTGGGTTTCATGCGGGTATTTCGTTAAGGCCTCCGGCAAAGCAGCTCTCGAATACGTTCACTCGCTGTCCACCTGCTTGCTCTGGTTGCACAATCGTTTTTCACGAACCGGCTGTCTTGTGCATGCATGCAGGAGAGGAGCTGAGATATGGCTGGTGTGGCGCGCGCAGATGCAAACCTTATGTCCCATCAACAGACAACAACCCACATACAAGCATCTTGCTGCTTGTCCGCGTGCAGGTGGTCCTCAGGAACTGCAAGAACGTCAACCGTGCGGCGGTGGAGGAGAAGATCACCGAGTTTGCCGGCCGCGGCTACCGCGCCCTGGGCCTCGCCCGCGCGCCAGGAGAGGGTGGTGCGTGCTTTCAGATTCTAAACCCTGCTACCTCTTTTACATGCTAATGTGCCTGAGGCCCTGGGTCCAGATTGAGGCCCTGGGTCCAGATTTTGAAAGCGATGAATCAAAGTGAATGCACTTGGCCAGGGCAGGTTTCAAAGCCCAGCTGCATCCCGCCCCAATGATTCACCAAGTGCCAATGATGTCGCAGCGTGTCTGTGCCTGCGCCAATTGCTGCTCCCTGTCGTGCTGTGCCCCAAACCGGTCTCCCCTCCTCTTGGGGTCGCCGCCCAGTGGCGCCAGCTGCTCCTGCTGTGGCCCTGCCGTCGACACCCAAAAACACTTTGCCAATTCCCACGTACCCCTAGTCCAACCCCCTATCGAACTCGAACCAAATAAACACCCTTCGTGCAGACCCCAAGACGGCGGAGTGGGATTTTATCTGCCTGCTGCCGCTGTTCGATCCCCCGCGCCACGACACCAAGGAGACCATCGAGCGGTGCCGCGAGAAGGGCATCGATGTCAAGATGGTGACCGGCGACCAGCTGCTCATCGGCAAGGAGACCTCCCGCCAGCTGGGCCTCGGCACCGACATGTACTCCACCGAGGCGCTGCTGGAAGTATGTTGTGGCCTTTTGCTTCCATATACACTCTCTACGACTTATGCCAAACATGAGTGTGCTGGTTGTCAGCTTGCCCTCGGCACTGACGTGTGCCAAGGCGCTGCTGGAAGGTGCGCTGTGCCTTGCCAGCTGCAGTGCAGCTTCCCTCGTGCCGCTCAACGCTTCCAGCCGCGGCTTGTAGTGTTCACAGTGGTTCTGACTCAGCGTCCAGGCCAGATGGTATTGACGTTTGAATGTCAACAAAAGTCATTCACTTCCAATGCCACTGCCACCTCTGAACTCGCAGCACGTGGAAGACCCCCAGAAGCTGGGCGCGCTGGTGGTGGCGCTGCTGCACCCTTGATGATTGGCATCGAGACGCCCGTTGTCTGTTGTTTCTCCTCTCTGCTGACACTGTTCCTCCCAACCGCAGCACGTGGAGGACCCCAAGAAGCTGGGCGAGCTGGTGGAGAAGGCGGATGGCTTTGCGGAGGTGTTCCCGGAGCACAAGTACGAGATCGTCGCCATCCTGCAGCGCCGCAACCACATGGTGGGCATGACCGGCGACGGCGTCAACGACGCCCCCGCCCTCAAGAAGGCCGACGTCGGCATCGCCGTCGACGGTGCGCGCCCGTGCTACTGAACCGAAACAGTGGCTGCTCCTGCCTCCTGACCTGGCTCTCTGCTCGATCGAGGCTCAGTGCCGCTGTGTCCGCTGCCAATGCGCCGCCCGGCATAGAGTGTGGGAGGCTGTTGCCTTACTGAATCCGAGACATGACAGTCACGAAATTGCATCTTGTCTTTGAGGGTCAGTCGGCAATCTGTTTGAACAGGTGCCACCGACGCTGCCCGCGGCGCTGCCGACATCGTGTTGACGGAGCCAGGACTCTCGGTCATCGTGTCCGCCATCATCGGCGCCCGTAAGATCTTCCAGCGCATGACCACCTACTCCAAGTACACCGTCGCGATGACGTTCCGCATCTGCTTCACCTTCGGCCTGCTGACCGTGCTTTACAACTTCTACTTCCCCACCATCCTCATCGTGCTGCTGGCCGTGTTCAACGACGGCGCCATGATTGCCCTGTCCAAGGTGTGGCGCCTCGCGCTCAAGTTGCCCTTTAAAACCTGGATTGAAGCCTGATCTGGGAATGGAGCAGCCGCAAGTTCATGCATGCCCATTGTCGCGGGTCTGCTGGTGCAGGCTGTATCCTGCTGTGCATATACGTCTCATCTGCCTGCAGCGGCCGTTCAGGCAGTCAGACTCCTCTGCGTCTCCTGGCTGCTTTTGTGGCATCACAACCCACTCATGCCGTCCTCCCTGTTGTCCACCACAGGACAAGGTGGTTGCGTCGCGGCTGCCCAACCACTGGAACCTCAAGTCCATCTTCATCACCGGCATCGTGTATGGCCTGTACCTCACGCTGTCCAGCTGGGTGCTGTTCTACGTGGCGACCCACACCTCCTTCTTCCGCATCCACGCCAAGATGCATGACCTGCGCTACAAGCCCGACACCTACCTCCAGGAGTGGTGCCTGGAGGGCAACCACCTCCGGGTGCGACCTCAGTTCCTCTTCTTGCTGCTCGCCCCCTCTGTGTTTGCTCTTCTTTGCTTCTTTTCAGCTTGCTAGCTGGCGACATCGCCCTCAGCCGCGCTGCCTCTGCAGGCTTGATGCGCATGCACTCCGCAGGTCTGCAGACACAGAGCAGCTGTGTCTTGGAGTGCGGCGACGCTGACACTGCAGCAGAGGGCTCCAAGCTTTGCGCGATCCAGGTCGCAGACAACACAACGAGACGAAAGCTTGAAAACTTCGTCAATATCTGCCGCAGGGCTTCCCGCCGGCGGCGCCTGCCTCCGTCGTGTACCCATCAATCGTCGCGAACAGGCCTCAAAACCGGCCGGTGCCCTCGGTGCTGGACCAGTGCGTTGCGGAGCAGCGCTACGTGCGGCAGTCCATGGTCCGCACGCTGATGTACGCCCAGGTGCGTCGACAAACGAGGGGTGGACCCGGATTGAGTGGCTCTGAGGCCCTTGCTTTGTTGCTTTCTTCTACTCCTCCTGCTGTTCCTGATGCTCGCGACATGCAAGCTGGCGTCAGGGAAGCCAACTGACGCCAGCCTGCACCCATTGTCACGGAAGTGCCAAGCATACACCACGGCTTGCGCGGCCCCTGCAGGGAGTCAAGAGCATGCTGCCTGTATGCTGCGTCGCCCAAGCTGATGCACTCTGCATCTCATGCACGCACACACCCACACGTGAGCGGGCAAGCAGTCGTTTTTGTTGCCCGAACAAAACGAGCCCCAAGAGCTCGTTCACCGGGCAAACTCACGTACATTGCTTACTTCTCCACTCAGGAATTTGCACCCACGGCATCCTCTTTTGACTCCACCTGCGAATGTCCCGCCCTGTAGGTATCTGTCAGCGGCCAGGCCGTCGTGTTTGTCGTGCGCACGGCCAGGCACTCGCTCACCGTCGTCGCCGGCAAACTCACCTACATCGCCTACTTTGCTGCTCAGGTGCCTGCCCCGCCTTACCAACACTGCTTACAAACGTTTGCTTTGTCTGACCTGTCTGCTTCTCGCTATGCATTGGGAATTCGCCAGCAGCCGCCGCCAGCTGGCTCCGAAGTAGCTCGGCATAGCATGTCGCGCAGTAACTGTGGCATGTGTTCAGCGTGGCTGCTCCATCTCTTGCCATGTAGTCGGCGGCCTTGAAATCATTTCGTCATGCCTACCTGAGTTTTCTTGGCATATCGCAGCCAGCGTTGTGTCTGCCGTCGGCACTCGCTTCTCTCAATACCCAGCAGCGCCCTCCCCTTGCCCTTGTGCCGTCGCTGTGCGGTGCCTCGTCTGTGAGCGGCAGCAGCAGCAGAACCCTGATTGACCTGGAATTGTGACGTGACAAGCCATGCAATTTCTCCACAAACCTCCCGTCTGCAGGCGGCTGCGCTGCTGATTGCGGCACTGGGCTTCAATGGCTACGCAAACCCAGCCTACTCCATTGACAACTGCAAGTTCTGCACCTACTCCTCCGGCGGCAAGGCAAGCTCTTTTCCTCTCGCAGCTGGTGACTTGTTCTTTGGCAAAGTGTTGCGGTCTTTGCGGGGCTTCCGCTGGGCCTG
>JAABUM010005806.1_pt1 | contig 12615 bp, 18 predicted proteins | sample 5559161 | NCBI WGS metagenome assembly JAABUM01 (sample SAMN10711868, study PRJNA513369) | rock metagenome | isolation source: Antarctica rocks | place: Antarctica: Victoria Land, Siegfried Peak nord | reverse complement strand
GGTCGCCGAGTTCCGCCCCACGGTCTGTGGCGACCGGCATGTCCGCATCTGGGGCGGAAGCGGGGGACCCACTTCACCTGGACACCACGGTGTTCTTGGGGTCAAGCCGCACCAGCGGCCGGGCACTCTTGCGCCCGAACCCGACAGCTCACCTCGCAGGCGTGCAGGAGAGGTCCGTCATGTTGTTACACCGGTCCACCGCGCCCCGTCATGCCCGCCCCCGCCGCCGTGTGCTCGTTGTCGGCCTGATCGGTGGTGCGGCCGGCGCGGTGCTGTCCGCCGCCCCGGCATCCGCCGCCCCATCCGGTGATCCGTTCGCTGCGTTGCGGCAGTGCGAGTCCGGTGGGGACTACACCACCGACACCGGGAACGGGTTCTACGGCGCCTACCAGTTCGACGCGCAGACCTGGCACAGCCTGGGTTTGTCGGGGTTGCCGTCGCAGGCCGCCCCCGGCACGCAAGACAGCGCCGCGCGGAGTTTGCAGGCGCAGCGCGGCTGGGAGCCGTGGCCGGCGTGCTCAGCGTCGTTGGGGTTGAGCAGCTACCGCAGCAACGCGCCCACGGCGCGGGCCGGCGTCCCGCAGCCAGCCACCGCGCCCCAGGCCGTGACCGCCCAGGCCGAGGCGCCGACCGTCGTCCCGGCACCGGCAGCGGTACCGGATGTGGACGTGGTCGCCTCCCAGGTAGCGCCACGGACCAGGCAGCTCCTGGCTCGGCACGGCAGTGCTGGCCTACCGTTGTTCACCGTGGCGTTAGTGGGCCGGGTCCGGTCGGATGTGCGGGCCTGGCAGGGGGCCATGGTCGCCCGCGGCTGGCAGCTGGTGGTCGATGGTCAGTACGGCCCGAAGTCCGCCCAAGCTACCCACGACTTCGAGGTCCAGCACGGTCTGTTAGTCGAGCCGGTCGGGATCGTCGGGCCGCAGGTCCGGCACGCCATGCTGCACACCCCGACCACCGCCTGAACCAGCCGGAAACCTGCTGCGGTCGCGGCCGCCCACACTGACCGGCTGAGCTGCGCTGGGCGGCTGCGGCGCCCGTCCGTGCCCGCGACCAGATCGGCGCCCAGGGGCCAGGTCACCGGGCGGTATAGCCCGAGTGGCACTCGGGCGGTGGCGGGACAGCTGCGCTGGCGGGAGTCGTCCTAGCGGGTGTCCCGGGTGGCTCGGTGGCGCGACCGCTACCGCCCTGGGGCGTGCCTGGTTCGGGGCCCCGGCCCCATCAACGGCACGGCCCCCGCTACAGGGCACGGCAACACCTCTCCTAACGGCCCAGCCCGCGCCCGCCCGCCGGCGGCGGCCCGGTAGCCGGAGTCGGCGTCAGCGTCGGCGGCGCGGCTACCGGTGCCTTCGCCGTGTCCGCCTTCACGGCCGCCGGCTCGACTGCCCCGCTCGGGGCGGCCGGGTCCGGGTGACCGGTAGATCGAGGTGCGGCTCACTCCCCACACCTGACCGATCTGGTCGACCGCGAGCTCGTGGTCGTGGTCGTGGTCGTGGTACATCTTCCGGGCTTGCATGTGCTGCTCCGCGGACAGCTTGGACGGCCGACCCCGACACGGTCCCGGGCCCGCGCCGCCGTCAGCCTAGCCACCTCCGGTCGGGATGATCTCCCGCTCGAACTGGGCCATTGCCCCAATCAGCTGGAACACCAGCCGACCCCCGCCGTGGTCCTGTCGATGTAACTCGTGTGAGGCTGAGAGAGCTTGTGAGCAGGAACTTGGTCGTCTGTTGCTCGGCTTCTGACCCCGGCGGTGATCAGGCGGGAGGCTGTGCCGCGCCGGCGTGCTGCCACGCGCTTTGGCGTAGCAGCCGCAGGCCGTTGAGGGCGACGGCGATGGTGGAGCCCTCGTGTCCGGCGACGGCTAGGGGCAGCGGCAGGGTGCCGAGCAGGTCCCAGGCGACCAGCCCGGCGATGACTACGGCGGCGAAGGCCAGATTGGCCTTAACCAGCCGGCGGGCCCGCACGGACAAGGCGATGGCGGCCGGCAAGGCGGCGAGCTCGTCGCGGACGATGACGGCGTCGGCGGTCTGCAGAGCGACGTCGGAACCGACGCCGCCCATCGCGACGCCGACGTGCGCCGCGGCCAGGGCGGGGGCGTCGTTGACGCCGTCCCCGACCACCAGCACTCGGAGCCCGGCTGCCTGCAGGTCCCGGACTGCCGTGACCTTGTCCTGCGGCAGGAGGCCGCCGCGGACGCCTCGGACTCCGACCTGCTCGGCCAGGTGCGCGGCGGCGAGGGGGTTGTCACCGGTGAGCAGCACGGGTGGGTTGCCGGTGATGCTGGTCGTGGCGCGGCGGCTGCGGCAGCGTCAGGACGCAGCCGGTCGGCCAGTCCAGCACCCCGGCCGGCGCTGCGTCAACGAGCACGACGACCGCGGTGTGGCCGGTGGCCTCCAGCTCAGCGACCGCCTGCTCGAGATGCTGACGGTCAGACCTCACGTCGTTGCCCTGGCGGCTGCGGGCGCTGCCGGGGTCCTGGGTGCTGGCCAGCAGGGCGGTCGGGCTGCCGACCTGGATGGTGTAGCCGGCAACATGAGCGCGCACGCCCTGCCCCGGGGTGGAGGCGAAGCCATGGGCGGGCCGCAGGTCGATGCCGGCCTCACGGGCTGCTGCCACGACCGCCCGTCCGACCGAGTGCTCGCTGGCGTGCTCCGCAGCAGCCGCGAGCGCCAACAGATCATCCGGGGGCCACCGGTCTGCGGCCGGCGCGACCCGGGTGACTCGAGGGGTGCCTTCGGTAAGGGTGCCGGTCTTGTCGAACCCGACCTGGCTGGTGTCGGCGAGGCATTCCATCACCACGGCGGACTTGACCAGCACCCGTTGCGGCTGGCCAGAGCCATCGCCGCGAGCAGCGGCGGCACGTGGCGAGCACGACCGCGCACGGTGACACCACGACCATGAACGTCATGGCGCGCAGCAGCGTGGGCTGCAGGGCCGCGCCGGCTGCCAGCGGAACGGCGAACAGCAGCAGCGCCTCGGCGACCACGGCGACTGAGTAGCGGGACTCGACCCGTTCGATGACAGCTGGGTCGGCGCCTTGGTGGCCTGCTCGACCAGCGCGACGATCCGGGCCACCACGCTGTCCGACGCCGGCCGGCTGACCTGGACCCGTAACGCCCCGTCGCGGTTCAGGGTGCCGGCGAACACCTCATCGCCCGCGGTCTTCACGACCGGTAGCGGCTCGCCGGTGTCTCACCTGCCTGTTTGCTGATCTCCGCGCGCAGGTCGGCCGCAAACGCGCGCCTGTGGCTGCCGTCGCCGAGGGCCATGAACGAGCCGCGGAAAGGCCGGCCGTCGACTCGGCCACGGATGCGAACCAGGCCGCGGGTACCGAAGTACTCTGCCGAGTCGGACATCACCACCTAGGTCCAGCCACCCTTGTTCGGGCTCTTCTGCAACGTGGCGGTGAAGGTTCGGCCGATTGTGGTCATGCAGAGCCTCCATACATCAGGGAGCCAGGGGTGGTGAGTTCCCGACCTGTCTCGAGCCAGGTCTTCAGGCCGAGAGCATCATCGGCCAGCCGCCGTACAGGTGCGGGTCGGCATCCTCGGGCAGCTGGTCGTGGGTGACAGTGAGCCGGCAGGAGTCCCCGACGGGCTCGATCTGCCACGTCACCCGGCTTGTGCCCTCGGGAGCGATGTCGTCGTCCCACACGGCTCGGTAGCGATCGGCTACCGACGCAGGCGCGGACCCAGGGCGCAAAATCTAGCCGCAGGTACGGCTTCAAGGCCCCCGTTGGGACATAATAAAAGTTATCGGCGAGGTGTTTTTGGGGTGGGGGAGGGGTTGGCGACACCTCTGCCGGAGCTTGCTGTGGTGGCCCCGGCTCAGATGACGGTGAGTTCTTTGGTGCATCGGCGCTCAGCCGACCTGGGCTGGGGCGCCGGGGTGGGTGGCGAGCCGGTCGAGCAGGTCGCGCAGCCCGTCGGCGAACTCCTGCTCGGCGTGGTCCTGGGCCAGCCGGCCGGCGAACTCCGCGACCACCGGGTACTGCGCATCGTCGATGCTGGCCGCAGTGGTGATCGGCGCGACCGGAGCTTCATCGGTGGTGGCGTCGTGCAGCGGTGCGCCGGCGATCGCCGCGGTCGCGACGTCTGGCTGCCGGACGTCCTGTCCGCGGTCGTGCGGGTCGGCGGTGTCGGCGTTCGGGGCGTCCGCCGGCAGCGGCTCAGATGGCAGCGCGTCGACGGCGGGGTCCTCAGCCGAGCGGGCGCCGGCCTCGAGCAGCAGGTGCCCGAGCAGGAAGCTGGTGAACGCCCGGTAGGCGTACAGCACGGCGTCGTCGGTGAAGCCCTGCCCGCGCAGCGCGGCCAGGAAGGCCTCCGACCAGCGCAGCGACCGCAGCGGCGGCCGGACGAATGGGGCCTTTGGCGGCCGGGTCGCCACCAGCGGGAACGCCCGCGGGTGGGCGACGGCGAACCGGCGCACCCCCCAGGCGAGCCGGTTCAGGTAGTCCCGCCAGCCGTCCTGCGGCACCCACACCACCTGCGGGTCGGCCCACAGCTCGTCGATGATGCTGTCCACCACCGCATCGAGCAGCGCCTCGCGGTTGGCGACGTAGCCGTACAGCGACATCGCCTCGACCTTCAGGCGCTGGCCGACCCGGCGCATGCTCAACCCACCCAGGCCCTCGGTGTCGATCAGCTCCAGTGCCGCTGCGACGACCAGCGGACGGCTCAACCGGCCCCGGCGGCCGGACGACGGGGGAGGTGGGTGACCCGCGGAACTCGACGTCGGCCCGTCAACTTCACCAGCCTCCACAACATGGCACTCTGCTGCCTGCGGGCCGGACCGTCCAGACGGCCAGGGACCAGAGCTTTGGCTTACATGCTAAACGGCCGGGTAGAGGCGCCCAATGCCTTTGTCGAAGCGAGTGCGATCGTGAGCAGCAGCAGCTCGCGTGTCCGGCCCGACGATGGGTTGCACGGCCACCGGATCCACCCGGCGAACATGCTGCGGGCCGGCCTGGCGGAGATGGTCGGCACCTTTTTCTTGATCTTTACCGGGACGGCGACGGCCGGTGCGGCTGCGTTGGGCAAGTCCACCGCCGGCACCCCACCGGACAGTTTGGCGGTGGCGCTCGCCTTCGGCCTGGTACTCGTGGCGCTGGTCGGTGCGCTCGGGCAGGTCTCGGGCGCGCACCTGAAGGCCGCGGTCACCCTGGGGCTGGCCGTGACCCGCAAGGTCCCGTGGCGCTACGTCCCGGCCTATCTGGGTTTCCAGCTGCTCGGGGCGGTGCTGGGCGCCGGGGCGACCTGGGCGGCGTTCGGCTCGGTCGTGCGGGACAAGGCGCACCTGGGCGCCACGGTCCCGGCGCAGGGTGTCTCGGATGGCCGGGCGTTCCTGGTCGAGGCCCTGATCACCTTCCTGCTGGTCTTCGTGATCGTCGCGGTCGCCACCGACCAGCGGGTGCCTGCGACGGTCGCCGGTCCGGCGATCGGCTTCGCCCTGATCGCCGCGGTGCTGATCGGCGGCGGCGTGACCGGCGGTGCGGTGAACCCCGACCGGGCCCTCGGGCCGGCGATCATGTCCGGGACGTTCACCTCCCTGTGGCTGTACGTCGTGGCGCCGCTGGTCGGCGGGATCGCCGCCGCTGTGCTCTATGACCGGGTTGTCGGCCGGGCCACCGCCCCGACCATGACCGACGGCGACCCGCAGGACCAGGTCGGGGCCGGGAACCGCAGCCTGGCCACCGGCACCCCGCAGGGCACCACCGCCACCTGACCCGCCGCACACCGACACGTTGCCCCGCCCCTGTGTGCCCTGACCAGCCCGGATACCCGATGCCGCTGACCCGCCCGCCGCACCAGCCCACTCCACGGAGCCCGATGACAGTCCTGGAGGTACTCATCGCCTTGTTCCTGCCGCCGGTGTCGGTAGCGATGAAAAGAGGCCTCAGCAGCAAGGTCTTGATCGCGTTGGTGTTGCAGCTGTGCGGGCATGTCCCGGGCGTCATGTACGGCATCTACGTCGTCACCCGGGAGTAACCACTCCCCAGAAGACCCCCGCTGCCGTGTCACCCGTGACCTTCGGCTGGCGCGCTCGGCCGCAATGACTGCTCAGCGGTGCGTTGTATCCGTTCCCGATGAAGGCTTTCGCCGGTAAGGAAGCGGGTAGGCGTGCGTCGTGCTAGTCGCGCGGACAGCGCGCGTCGGCGACGATGAAGGGACGGCCGTGGCCGACAAGCCGAGTACCAGAGCAGGTTCCCCCGCTCCCACCTCGCGCCGCGTCGACGGCGGGGTGCCGGACAGCGGGGCGGTGCCGATCGAGGGCCGGGACGGCAATGCGCCCCGGGACCGTCAGGAGGCCGTCGCCCGGCAGAAGGAGCAGTTCGGTGGGATCAAGGCCGGGTCGGCGTTTTTCGGCTGGCTCACCGCGACCGGCACCGCGGTGCTGCTGACTGCGCTGGTCGCCGCGGCCGGCGCCGCGGTGGGGGTCAGCACCGGTACCAGCGTCAGCAGCGCCACCAGCCAGGCCAGCAAGGGCACCGGTACCGCGCAGACCGTCGGGATCACCGGCGGGATCGCGTTGCTGGTGGTGTTGCTGCTGTCGTATTACTGCGGCGGGTACGTCGCCGGCCGGATGGCCCGGTTCAACGGGCTGCGCCAGGGTCTGGCGGTGTGGTTGTGGGCGGTGCTGATCGCCATCATCGTGGCGGTGGTGGCCACCATCGCCGGCTCGCAGTACGACGTGCTGGGGACCTTGAACAGCTTCCCGCGGCTGCCGGTCAGCACCAGCACGTTGAACCACTGGCGGCATCATCGCCTTGGTGGCCGTCGCCGTCGTCAGCCTGATCGGCGCGTTGCTCGGTGGCCTGGCCGGGATGCACTTCCACCGCAAGGTCGACAAGGCTGCGTTCGAGCCGTCCAGCGACTGACCCCGGTGTCAGCACCGCCCTGGCAGCGGGTACGAATCCTGCACACCCACGACCTGGGCGAAGCGCCCAGACAGGAGTACATCGTGAGCTTCCTCGACAAGGCCAAGAACAAGGCCCAGGAGATGTCCGGCAAGGGTAAGGAGAAGACCGGCCGAGCGACCGGCGACCGCGACCTACAGGCCAGGGGCAAGAAGGACCAGGCCAGCGGGAACGCCAAGCAGGCCGGCCAGAAGATCAAGGACATCTTCAAGTAAACGCAGCCTGAGACCCACCGAACCAGCACCCCTCCAGCCGACGGCTGTGTCGGTGGCCTCCCTCCAACCGGCTGCAGCTGTAGGCCGCCTCTGAGCTTGCTTGCTCGCCCGAGTCACAACGCCTTACACCCTGATCAGCCAGGGGTGGTGTGCGGTGCCGCTGGCCTGCTGTCGATTGCAGTAGCGCCAGGGCGGTGCCGGCACGCCCGGTAAAAGGTGCCCGGGCTCCTGAGAGTGCTTATCGCTGGCCGGCTGGGCTGTTTTCCGGCCTTCGGGCTCGATCTACTCCTGCGGACCGTCTCATTGACCTCTTGCTGCTCGATTTCACCGCCCTTCCCGGTCGGCGTACAGCACCTCCCCCGCCCCAGGTGCTTCCCGCCCCCGCCGCACGCCGGGTGAGACCTGACCGGACCGTGAAACAACAAGCGGGCCCCCGGCGCCGAGCGCTGGAGGACCCGCCTGCAGTGGCTGTGCTGCAGTCCGGTGCTGCCGGGGGTTAGCCGTTGAGGTTGGGGTTGGGGTCTTCGGGCACCGCGACGCCGTGGCTGGCCGAGGAGTTCTTGATGCCGTCGATGCTGGTGTTGGCGTCGGTGATGCCACTGGCATCACCGCCCTTGAGCTTGCTGACCGCGCCGCTGATGGTGTCCCCGACCTTGGCCAACGGGGCCGCGACTGCCTTGCACAGCGTCGGGTTGGCTTTGACGTCCTCAGTGGCCAGCCGGACCTGGCGCTTGATGAACAACGCCGCCGCCCCCGCCTTCACGAACGCCTTGATCCGACCCGGGCTGCCTTTGCGGAACGACCCGGCCTGGTAGGGCTTGTACAGGTAGCGGTGGAAGGCCCCGAACGCCTCACCGGTGTGCAACACGAACCGGGACTTGGCGAAGTTCTTGGTGTTGCTGCTCGGGCACTGCGTCCCAGCGGCGTCCGTACCGCTGCTGGCCTGGCCCTGCGGAGCGGTGGAGGCCTGGGACTGCGAGGACCCGCCACCACCGGTCGTGCCCGTCGCGGTGCTGCTCTTGCCACCACACCCGGTCAGCAACAATGACAGGGCGAGCAGGACTGCCACGATCGGCGGGGTACGACGAGACACTGCGAACTCCTTGAGGCTGGGGGCTGACTGTCCACGCACTCCCCCGCGGGCAGGCCAGGCACCCGCGGTGCCCGGTCACAACCCGGTCACAACACCCGGGCACCACCGGACCGGCGGTGGGGTGGGTGGTCGCAGCAGTGCCGGTCTACCGGGTACGGCCGCTGGTCTTGCTGCTGAGCTTCACATCCAGTTGGACGGCCAGGTCGGGGCGTTGCAGGGCCCGCCGCAGGTCAGCCAGGGCTTCGGTCTCGATCCGTTGGCGTAGGGCGGTCAGGTCGGCGTCGGCGGTCGCGGTGACCGTCACCGTCAGGTGGGGGTCTTTCGCCTGGCCCTGCACCTGCGCGGACGCGCCGGTCACGTCCCGGTAGCGCTGGACCTGGGTGGTGACCGCGGCGGTGACCGCGGTGCTGTCAATCACGGTGCGGCCGGCTGCGCCGCGGCCGGTCAGGTCCACCCGGGACACCCCAGCGACGCTGAACAAGGTGAGCAACCAACGCACCGCCAGATACCCCAGCAACAGTGCGATCACGGCCAGCACCGGCCACAGCCAGGTGCCGTGGTCCCCGACGTAGCGGCTGATCAGGTTGTCGAACACCGCCCGGTGACCCAGCCGGCTCCCGAACACGCCCAGGCCGGTCAGCAACACCCCCACCCCACCAGCGAGCAGCAACACCGCCAGCAGCAGCAGGAGCAGGCGGTGCAGCCGTTCCGCGGCCGGGGTCATGACCGTACCTTCCGGGTCTGCACGCTGGTCCGGGCCCGCGGGGCCCGCCGCAACTGCAACGAAGCGAGCCGGTCAGCCACCGCGGTGCCGACCTCGGTGTTCAGGTCCTGAACCAACCCGGCCTGGCTGCCCCGGCTGCTGGCCGTGACCTTGGCCGTGCGCCGACCGAGCTTGACCTTGGCGGAGCTGATCCCATCGACGTCGAGCGCCGCCCGGCGCAACGCGCTACGCACCCCAGCCCGGGTCACTGCCGCGTCGGTGTTGGCGTCGTCGGAGTTGACCTTGAGCCGGCGGACCCGGCGGGGCTTGAGCTCGGCGAGCAGCAGCAGCAACCCGACCAGCGCGACCGCCCCGGCGATGACCCGCACGATGGTGCTGTCCCAGGCGTCGGTGCGGCCGGCCCGGTAGGCGGCGCGCCAGTCCAGCAGCAACGGATGGGAACCGAAGACCGCGACCACGACCTCCACCGCCAGCACCACCGCGGCGGCGATGACCACGACGCTGACCAGCAACGTCAATACCCGGTTGAGGGTTCTCATCGGACCCGCACCGACGGCTCGTTGTCAACGACCAGGGCGGTGACGTGCACATCGACCTGCGCCACGTCCAAGCCGGTCAACGCCGCCACCTGGTCGGTGACCCGGTCCCGGACCTGCTGCGCGGTGTCCGCCAGGCCCTGCGGGTAGGCCACGCTGGCGGTGACCGTGACGAACACCCGCCGGCCATCGACCTGCGCCGCGACCGTCGGCAACGCCCGTAGGTCATCGGTGCGGGAACCCAGCCGGTCCAGCCCCGGCGCGGCCAACGCCATCCCCAACACCCGGGGGGCAGCTGAACCGACCCCGTCGACCTCGCTCGCGGCCCGGCTGGCGATCCCGGTCACCACCCGGTCCTTCAGCACGATCTGGCCGTCCCCGGTCGCCCCGACCGTGTTCTCACCGGTGGGCTGGACTTCTTGGGACCCCGGCCGCGGCACCTTGGCGGTGACCCGGTCCACCTGGATCCGGCCCGGCCGGGGCACGGCGCGGCGGGCCAGCGCCGCGTTCGGGGCGGTCACTGGCCCCGCACCTTCGACAGCAACGCGCCGGCGTCCAGCTCCCCATCCACCACCTTGGGCACCGCATACCCGACCGCCCCGAACAACGCCACGATCAGCATGTCGCCGAACCCCCCGAAGACCAGGGCGAACGCCAACACGACACCGACCAACAACCCCAGCGTGCTGCGTGCCATCACCACTCCTGACCTTCCGGTAATGAGGTGCAACTGGCGTCGGGGTCCCGACGCCAGGTCGTGCCGAGCTTTGCGGGTCAGTGCACCCGCGGGGCGGTGTGTCGCCGTTGGTAGCGCCGCCAGATCAGCAGCACCGCGGCCAGCAACGGCTGGTGGGACCGCACCCCAACGACCCGGACCCCACTGGTACCCGGACCGGGCCGGTCAAAGGCCTGCAACCCCCGCCAGAACACCTCCGGGTCCCCACCAGCATCCGGGTGGTGCGCCCGCACGAACTCCCGCCGGGCCAACCGAACCTGCCGGTCCGGCCGGTCCGGCCGGTGGTGCTGGTCGGTGCCGGTCACTGGATCTGGTCGGTCTCGGGGAGCAGCACATCACCGATCACCACATCCACCCGACGGCCCCCGACCACCTGAGCGGCACCGCCCAGACCTGCGCGGCGACCTCACCGGCCGGCACCGGCCAGCGCACCACCACATGCACCTCCACCCGAGCCGGTGACACCCGCACCCCGGTCACCCGAGCCCCCGGCAGGTAGGTCGCGGCCTCACCAGCCACCCCACCGTGCATCGCCACCACCGCTGGGCACGACAACACCAACCCGGCCAACCCGGCCGGATCACCCTCGGCCAAGTCCACCCCAGCCAGCCCGGCCCCGGACGACCCGGCCGGCTTAAGTGGCCGGCCGACCGGAGCTGGTGCTGGCTGGGTCACTGCACCCGGGCGGGGGCGTCGCTCTGCCCTTCGCTGTCATCACCGAGGTAGACGTCATCGACCGTCACGTTCACCTCCACGACCTCCAATCCCGTCATCCGCTCCACCGCCTGCTTCACGTTTCGCTGAATCGACCGACCCAGATCCGCCACACTCACCCCGTACTCGATCACCACGTCCAAATCGATCGCGGCCTGGGTCTCCCCCACCTCCACACTCACCCCCTGGCTCACCGAGGGGCCGCTGCTGCCCGGGATCCGCTGCTTGATCGCCCCGAACGCCCGCGCCGACCCGACGCCCATCGCGTGTACCCCGCTGATCTCCCGGGCCGCCAACCCAGCGATCTTCGACACCACCCCGTCAGCGACACTGATCTTGCCGGCGCTGGTCGCCAAAGCACTCTTGGTCTCCTCCGACGCCTTCACACTCGTCACCGGGGTACTGCTACTAGGCGTGGACATGACACTCCTCATCACGATGGCCAGATGGGCTGATACCGGCTTGGACACACGAACGCGGCAGAAGTTCCGCACCGCCCAGAAGTTTCCCGCGGCCAGACCGCTCAAGCCCAGGCTGCGAGCTTGCTGCTCAGTACCGCTGCTCACCCTGCTGCTGCTCATAACCCTGGCCACCACCCTGCTGCTGGTCGTAGCCACCCTGCCCACCACCCTGCTGCTGCTGCTGCTGGTCGTAGCCTCCCTGGCGGGACTCGCCGCCGCCGAAGCTCGGCTGCTGCTGGGCGTAGTCCTGGCCTTGCTGGTAACCGTTGAAGCCGGGCTGCTGCTGGGCGTCCAGGTGCTGCTGGTAGCCGCCGTTCTGCAACTGCTGTGGGTCGACCCCGATCTGGTTCAGCAGCCCGGCGTGCTGCTGCGGGTCGACCTGATCCATCCCCTGCAACTGCTGCGCAGCCTGCTGGTGGTCACCGCCGAGCTGACCGACCAAGTTCAAGACCTGACTGGTATCGAACGCCATGAGCACTCCTTCAGTAACGGACCCGCGCAGCGGTACGCGAGCTAGGACAGGGGTGTTCCACGCTCGTCCTGGGCCACACCACGCCCATGAAGCCGGAACGTTCGGCCCACCGCGCAGCCCCTACCGCCGCCGGACCGGGCTACTTGCCGCCGGCCTCGCCCAGGGCGGTCAGGGCCGCGGCGGCGTGGAAGTACTTGTTCTTCCCCAGGTCCTGCAACGTCTTGATGTTGAACGCCTTGGCCAGCAGCTCGGCGTCCCCGTCACTTACACCTGCCAAAGCGCTGACTGGGGCTGTTAGCAGTTCAGCCAGTGAGCTGGCCTCATACGCCTTGTCCAGGATCTTGCTCAAGTCAGCTGAGACCGTCATGGCTGCTCCTTCACGTTGATCAGTGCCGGTCAGGTTCGGCGTCACCGCCGCCCCAGAACCGCTGGAGGCCGAACCGCCTCAGTGAATGCTTCTGGTGCAGGGAACCGCACAACGTCCCTGGACACAACAACCAGCCACCGGGCTGATCGTGTCGGCGGTGACACGGCGCCTCTGCAAGTCCGGGCGGTCGCGGTCAGGCGAGCGAGGTAGGCCCTGACTGACTGAACCGAGTGAGGGAACGAGCAGCCTCACAGCAGGACCCCTGTCTGTCAGGCTCTCGTGAGACACCTGCCGTAGACCTTCATCCCTGCAGGGCGAGAGCGGATCTTCCAATCTGATGACCTTGACGACTGCTGTGCTGTTGCGCCCCGATGGTGGGCGTGT
>JAABUM010005805.1_pt1 | contig 12615 bp, 11 predicted proteins | sample 5559161 | NCBI WGS metagenome assembly JAABUM01 (sample SAMN10711868, study PRJNA513369) | rock metagenome | isolation source: Antarctica rocks | place: Antarctica: Victoria Land, Siegfried Peak nord | reverse complement strand
ATCGTCAACCATCCAAAGGACGCTGGATTATGCCGACTGCGCCCTGGCTGTCCCTCTGGCCGGCGGGGCGCAGTCGGCATAACCCGACACTCGGCATAAGTCGACGACTTCGTGATCACAGGAGCAACGAAGGAGCTGCTGGAACAGGAGGTCAAGCCCGTCGTCGTGGAGTTCTTGAGGGAGCGTGGACTGGAACTCTCGCAGGAGAAGACCGTCATCACGCACATCGCGGATGGCTTTGACTTTCTGGGTCAGAACGTCCGCAAGTACAACGGCAAGCTGCTCATCAAGCCAGCGGCCAAGAGCATCCTGTCCGTCTTGCGGAAGGTACGGACGCTGATCAAGGACAACAAGAACGCCACAGCCGGCACGCTCATCTGCCACCTCAACCCCCTCATTCGGGGCTGGGCGATGTATCACCGACATGTGGTCAGCGCAAAAGTGTTCCAATCCGTGGACTATGCGCTCTTTTACAGCCTCTGGCGGTGGGCCAGACGGCGCCACCCCAATAAAGGGAAGCACTGGGTGAAAGAACGCTACTTTCATACCCTCGGCTCCCGGCACTGGGTATTCTCCGGAGACGTGCGCGGACCCAAAGGGCGACCGCTGGTGGTGCATCTCTATGCGGCGCATGGACTGCACATCACCCGGCATACCAAGATCGAGAACAGAGTGAATCCCTACGACCCTCGGTGGGAGGTCTCCATCGAAGAGCGCCTCGGCCTCAAGATGACGGTCTCCCTCCAGGGACGTCACACGCTGCTCTCCCTCTGGAAACGCCGAAACGGACGCTGCGCACACTGCGGCGATGCGATCACCACGATCACAGGATGGCACAACCATCACAAGATCTGGCGGTCGCATGGCGGGAGTGACGCGTTCAGCAATCGCGTGCTGCTCCACCCCACCTGCCATCGGCAAGTGCATCATCCCCACGGTTCTCCTGGTGTGCCGCATCCCCTCACCGGGATGGTCAGAAAGGCTTGAGCCGGATATCGGGAAACTGATGTGTCCGGTTCTTAGGGGAGGGGCCAACGGCAACGTTGGTCCCTTACCCGACGCCCAGAAGTGCCGCGACCTGGCCCGCGCGATCTGTCCCGCTCCTACCGCCCGCGTGTTGCTGCTGCGCCGGCTGTTCCGCTGGTTGTGGGGCGGAGACGTCTCCCGCGCCGTGCGTGTGCTGGCCCGTCAGCGGCCACAGGCAGCCGACCCTGCGGCGGTGGACACGTTGACCACCTACCTGGAGGCCCGAGCCGAGTGGATCCCCAACTATCGCCTGCGCCGCCGGCAGCGGCGCTTCATTGGCAACGGCTTGGGCGAGAAGGCCAATGATCGGATCGTGGCCCGTCGCCAGAAGCGCAAGGGGATGCAGTGGAGCGTGGAGACCAGCGACGCCCTGGCCGCGTTACGCACGCTGCTGCTCAATGACGGGTGGGACGGCTACTGGCAGCAGCGTCGGCCGCTGTACCTGGAGGCGGCCTGACCCCAGCCCTTCTGCGCGCCTAGGAAGCGTACTGAGTACGCTTTTCACCCCTATGAGGAGATCATCATGGCCACAAAGACAGCCACCACGACAGCCACGTCCGAGTACAGCACCCTGCGCCCACTGAAGGGATTGAGCCGAGATAAGCGCACAAATAGGAACTAGTGAGCTCAGTCCTGTTAGCACCCCCGTGTGCGGCGGGAGAGCGCAGCGGTACGGGCAGAGAGAAGCGCGACGGCAGCACGCCTCCGCGCCCCTGTTGGCCCGTGGTCGCTGTGCGCCTGCCCGACGCCCTCAGTGCACGCTGAGCCCGCCAATGCCGCGGGCAGAGCTGGTCTGCCCGACACCAAAGACCAGGTTGGCTCCCAGCGGCGCCCCCGCGGGCACGGTCACCGTGAGGGCCGTGGTGCCAGAGAAGCTGCCCAGCGCGTTCGCCGTCGCCGTGCCCAGGAACTGCCGGGGCGTGTTCCAATACACCTTGACCTGCTCGCCGGCCGCGAACCCAAAGCCCAGCGCCTGGACCGTGGAGCCCGCGGCACCGGAGTAGGGCGGGAGGAGGAGCCGGGCAGTCTCGAAGAAGGAGGTCGTGCCCACGAGCCCGCTGCTCTGGCCTTGGGCGATCAGTGTGTGGGGGCCATAGGGACCCTGACGTACCGTGCCGTGCAGGACGAAGGAGCCATCCGTCCCTGCCGTCGTCGTGGTGAGGGGCGCCGTGGTGCTATCGGCGTAGATGTTGACCGTCTCGTTGGGAGCGAAGGTGGTGCCGGTGATGACGATGCTGCTCTTGAAGAAGCCACTGGTCGGGCTGACCGTGAGGCAAGGACGGCCGCTCAGCACCACGCTCACTGTGTTGCTGACATAGTTCGCGGTGACGAGGTCGAGCTTGCCGTCGCCGTTGAAGTCGCCCACCGCCACCGAGTAAGGGTGGATCCCGACGGCATAGGTGACCTGGGGCTGGAAGGTGCCATTGCCGTTACCCAACAGCACGCTCACTATGCCGACATCGTCCGCAGCGACGAGGTCGAGCTTGCCGTCGCCGTTGAAGTCGCCCACGGCCACCGATTGAGGGCTGGCCGCGACGGGGTAGTTCACGGCGGCTCTGCACAACAGTCCACCCGTTTCCGGCTGGGTTGCCGCGTAGGGCCGCGCGCCCGCGCTCTGCCGCACCCCCACGCCGGGCACCAGCAGCACCGACAGGACCAGGACCAGCGCCACGAGGATGCGGAGGAAACGACGTAGGGTCATGACTGTGTTCCCTTTCTGACCGGACCCTCAAGTCCAGCCTGTGCCGTGCCGTCACCCCCACGGGGTGACCTGTTGCTGCCCCGTCGACGCGCGCCACGCGCCGTTGGACACGCTCACCCCACTCAATGCGCGAATGGGCACACGGCCCGCTCACCCCAGCCCACTGAGCAGGGACTCCGGGTCAGGGCGGTAGGCGTCCCCGGAGAGAGCAGTACGAACGTCTCGTCAGCACATGCTGCTCCTCTTTCCAGCATACACCTGCTGTCAAGCCCCCCTGCCCCTGCCCACGGGCCATGGCCGCATCCTGCTGCTGGCGACGAGCCTCCCCGCTGGTGCAGCAGTGAGCAGGGGCGGTGGTCGGAAGCGCCCGGTAAGGGAGAAAAAGCCTTGTGATCTCGGCAGATAGCGGTCCGAGTCCTGACCTGGCGCGCCGAGCGCGGAGGACACTGTCGCCACCTGTCCTGGCTGGTTAGCACATCCGTGCGCTTAGCGATGAGGCATGATCGGCTTACGCCACGCGCTGATAGGCGTGATGGAGCCCGCCCAGGACAGACGTGGCGACGATCGGCCCGCTGCTCCCCGCCCCGCCGTGGTCCGGTGCCGCGCCCTCGGGAACCTGCTGGCCGATGCCTTGATGCGGCCGGGCACCATTGAAGTAGATGACATAGGCCCGCAGCGCCCGGCGCAGGTGGCCCTCCCCCAGGATCAGCAGATGGTCCAGGCACTCCCGGCGGACGCTGCCCAGAAAGCGCTCACAGTAGGCATTGGCCCGAGGCGCCCGGTACGGCGTGCGCAGGATCTCGATGCCGCTCGCCGCCGCGACACGGGCAAAGTCTGGCCCGAACTTGCTGTCGTTGTCTCTGATCAGGTAGGTTGGGGCAACGCGTTCTGGCGTGGCCTCGCGCAGTTGTTGGGCGACCCAGGCGTCAGTCGGGTGGCGGGTGACTGCCACATGCACGACCCGGCGCGTGGCCAGTTCGATGATGAAGAAGGCGTAGAGCTGGCGGAAGAGCAGGTCCGTGACCGGCAAGAAGTCACAGGCCCAGAGGGCTGACGCATGGGTGCGCAGGAAGGTGGCCCACGTCTGGCTGGAGCGTCGAGGCGGGCGGGCAGCATGCATATAGGGGGTGTAAGCCCAAACCCCAGAAAATTCCGTCATGTCCAATCGAGCCCCGCCAAGATCACATCCAGATCAATAAGCTGCCCTCCGCCACGGAAGGTATAGTGCCCATTCAAGTGGATGTGGCGCCACGCCGCTGGCGAGATCTTCTTGAGGAGGGCGAGGGCTTTCATGTTCTGACTCGCCTCATACGTCGTGAGGAGTCGCGACAGGATGGCCGAGTTGTAATAGATGATGGCATTCGCGATCAACCGCGCGCACTGATTGCTGATCTCAATCTCGATGTCGGTCCGGCCCGTCAGCTCCTTCTTGCCACCGACCTGGGCAATGGCCGCGCGTAGCTGGTGGTACGACTCAATCCGGTTCTGGGAGCGATGCACGGTGCGCTGCACCTGCGGGTCGCGCAGGTAGCGCAGGGTGTAGATACTGCGGATCAGCTTATCGAACTCGAAGATCGCCCGCCGCGTGGGATTAGGCGTGGTGTACGTGCAGAGCTTCCGGATCAGGGTGCCCTGGGTCATCTCCTTGAGTGCCAGCGTGGCCACGATCTGGTTGATGTTGGCGTGCTCATCCTTGATCACCTGGCAGTCGATCTGACCGACGGGACGGACCAGGTATTTCTCGTAGAGTGCCGGATCGTCAGCACAGTAAAGTTCTTTGAGTTGCTGCTCCAGATTGGTAAAGCGCGGCGCGAAGCGGAGCCCAAACCAGTGCAGGATAGCGAAATTGGCCTTGTTGACGCTATGCATGTCGCCGGTAATGGCGGTGGGCATGATGTCCGACGTATTGCGATACCAGATGTCGAACACATGATGACCCTCGAAGTCATGCGCGCCGATGAGCCAACTCTGCAGGGGGATATGGTTGCACAGCAGGGTGTAGGCGACGACGCCCTTGCCGCGGCCGAAGTACTTGCGTGCGTGGCGCGCCTTGATGGTCGGTCGCTCCACGCCGAACTTCTGACCGTCGACGCTGCCGTAGAGCGCGTCGAGGGTGAAGGAATAGTGGGGGAAGATGGGCAGGTCGGCAATGGCGTTGCTGATCCGGTCGTTGGCAGCCTGCAGCGACGCTTGGCGCAGGTACTGCTGGTAGGTCGCCTCCAGGACGTGATAAGCAATATCGCTGGTGCGTGCCATGACGAGGGTGCCGTGGTTCATGGCCTGAGCGATGATCACTGCCGTCAGACTATCCGTGTTAGCGACCTGCTTGGCGTAGCGCGGCTGGAGTGGCGTCAGTGCGGACAGGAACGCGCAGTGATCGTTCACAAAGCGGACCACGTCCGCGACATCGCAGGACGCGAGTTGCGCGTAGAAGCTGTCCTGCTGCGCAAGCGTGTTGTCGGCCTTGGGCTTGCGCCACGTGAGCGTCTTGGTCGCACTGTCGTAGTCAAGATGCGTGAGCTTTCCCTGGCGCAAGGCACGATTGAACGCCTGCCACTCCGCCTGCAACTCAGCGGTCAACGCAGCGAGTTGGGTGCTGATGGGCTGACGTAGCCAGGGAATATCCATCTGGCGCCGCACGTCCGCTTGCGCGTCAAGGGAGACGAGGTCGTCGGTGAAGCAGCGGTGCTGCAGGCTATCGTCTAGGTAAATCTCGCCCGACTTCAGGCGCTTTCTGAGTTGCCGGTAGAGCCAGAACTCGTACCGGTCGGCATGCACGCCGGTCGGCTTTCCGTCCGCGTCACACGTCAGCACATACGGCCGCAGGTGCTGAGGCACGGTGGCCAGGGGGCATTCCCCCAACGGACGCTGCGACAGACGTTGCTGTTTCGCGAACACGCCCTTCACCCAGGCGTGTGCCGCGAGCCAGGGATGATCCGGTGCGGCGGCGGAAAAGGTGAGCGCCCCATGGAGGGGGCGCAGATGGCGCCGGATGCGGTCCGCGAATCCATCAACAACCTGCCAGCGCAGCGCCACCTTGCTCACCGGCTTCGCGCTGAGACGCTGACCGACGAGCGCGAGCGAGTCCTTGGGCATGATCGTGAATGCGCGTTGACGCACCTCGCCGAACGGCGTGGTGTCAGCGACCGTCTCGTCGACATAGAGCAGCAGCACGCGGCCCACCGGTGCGGTGTCCTGCGTGCGTTGCCCCTGGTCGGCGAGGAAGCGCTTGGTCGCCCGCGTCTTGCTCTCGTCTTCAATCTGCTTCATGTGATAGCCAACCGCGTCGACGAGATTGTCGGTGAGCTGCCGATAGCGCTGCCAGGCGTAGCACAGCAGGTACAGATGGGTCTGCGCGAGCTTGAGGCGGCGCAGGTCGTAGATGGTGTAGAAGTGCGCCAGGCCCGCGTAATGGTGCAGATTCTGCTGCGAGATCGCCAGCGTGGGCAGCAGCGTCTTGGCAATCCGGTACAGGGGCTCAAGCGTGGCGTGTTTCTCTCGTTCCTGCGCCATCTGGCGCCAGCCGAAGGTCTTGGCGTCCTGCTTGAGGGCGGCCAACGCGGACAGCGTGTCGTCACGGACCAGAAGCTGCGCGAGCGCTTCCTTAGCCGCTCCGTCCAAGGCGTCGGCGAGCAGGGTCCCCAAGCGACGGCGCTCGGTCGAGAGCGCCGTGCTGATCAGCGTCTGCAGGGTGGTATACCCCGGCCGCACGATCTTGTGCTCATGAAGGTAGGCGATCAGTTCGGCAACCACGAAACCGGGGGTGACATCGCGCCGCACGATCTGAGCGGCGTGGTGCGTCAGCGGCGCAAGAAAGTCTGCTGCCCAGAGCCGGTAGCCGAAGAGGTCCGCGATCAAGGCACGCTGTGCGTACCGTTCGTAGACGGTGACCGCCTTCAGAGTGACCAGCTGACCCTCAAAATAATGGGTCAGCACGAAGGCGTGATCGTCCGGCGCCTCATCCCAGGTGAAGCGGAAGAACGCATGCTTGGCCTTGAAGTAGCCGATCTGCACGGCACAGTAGGCTTGCGCGTGCAGACTGGGACGGCTACAGGCCAGGGCCCGCTCTGGCTCAGAGAGCGACAGGTACTCTAGGCGCTGGCCGTCATCGAAATCGGGCAGGCCGTAGAGGGCGAACTGTTCGGCATCGGACAGAACGCTGAGGAGCTTGTTTGTCGTGGCCATTGTCGTCCTGTGCCCCCACCCGCGCAAACTTTCCCTATAATAGACGATAGACGGAAAGTTTGGAGTGCTTCATGGGCATACAAACCGGGGCACTGGCTCCCGATTGGCTCCCGCCAGGCATCGCAAAACGGAAAGTTCCCCGACGCCGGGCGAATGCGGCCTATCGCAGTCGTGAATACCTGCTGGACAAGGAAGTCACCGCGCTGATGACGGCCGCGACCCATCTGGGCCGACACGGCGGGCGTGACGCCACGCTGATCCTGCTGGCCTACCGCCATGGCCTGCGGGTCTCAGAACTCGTCAGCCTGCGCTGGGAGCAGGTCGACCTCCCCCAGGGGCTGCTCCACGTGACGCGGCTCAAGCACGGCCTCCCCTCCGTCCATCCTTTACGCGGACCAGAGCTGCGCGCCCTCCGTCGCCTCCAGCGGGCGTACCCCGAGACGGCTTATCTCTTCGTCAGTGAGCGCAAGGCGCCGCTCACCACCGATGCCGTGCGCAAGATCGTCGGGCGGGCTGGCCGACAGGCGGGCCTTCCCTTCCCGGTGCATCCCCATATGCTGCGCCATGCCACAGGCTACAAACTGGCGAACGATGGACAGGACACGCGGGCGATCCAGCAGTACCTGGGCCACCGCAACATCCAGCACACCACGCGCTACACCGAGTTGGCAGCAGACCGGTTCAAGGATTTTTGGCACGACTAACCTCGCCTTCTGGGGGGCTTCGGGGGGCTCCTCATGAGCTGTCAGAATTTTCTGGGGTTTGGGCTTACACCCCCGGGAGCGGGTGGACGCCGTGAACCGTCTGCAGAAGGTGCTGGAGGGCGCGAATATCAAGTTGGCGTCTGTGGCCAGCGACATCATGGGCGTCAGTGGACGGCATATGCTGGCGGCTCTGGTGGAGGGGGAGAGTGATCCCACCGTGCTGGCGGAGTTGGCGCGGGGACGGCTGCGGGCGAAGCTGCCCGCGTTGCGTCAGGCGCTGGAGGGCCGTGTGCAGCGGCACCATCAGGTGGTGATCACCTGTCTGCTGGCGCACATCGACAGCATTGAGGCGGAGTTAGCGTCCCTGCAGGAAGAGATCACCCAGCAGGAAGCTCCCTTTGCGGAGGCCGTCACCCTCTTGGTGGCGCTGCCGGGGATCGGAGCGCGCGCGGCGAGCGGGATCCTGGCCGAGATCGGCGCGGACATGCGTCGCTTTGCCTCGGCCGACCATCTGGTCTCGTGGGCGGGGATGTGCCCGGGCAACAAGCAGAGCGGGGGGAAGCGCCTCAGCGGCAAGACCACCAAAGGCAACAAGTGGCTGCGTGCCCTCTTGGGAGAGGTTGCCTGGGCGGCCGCGCGGACCAAAGGCAGCTACTTCTCCGCGTTGTTCCACCGCCTCGCCCGTCGGCGGGGTGTGCAGCGGGCGATTGTGGCCGTCGGGCACAGCCTCTTGCGCACCATCTACTACATCCTCCGTGACAAGACACCATACGTTGATCTCGGTCCTGATCACTTCGATAAACTGGACACGGCGCGCATCGAACGCCACCTGTGCTGGCTGGTTAGCTCATCCGTGGTTGAAAGCTAGGGACAGAGGCGTGGACACTGCCCCGGGACACAGGGCCTCTGCGCGCTGTGATCAGGTGGCCTCTGTGGGCGGGTCGTGGCGTCTCTGAGCGAGCGGATGACCTAACCAGCCAGCACAGAGGGCATATGGGATGTGTTTTTCTCCAATGAGGCGCAGGATGGTTGCAGTGTGGCCCAGTGACGTCAGCGAGAACGAGCAGACCCTGTGATCGGGCTACAGCACACAGCAGACACGCGGACGAGAGTGACCTACCGGTTCTACTCGTGTCGCCTAGAGCCCAGCTGCTCTTCCAAGAGGGTCACGCGCCTTTCTAGCGTTTCGAGACGATCCATGGCTCCCATGAGACGGTGGTCTTGCGCGGCGAGCAGAGCCGCAATCGCCGCATCAATCTGTAGCTGCTGGTTGATCACTTCTTCAGCCAGGGCGGCGGGAGTGTCCTGCAAGGCCTCGACTTCGGCAACGAGAGCAAGGGGATCATCAGGGGATAGGCTTGCTTCCTCTACAGACATGGCTATCCTCACTGTTAGCTCCGCGCCCGCCGTGAGCCGCGCGCTGGCGCTCTCTGTGGCTCCGCTGCTGACTCAGTCGTGGATGACTCGTCCGGTGTGCCGTCTGCGACAGGCTTCTGGCGCACGACGATCTTCGTGCCCTGATAGCGCATGTCTACCGCCAGCCCGCGCTGCTTAGCGCGACGGCCCAGGGCCATCCTCCGTCCGCGAAGCGCACTCTCATCGCCCAGAGTAATTTCCACGGTTTTACCCGCTGCAATCGCCTCTATAACGGCGTCTATGTCATCAGGGCCTTTGAGCGGTTTGAGCGAGGGATATGTCTCAAACACCTGTGGATCAACGTCAGTCCATTCGATCATAGTACATCCTCTCGTTTTCTAGCCCCTATTGGCAAAGGCCCGAACTATTATACGACAATTACCCTTCAAAGTGGCGGGCCAGGCTCCGGCCGGCAAAACCGGAGACCCGACCTGTGAGTCTTCCTCGCTCGATTCTCATAGCCATCCCGTACCGCTCCTCACCCTTGGGCCACACACACAGTATGGCCACCTTTCGCGAGACGCGCTCTCTGGCCTGCTAGTCGTAGTCACGCTCTGCTTCTGGTGTTTGCGCCGGGCGGATACGTATACTGTCTGGTTGCACGACAATGAATGCGTCAAGCTCGGCGGAGTAGGTCGTAAGGAGGCGTTGTAACTGGCCAATCTTGTCCGTTGCAGTTGTGTCCAAGGGCAAGCGAAAATAGATGACGCCACGATGCGGCAGTTGTTCTTTGAAGATCAACTCGCCAAAGTCACGATCATTGGTGATGAGAATCCGGCCTTCCGCTACGGCCTGCTGCAACACGGCATGATCACTCATGCCGGGCGTATAGTCGTCGGTGATGGTCGTCACGTTGTGACCAGCAGTCGTTAAGAAGGTAGCAACACGATGTTCGACATTTTCATCCAGCAGGAACTTCATACGATAGGCGCGGCAGGATGAGTCGCTTTCTGTTGCTGTTCAACCAACTGCTCCGCGTAGGCCAGGCAGGCTTGCACGTCCTCAATTGTCAGCCGCGGATAGTCGGCAAATAATTCCAGGACATCAGGATTAGCGGCAAGCTTGGCCAACACCAACTCTACCGGGATGCGTGTGCCTTTCACCACCGGTTTACCGACCAAAATATTCGGATCTTGGATGATCCGTTCTCGCAGCTGTTGTGTGTATTGTTGCATTGCCATAGGGTGTGTGTCCTCCGTGGCCGTATTATCGCACATACTGTGAGCGCGCAGAAGGTCTGGGGTAGTCTGGTCAAGGGACAGAGCACATGGGTCACAGGGGGGCATCGTTCCAGAGCAGGGGCACGCCGGGCCAGATGGCGGATCACCTCTCAGGGCCACCTACCCCAGACCTTCTGCGCGCTTACCGTGCTAGCCTATGCCAAGCGCGTGGATGCGTCCCATGCCTGATCGTCACCGCGTCGCTCTGCTGATCCTCAACGGGCCGGCCTCGATCTACTGCGATCTATGCCGCGATGAGGTGAAGCGCGCTCAGAACGCGCTACGTGCTCAGGCGTACCGCCAGTGCAAGGCGAGCTACGGGGGGGTAGTGCGTTCAACGCACCCCCCGGTCGGGCCGCCGATTTCGTAGAGGTACCAAGAGCGCCGAGCACCACATAGCACAAGAGCCAACACCAGCAAGGCTTTATCCTGGAAACGCACGTTCCCGCATCTTCCAGTGGCTTGCTCGACAATTCGATTAAAGGAGGATCGAGAATGCGCCTATTTATCCAACTGTGCTGGCTGGTTACCTCATCTGCTCGCTCAGAGGCGCCACGACCACCCCACAGAGGCAGCCTGAGCACAGCGCGCAGAGACCCTGTGTCCCGGGGTTGTGTCCACGCCTCTGTCCCTAGCTTTCAACCACGGATGAGCTAACCAGCCAGCACAGGTCTCTCTGGCCGCACAACAACGCCTGTTTCAGGCGCGCTGGGGCGAGGTGCGCGCGCTGCTCCAGGCGGCCTAACCGCCCAGGCCGCTGGTCTCCCCCTGCCCAGCACCGTCTGCCGCACCTGTGCGGTCTGAAACCTGACGCTTCCCCTGTGGTGCGGCACGGACACGGCCCTTCCCGTGACAATGCTCCCTGCATCGCCTGATCAGCCGATAAAAGAGGAAGGATGGGCTAGCCTGATCCACCAGGACTAGCCCAGATAGGGGGGCACGTTTGGGGTAAAAGGCGTGACAGATAGGTGAAGAGGGTGTATACTCGTAAGTAGGCTACACAAGAATAGCGCGCCCCACTCTGGTCGTGAGGTCCTCCATCACGTCACTGTGTGCTCTAGCCCAGGGCAGTGCGGCGCTACCCTGGCCTCTCCATCGTCCCCAGTCTGGAGAGGCCTAGTGAGACTTTGTGGTAGCAGTAACAAGGATAGGCAGCCTGCTAACGCAGGCTCCGTACTCCAGTGGAGCGACGCTGTGCCTGCCGTGATCCCCCCGCGGCAGGGGTAGAGCGTGCCGTTGTCCCCAGGCGGCCTGATCGTGTCCGCCGTGAGCAAACGGTTTTTGAGCCGAGAGGCAGGACCGCTCGGTGACGGCGTACCGTGTGGTGAGGTAGACATGCAGGTGAAGCAGCGCAAAAGGAAGACACAAGGATGCGTCAGGTATTAGGACACGGGAAGCACGGGAGACGTCCGTTACAGTATCCTTGCACCAAGAGGCCAGACGAATGGGTGCAAAGAAGGACCGTACCCCTCCTGCGCCGCTGCCACCACCGAACTCGTCCGCCGGCACGACGCTTGGGGTAGGGCATGTTCCAGTGCCGCATGTGCCGCCGGCCCTGCAACGAGCGCACCGGCCCGCCGCTCAACCATCTGCAGGCGTCCACCGACAGTGCCGTCCTGGTCGTGGTTGGGGCGCTTCCACGACACGCTCAGCCTGCGCCACGTTGCTGAGATGGCCCTCACGGGGGGCTGCACTGTCACCCATGAGACGGTGCGGGGCTGGGAGGAGCGCTTCGCCCCCTGCTCACCGTCCGCCTGAGGGCGAAGCAGCGGGGCAACGCCAGCCGCACGTGGCCTGTGGACGAGGCGTACGTCAAAGTGGCGGGGCGGTGGTGCTACCTCATCTTGGGCTCTAATCATTACCCACATCTTTCCAAAACTGCGGCACAACATAGGGAGGAAGGGGCGCGATGGACGCTAGATGCAGACAGCCATGGATCATCTTCTTTTCTAATGCCGGCCCAAAGAGGCTGAAGTGGGCCATTCTACTTTTCTGGACAAGATCAAGGCCGCCTTTTCGCTGCTTGATGGGGTTCCCAAGGCCGCAGGCCTCGGAGATGTGGGCAATGATTAGTATTGGGCTTGGGAGGTCTTCCCCAGGCCAACGTCGCCTACTGCACCTGTACGATCTGAAACCGGACGCTTCCGCACAGTGATCCAGCATGTCGTCTCAGGAGTACTAGTGAGCGTAGGTTAGGGAAGCGTGGCAGGAGACATGGTCACCGCTCAAGGTGGTCTGTCCTTCCCGTACCCTGACGCAGACAAAGGGGCATACGGACCATGTCCAGGCGCAGGCTGTTCACTGTGCGTCCACCATGGAGGACACGTGCAATGCGCAGCACTACTCTGCTCGGACACGGGCG
>JAABUM010005801.1_pt1 | contig 12617 bp, 9 predicted proteins | sample 5559161 | NCBI WGS metagenome assembly JAABUM01 (sample SAMN10711868, study PRJNA513369) | rock metagenome | isolation source: Antarctica rocks | place: Antarctica: Victoria Land, Siegfried Peak nord | reverse complement strand
CAAGAGCGCAGTCTCGGGCGGATGGTCCCTGTCGACTTGATCGGTGTACTCGAGAACGACCTGCCGACCGCGACTTCTTTCGACCGTCGTCGCAACCATTTTCGAGTTCAGGTAGAGGTCAAGCTTCGTGGATCGACCCGGGTGCGAACAACCAATTCCAGCCCCAGCGCCCCTGCCGTATCGAAAATCGCTGTGAGCGCCTTGGTCTCGCGACCATTCTCGATTGCCACTATTGTCTGCCGGCTCACCATGCTCCGACCGGCGACCTCCTGCTGCGTAAGGCCCAGATCGACTCGACGGCGCCGGAGTGCACGCCGTAGAGCATCGGCACCACGAACCGGATAGACAGGATGATCCGAGGATGTCGCTATATCACGACATTAGGGTTGCCGTTCGCCCATGTCAAGATTTCTGGACACAGCCTTGTGGGCGGCGGAAAGTCCGAAAATCTGTCTACCGTTCTCCGGGTCCGCCGGACGCGCCGGGCGTTCAGAGCTCCAGCGCACGCAGCCGCGGCAGAACCTCCGATCCGTACAGCTCCAGGAACCTTGCCTGATCGGGTCCGGGCGCATGGAAAACCAGGTGCCGGAACCCGAGATCCGCATAGTGACGGATCTTTTCGACGTGTTCGTCGGGGTCCGTGGAGACGATCCATCGGGAGGCGGCCTGCTCGACCGGTAGTTCATCGGCCAGGCGCTGCATCTCGATCGGATCCTCGACGCCGCTCTTCTGTTCCGGCGTCAGGGCGAGCGCCCCCCAATTCTTGGTGTCCTGCAGCGCCCGCTCCCGGTCGTGGTCGAACGACACCTTCATCTCGATCAGCAGGTCAAGATCCGCCACCGTGCGCCCTACCTTGCCCGCACCTTCGGCCAGCGCCGGCAGCAGGGTGTCCCGGTACAACGTGTCGGCCTTGCCGGAGGTGGTGATGAAACCGTCGGCGATCCGGCCCGCCAGTCGGGTCGCGGCCGGGCCGGATGCACCGATGTAGAGGGGAACCGGACTCTCCGGCTTGTCATAGATGGTGGCCTTGTCCGTTCGGTAGTAGGTGCCCTCGAAACTGACCCTGTCCTCGCGCCACAACTGTTGGATGAGGGTGACGGCTTCTTTCATCCTGGCGAACCGCTCCTTGCCGTCCGGCCAGGTCAGGCCGAGCGGCACCTCGTTCAGGGATTCACCGGAGCCGACGCCGAGGATGACCCGGCCGGGGTAAAGCACTCCGAGCGTGGCGAAGGCTTGGGCGATCACCGCCGGGTGGTACCGGAAGGTCGGAGTGAGCACGCTGGTGCCAATCACGATCCGTTCGGTGCGTGCGCCCAGCGCGCCCAGCCACGGCAGCGCGGCAGGAGCGTGGCCGCCGTCGTGCCGCCAGGGTTGCAGATGGTCGGAAACGAAGACCGAGTCGAAGCCGGCCTGTTCGGCCAGCACGCCGAAATCGGCCAGCTCCCTGGGTCCGAATTGTTCCGCGGACGCTTTGTAGCCCAGACGCAATGCCATCGATGTTGCTCCTTCTGCCGCTGCCCCACGACCGGATCGGAACGCCGGGCTCGACCTCATTCTTCCCCAGTCGCCGCAACGCAACCCAGTGGGTGGCCCCGTTGGCGTCCGGCGGACGGTCAAATCGACAGGATGGCCGGGCCGCATTCCGCGCACGAGGCGGCCCGGATCGCCGCGGATCAGCTCAGCGCGCCGCGCACCACCTGTTCGACCTGTTCGGCCTCGATGAGGAATCCGTCGTGGCCGTGATCGGAGCGCATGGTGATCAACGGCCGAGCAGCACGAGCGGTGGCGATTCTGGCTCCCTCGGCCGGCGTGTACAACCGGTCCGAATCCACGACGGCAACGGTGAGCGGAGCGCGGATCGATTGCAGCGCAACGTCGATACCGCCTCGCCCACGGCCCAGATCGTGGGAGTTCATCGCCTCGGTCAAGACCAGGTAGGAATTCGGATCGAATCGCCGACCGAGCTTTTGCCCGTGGTAGGCCAGGTAAGACTCGACTGCGAACTGCCCGAGCCCCGATTCCGACACGGGCGGCTGCAGGTGCCGGCCGAATCGCGTGTTCAACTCGTATCCGGAGCGATAGGTGACATGGGCAATCTGCCGAGCCACGGCCATCCCCGCCACCGGGAACTCGCCTTCGTAGTAGTTTCCACCGGCAAAGTGCGGATCCATCCGAATGGCCGCGAGTTGCGGTGCAGCCCATGCGATCTGATCTCCGGACGCGGCGGCTGTGGTGGCGATGGCGACTACTGAGCGCACCATTTCCGGGTACATCACACCCCACTCCAGGGCGCGCATTCCACCCATCGACCCACCGACCACGGTTCGGAAGGAGCGCACTCCCAGCACCGTGGCCAGGGCCGCCTCGGCGTTCACCTGGTCCCGAACCGTCAACCGCGGGAACCTCGACCCGAACGGTTTGCCGCCCGGCGCCGCCGACGACGGACCCGTGGTGCCGCGGCAACCGCCGAGCACATTGGCGGCGATCACGAACAGGTTGTCCTGGTCCAGGGTCGCGCCCGGCCCGATCAGTCCGTTCCACCACCCCGGAGTCGGATGATCCGGACCCACCCGGCCGATCACGTGGGAGTCGCCGGTGAGCGCGTGCAACACCAGAACGGCGTTGTCGCCCGCCTCGTTGAGCCGTCCCCAGCTCTGGTAACACATGGTCACCGAGGGCAGCACGTTTCCCGATTCCAGTTCCAGGTCGCCGATTTCGGCGTAGCGCCGCTCGCTACCGGCGTCCGGCTCGCCACCGGCCGAAGGGCTTGCGGGGTCGCCGACGCCGCTCTGCACCCCGCCGGCCGGTGCCGGAGCGACGCCTGTCCGCGACCCCTGGGCGGTCATCGACCCTGTGCTGTCATCAACTCTGCGCTGTCGTTCAGACCGTCAGCCCTTCGCCGCTCGGAAACCCGCATCCAGATCGGCCAGGATGTCGTCGATGTTCTCGGTACCGACCGCCAGCCGGATCAGCCCTGGGGTGACACCGGAGGTCAGTTGCTCGGCCGGCGCCAGTTGGCTGTGGGTGGTCGACGCTGGGTGGATGACCAGCGATCGGACATCACCGATATTGGCGAGATTGGTGAACAACTCGAGCGAGTCGGTGAACTTCGAGCCGGCTTCCACGCCGCCCTTGATCTCGAACGCGACGATCGGGCCGCCGCCTCGCGGCGAATACTTCTGCTGGTTGGCGTACCACGGGCTGGACGCGAGCGACGGGTAGGACACCGATTCGACGTCGTCGTGGGCTGCCAGGAAATCCGCTACCTTCGTCGCGTTCTCCACATGCCGCTCCATCCGGAGGCTGAGCGTCTCGATGCCCTGCGCCAACAGGAAGGAGTTGAACGGGGAAATCGCCGGACCCATGTCGCGGAGCGACTGCAGCCGGGTCTTGAAGATGAACGAGACGTTGGCCTTGAACAGGCCCTCCGGCCCCAGGTCGCGGCCCCAGACCAAGTTGTTGTAGCTCGGGTCAGGATTGTTGAAACCCGGGAACTTCTCCGGGTCGGCGGTCCAGTCGAAGTTGCCGGAGTCCACGATCGCGCCGCCGATCGCCGTGCCGTGGCCACCGAGATACTTGGTCGCCGAATGCACGACGATGTCAGCGCCGTGCTCGAACGGCCGGATGAGATAGGGCGTGGGCACGGTGTTGTCGACGATCAGTGGCACGCCGGCCTCGTGTGCGACCGCCACCACCGCCTCGATGTCGAGAACGTCGAGTTGGGGATTGGAGATCGTCTCGGCGTAGCACAACTTCGTGTTCGGCTTGACAGCGGCACGCCAGGAAGCCGCGTCGTCCGGATTCTCGACGAAATCGACGGTGATGCCGTACTTCGGCAACGTGTAGTGCAGCAGGTTGTAGGTGCCTCCGTACAGCCGCGGCGAGGAGACGATGTGGTCCCCTGCCTCTGCAATGGAGAGGATCGCGAGCGTCTCGGCGGCTTGGCCGGAGGCGACCAGAAGCGCGCCGACACCGCCTTCCAGGGAGGCGATCCGGTCCTCCACCACCGCGGTCGTCGGGTTCATGATGCGGGTGTAGATGTTGCCGAGTTCTTCCAGCGCAAAGAGTTTGCGACCGTGCTCGGACGAGTCGAACGCGAACGAGGTGGTCTGGTAGATCGGCAGTGCTCTGGCTTTCGTGGTGGGATCGGGCGTCTGGCCGGCATGGATCTGGCGGGTCTCGAAGGACCAGTTGGGACTCATCGATGGGCTCCTGTGGATGGTGGGGATGTCGTGGGGTGTGTTGTCCGGTGGCGATAGGAGTGCTCGAGCGGGGCGCACACCGGACGGTGGGACAACTGACGGACGATCAGATCCGGTGATTTCTCCGCCGTGGTTCCATGGCTGGACCGCAGAACCAGTCGGAGGTGGCCCCAGCGCCGACGATGGCGGCGCGAAGGTGGCGTGAACCGGCACCTGGCCGGCCGCACGTTACGGACTGATGCACATTCGTTGCGACACAGCGGTTCTCCCATTCGAGTTACTAGGGGCGCGCCCGCTGGCGGGCCCCGCGCTTGCACACCACCACTGCGGTGGTCTGCCTGGTCATCACCCGGGGCACCCCACCGCGAGTGGAGGGTTGCCGCCCAGCAAGCCGGGGCTGTCGCTGGAACTCATGACCTGGCGACAAGTCTAGCGGGCCGGGCGGCGGCTCGCTTCGTCACGCTGTTGCGGATCAACGGCTCGACCCGACACCACACCGGCCAACTCGGCCGCGGCCAGCCGCGCGGCATGCTCCTTGGCGATTGCGCGGAGCTCCGATTCGGGATCAGCTCCGGCTGCGCCGGCTTCGTAGGCGAGCCGGAAGATCCGTTCCGCGGCCGTGTCCCCCGCCGGTAGGTCGATCGATATACCGAATTTGGCGCCGCGCGACCCCAATTTCGCAGCCAGCGCTACTGCCGGCTGACCGAATGCCACGCCGGACAGGACGGTCGCCCTTCCCGTCTCCGCCAGTTTCAGCTCGTCCCAGCGAGCCTGCTGACCGGCTGCAGTGTCGATTGGCTGGGCATCGGCGAAGACTTGCGGATGCCGCCGGACCAGCTTGTCGATGAGGCCTTGTGCGACGTCGTCGAGGTCGAAGCCGCCGTCTGCGCGGTCGCGCTCTGCGGCGATCCGGGCGTGGAACAACACCTGCAGCAGCACGTCGCCGAGTTCCTCGCGGATGGCGTCGGCATCGCCGTCCTCGATCGCCTGCAGGAGCTCATAGCACTCCTCCACCAGGTAACGGCGGAGCGAATCGTGGGTCTGCTCCGCGTCCCACGGACAGCCGCCGGGTGAGCGCAGCCGGTCCATGACCCGGACCGCGGCCAGCAGCGGCGAGTCGTCCGCGGCCGTCACAGGCCGTCGTTGCCGGGCACGACCTGCAGGCTCGCTGGGTCCCACACGCCGTATCGGGGGTTCACCGCGATGCTCGTCGACGGCTGATACTTCGACACCAGCAGAGCACCGAGGTCGAGAAAGCCCGAGAGCGAGGGAGCTTGTCCCGACTGGCCGGGCTGCAGAACGGCGGAGAAGGCCGCCTTCGTCAACGGCGTGGTAGCCACCGTTCTACCGGTGGCGCGCAAGACGAGGTAAGCAGGAGGGTTGGGGACGATCACCACCCGATCCGAGGTGGCTTGGTATAGCCCGACGGAACCCACGCCGGGGTTCTGGATCAAGCTGAACGGTGACTTGGCAAGGCTCTTGGCGTTCGACGCGACGGCGGCGTCCAGGTCGTTCGGATTCGCCAGGAACTTGGACCGCAGGGCGACGGCCTCGTCCCGAGTCGTGGCTTGCACGCCCTCGGCTGTGACCGAAACGTTCTGCACCGGCACTCCAGCTGCCGGCAACGCCTGCGCCATCGAGAGCAGTACGACCAGGTCGCGAAGAACTCCGGCCTCGTCGGATGCCGGCAGCTCCAAGCCGGCGGCAACCGAGCCATGCGGACTCTGCTGGGCAACAGAGGCCTTGACAGCATTGATCTGATCGGTGGTGATCGTCATGTGCTGCGCGGCTGCAGCCTTCGCGATCAGGGCATGGCGCACCAGGTAGGTGATCTGTCTCCGGTTCAAGCCCGCCCTGTCCGCATCAGTGGGCGGCGTCGTCGGCGTGTTCTCGGTCAGGAATGCCGCGGTGTTCTGCTGGATCGACTGTTCCGAGATGGTCGAACCGTCGAGCACGAGGGCGGAGCCCGCTTGCACTGCGCAACCGGTCAACAAGGACAGTGCCAACACGCCCACCACGGCGGTGCCGATCGTCCTGGGAGTGCGAACCTTCGAGTTCGGCCTGATCCGTAGTGCTGCGAGCAAGCTCAAGGTAGGTCCTCCGCGGGTCGGCGTCCGGCAGTTGCGCTGCCCAGGGACAAGAGTGCCACAGTCGCTTCTCTGACCGAGAAGGCAGCATCCGCGACCGGAACCGGCCAACACCGGGCGACGATTGCCAGATCTTTCGCTCAGAATGCCCCGGACGAGGACAGGACCGCCTTGGCTGTCTTCCATAAAATGACCAGGTCAGATGTCAGCGACCAGTTCTCCACGTAGTAGGTGTCAAGGCGCACCGTGTCCTCCCAGCTGAGCGTGGAGCGACCGGAGACCTGCCACAGGCCGGTCATGCCCGGGCGAACCAAAAGCCGCAATTTGGCCTCTGCGTGGTATGTCGCCACCTCATCCATCAATGGTGGCCGGGGACCGACCAGGCTCATATCGCCCTTGACCACATTGAACAGCTGGGTCAGTTCGTCGAGGCTGAACCGTCGCAGGAACCTGCCGATCGAGGTGATTCGCGGATCGTTCTTCATCTTGAACAGCGTGCCGTTGCCGGCATCCTGCTGCTGGCTCTTCAACTCCGCGAGGCGGGCTTCGGCATCGACCACCATCGATCGGAACTTGATCATCCGGAAGGTTTTGCCGCTCAGACCGACGCGTTCCTGCCGGAAGAACGCCGGTCCGGGACTGGTCAGTTTGACGGAGGCCATCAGTACGACGAACAGGGGCGAGAACAACAGGAGCAGCAGCAGGCTGCCCACCACGTCGAACGATCGCTTGACGATCCGGTTGGCGCCGCGATAGGTGGGTCGGTCGACGTGGATCAACGGAAGGCCGGCTATCGGCTTGGTATGTACCCGAGGGCCGGCGATGTTGGTCAGGGCCGGGGCTAGCACCAGCTGGATGTCCGTCTTTTCAAGCTCCCAGCTCAACCGCCGGACGGCGGCAGGTCCGAAGGAGGCGCTGGACGTGACCGCCACCGTGTCGGCCCCGAAGGCCTGCGCTGTCGCTGCCACGTCCTCCAGGCCGCCGAGGACAGGTACCCCGTCAACCATTCGCCGCCCGGTAATCGGGTCGATGTCGAGATCTTCCACAGCTGCACTCGCCGTCACGCTGACACCAAGGACGCCGTAGCCGGCCAGCGGCGCCCGCTTGAGGTCGATCAGCAGCTCTCGAACGGTCCGCAGGTTTCCGACGACCAGGACCTTTGACATGAACTCGCCGTTGCGCCTTTTGGCATGCAGCCAGCGCCGCCAGATGAAGCGCGAGGCGAGGAGGGCGATCAACCCGGCCGGTAGGGTGATCAGCACATATGCCCTGGGCAGGTGCAGGTCGAAGACGTAAGAACAGATCGCAACGAGTCCGAATAAACCGAACGACGTCTGCACAAGTCGCTTGTACTCCTCGGGGCCGTGACCGATAACCTCGGCATCCCGGGAGCCGCCCCAGTGCAGTGCCAACATCCAGGTGATGCTCAGGAAGATGGTCAGGGCGATGAAAGGGAGAGAAGCGGGATCCCGGGAGACGCGGCTACTGAAGCTGCCGACATGCACCATGTGCGCTCCGACAGCAGCCCACACCACGCCGATCAAGTCCCCCATCACAAGTCGGAGCCGGTACTTCTCAACCCATCCTCCGTTGAGGACTGGCGACACTCCGTGTCCAACCCTAGCGACCGGAAGCAGGCTCGAATCAGAGTCCGTGGCATGCCCGTAGGGCATGACCCACTTCGGGATCGCTGATCCCTGGCTCCGCTCTGATCCAGCGCCCTTCACGACCGCTGACGTCGGGTTCGTGACTTCGTTCAACGGAGACGGCCCGGTTTGCGATGATGGATCTACGCCCAACGTCATGACGTGCCGCCTCCTTCAAGCTATTCGGGCCGACTACCCGGCCACTGCATCGCCATTCGCGCAAGGCCCTCGTTTGGCCGAGCCGTACCCGTGCGAGCAGATTGAACGTATCTTGCAGTAACCCAAATGACTATGGCTCAGTGCTTGATTCACTCGAACGGTAGATTTTTCACACCTGGGCGTGGTCCAACGATCACTGACTGCCGCGTCTACGCTTCGGCGATGGCTTGCGGCTCAGGGCCGCTGATCTGGCTCAACACCCGACGCAGCATCGTGCTTGAGGTGTGCATCGTGTAGGGGAAGTAGACAACTTCAACACCGGTGCCCTCGAAGTCGCGCTCCAGCTTGTCGCCCTTCGGGGTTCCCCGCCAATCGTCACCCTTGAAGATCCTGTTGAACCTGAGGTCCCTCCAGGAATCCAACTTGTTCGCGGTGACCTCGGCATACACCTCGTCCACGAAAGCGATGTGCTTGACGATTTCCATCCGCTCCGCAAGGGGAATCACTGGCGTTCGCCCCTTGGTGATGGCCAAAATCTCGTCCGACACGACACCGGCAACCAGGTAGTCGCACTCGGCCTTCGCGTGGCGGAGAATGTTCAGGTGACCTACGTGGAACAGGTCGTACGCCCCCGGGGCGTATCCCATCCGAACTGCCATGATGCAACCCCTACTCGTCAATCGTCGAGTGAAGGTGGGCGACACCGCCCACCGTTTGGTCAGCCCCGACGACTGACGGCCCCGCTGAATACGACCACAGCGTAACTGACCTTGGACGTTCGTGACCCGGGTGTCCTCTCATCGCTCGCAGGTTCGCGCCTTCGGGGACCGAAGTAGGCCAGCTAGCACGAACCATCAGATCACCCCGACACGAGGCACCTCCAGTTCCGCTGGGCGCACGAAAGCATGAGGTTAGGCCCCTCCTGCGCGGAGCGCGGGAAGTGCTGTTCCGGCCGACCGAAGGCACGAGCGGCCCATTATGCTGATCGCCGGTTCATACGCCCGGAAACGGCGGGCGGCACGACAGCACCGGTCAAAAGATCTCAGCGCGTTAACGCCCCGGAGGAAAAGCCGCACATGAGGTCGTCCGCCCGGCCGTTACCGATTCGCGATTCGCGCAGCCCTGGGCACTTGGTGGGCTGCCGATCGGCATCCGGCAGCAAGACGCCGACACAGAGCTTCGTACTTGCCGGTCACATCGTCCCAGTCGTACCGGGTTGCCTCGATTCGCGCGGCTCGGGCCCTTCGGCGAACCGAATCGACGTCGTCTTCCGCACTGTTGACCAGATGGGAGAGTTGGGCCGGCGTGGTGAAGAAGCGACCTGACTCCCCAAGGACCTCGCGGTTGAAAGCGACGTCGAATGCGTCTGTTGCCGCGCCAGCGCCGATGGCTCGGAGCAGCGACGGGTTGGTGCCACCGACCGAATGCCCGTGCAAATAGGTGCGCGATCCAGCGTAAAGCTGGTCGAGCAATTCCTGGTCCCAGATGCCACCCAAGAATCTCACCCGGCCGTCGGCCGCATCGTGAACACGTTGCGTATATTCGTGCGAATACGGGGCCGACCCCACGACGACCAACGGCAGCCGAGCGGAGCTGTCCACATATCCTCGCACAATTTCCTCGACGTGGTTCTCGGGTTCGAACCGCGAGACGACCAGGTGGTAGCCATCCGGATTGAGTTCGAGCTCGGACAGCCGATTAACACCGGGTGTAATGACCGGCGCTCCGTAAGCGATGAGATCCGTTGTCGCGTGGTAGGTCTCGCAATAGTAGTCGGCGATACCCTGGGCGTCGGCGATGAGAGCGTTCGACCACTTGACCGCCATACGCTCAGCGTTGCGGTAGTACCGCTGCCCGGCGGGTCCCCACTTTGCCCGGCGCCATTCCAAACCGTCAACATGAGTAGCGAACGGTATGCGGCGCGCCCGCAGGAAAGGCAACCACGGCGCGTTGGCACAGTTGAAGACGACAGCTGCGTCCGGTCGATGAGCCATCATGTGGGCAACCGACAACCCGGTGTGGCTCAGCGTCTCGAGGGTGCGCTTCTTGAGGGCAGGTAGGTGCACCAGTCGCATACCGAGGTAGGTCGAGGGTCGATCCGCACCGTCCACCGCCCGGCAGTAGACCCCCACGTCGTGGCCGCGCTCGACGAGCCGCCGGCCAACCTCTTCCACGCAGGTCTCGAAGCCCCCGTAACGGGCAGGTACCCCCCGGGTACCTATCAAAGCGATTCGGAGGGTTCCACCCAAGGGCTGGCGCTCCACCACATGATCGTCGGACATCAAACTTCCACGGCCGATCGGCCCAAATCGTCGACCTTTGAGATGGCGGCGCCCCCTGCGGGCGATTCGAGGAGGCCAGCGCTCTCGGACGTCCGGACATTACGTCCGGATCGAGCGGCGGCCACGAGTCCGATGATCAGCGCGAGCACTCCGACCAGAAGCCACGCTGCTGTCGCCATTTTTATCACCGGACACCGACGACCTGCGGCGGTGGGACAGCGGTAACCTCTGCTGCCATGCCAGAGTGAGGGCCAGTACAGAGGCCAAACGGAGCGTGCACTGCACGAAACATCGGGAACCCTTCAAGCAAGCCCTGTCCGCTGCAAACATGCGAAGCAGTCCCGACAGCCCGCTCGCGTGTGCATACAGTGTCCCTTATTGGATTATTCCGATCGTAACACCTAGCCTGGGTTTTTCGTGGAATCGGAGTCGACACGACACCTGAGATGGTGAAAGTGGCTGTTTCGTAACCTATAACGGATCTTGCGAAGGATTCCACGACCGATCAGATAAGGCACTTTCAAGGTGAACGGTACCAAGGCGAAGCCGAGTCTGCTGCACGTCCCCCGGTTGAAGGTGTCCGCGACCGCGCTGGAGTGGGTTTCTCACGCCGGGGTCGGGTTGTTGCGGGAGGTCGCGGACCTGTCAGGGCTGTCGTCGCAGGTCAGAGAGGTGTTGGCGGACACGTTCAAGGGACCGTGGGTGCACGATCCGGGTAGCGTGTTCACCGATCTGGCCGCGGCGGTCGCCGACGGCGCCGACTGTATGTCCGGGATCGGGCAACTGCTCGATCAGCAGGCTCAACACGGTCCGGTCGCCTCGGTGACCACCAGTTGGCGGATGATCGACCAGCGGATCGACGCGCAGCATCTGGCCGGGGTGACCAAGTCGACGGTCCGGGAGAAGGTGTGGGCGGCCGGTGGAGCCCCACAGGTCGGGACTACCTTAGTGATCGACGTTGACGCCACCATCACTATCGATCAGTACGAAGGCAAAGAACATCCAGCTTCCACGTGGAAAAGGACGTGCGGCTACCACCAGTTGCTGGCGGTCCTGGACCGCCCGGACATTTCCGACGGTGAGGCGTTGGCCGCGCTGCTGCGAGGCGGGGAACGCCGGCTCCAATACCGCCGCCGATCACATCATTATGTTGACCGAGGCGTTGGCGTCGGTGGCCGCCCCAGTACCGGTCCACGTCACTCCGGCGACAACATCGCAGGTCACCGGGCCGGGGAGGGCCTCCCCAGTTCCCGCCGCCACTCTTCTGCACGTTCCACACCCCATACGCCGGAGGGTTCTTGGCGGCTGCGATTTCAGGTTCTTCACCGCGTCCATGGCCTTCGCCGTGCTAACAGCGGCTCGGCTCCTCTGCTCCCACCCTCACGGGCGGGACCTCTAACGACGCTGCAGGTTTGCCCTTCATGCTGCGGACCGCGCAGTTGCTCCCCCAAAGGGGCTTTTGCCACTGGGCTTCGACCACGGCCGTTTCCAACCGAAGCCGCCAGTCTGCTACCGGGCCTCCTGACAGCTACCCGGACCGGACTCACACCGGCAAGCGACGACGAGCACGAACCATCAGATCACCCCGTCACGAGGCACCTCCAGTTCCGCTGGGCGCACGCATGATCGAGGCTAGTGTGCGAATCTTAAGACGATGTGCAGCATTCTGCTGGTACACCCGAACGGCGGTGAAGGCGCCCAAAGGCCACCACACGTAGCGTGCAGGTTCGCTACATGCCCACCATCGGACGACCGTCCCCGGCACCGACGACTCCACAGGCGGGATGGACCGTGGTAGACAGATGATCCGGTTGGAGGCATATCCGGTCGTCTGACGGGCCGGTCAGGCAGGCTCGCACAACTGCAGGCTGCGGCGTCGAGCTGAGCAACTGCGATGACGCCGACCGGGTCAAGTACTCGTCAAATAGTCCCAAGAATTGACAATGTGCACGGGACAGCGGAGAGAAGGAGTGAATCGATGCCGGAGAACTTTCACATCCTGATGGTCTGCACGGCGAACCTCTGCCGATCTCCGCTGATGGAGCATATTCTCCGGCAGTCGCTGATCGCCTCGGCCGCGGACCCCGGATGGACGGTCGGCTCTGCCGGTACGCAGGCCACGGAGGGGAAGCCCATGCATCCTAATTCCCAACGGATCCTGAGCGAGCGAGGCATTCAGACCGGAGCGTGGTTGTCGCGGCAATTGTGCGCCGATTTCATCCGCCGAGCAGATCTGATCCT
>JAABUM010005800.1_pt1 | contig 12621 bp, 11 predicted proteins | sample 5559161 | NCBI WGS metagenome assembly JAABUM01 (sample SAMN10711868, study PRJNA513369) | rock metagenome | isolation source: Antarctica rocks | place: Antarctica: Victoria Land, Siegfried Peak nord | reverse complement strand
GCAGTTCCTGGCGAAGGACATGATTGTCGATTTCAACAAGACGGACTTCTTCAGCGGGCCCACGGCGAAAGACAAGTTCGTCGGCGAGTCGCTGAAGTTCAACACCCTCGACGGCGTCCAGTTCGCGATCCCTTTCGGGCTCGAGACGTACAACATCAGTGCCAACAAGAAGTACTTCGACAAGGCGGGACTCACGGACGCCAACGGTCAGATCCCCAACCCCGCCACGTGGGACGAGCTCTACGAGATGGCCAAGAAAATGACCGTGAAGGAGGGCAACACGGTCAAGACGCCGGGCATGACCATCCAGTGGGGTCCGAACGCCGTCAGCACCATGATCTCGGTAGAGCAAGCCGTGCGCGGCAGTTTCTACAAGGAGGACGGCAAGACGCTGACCTTCGACACACCAGAGATGCGGAAGGTCCTGCAAGTCTGGAAGAAGGGCGTCGACGAGGGCGTGTTCTCGATTGACACCTTTTCGAACAAGGACGCTGGCCGGAGCAACTTCAACGCCGGGAACGTTCCCATGGTGCTGGAGACTGCGGCGCACGTCCCGGAGGCGATGCCGACGATCGGTGAGGAGAACTCGCGCCTCGTCGCGATGCCCGGATCTCCCAAGAACGGCTCGTACGGCTTCACGGCGGGGATCATCGTTCCCAGCGCCTCCCAGAACCAGGCTCTCTCCCTGAAGTTCATCAAGGAGGCCATGATGTCGGACGTCCAAGTGGCGGTCGCCAAGCAGTGGGGCAAACTGCCAGTCCTCAACAGCGAGTTCGACAAGATCGACGCCGCGTGGAAAGACCGGATGTACGACCTGGTCAAGATCTCCAAGCCTGCGCCGATGTACAGGGATCTGCCTGAAATCCAGGAAAAGGGCAAGCAGATGCTCCAGCAGTACCTGACGGGCAAGACCGACCTCGACACCTTCTTGGCGAATTTCGAGACCTTGGTCGGACAGGCGAACCTCAACGCCAAGTAGGCCAAGAGGTCCGGTGGTTTCCGTCCAGCGGAAAGCCACGGGGAGCCCTTCTCGTACCTAGTCGTGCATGAGCAACCATGAGGAGAAAGATAGTGACTGTTCGAGAGGCCATTGTCGGTCCGAGCATCGTCGTAGATTCCGCAGTGCTCAAGGACCACGCAGTGATCGTGCGCGAGGACCGAATCGAGGGCGTACTTCCCGTCGCGCAGCTACCCTCCGATGTGTCGCGGCGTGATGTCGGACCAGGCCTTCTCACCGCTGGGCTGGTCGACGTCCACACGCACGGCGCCGGAATGCGAGGTTTCAACGAGGGAACGGTCGAGGCCAACGAGACCGCGCTGGCGGCATACCTGTCAGCCGGGGTCACAACAGTGCTGCCGACCCTGTCCACGGCGCCTCTCGAACAAATGGTGTCCGCGCTCGAAACCCTGGACGGCACTCGTCTCGAAGGCTCCCCGCGAATCCCAGGTGCCCACTTGGAAGGCCCGTATCTCGCTCATGCCCAACGTGGCGCTCAGAATGCGGATGCCTTGCGGGTGCCGTCGGACGGCTCGATAGAACACATACTTGAACACGCCGACGTCATCAAGATGGTCAGCCTTGCACCTGAGCTTCCCGGCGCCGTCGAGTTCACGGAACGTCTCGTGTCCCTCGAGATCGTCGCCGCGGCAGGGCACAGCGACGGCGTAGACGAGGACTTGTGGGCTTGCCAGCGCGCGGGGCTGAGCCACGTCATCCACATCGTCAGCGGACAGTCGACCACAACCCGGAGGGGTCCTTGGCGTCATCCAGGGATGCTCGAAGCGACACTCGCGTCCGACGACCTGACCGTGGAGATGATCGGTGACGGCAAACACCTGCCGACGACGCTCATGAAACTGGCGGTTCGATGCCTGGCTGGCCGGCTGTGCCTCGTCTCCGACTCCACGCCAGGTGCAGGAATGCCCGAGGGCACCGAATACCGTCTGGGCACCAGAGAGTTTGTCGTAGAAGGCGGTGTCGGCGTCACCCTGGATAGGACCGCTTTCGCCGGCAGCACCACTCTGCTCTCCGAGATGATCCCCATCGCGGTCAGCATGCTCGGCATGGACGTCGCTGACGTCGTGGCCATGGCCACCTCCATACCGGCAAAGGCTATGGGACTTCCCGACGTCGGCAGGATTGCCGAAGGGTGCTACGCGGATTTCGTCCTGTTTGACGATGACCTCAAGCCGATCAAGGTCTCGCTCGGAGGCAGCTGGCAGTGAGCGCGCCAGCTCGAGGAAAGACGTGCCTAGACCTAGAGCCAGCACCACACGCCCGCTGTTGCATCAGCTTCCGCCAGCGGCCATCGATAAGCGATAGACAAAGGAGCACCATGGAACACCGCAAGTATGATCGTCTCGTCGTCGCCGTCGCCGAGACGGAAGAGGCGCTCGGCGTCGCAGTCGCCGAGGCGTTCGCCGAGGCCGTCCGGGGGGCGCTGGAGGGGAAGGACTCCATCGCGGTCATCCTGGCTACGGGCAACTCACAGTTGAGTTTTATCCGCGCGGCCACCGAGCGGGATGACATTGACTGGTCGCGCATCACGGTGTTGCACATGGACGAGTATTTGGGGATGTCGGCAGATCATCCGGCGAGTTTCCGCCGTTGGATGAGGGAGAACGTCGCCGACCGGGTGGCGCTGAAGGCGTTCGAGGGCGTTCGCGGCGACCATGAGCCCGTGGAGGAGGAGTTACAGCGCTACGACAGGTTGCTTCGTGACCTCGACCCGGACATCTGCGTCATGGGCATCGGGGAGAACGGGCACCTGGCGTTCAACGACCCGCCAGCAGACTTCGATGCCGAGGATCTGATCCGGATTGTCGATATGGACGAGATGTCCCGCAAGCAACAGGTGGGCGAGGGGCACTTCAGGTCGCTCGATGAAGCTCCGCGGCAAGCGTTGAGCCTCACCATCCCTGCCCTGCTGAGACCGCGGGTCGTGCTGGTAGGAGTGCCGGAGGCGCGCAAGGCGATGGCGGTGAAGGCGGCCCTGGAGGGCCCGGTCACGCCGCGGTGTCCCGCGTCGATCCTCCGGGAGCAGTCGCACGCAAGACTGTTCCTCGACAGCGAGGCGTCGTCATTGCTCGACGCCCGATGAGCGTTGGCGATGTCACGCGGCGAGCCGAATCGAGCCCCCCAAACCCAAGTCTTTGGTCGGGACTGAGGACGACCACGACCGCCACGAGTGCTACGGCTGGGATTGGAAGAGGAGGTAGTAGCGCCGTCATGCTCGGCCAGGATTCACTGAAGGCTCAGCCGCCGTTGCACACCGTCGGCACCCACCTCAGGACTGGACCCAGGGGAGCGGCCGACCGATGAACCGACGCCCGCAAACGATCAGCGATGTCGCGCTTGCGGCGGGAGTGTCCACGTCGACGGTCTCGAGAAGCTTCAGCAATCCCGAGCTGATCCGCCCCGAGACGCGCCTGCGCGTGCTTGACGCTGCTCGGCACCTGGAATATGTGCCCAATCGCCAGGCGCGAAGTCTGGCAACCGGGACAACAGGCAACTTCGGACTCGTTGTGCCCGATGTGATGAACCCGTTCTTCCCCCCGTTCATCAAGGCGGCGCAGGCCCGTGCCCGCGACAACGACAGGGATGTGTTCCTCGCGGACAGCGACGAGGACCCGAGAGTGGAGTCGCTGCTGTTGCGAAGACTTGCCCAAAGGGTGGACGGGCTTCTCCTCTGTTCATCACGCGTCCCCGACTCCTTCCTGCTGGAGCTCGCGAACGAGATGCCCGTCGTCCTCTTCAATCGGGCCGTTGACGGCATCACCTCCGTGATATTCGACGTCGGCGACGGCATGAGGCAGGCTGTTGGTCACCTCGCATCATTGGAGCACCGACGCATCGGCTACGCCGGTGGCCCTACGCTCTCTTGGTCCGATATGCGTCGTCGCGAGGCCCTCGGGCAAGCCGCCGACAGCCTGGGTGTCTCGATTGTCGACCTGGGCCAGCACGTCCCGACCTGGGAGGCTGGGGTCCAGGCCGCCGATGCGGTCTTGGCCGCGTCCGTCTCTGCAGTGGTGGTCTTTGACGACACGATGGCCATCGGTGTCATCTCCCGGCTGACGGCAAGGGGGGTGCGGGTGCCGGAGGACATCAGTGTCGTAGGCCACGACAACATCGCTATGGCCTCGATGTACCACCCCAGCCTCACCACGATCGAAGTGAAGTGCGGAACGGCTGGCCGCGCAGCAACGGACCTGCTGCTAGGCATGCCGCCGCGACGCGCCTCTGCGCCAGTGGCCGCGAGGGCACAGCCCCCGTTGGTCCTGCCCGTTCAGCTCTTCATCCGCGAGTCCACGGGACCGGCACGAAGTGAAGCATCGTGACTCGTCGTTTCCCGCGGTTCGGTGGCCGGCATGGGGTGTTGACCGCGGCCTCTTCACCGTTTGGTGTAGCCGGGTGACCAGGGCGGAGGAGGTCAGACGAGCGCCGGGGGACCGCCTCACCTGCCCTGGTCGTCGACGTCGCAATCGCGCTGATCGTTGCCGCCCGCCTCGCAGGCAACGCAGTGGTCCCGTCGTGCCTGGCCTGACGGGCAACGGGCATGTTCCAGGCATTTACGACATTCGCCGAGACTCGGACGCGATGCGTCCATGTGAGGAGTGACCCCCCGATGAGCGAGCAGCTGCTTCGCCTGTCCGACGGTGACGACGTCGCCATCGCCCGTGACGGCATCCCGGCACGTAGGACGGTGTCGGTGCCCGGCGGTGGCTCTGTCACCGTGGCCTCCGAGATCCCCCGTGGCCACAAGGTCGCGCTGCGGGACGTCGTGGCTGGAGCGCTGGTGCGCAAGTACGGCCACGTCATCGGAGTGGCCACCACGGCCATCGCGGCTGGCGAGCACGTCCACGTGCACAACCTGGCGATGCCGGAGGGTGCCTCTGGTCTCGCGTCCGGAGGGGTCTCTGTCGCGGCCCTGCCCGAGCTCCCGGCCGGTCTGCGCCGCAGCTTCAACGGCATCCGCAGACCGAGCGGGCAGGTCGCCACGCGCAACTACGTTGGGGTCCTCACGACGGTCAACTGCTCGGCGACGGTGGCGCGGCAGGTGGTCCGGCGCACCGAGGACGAAGCTGCGGGCATGCACGCTGAGGGGGTTGACGGCGTCGTCGCGCTGACCCATGGCACCGGCTGCGGCATGGCGAACAGCGGCCCCGGCTGGGACGCCCTCCAGCGCACGCTGCAGGGCTACGCCCGGCACCCGAACATCGGCGCCCTCGTCGTGCTGGGCCTAGGCTGCGAGGTCAACGCGGTCAGCGGTTTGATGGCAGACCTCGGGCTCGAAAGCGCGCTGCCCGTGGAGTCCTTCACCATCCAGGACGCGGGCGGCACGGCCGCCGCGATCGCTCAGGGGGAGAAACTTGTGCGCGGCATGGCGCAGGACCTGAGGCGCACTCGGCGGGAGGAGGTCGGGGTCGAGCACCTCGTCCTCGGCCTTCAGTGCGGCGGGTCCGACGCCTGGTCCGGCCTGACCGCCAACCCCGCCCTCGGCGTGGCCAGCGACCTCCTCGTCGCCGCCGGGGGCACCAGCGTCCTGGGCGAGACGCCGGAGGTCTATGGTGCCGAACAGATGCTGGCCCAGCGGGCGGTGCGCCCCGAGGTAGGCCAGGCCCTGCTGGACCGCATCGCCTGGTGGGAGGACTACACCACCTCGCAGGGAACGACGCTGGACGGCAACCCCTCGCCCGGCAACAAGGAGGGCGGCATCACGACCATCCTGGAGAAGTCGCTGGGCGCGGTCGCCAAGGGCGGGCACAGTCCGCTGCACGCCGTCTGCGGCTACGCCGAGCCCATCCCGCAGCCCGGGTTCGTCTTCATGGACACCCCGGGCTACGACCCGGTCTCGGTGACCGGCATGGTGGCCGGCGGGGCGAACCTCATCTGCTTCACCACCGGGCGCGGCTCCGTCTTCGGCAGCCGGCCGGTCCCGACCGTCAAGCTGGCGACCAACTCCAGCATGGCCATGCGGATGGCCGGCGATATCGACCTCGACTGCTCGGCGGTCGTGGAGAAGGGCGTCCCCCTGGAAGAGATGGGCCGCCGCGTCTACGACCTGCTCCTCGAAACCGCCTCGGGCCGCCGGAGCTTCAGTGAGGAGCTCGCCCTCGGCGGCGAGGAGTTCGTGCCGTGGCAGCTGGGAGCGGTGCTGTGAGCCGCCTGTCGCGCCAGTCGCTGTCGCAGATCACCGGGTCGAGCGTGCGCCTGCCCCCACCGGCGTCGCTGGCGGAAGGCGTGGGAATCCTGCACCTGGGGATCGGCGCGTTCCACCGGGCCCACCAGTCCGTATTCACCGAGGACGCCGCGGTGGCCGCAGACGAGCCGGGCTGGGGCATCTGCGGGGTCACCCAGCGCTCGGCCGCCGTCGTGGAGCAGCTGCGGCCCCAGGACTGCCTCTTTGCCGTGCTGGAGCGGGGCAGCGGCGAGCCAACCGTGCGAGTAGTGGGACAGGTCTGCGAAGTGCTTTTCGCCGCCGAGGAGGGCACCCTCCTCATGGGGCGCTTTGCCGACCCGGCCGTGCGGGTCGTCACGCTGACGGTCACCGAGAAGGGCTACCGGCGGGGGCCGGCAGGGAGCTTGGACCTGGGCGACCCCGTGGTGTCAAGGGACCTCGCCGGCGGTGCCAACAGCACGGTCGGCCAGCTCGTTCGCGGGCTGCAGGCCCGGAGGGCGGCGTCCACAGGTGGGATGTCCGTGCTCTCCTGCGACAACCTCACCGACAACGGGCGGGTCCTGCGAGGCCTGGTCATGGACTTCTGCGAGGCGCTCCCCTCCGCAGAGGGCGACGACATCGGGGCCTGGATCGAGCAGCACGTGTCGTTCCCGAACTCCATGGTCGACCGCATCGTACCGGCCACCACCGAGGCCGACCGGGCCGACGCGGCCGCCCTGCTGGGCGTGGGCGACGAGGCGCTCGTTGTGGCGGAGCCGTTCCGGCAGTGGGTGATCGAGGACGACTTCGTGGCCGGCCGGCCTGCGTGGGAACGGGGCGGGGCCGACCTGGTTGAGGATGTCGCCCCCTTCGAGCAGCTCAAGCTCAGGATGCTCAACGGCACGCACTCGCTCTTGGCCTACCTTGGGGCCCTGCGCGGCTACGACACCATCGCGCAGGCCGTGGCCGACGACGAGCTCGCAACCGCCGCACGGCAGCTGATGCGGCGGGATGTCGCGCCCACCCTCGCCCAGCCCCCGGGACTGGACATCGCGGCATACGGTGAGAAGGTCCTCGAGCGCTTCGCCAACCCCGCGCTGCGCCACCGCACCACGCAGGTCGCCATGGACGGCTCGCAGAAGCTGCCCCTGCGGCTGCTCGGAACAGTGCGCGACCGCCTCGCCGCCGGCAAGACACCCGAGTGGGCAACCCTCGGTGTGGCGGCCTGGATGGCGTACGTTAACTCCGGCCATGACCGCAACGGCCGACCGCTGCCGCTCGACGACCCCTTGGCCGACCGCCTGCGCGAGGCCGCCGGGTCGGGCACCGGCCCCGATGCCGTGGTCAGCGGGCTGCTCGCCGTGCGCGAAGTCTTCGACGACGACCTGCGCGGCTCTGACGTCTTTCGCGACTGCCTGGTCTCCCACCTGAAAGGGCTGCTGTGAGCATCGCTGCCTGAGGTCGTCGTCACGGGCACCCACCACAGCTTCGTCACCTTGAGGTCACGGCCGACGACGGCGCACCGCTCTCGGGGACGGCACCCTCAACGACCGTGAGAATCGGGCTCTTCACAATTGACGGTGTAGTTGGGGTCTGAAGCCGCCGGTCTCCAGGAGCGATCGGGCGATGTAGTTGGTGAGGTTGCGGAACCCGACCTGAGTTGTATCGGTTTAGTGACCACCCCGGCGGAGGTCGTCGAGGACGGCCTGCGCGTCGGCGGGGATGCGTGGGGGAACGTTGATCGTGGTGCCGCCGATGGTCATGGTCGCTGAGCGCAGCGGCCGCAGGGTGGGATGATCTTGCGGATGCTCAGCCCCGTCGCGGCTTGAGCTGCCCGCGAGACCGCCAGGGCGGCGAAGACCACGGTCAGGTGGGCTTCGATGCTGGGGCGGATCCGGTGGAACACCGGGCGGGCGGCAAGGTCGGACTTGGCCATCCGAAACGACCGTTCGACCTGGTACAGGTCGTGGTACGCGGCGGTGACCTGGGGGCCGGTCATCGTGGCGGCCGGGATGTTGGTGACGTAGCCCTTCAGCCCGGCGAGGAACCGGGCGCGCTCGACGAGGTCCCAGTCGACGCCCTTGGTCGCGTCCTCGATCTTGACGAACCGGTCCTTCTTCATCGGCCGTGACCCGTCGGCGACCTTCTCGGCCCGCGCGACCATCGCGTTGATGGCGCGGTTGTCGTGCTGTGACCGCTTGAACTTGTACTGGTACACCACCCGCCGCTCCCGAACGGCCTTCCCGACGCCCATGGGCCGGGTGGTCTCGAGGCACTGCCCGTCGGTGAACACGTTGCCCTTGGAGCGAAAGTGCTCGGCCAAGTCGTAGGGGGCCTTGCTGATCCGGGACTCGACGATGAACGTGAACCCGGCATCTTCCAGGGCGAGCAGGTTGGCCGCGGACAGCATCCCGGCGTCGGCCACAACAACGACGTCGTTGACGGCGTGACGCTCCCGGACCGCGGTCAGGACCGGGATCAGCGTCTTGGTCTCGGCCTTGTTCCCCTCGAACAGGTGCACCTGCAACGGGAATCCGGTCGCATCGGTCAGCAGCCCGACGGTGACCTGGGGGTCGACCCGCCGTTCCTTGCTCATCCCGACCTTGCGTAGGCCGTCCTCGTGCTCGGCCTCGAAGTACAGCGTCGTGCCGTCGTAGAGCACCAGGGCCAGGGCCTCGGTCCGGGTCACGTGGGCAAAGCAGGCGTCGGCAAGGACCTGTCGGTAGTCGCGTTCCACGACCCGCTTGAGGCACCGCATGAACGTGACCCTGGTCGGGGCCGGCACCCCGAGCTCGGTCAGCACCCGGACGGTGTCGGCCCTTGCTGGTCGGCTCGATGATCCGCCCCAGCACCAACGACGTGAACGCCTCGTCCTTGACCGCGTCGAAGCCAGCGCGTCGAACACCCCACGCAACGCGGCCCACACGACCAGCGACGCGGTGCCCTCGACCACGGCCTGCCCGACCGGGCGACCCCCAGCCGAGGCCGGCTCCAACGGCAGCAGCGTTTGGCCGACGTCCAGCCTGTTATCGGCCGCCTGCAGCAGCACGGCCAGCTGGGCCTCATCGTGGGCCGAGCCGATGTGCTCGATCCCGAGCACGGTCCGGCCCTTCTTGTGCACGATCTGAACCGCGGTCGCGCCCGAGGCCGTCGTCGCCCGACGCACGAACGAGCCCATCCGAGGAGGCTACCGGCCCTCCGCAGGAGGTTCTTAGTGACCACTTCCAGGGCCTATCCGCGACAACACCGCAGGTCAGCGCTCCGCGCCACGCTCACGACCTACCGAGCGATACAACTCAGGACAGACATGCTGACAACGAGTAGGTCATCGCGATCCAGCTGGCGGCGCACCAAGGTTATCGCAAAGTCACCACGCATTCCCGTCAGGCGAATGGGTCGGCCGTCACCTGATCGGCATCGCCCTTCGAAGCCATCGGGGACCTTCACATGCCCAGGGGCTCACGGCAGTCTAGGACACGCCGCTGGCGCGGCAGGCGAGGTGCAGTGCCAGTCGCACGCTCGGGTCGGTAAGGGTCACGCCGAGCCGCTTCTCCACCTGCGCGATACGGGTTGCTGCCGTGTTTCGGTGGATGTGCAGCCGTCCCGCCGCCTCGATCAATGAACCTGACTCGAGGTAGGCGGACAGCGTGGCGAGAAGCTTGGACGACCGGGGGGCCTCCTGCAACGGGCGCAGGAGTTGGGTTGCGGCCGCGCGCCAGTCGTCGCTGTCGAGCACCTGCTCCAGCATGGAGGCTGGGTCCGACGGGCTCGATGATGCTGGCGACGTCAGCTCGGGTCGCCCGGCCTGCGTTTGGGCCACGGTCCAGAGCGTGAGGCGTTGGACCAGCATCGCCAGCAACGGGGTGAACTGCTCGATCAGGCGCACCTCAGCTGGCCCGTGTAGCCACAGCTCGATGCCGACGGTGGAGGGCTGCCCAGGTAGGCGCCAAGTGATGTAGGGAGGGTTGGCTGCCGGGGATCGGCGAGCCATTCTCCGCCAGGGGAGACAGCGCCGAGCGTGGCACGGCCGAGGAAGGGTTGGGCAGTGGCCAGCAGGGTCTTCGGGTCGCCGTCAGCCGAGGCGATGGCGGTGATTCCGGCCAGCAGGCGGTTGGCTAGGTCGGCGCGATGGTCGCGGATCTGCTGGCCCAGGTCCAAGTGGAAGGCCAGGCGGTCGCCGACTGGGACGGTCAGCAGGCACACCCGGTACCGCGCTGCCAGCCGGCTGGGTGAGTCGAACAGGCAGACCCCCTCGGGTACGACGACGGCCGCCGCGTAGGCCTGCCACGCCGTCCTTACGGCGGCATCGAGCATCCAGCCGCCTTGTCCGCCGTCGAGGTCGAGCAGGACGACGTCAGCCCGCGTGACGGTGCGCAGTCCGGCCCAGTCCCGCACGACGTTGAGCGACGACACCGGGGGGTCGCCGTCCAGGTGGCGGATCGTCGCGCTGGCGAGGGGGCCGCTCTGCAGGAGGTCGGACAGGTGCAGGCTCACACGTCCACCTCGAGCCAGTCGCGCGCGCGAGGATCGACCAGCTCGGCCGCCGGTTGCGTCGTCCAGAGGGGCGGTGCGGCTACCGCCCACACGTCGATGCTCTGTCCCCGGTTGAGGTCCTCGACGTTGACCGGGCGGCCCAGCCCGTGGCTGACGGGGGAGATGATCTGCGGAACGGCTGCGACCGGCTGGCCATCGAGGAGGGCGAGCAGGCAGACGTCACGCGCCACGATGCGCAGGAATCTTTCGGGCTCGTCCGCGGATGTCACGACGAGCGACCGTCCTGATCGGTCCATCTGCTCGATGGAGGTCACCCGGCCGGCGATGAGCAGCCGACCATTCTCGGGGGCACCGTGGCGCAGCAGGGCCCGGCCCTGCAGGTAGGCGCGTTCGAGGGTGCCGGTGATCGCGGTGGTCCGAAGACGCCCGGCTGGCTGGGCGTACCACCCGGCCATCGCCCACCCGCCGAGGGTCTCAACGGCAGGCCGCACGAGGGGCTCCAGCTGTGCTGACCCCGCCCGGATAACGATCGTCTCGCCGGTGGCCCCGACCAGGATGACTGGGGAGGCCGGCACGCCGTGGACCTCGTAGCTGGTTTGCACGATCGAGGAGTACGCCCGACCCATGCCGTCCGCGTCGACGAGCGGGACTCCTGTGACGGCCGAGGCGAGGAGGGGGACGAACAGGTTGGACCCGGCCGCCTCGATCCAGGCAAGGGCCCCGACGGGCCGGCCGTGTTCACGCTCGGCAGCGGCCAACAGCCGCGGCAGCTCGTCGCCGACTGGCAGCCGCTCCGATCGACGGGTGGACGACCCGATCTGGGCAACGGGCAGGCACAGGGTGTCCTCGGGGAGGTCAGCGATGCCGCTCACCGAGACCTCGCCTGTCCGGATCAGCTCGATGCGCACGAGCTCGGCCATGAGGTCACTGAGGCCTCCGCCGCCGGCGCCGAGCAGATGGGCCCCGACCATGAGTGCCTCGACGTCGGCCTCGACGATGGCTCTCAACGGTCCCGTCCAACGGGCGCACCGACGACCCGGGCATGGAGCCGCACGGAGGTCCGTGGACCGTCCTGGGTGTTCGACAGGGGGGAGCGGTCGAGGCCCAGCAGGTGCACGCTGTCCGGCCGGGCCCCGGCAGCCACCGCGCGGATCATCGCCTCGGCCACGACCGCACGCTCATCGCAGGAGTCCTCGCCTGGCACCATCCGGTCGCAGTCGGCTCCGACGTCGGCACACGCGGCTCCCAGGGCGGTGACGGTGTGCAGGTCGAGGGACGGAAGGAGCCGCCGCCGCGGCGTCCCTGTCGGGTCGAGCACCCGTGGTCTCTCGGACAGCACCACGATCGGCCCTCCGGCACCCGTCAGGGTGATCGCCTCGCCGAGAAGCAGCTGGTCGTCCGAGTCGATCCGCTGCCAGGGCGGGAGGTTGTCGACGCGCCGGATGTGCATCTGCGGCAAAGAGGTAGGTACGCGTCTCAGCGCCAGGTTCTGATCGGACCGACGGGGATAGCCGCCCTGGAGCTCGATGAGGGAGAAGCCACGCTCGCCGGGACGAAGCACGTGCCCCTGGGCCACGCCGCTCAGCACTGATGCCCCGCGGGCGGCGGCGGCGCGACGACCGCCCAGGCACATGAACGGGTGCTCGCGGATGAAGTCCACGTCCGCGACGGTCCCGTCTGACGTTCCGCACTTCTCGTTCAGCGTTTGGCCCCCCACTTGGGAGGGGTCAGAGGCGGCTTGTTTTGGGGTTGGGGGCAAGGAGTAGGTCTCGGACCTGTTGGGAGAGCTGGTCCATTTCGGCGATGATCTGGTCGAGCTTGCGCCGGTTGTCGATCCACTCCTGGTAGCGCTCGGCTTGCTCGCTGGTGAGCCTGGCGGTGACGGTTTTCCCATCGATCTTGCGGGTGTACTGCCAGTAGGGGCCGTGCCGCTGCGGTGGGTCCTGGTGGCAGTGGCAGCCGGTGTTCG
>JAABUM010005798.1_pt1 | contig 12630 bp, 16 predicted proteins | sample 5559161 | NCBI WGS metagenome assembly JAABUM01 (sample SAMN10711868, study PRJNA513369) | rock metagenome | isolation source: Antarctica rocks | place: Antarctica: Victoria Land, Siegfried Peak nord | reverse complement strand
AGCTACTCGATTGGAAGAGGGCGTCAGCCCCGCTCTGCTTCGCTTAACTTGTCTGGCAAGTTACTGCTCCTCTCCGCTCAGCGTTTCATTTCGTCGTCGCGTTGCAACTTCGATCCGATGGGGCCGCTTTGTCCGGCGTATTTTCCTTTGTAAGGGCGACTCGATGGCGAGGAGATTTTCTCGAAGGTCATCGAACAGATGCGCATTCCGGGATACAGCGCGACGGGCATCGGGCCGATGTTGCCCAGTTCCATCACGCACTTGCCGGAAAATCCGGGGAAAAACATCGGCGCCGTGCCGTGAACGATGATGCCCAACCGTCCAAGCGACGAACGGCCTTCGAGTCGCCCCAGGATGTCGGCGGGCAGCGAAATTTCTTCCACTGTGGCCGCGAGCACCAATTCCTGCGGGTGCATAATGAACGGCGCGTCGTCGCCCACTTGAATCACGCGGGTGAACTCGTCCCAGTTGATTTGCCCGCGCGGGTCGATGAGCGGCGTTCGCATCCGCTCGAAAACGCGAAATTCGTGGCCCAAACGCAGATCAACCGAACAGGTGCCCATTTGCGTGGCAAAATCGGGAAAGGGCGCGATAGCGAGTTCGCCGCTTGCCAGAGCCGCTTCGATGTCAACGTCGGACAAAACCATTTGGCGCGCAGTATAAAACCCTCTTCACGCGTTTTTTGCGCTTAACTGCGCCTCATGCTTCTGTCGCCCGCGCAACTGCAAACCCTCGATGCCCTCGCTCTCCAAGCGCGCAAAGCCTTTACCGGCTCTTCCAAAGGAGAAAAACGCTCGACCAAACGCGGCTCGTCGGTTGAGTTCGCTGACTTTCGCGCTTACAACGCGGGCGACGACATCCGCCGCATCGACTGGAACGCTTACGCCCGCTTCGACAAGTTGTTCCTCAAGATGTTCCTGGAAGAAGAAGACCTCGACTTGACTTTGATGGTCGATGCCTCGGCCTCGATGAGCTTTGGCACGCCCACCAAACTGCGCGCCGCGTGTGAGATCGCGGGCGCCCTGGGTTACGTTGGATTGAGTAATTTCGACCGCGTATCGGCGATGACTTTTGGCGAAACGCCGCGCGCTCAGTTCCCGCCGTCTCGCGGCAAAGGCGCGGCGGGACAGCTCTTCAACTTTCTGGAAAAGCCCGAAGCCACGGGCCGCGCCGATTTTTCGGAAGTCACCCGCCGCGTTACGCTGAGTTCCAAACGGTCGGGCATCTGTCTGGTGGTCTCCGATTTCCTGTTTCCCGACGGCTTTCAAACGGGCCTCAAAACCCTCGCCGCGCGCGGTTTTGAAACGACGGTCATCCAACTGCTGGCGCGCGAAGAACTCGAACCTACGCTCACGGGCGACCTGAAGTTGGTGGACGCCGAGGATGGAACGGTGAAAGAAATCTCCGTCACAGCTTCCCTCCTCAAAAGTTACAAAGCGCATCTCGATGCCTACACCGCCGACTTGCGCTCCTTTTGTTTGCGCTACGGAATGAATTATGCGCTCGTTGGCAACGACACGCCGATTGAAGATGTCGTCGGCAAAATGCTGCGCGGCGTGGGCGTCGTGAAATAGAATTTGGAGCCGCGAAAAGGCACAAAAGGGTTGGCGGTTCGCAATCAACGCAAGGAGCCATCATTGATGTTCCATTAATTCATCTGGGTTCGAGCGACCAACCCTTTTGTGCCTTTTCGCGGCTCCAAACTAACCCTCTAAAAACCCCAACTCCACCGCTTCTTCCAACATCTCGCTTGCCCATTGCTTGAGTTCGGGAATAGCATCCAAATCGGGGAGCACGCGCTCGCGCACATGATGGATCGAGACGCCGTGTGCGCGCCACGCGCGGCCTTGTGTGGCAAAGTTGAGCAGCATCGGACACAACCGGTCAAACGCCGCGACAAAACGCGCTTCAGGGGTTTGCTTGTCTTCGTATTCTTCCCAGAGCGCCCGAAATTCGCGGTTCTGCTCGTCATCGAGCATTCCGAACAACCTCGTCGCCGCCGCCTGTTCACGCTCAACGCGGTCGCTCTGATCAGCGTAAATGAACGTGTCACCCGCGTGAATTTCAACCAAATCATGAACCAGAGCCAGTTGAACCGCGCGTTCCAAATCGACATTCGATTCGCGCGCCGCATCGGAAAAGAGCAGCAGCGCTAAAGCCAGGTGCCACGAATGTTCGGCGGAGTTTTCGTGGCGCGAGCCGTCGCTGAGGAAAGTCTGGCGCTCGACGCGGCGCAACGTATCGGCTTCAAGCAAAAAGCGCAAGCGCCGCGTGAGTTTGGAATTGGTGAGCGGGCGCGAAGGAAAAAGCGGTTCGTCTTCGATTGGGTTCATGGCGCGCAAGTTAAGCGCACCGCGAAAGCGAAAACGCCTCCGCAAAAGTGGAGGCGTCGAGCGTGAAAGTGCCAACTCTTACGGTGAAAGCGTGGGCGTGGGCAGGCTATCGCGGTTGTGCATTCCCACTCCCTGCGGGCTGTTGCCAATAGGGGCGATGGTTTGCGACCAGTGCATCCACTTGACGTGTCCATCGGCGAATAGGTAGTTCGAGCCGTCGAAGTGGCGATTCTGGGCGATGTGATCCGCAAATTCTGCTGGCGAAGCGCTCCAGGAGTGGTAGTCGATGTCGCTTTGGTTGTCGGCTCGCTCGGCAGTCATGATCTGCTCCGCGACATCACTAAACGCCGCCTGCGAGGTGCCGCGCGCGAAAAAGCCGTTCGCCACGTAGTCCGAAGGCGTGTAGTTCGGATTGGTGGGATCGGTGATGGTGCTGCTGTGCTGCGTGTCTGTCGCCGAAGGGCAACGGAACACCTGGAGCGACTTGATGTAGGGTTGCAACGGTGTGAACCACAGATATTTGGGTGTGGTCGTCTCGTCTTGCACCATATATTTCTCGTCGTAATCTTGCAGGTATTGCAATTGGGCGATTCCGATTTGCTTTTCGTTCGACTGGCAACTGGAGCGCCGCGCATTTTCGCGTGCCCGCGCGAACACGGGGAACAAGATCGCCGCCAAAATAGCGATGATGGCGATGACCACGAGCAATTCGATGAGCGTAAACGCAATTTTCTTGGACTGACTGCTGGAATGAATCATAATCAGGTGTCGGCGTATTCAGAGACCTGAAAAGGATGCAGGTTTCTGGAAAGCGCGTGGGAAAACTCAGAGTCAAGAATTGAGTCTCAACTCTCATTAACCATACAGCAGAAGGGCTAAGTGGCTTTAGCAACCTTTCAAGCGCCAAGGATGTTAACCCACTTAATGCGCTTGGAAGTCCCGCTTTTGATGGAAACCGCCGCTCTGGAACAACTGAAGTGCTCGGCGACAAGTGCAATCAGTTCTTGATTGGCTTTGCCATCGACAGGCGGCGACTTGAGCCGCGCGCGATAAGAACCATCGACGACTTCTTCAAGCGTGCTTTGGCGCGCGTTGGGTTTGACTTTGACTTGAATTGTTTTCATAATCCAATCTCTAAGTCGTTTAGAAACTTGCTGGCTTCTTTGTTGTTTGGCTCCAGTTCCAGCATCTCTTTTAATTCGTGTGTCGCTTTTTCACGGCGCTTTGGAACAACCGAAATGCTTTGCGACAAGCGCCACCAGTTCTTGATTCGCTTTACCATCCACGGGTGGCGACTTCAATTGCGCTCCGTAGAAACCATCGGCGAGTTGTTCCAAAAGGCTTTGGTGTGCGTTTGGTTTGACTTTGACTTGGATGGTGTTCACTTCCGTTTTACTTCCAACCTAATTTAATGCTTCCAGAAGAAGGGTCAATGGGCGAAGGTTGGCCTCCAGCGCCTTGATAGGAAATGATCACGCCATCTTCTTCGATTTTCTCAACTGCATATTTGATGAAGAAATGCTCGTCGCCTTGGTGGAAGGTATCACCAACAGAAAACAAAGTGGGATTATCGAATGGTAAACCTCGCGTTTGTAGAGGCACACCCAAACGTTCGCGTGTCAACAGAACTTGTCCATTGCGAGATTGCACGTGAGAGAAGTATTTGGTCAACCATTCTTCCTGAATTTGGCTTTGTTGTCGTTGACCGTTCCAATAAACAGTCGAACCAACAAAGACAATTCCTATCAAAAAACTCCACAAGAACTTTTTCATTGAATCTCCATTTGTGGGTTATCTTCTCGCAAACAAAAAGGGGCGGACTTTCGTTCGCCCCTTTAGTATTTAGCTCATGTGTTCGATGATGTTATCGCCGAACTCCGAGCACTTGATCTCGGTCGCGCCTTCCATCAAGCGCGCGAAGTCATACGTCACGCGCTTCGAGGCGATGGCGCCGTCCAGACCTTTGATGATCAAATCCGCCGCTTCGCCCCAGCCGAGATAACGCAGCATCATTTCGCCGGACAAAACAACTGAACCGGGGTTCACTTTGTCCTGGTTCGCGTATTTCGGGGCGGTGCCGTGTGTGGCCTCGAAGATGGCGTGGCCGGTGACGTAGTTGATGTTGCCGCCCGGCGCGATGCCGATGCCGCCGACCTGCGCGGCCAAGGCGTCCGACAGGTAATCGCCGTTCAAATTCAAGGTGGCGATGACATCGAAATCTTCGGGGCGCGTCAGCACTTGCTGCAAGGTGATGTCGGCGATGGCGTCTTTGATGATGGTGCCGCCGGGCAATTTGCACCAGGGGCCGCCGTCGATTTCGACGGCGCCGAACTCGTCTTTGGCGAGTTCATAGCCCCAATCGCGGAAAGCGCCTTCGGTGAACTTCATGATGTTGCCCTTGTGAACGAGGGTCACCGACTTCTCGTTGTGGTCGAGCGCGTATTGAATCGCCGCGCGCACCAACCGTTTGGTGCCTTCTTCGGACACCGGCTTGATGCCCACGCCAACGGAGCTAATGTTTTCGGTTCCAAAGCGCACTTTTTTGAAGTCTTGGGGAAACGATTCTTTGAGGAAGTTCAGCACGGCAAGCGCGGCATCGCTTCCGGCCTCGAAGTCGATGCCCGCGTAGATGTCTTCGGTGTTCTCGCGGAAGATCGTCATGTTCACCTTTTCGGGGTGCTTGACCGGCGAGGGCGTGCCCACGAAATAGCGCACTGGGCGCAGGCAAACATACAGATCGAGCATCTGACGAAGCGCCACGTTCAAGCTGCGGATGCCGCCGCCAACGGGCGTTGTGAGCGGGCCTTTGATGCCGACGAGGTATTCGTTGAACGCCGCGACGGTTTCGTCGGGCAACCAGTTACCAGTTTTGTCGAAGGCGGTTTGGCCCGCCAACACTTCGAGCCATTCGATTTTGCGCTGCCCGCCGTAAGCTTTTTGAACAGCCGCGTCGAACACGCGAACCGAGGAGGCCCAAATATCGGGGCCGGTGCCGTCGCCCGAAACAAAGGGAAGGGTGGGATTGTTGGGGACGTTTAAAACGCCGTTTTCGATGGAAATTTTCGCCATGATGTTGGTTTTTCGCTTTGGAAAAAGGTGAGCGCGAGTTTGACAAAACGCGCGCGTTCAATCTGCATATCGTTCGTCTACTCGAATGGATTCGAGCGGGCACAACCTTCTGGAAACCCGCGTCACCTTGGTTTGGCTCCTGTGCTGCCCGCCCTTCCAGATTGTTGTCGTTCTTCGACCCAGCAAAAAGTTCGCGCTTTGAATCAAGCTGTCGCCGCTCAAGCGGTCGCGCGTGTTTGAGTCGAAGCCGATCAAAAACACGCGGGTGGAAAGAACAACTTTGAGGTCAGGTGTAGGCGTCAAATGCCGGTTAAAGCGGAAACTGTATGTTGTGGTTTCAACTTCGCGCGAGCCGCTTTCCTGCTCAACCAGCAAAATGCCGCGCACAATTGAAACATGAACGGGCGTTTCGACGGCGCCATACAGCGCGCCGCCATCGCGCGTGCCCAGCAAAAACGAGTTGTTGAACCCGGCGCGCCGCCAACCTTTACCTTCGCGCAGCAACACCACAAGCGCGCGACTGCGCGCGGTTGGGATGTCCTGCTCATCTTTAACAGGTTTGTTTTCGACCAAAACCAAAGCGGCATCCGCGACCTTGTCGCGGTTGAGGTCGCCGTTGACGCGCTTTTCGATTTTCCAACCGCGCGGCGCGAACAAAAGCGGTGCATCGGCGCGAAGTGGAACCAAAGAAGCGGAAAGCGGTTTTGCGTCTTGCGCGTGCGCCACGGGAACGACCAGAGCGAGCGCAAACAGGCTCAGAAGAGATTTCATCGCGCGCAGTTTGCGCGAATAGTAACAGGAAACGTGGAACTTCCCGTTTCGACCAAGGCGTAGCAGGATGACAGCTAAAGTTGATAGTGTTGGAGCAAACCACAACCGGATAAAACAAGTTGTTGATTCTGATAGCAAAAAGCGCGTTTGGCAAGGACAATTCCCTACCAAACGCGCTTGCTGTTCTATCCAGTTACTTTTTCAACTGACTCGCATATTGCTTGCGAAACTTCGCCACTTTAGGCGCTACAACAAACGAACAATAACCTTGGGATGGATTTTGCGCGAAGTATTGCTGGTGATAATCTTCGGCAGCATAAAAGTTGGTGAACGCCGTTACTTCGGTGACAAGAGGGCGCGAATAAAGATGCTCGCCTTCGACTTGGGCAATCACTTCGCGCGCGGTTTGTTCTTGTTCGGGCGAATGATAAAAAATCGCCGAGCGATACGATTCGCCGACATCGTTGCCCTGACGGTTGAGAGTTGTCGGATCGTGAACCGTGAAAAACACGCGCAAAACATCCGCAAAAGAAATGACTTCAGGGTCGAACTGGATTTGCACGGCTTCGGCGTGACCCGTTGTCTCCGAGCAGACCTGCTTGTAAGTCGGATTTTTCGTGTGACCGCCGGAGTAGCCGGAAACGACATCTTCAACGCCCTTCAATTCGTCAAAAACGGCTTCGACGCACCAGAAACAGCCCGCCGCAAGAGTTGCGGTTTCAAAATTTGGCATGAACTTCAAGACGAACGCGAGGGGCTTTTCGCTTCATTTTTAACCACAGATGCACACAGATAAAGGCGGATGGTCTTTATCTGTGTTCATCTGGGGTTAAAAGAAGTTGCACCTGATCGACGCGTCTCAGCAGTTCGGCTTCATCGCTTGCTACAACCGTGACGTGGCCGACTTTGCGACCGGGCTTGATTTCTTTGCCGTAATAATGAGCGTGCGCGCCTTCGATTGACAAAACCCGTTCGAGCGGTGGCAACTCGCCGATGAGATTCACCATCGCGGCGCACTTCGTTCGCATCTGAGGCGAGCCGAGCGGAAGGCCCGCGACGGCGCGGATGTGGTTTTCAAATTGGCTGGTCGCGCTGCCCTCGATTGTCCAGTGGCCGGAATTGTGGACGCGCGGCGCGATTTCATTCGCCAGCAATTCTTCGCCGATTTGAAACAGTTCGAGCGCCATCACGCCGACGTAATCGAGTTGCTCCATCAAGCGAAGAGCGTAAGATTGCGCGTCGCTTTGCAGTTGGTCGCTTGACCCCGGCGCGGGCGCCAAAGACAAGCGCAGGATGCCGCCGCGATGGTGGTTTTGGATGAGCGGATAAAAGCGGACTTCGCCGGTTTTGGCGCGCACGCTCAAAATCGAAACTTCGCGCTCGAATGCAACGAATGCTTCGAGCAAAAGCGCCGCGCCGCCGAGTTCGGCCCACGCACGCGGCACATCAGCAGGCGAGCGAAGCACGCATTGGCCTTTGCCATCGTAACCAAAGCGCCGCGTTTTCAGCACACACGGAAAGCCGGATTCGCGCACGGCGCTTTCGAGTTCTTCGCGCGTTGAAAGCGGCCAGAAGTTGGGCGTGGGCACGCCGCAATCGCGGAAAAACGATTTTTCGTTCCAGCGGTCGCCCGCGATTTCAAGCGCGCGCGGCGAAGGAAAAACCGGCACCCGTTCTTCGATGAAGCGGGCCGAGGCGACGGGCACATTCTCCCATTCATACGTCACGGCGTCCAACCCTTTGGCGAACCAGCCGAGGGCGGGCACATCGTTGATGTCTTCGTTTAGAATCGGCGCGACTTGTCCGGCCACGGCATCATTGGCGGGGTCGAGCACCTTGAAACGAAGGCCGAGCGGGAAGCCCGCCAAGGCCAGCATTCGACCGAGTTGGCCGCCGCCCAAAATTCCAATCGTCATAAGAAACGCGTGCAGTTGAACACAACGCGCGGATGTTTTCACTTATCTTGGGTTTGGCTTGTCATTAGCGAGTAGTGTTCGTCCATCTCAACGGATACTTTTTGCTCTCGTGACCGCTCCCAATCCAACTCCCGCCGCGCCCAATCCAGAGCGCCACAGGCTGCGCACCGACTGGCCGACTTTGCCGCCGCTTTCGCCCCTCACCTACTATCGCCGCAACATCTGGCGCGTTTTGCCCGTTGCGGGCGCCATCATCATCTCGGTGTTCCTCATCGCGGCGATAGTTACCCTCCTCAACTCGGTAGATCGCTCGATTCAAGTTCAATATGGCTCGATGCGCCACTACTCGATACTTGCGCCCCGCTTAGAAAGCGATGTGCCCGAACCGATTCTGCGCGCTGCCGCGAAGATTCCCGAATCCCGGCACGTCGTCTTAACCATTCCCTACTTTGTGTTCATCAAAACCGTCTTCGGCAAAATGCCAGTCCCGGTTTACGGGTTCGATCCCAAAGATGCGCCCGACATCGTGCGCACAACGGGAAATCATTTGGTCGAAGGCCGTTTGCCCGCGAACAATCAAGCGGAAATCACCCTTTCGCGCGCCTGGGCGAACAACTTTGGCGTAAAGTTAGGCGATCTATATGTCCCTTACGATGAACAATTGCCAACGCTCAATGAAAAACAACGCGTCGTTGGCATTCTCGATGGCGGCGATAACATCGCCATCGCGGATAGAGCTTACCTTCAGTTAACGCTTACTCCCGTTGCGCAACGGCCTTCCTACTTCTACTTGCCCAATAATCCGGGCGAGCTGCCGACGCTTTCCAACAAGCTGGAATCAATTGTCAATCATCCAGCGCGCTTTGGTTTCGATTCGGGAATGGCACATCGCTTGAAAGTGTTCACCTTCAACGGTTTAGTCAATGATCTACGCAAACAGTTGGGTTTTCTTTACACGTTTTTAGCGATCGCAGATGCCTTGGTTATCGGAACTGTTGCGCTGTTAACCGGCTTTTTGGCGAACATCTATTTCGAGCAACGATTGGGCGAGTTCGGCTTGCTCTCAGCCTTGGGCTTTCGGCGCGAACGTTTGGCGCGGCGTCTTGTCATCGAAACCGGTTCTCTGGTGGCTTTGGCGTGGGTGGGCGGGCTATTGTTCACGGCGTTGGCGATTAAGATCTTGGATGTCGTTTACATGCAGCCGCACGGTTTGGTGCTCGCCTCGATTGGACGCGACGCGATGCTTTACACGATGCCAACGCCGATTTTGGTTGGCCTGGCCTCGCTCGCAACCGTTCTAACGCGCTTGTATCGCCTCGACCCGATTGAAATCATGGAGCGCCGCTAACCATGAGCCAACTCAACGGCCACACGGCTGAATTGGAGCGCGCCGCGCACGGAAATCTGCGCGCGGACAACTTGAATTTGACTTACGTCACGCCGCGTTCGACGACGTTCGCCGTGCGCGATGTGTCGCTGTCGGTCGGGCCGCGCGAGTTCGCGGGCATCGTCGGGCCATCGGGAAGCGGCAAATCGTCGCTGCTCTATTTGATGTCAGGAATGAGAACGGCGACTTCGGGCGACGTTTATTTCGGGCCGTTCCACTACTCGGCGGCAACGGCCAACGACAAGCTGAATTTCCGGCGCGCCTCTTTTGGCTTTATATTTCAACAGCCGCACTTGATCGGCTATCTCAGCGTTTTGGAAAACGTGCTCGTGCCCATTGAAAACCCAACTCAAACCGATAAAAAGCGCGCGTTGGAGTTGCTCGATTCGCTGGGCATCGCGGAACTGGCGCCCAAGTTTCCCAACGAGTGTTCTGGCGGAGAACGCGTGCGCGCTTCGATGGCGCGCGGTTTGGTTCACCGCCCGGCGTGGCTGTGGGTCGATGAACCGACCGCGTCTCTCGACTCGGCGACAGGCCAGATGGTGATGGACGTGCTACGCGGCCAGACCAACCACGGCGCCTTGATTGTCATCACGCACGATTTAGAAATCTTGGACGACGCCGACATCGTGTTCCGTATGCGCGACGGCGCGTTGACCGAAACCTTCGCGCCGCATTCGCTTGGCCCCGGTTCCAGAAGAGGAGCCAAGGAGAAGAGGAGCGAAGCAGAGTAAAGTCGGCGCGGTTCTTAACTTGCGCGCCGCTTTCTCTCTTCTCCTTGGCTCCTCTTCTGGAACCGGGGCCAAGCGAATGCGGCACTTTGGTTGCTCCTAAACGGCCGCGCTCCTTTCAAGGAAACCCAAATTATGTTCAAAGATAAACATGCGGCAGATGCCGCGCGATTTGAATCGGCCAAACTCGACGCCGCAAAAAACTTGTCCAAAGCTGCCAAAAAATCGGTTAAAGGTGCCAAAGTCGGATTCAAACCAGAAAAGAAACCTGGCGCCTTGACCCGCATCTTGGGAGACCTGGGCACGGCGGTTTGGTTTGGCGGCTCGGTGTTCGGCATTTTGTCGCTCAACCCATCGGTTGAAGTGCTCGATGATCCCGAAGAGCGCGGCAAAATGGTGGACGAGGCGTGGGCGCGTTTTCAACCCTACGGCGCGTTGGGATTGGGCGTGGCGACCATCGCGCATTTCATCATGCGCGCCCGCCCGCCGCGCGTTCAGACGAGCACCTACAAAATCGCGGGGCTTGCTTCGGACTTCTTTCTCGTGGGTTCAGGCATCACGTCCATTGCAGCGCTTGCGCTGGGCGAATACGCCGTGGACGATCATCAACCCGTCGATTCGGCGACCGAGCCAACGGGAGACACACCCAAAGACACGCAGAAGGCGCAAACCGGCCTGAGCATCGCCTCTATTGCGCAACTGACGTGCGGCGTGGGTCTTATTATCGCCGCCGCGCTTGTCGCCAACGAACGCGACAAAGTGAGCTAGGCCGATGGACCAATGAGAAGCGAGCCGCAACTGCGGCTCGCTTTTTTGCGTGGTGGTGGGAGCTCCGGTGGTTTGGGAGCACCGAAACTCTTGACACCCAAACACCGCAGTTGCAAACACAAAAGCCGATGCTCAAATCGTCCCACGCTTTGCGTTCAGAACGGATGCGCTCGCTTACTCTATGCGGCCTCAAACACTCAAAATCGCGCGCGCCGCGTCGAGTTGTTCACGCACCCGTTCGGGAGCCGTGCCACCTTCGCTTTTGCGGTTGGCGACGCTGCCTTCGACTTTCACCGCTTCGAGCACGCCTTCATCGAAGCGTGAATCGAGCGTTTTCCATTCGTCTAAGCCTAAGTCCCACAACTCGCGGTTCGAGTTCTCGCACAGGCGAACTGCGGCTCCGGTGATCTCGTGCGCTTCCCGAAACGGAACGCCGCGCCGCACCAGATAATCGGCGACATCGGTGGCCGTGGCGAAACCGCCGCCCGCGACAGAGCGCATTTTCTCCGTGTTGAAGCGCGCGGTCTGAACGGCGCCGCGCGCGATCTGCAAGCTCGCAACGAGGGCATCGAAGGCGTCGAAAAGCGGTTCTTTGTCTTCTTGCAAATCGCGGTTGTAGGCCAGCGGAAGCCCTTTGACGAGCGCCCACAGCGCCGCGAAATCGCCGAAAATGCGGGCGGATTTGCCACGCACCAGTTCCATCGAGTCGGGATTGCGCTTTTGCGGCATGATGCTCGAACCCGTGGAAAAGCGGTCATCGAGCCGAACGAAACCCCATTCCGGCGCGCTCCATAGCACCAGTTCCTCGCCCAGACGCGACAGATGCAGCGCGCAAATCGAAAGCGCCGACACGCTTTCCAGCAGGTGATCGCGGTCGGCTACGGTGTCGAGCGAGTTGCCTGACACGCGGGCGAAACCGAGCGTTTTCGCCACCATTTGCCGGTCGATGGGAAACGTTGTGCCCGCTAGCGCCGCCGCGCCCAGAGGCAACACATCGGCGCGCGCGAAACATTCGTCGAGCCGTTCGAAGTCGCGCTGAAGCATCCAAAAAAAGGCCAGCAGATGATGACTCAGCAGCACCGGCTGCGCGCGTTGCAAGTGGGTGTAGCCGGGCAAAATCGCGTCGAAATGTTCTTCGGCGCGTTCGCACAGAACGGCTTGAAAGGCGCGAATTTCGTCTTGCGTTAGGCGAAGCGCGTCTTTCAAATACAAGCGCACATCGAGAGCGACCTGATCGTTGCGCGAGCGCGCCGTGTGCAATTTGCCAGCGACCGAACCGATGCTTTGCGTCAGTTCGCGCTCGACAAACGAGTGGATGTCTTCATCATCGGCGCCCGCGAAACCCAGTTCGCCGCGTTCGAGGCGTGCTTCCAATTCGCGCAGTCCGGCCTCGATTGTCGCGGCGTCTTGGCGGGGGATAATGCCTTGGGCGCCGAGCATGGCGACGTGAGCCAAAGAGCCGCGCAGGTCATAGCGCCACAAGCGGCAATCAACGGGCAAAGATGAGGAAAACTGGAGCATCGCCGCATCGGGCGCTGAGTCGAAGCGACCGCTCCACAGCGGTTTCGGGGGATTGAGCACGGAGATTCATTATAAAGCCGCGCCCAAAATCACAAACGCGCCGCTTCGGTTGAAGCGGCGCGTTGCAGGAACTC
>JAABUM010005797.1_pt1 | contig 12630 bp, 17 predicted proteins | sample 5559161 | NCBI WGS metagenome assembly JAABUM01 (sample SAMN10711868, study PRJNA513369) | rock metagenome | isolation source: Antarctica rocks | place: Antarctica: Victoria Land, Siegfried Peak nord | reverse complement strand
AGGAACAACGGGGCGGGCTAAAACAACCTTATTACCTTTTAATCCCTGGGCAGCCCGGTATAATACTTGGCTTCTCATTAAATTGACGCCGAAAGGTGTAGTCTTTTCTTTTCTTTTCTTTTCTTTCAATGCATTGCATTGGCATAACTTGACACAGCTTGAGAAAAGCGCCAGAGCAGTGTGTTTTGTCAACAACCTCATATATATATACACAATTTATATCACCACTCTATCACCACTAAACCCCCACAACAGGGGGGGGAGACAACATCCCCACGAGCATCCCCCAAGTCCCACAACACTTTCCAGATCCATCCCAGATTGCACAACCCCCGGGTGTTTGTTTCCCTTTTCTTCTCCTTCTATGGCTGCAGATTATTGTCCACACCTCACCCATCACACATCATTCACATGCATACCCACTTTTCCACATCACATTCCCCAACATTCCCCTCTCAACCATACCAACCCCATAACATTCCCACCACCACAATTCAATCCCACCTCCACTGAATCCCCTCAACACCCCAGACACATCACCAATCCATCTCCACAACACTCCCTCACTATCCACACAACATCACCACCCACCTCCCATCATCACCCCAGAACCATTCCCATGTCTCGTACCACCAACCGCCGTTCATATGGTCCATGGCCAGAGCATGTGACTATGAGTTGGGCAAGGCGAGGCTCACTGTGCGCTCCTGTATTGAAAAGGAGTTGGTAGCCGTGTTCACGATCATAGATGCTGCGTGAAACGCTTCAGATGCGAACGGCACGAACCACCAAGCCCTATGCTCTATTTAATAATGACAGCAGCCTTTGTGACGTTATGTTAACGAAGAATCGCTGCCATGCTGTCTGTCTATGGCGTGCTATAGACTTTACGGATCTTACTTGCATTCAAAGACGCCCCGTCATATAGCAATATCAACACTAATGACCTGCCAGAATTGTAACTTTGAGGGATCGGCAAGCCCATGTTTCATGCAGGCACGCAGGTCCTCAGAAAAGTGATCAATATCAATGGTGTTACCGGAAAAGTATCAGGGGTCTGGGGTGAGTGGGGTATGACGCCCGTGGGACGGCCATGGGACGCTCATAGGACGCCAAATTTGCATACGCATTTGGTACCCCCGGTCTTAGAAAAATCACGTCCGCATTCGAAATTTACTGCGCTTTTGCGCTGCAAAACGCCGATGAAGCTTAGCCAACTTGCTCTGCAAGGCTTGACCACACCGTTTGTGTGCGTGTGTTGACAATGGGCGCATATTGAAGTAAAGAGCTGGCGTGGGCTACAGCCCCATCTGGCAGTCTCGGCAGCTCGCACTAACGGGCGATAGCAAGTCACATCCATACATTTGATCATCATTCCCTTTTATCATGGGCCTCTGCTTTTGGGAAATCGCCACGGATGTCAAAAACCGTGCGCACGGTTTTCCCGACACAGTGATCATGTCTCAAACCGGGCCTGGCAATGCGTGTTCGTGACAGCCTCCCAAGTACCAATGCACAAATGGCTGCATTGCTGATGTAACAGCTGCAGATGAGTCTTGCATGGGCGGTATGGCAGGCACTGACTTCTGCTGTTTTGTGTAGGTGATCACCCATGCACATCCATACTGCAGCAGCGCAGACAGCAGGCAATGTACAGCTGGAGGAGACTGTTCCGTTTTGCATTCTACTTGCCTACATTGCTGATTCAGTCGGTGCTGCTTCCACCAGCAGAGGTGCTACAGCCTGCAGTTGAGCCAGAGCGGTGGTGGTTTCCCACAGCCACAATGTTGCAAGAAGCAGCTGCTGAGCCTACAAGATATTTCTCTGCAGCGCCAGTGCTACCATCTGTATTGTATGATCCACAGCATGACTACCTCAGACACTTTCTCAAGGACTTTGAGCAGCTTATCTCTGCATCATGTGCTCCCATTCCTGACCAACCACACATCTCCAAGCATCGGCTACTTCATGCTGTGATAGCATTGAGCTGTTTCACAAGGAGCCTTACTGATCCCAGGGGGTTTCAGCCTAGAACCAAGAATTGGCTGTCAGAAGATCCACTCTCAGAGCCCCTTACATGGGACATAATTCAGAGCTGGTTAGAGATCACAGCCATCTGCATTGCTGTTATGAGTGCTGCCTCTGGCATGCTGTTGTCCTACTGTGGTCTACAGGTTGACATGACTCTTCACCCGCTTGCCACGGCCTGTTATGTGGCACTGTTGCTGAGCATGTTCAGTCATCCCACACATGATAGTGCTGCAGCAGCTTTGGTGCTTCTGCCCCTTGATGGGATGCCAGCACTAGCCATGTTTGTGACATTCCTCGAAGCTTTGCTACTGGCTGTTTGCCATGTGATCTCAGCAATGCATTACATCGACGGTTTAGTTAAGCAGGTGCTTGAGTATGCAATGTTAGGGGTACACCTAGGGTTTCATTTAATGTACGTTCTCAGGCAAAACAAATCCTGCCTTGCTTCATCAGCAACCCTTGTCTCACTTTGGACACGGCTGCAAGGCTTGTTGTGGCGTTCAAGCAGTTATGAAAGTGACTTGGAGGCTCTGGTCAGCATGTATGCCATGGTAGCTATTGCTATGTACTGCTGTCCATATTTCTTATCTCCATCGCTCTTGGCCATTTTGTTGATGATTGGTGGTGTTGAGCTCAACCCTGGACCTGAGTTCAACATTCTTGCCATCATCATCATGATGATAGCATCACCTAGAACAGCGTGCTGTGGACAAGAACCAACAGGTCAGCAATCTTTCTTGGTCATATGCTCACAATTTCATGCGATCACAAAGACAGTAGTCATGCTTCACATGCCCTTACATTTGCTGTGCTTAGCAGTGGCCACAATGGCAGGCATGCACAGGAGAGGCCCCGTTTCTCCATCTGCAACAGCAGGTGAACTGGTTGCATTGAAACATTCTTCAGAGGCTGAGTTGTATGAGCTTCAATTGATGATGCACCACAATTTCTTACAATATGTTTACTGCAGCTGATGCCCCATTCACAGACGAGTGGGAATTTGAGTCAGATCGTTTGGATCCTTGGGAACGACCTGACCCTGGGTCCCAACAGAACAGCCAGGTGGCAGATGTGTTCAGCATTTGCAAACTGACATTGAGCTCATTTGCTGTGGCACAGACTGAAGCTTCCCATCCAGCTCGTTCACTCTCTTGGGGTGTGCAGGGCGAGAAGGGTACAATGCATGGAAATGATTCCCAGGCTCCACACAACCAATGTGAGCTCGTGGATGGGGAATCTTCTCCTTGGCGACATGTTTCAGGAAATGATGGGGCAGGTATGTAAGCTCACGTGCACTGCAACTGCTTTGTCGCTGAATAACAGCTGAAACAACAACACTCTGGTTGCCACATAGTCTGCAAAGCAGAACGAATGATGGTACAAGATGACTGTGATGGGTGTCTTGCATGCAGGGGCAACACATTCCCCCTCTGTGAGACGCTCTTGTCACCGCCAAGCACCTGCAGCAAGTGAGTCATCCCACGCCCATTCCGTTGAAAAAAACTCATGCAACATGCGTGATTGCTGCATCAAGATCAGGTTGCCATGCTATTATGTTGTGCAGATTTAGAAGCCCCATGCATGATCAACACGCCATACGCAAACCTTGGACTTCCTTTTGACCAATTGCTGAAAAAGGAAGAAACAGGTATGGGCACCAAGCTGCTTCTGCAAAAGAGCACGATCCACTCAGCCCATCTGCTGACCACAGAGTCCTGGGCCATCTGCAATGCTTTGCCTGCACTTCTTGTGCACCAACACCTCACCCTAAAGGTTGTGTCTGATTGCAGATGTCAGCTCACTGATGATCACCTCCTTCCCTGTACTTTTTGGAACTGACCATCAGGTTGAGGACATGTATTTACCCATGTTTGCCAACGATGTCAGACAGGCAGGTCAGGTCACGGCTGAACAGCAGCATCGTTGGTTGCTGATGGGCCGCGCTCTTCAAGGGAAAGCAAATGAATCAGTGTTGATGCCCAGCTCAGCTCTTTCAGACTTTCTTGGTTGGATGTGTGATCCAGTTGAGCATTTGCTCAATGATGTGTTTGAAGGTAACACTCAGGTTTTCCATGCATCTTGAGGCCTGGTCACCTTGTTGGTGGGGCTTGCAGACATCTGTGTATGTGCCTGTGTATGTCTGTGGGCCTCTCTGTCTGCGTGAGCGTGTGTGCATCCACGGTGAGACTGATGTCTGCCAAGTTGGGACTTTGTTGTATCTTGCAGGTTTGTATCCCATTGGCGGCCTGCAGAATCCTCAGCAAGATATGCCGGAGGATAGTCAGGTGAGCTGATGCACGAGTTGTCATTACCTTTATGCCACTAAGCTGTCAGTTGTCAGCTCCATGCTTGGGAGGACAAGATCCTGAAAATCTGCATCTCCTATCAGTTTGTTCTTTTTTGATTGTCTCAATGCACAGTTACGAGCATGTGCTAGACAGTCCTGCTTTGTTGAGTCTTGCAGACTAGACTTGATCATGACGGAATGATTGAGGACATAGACGAAGGTGCAGCCTGCAGCGATGATGACATCTTGGATGAGGAATCTTCTCCACATGTGCAGGTAGGCACAACAGACTACTTGTTGTGCTGCTGCTGTCATACATGAGCTTGGCTCATGAAGCAATGCACTCGTGTTGCAGGGGCAGACACATGCAGGCTGTAAGAGGAGTAGACCAATGAACCCAAGGCATCCAGCAGGTAATTCAACATAGTTCACTGTCTTCAACCTCAGTTTTCATTGTCTTCATTCAGATCCATGTGACAAGCACAACAGCACATGTTGTCGTCTTACTTCAATGCAGTTGTGTAGGCAACCAGCTAGACTTGTTTCTGTGCAACCCTTGCCAGCAAGAATGATGCCTGCTGTTTGCCTCAAGGCATGCAATCAAGTGCTGAAGATGCAACAACTGTCTGACCTGTGTGTGGCATACAGAACATCGAGACCAGCCAACATCACCAGCTGCATCTCATCGGCGAGCACCTGCAGCAGGTCCGCTCCGACTATTCACACAGCTGCCTTGTGGTTGAGGTGTTTTTTGCTTAAGGATCGTCCTACAGTGGCCGTGCTGAATTTTTGTGCGCATGCAGATGAAGAGGCACCGTGTATGAAGCAAGAACATGCATATGCAAGACTTGCGATGCCATTTGACAAGCTTCAGAAGAGACACGGATCAGGTGACACCAGCACTTCAACCAGATGCTTGTGTGATGCAGTCATCATGCAAGATGCTCACTTAAGTTGTCTTGCTGCCAACTTGATTTCCTACAACTTCATACACATGTGTTGTGCTGCTTGTAGATATTGGCTATTTGATGATAAACTCCTTTGCCGCTTTTTTTGGCATCAGTCCAGTGGATGTACCTGTGGAGCTCCTGGGATTCTACGCCAACCAGGCCAGACAGAGGCCCAACACTTTGGTGACATCTGAGCATCAGCACCGTTGGCTGCTGCTAGGACGCGCACTGCAAGCCTGGAGAACAACAGCAAAGCGACCATCTAAGCTGAGAGACAACACAGCCCTGTGGGGCATGCTGGCAAGATTGTGCGACCCTCTTGAGGAGACTCTTGAACGCCTGTTTGCAGGTGTGATGTGCCCCAGCATTGCTTTGCATGTTGTATGCGATTGTTCCCTTGTTGGCTGCTGTAGAATACTGCACCAGCTTTACTGGGATGAAGCCCTAAACACAAATCTGCTGTCAGAGCCCAAATAGATTACTGTGTTGCAGATGGAGCTGTAGCAGGCACCAGACTGCCCACAACAGATGATGAGAGCTTTAGGTCTCCGCAGCAACATCTTCATGGCCTTCAGCAAATTGCGGTAAGTTTTCATTAGCACTATAGACATCTGCATCATGTCATCACTAAAGGGCAAATTTCACATATGAAGGGCATTGCCTGTGCTTGCACCCTCGCTTGCACCTTGACTGTCTTGGTCATGGGCACAATTGTCGAGTACATATTTCAATTGTCCAACTCGTCTGTGAGATGCTGTGATAGCAGTTGGAGTGACAGCCTTTGTGAAGCAGGACTCTGGGATGATAGCTGGCAGCGAAGGAGACAGCCCTGAGGGTGCAGAGCATGACATGGGGGATGATGGTCGTGGAGACACCATGAACAGCATTGGAGAATCTTCACAATCAGGCAAATGTGATGAAGCAAATGATGATGAAGAAAATCAGGCAAGCTTGGGAACCTGCCATTGCACAGCTGATCTTGACCAGCTGTGGTCTTCAGCATGTGGTGTCTTGCTTGTGTCATGTTTGATTTGCATGCAAGCTTGTTTAGGTGGACAGCTTCTGCTCTCGTCTTTTCATCTCAGCCACATTTGCTGTGATAGCTGCATCCTGACCTCACCATCATGAAGCCCATGAGATTCTGTCAAGCTGTTGTAAGCTGGACACAGTGATGCCTGGCAGCATTGCTGCAGGAGGCTGAAGATGTCAATGACGCATTTGGTCCAGAGGATGCAGAGGACGTCCGTGAGTGCCTGAATATGGACGATGAAGAGGAAGAGGTTTTGTCTCAAGCAGAGTCTGAGGATCTTGATGCTCGGCATGGCCCCAATGTTGAGGTCCCAGATTCTTCATTCAGCCCAGAGAGGTGAGCATGGCACATGTTGTATGTGAAATACATTGTTAGCAAGCGCTGCTGACTTGATGCTATGATTCCGGTCTGCTGGTCTGCTCATTGTCATCGTTGAGTTTGCTGCTCACTTCAACGTGTGGTACTGTTGTGCACAGCAAATTGGAGAAGTACATCTCGCGATGTAGTGCAACAGCAAAGCATCCATGGTCCCTCTGCAGTCATGAAGTCTCACCTGCAGGCATCTTCACGCATCAACAATGCAATTGCTTGCTTGCTAGGAAGCGGAACAAGGAGCACCTGTTGCACCAAAAGCGCCATTTCAGGCCCAAAAACACCAAGAAGGCATATCACCCAAAGCAACGGAGGTTCCTGGTAAGATACAGCGCTTCCAGCTTTTGTAGCAACTCCATGAAACAGTATGTCCCTGAGACAGTGTTTATAAGCTCGTTTTGTACTGTAGGAGTGGGCTGAAGGCAAGTACAAAGATTGCACTGTCACCTCAGAGCGAGCATTTGCTTACCTTTCCCTTTTCACAAGACAGGTGATTTAACATGCCACACAAGTCTTTTCAGTTGCAATGCAATCCAATGACGAAAGCTAATGATGTTGATGGAATATATGTTTTTGATGTAGGGTGCTAAATGGCACAAAGTTGAGGCTCATCTGAAAGCATTGCGTGATCTGCAACAAGATCAGAAAGTAGCAGGATTTGGCCAACAACAGAGCATAAGAGATTATGCAGACATCAGGCTGATGATGGCCAACCTGCTGGCTGGCATGGCCCGCATGAAGCGCGAGTAAGTGAACTACAGATGCATGTGCAGAGTGACCTTTGCATGCACATGCCTTGTACTAGTCAGCACTGCAGAATCCGCTATGCTTGGCTGTGATTTTCAAAGCTAGCCTAATCTCTGTTTGTGTAGTGGACAAATTGTTGTATGCTATTGCAGATCACGAGCTGACCGGGGAGCTTTCTCAATCAATGATGGGTATACTCAGAAGGAGAAGATCATGATGGCTGATCAGCTGATGCAGCAAAACGGCAAAGCACCAACAATGCACCTGTAAGTATTGCCCTTGCACTCTCGAAGCTGTATTGCTGTAAGCTAATCTTTGTACACTGCAGCTATTTCCCTGTTGGAGGAACTAGCTGCATTTGGTAGGTCTCTGTTCCCTACCTTTGCTGCATTCTACATACCTTTGCTGCATTCTACAAACAATTGACACCATGCATGACTGATTTCTGACGGTTAATACAGGGCTATGCTGCTTCTAATGGACGGCACATTGATGCGAGGAGACGATGCCCGGCGCATTTAATTGTGTGACATGTTCTGCCACCCTGTGGAGCAACTCAGGCCTCATGCTGGGTTTGCGCTTGGGACGGTCACAGACCAAGGCAAAGTCAACAGGGTAAGCCAATGCTTTGTTATGCACTCGCACACCCCCCACACCCCCCCCCCCCTCCCCCACACACCCTCTACTGCTGATCATTGTCAAAAGCTGTCACTGCCACACTCACTTTGAGTACCGGCTTGAGTATAAGTGCAGAATGGGCGCGAGGAGTTTGCATGGATCATGCGCCACAAGGACCCACTGCAGTGTGGTATTGGAGCTGTCCTGAGGTGGCTGCTGTGGCGTTATGAGTTCTTGGATAATCATCAATATCCTGACTTCTCAAGTCGAGATGACTGGTGTGTTTGAAAGGCATTGCATGTGTATTTGCAAATGCAGCTGAGCTGAGCATTTGAAGCCATAACTACCCTGTTGCAATTTCCTTGTCTTTCATCACAGGTCTTTAATGTGCTTTTGGTCAATCAGGCATCTTGCTAGTCAAAGAATGCTCACAATGCAGCTTTGTCCATTTGGTTCATCAGCACTGCTGCAATGCCTGTGCTCAGCAACAGATTTCTGCTGGCATGCTTGATTGTGTTTGATACTAGACAATTGCACTGTCCAATATGGAAGTTTTTGTGTAAGTAAGGAGGCTTACTGATTTGCAGGTATGATCAATACCTGTTCTATGGACGAGACCGCGAGAAGGAGCTGTCGTATGTCACTCACTTGAGCTTTCTGAGCAAGTTGTTCCAGGATTTAGGCATTATGTCTAGGAAGAAGACTCATGCACCTCGTGGATCTGGAGCTCGTGACTCATATGACCTCAAGTAAGAGCTAAGGCTGACTTTACTGAGTGGTGTACTCACACAAACTATTGCAGTACATTGCTGATTGAGTGAAGCAAAGTCCCTAGGCCTGCTGCATGTTGAGCTTTGCACAGCATCTGTATAAGGCCCTCAATTGGACCAAGCCCATTGCTCAGTCAGCTGCAAGACAGTATTGTATGCAAGCATGACTGCAAAGAGCAGCTGGGCTAGGTTTTACCTCTGTTTCATGACACTAGACCGGTGGCTGCAGTGTCGACTTGAAGGATATAGCCATGCTGGGCAAATGGAGCAATGAGCATATTGTGAAGAGCTACGTCAATGGCATCCCCGTGAGTGCAGTGCTTGCTCGTGCTGGCTTCCAAAACCATGTCCACCTCGTTCCAAGAACAACGGTTGAAGCTGACCAGGAGCTGCTGGACATGATATTCCCGGGGGTGGAGCAGAGGCACAGTGAGCAAGTTGAGGTGAGATACGCTACGATCTGTCCTCCTATGCACAATCTCTGTTTATCAAGCAAACATCAATTGGCATTTTTCCTGCCTTCTTAGACACCACTCATGCTGCAATTCATGCAGATTCTGGCTGCCACATAGCGGCACAAGCTGTATTCTGCATGAAAGCAACAATGCAACTCACGCATGGTGTCTGATTATTGAGTTTGCGTGCAGCACAACAAGCACAGCATACGGCAAGGCGAAAGAGATGCGGTGGACCTGGCAGCGGCTAACTACTTGGAGTTCCTGAAGGAGGGACGCAAGGCTATCTTGGAAGATGCAGCAATCCTGCAGGACAAGTACCCAAAGCATAGGATCTTCAATCTGCCGTGCTTCAAACTCCCACAGAGTGACAGTGCAAGGACTGCACTGCAGAAGAAGTGGGCAGAGTACAAGGCTGAGGTCATTGCTGCTCATGCTCGCTCTGTAGATGAGAACATTGAGGTCAGCTTATATAACTGCAACTGTCTCCTGCACACATGCTTATTCTTGTCAAAGCTGCCTTGCTTGAGCGTCTGCACCAGGAGCTCTTGCAACATACTAAGCATACAGGAGCCAAGACCTGTGGTACACCACTGATGTATCTTCGAGATCAAGTGCTACTGAGCTTTGTCATCAAGCCATTAGGGTTGCTGGCAAACACTTCAGTTGCTATGCAGGTAGAGGAAAACAACCTGTGTATGGTGACCAAGAATGCACTGCTGCAGCAGCAAAATCAGCATCTGCAAGAGAAGCTGGAGACTCAGAGACAGCAGCAGTTGCACCAGCAGCAGCAGCTTTTGATCTCTCAGCAAGAGGTAAGTGATGCTGCTCTCTGCATGATGCCATGTGGCGCAGCAGGTTACTCGGCTTTAATGTACTCATCATCTTTCTGCATGTGCATATGTGACCTGATGCACACGTCCTTGCTGCCACCAGATGGAGTCCAGCACTCTGTCTCTTGACATCATCTCCACAGCTGCAGAGCAATTCCTGTTGCTGAAGTTGTCAGCTATGTTCAGCTGGTGCCACGCTTTGTAAATTGCCACAGCTTTGACACAACTGTTCTGGTGCAGGCAGCCAAGTTCAGCGATGAGAGGCAAACACTTTTGGCTACAATCAACCGTCTTATAGCTGGAGGGCCTGCACAGAATGCTGGTTGGACTGGGACGTCTTTTTCACACCGCCAAGGGACTGCAGGGACCAGCTCTGCTGCACAAGCACCCAGTGCAGCAAGGGCAGGTGCCAATGGTGAGGAGTATGTGAGATGTAGTATTCCTATGGAGCCAGTCAGTGGAAGTTTGACCTCCATTTTGAGTTGTTGGAAGGAGTACAAGTACAGCACAGCAGACAGACCCTCAATCAGGCGGCTGATTGATGATCATGGCACAGACTGGCACAGCTGTAAATACAAATACTATCGCAAGAAGTGGAATTTAAAGAAGAGGATCATCAGTGCAATTGAGGCCATACAGTCTATCAAACAGATGTCATCTGAAGAGGCTGTGAATCTTCTGGAGAAGAAGCGGGACAAATCAGTCAACCTGTTTGCTCAATCTCTGCCAACCCTTAGTGACGAAGTGGACGTTTCTGGCAAATGCAGGTCTAGCTCAGGTAAGTGGAGGCCACTTCGTCCAGGCGACCACTTATATGATGACATCTACAGTGTATATCTTGATGCTTTACGTAACAAGCTGGGGCTGAGAACAAACATGATGTAAATGCTATTTGTAAATGTGCTGTGCATATACCAGAAAGCATGCCTACTGCATGCTGAGCCTGTGTCATGACTCAGAGCATGTCAAACCTGAGATAGCAGAGAGGGAACAACAGAGAAGAGCAGTAATGCAGAACCTTACTAAGATGCAGCAAGATATCAGAGTACAGAGCAGACAACAGCTCAAGCCTGCAAGCAGCTTGCACCCCAGAGAGGTGATCACATACAGACAAGGATAAATTGATACCAGCTCAGCTGCAGTGATTCGCTGTGTGAATAACAGGGTGCAAGTGTGCTGCCTGCACAAATAGGCTTCACAGTGTATGTGCATCCCGCATGTATGAAGCAACGCCAAGAGATGCTGTACATGCGCATGCACTGCAAAACCCTCCTTGCGTGCAACATCACTAGGCCTGAGGTCCCCTTTTGGAATGACGTGACCTGAGTCAGCTATGTCGTGCTGTTGAGATTGCACAGTAGCTTGTGGGCGTTCAGTACTGCACCAGCAATGATGACATCAGCATGATATATTAGCATTTTGTTTGATTGCTGCATGGCATTTGACATTGAACTGTAAACGAGCATCTGTGCAATATTAAGCATCTGTGCAGCAGCATCATACTACTGTGTCGAGTGTTTCTGGAGTATCTGTGACATGAACACAGCTTTACACACTGCAAATAACACTTTGTGAGGAACGCAATCTGTGTAATCATTATAGGCCAGACAGATCACATCAGCTTGCCAAGACACAGGACGACCTCATGGTGTGTCAGAAAACCTCAAAACAGATGCCCTATCAAACATTGTCTTTTCTGTAGCTGACAACAAGACCAGCTCAGGGCAATACATGTAGGCATGCAAGTCCACATCACAAGCTAGTGGTGTTCATGGGCCATCTGCTGAACCATGCCTCTATTGGCTGTGAAATGTTTCAAGCAGTGCTGATGTTCCTTGATTGCTGAGATGGACTTCTGCCCAATTTGTTGCTGCTGTCCATGGCCTGCAGTTGCATTGAAGACTGAGACTGCTGTGTGCATTCAGTCTGGCAGACCAACATAGAATCAGCATGCTGCAAATCTTAAGCATGATACAACAGCTGGCCAGCAGGATAATGCTCTGGTGTGTGTCCAACAGAAAAGGCAAAGAATGGATGATGCAGAAGTCCAGTTGTCTGTGTCTGCTCACCTATTCTATCACCATGACTCCTGCATCCTCCTGAACAACACCTTCAGGCAGTACAGCATTGGCATATGCCAAGGCCTGCAGAAGTGCATCTGCCATGTCATCCTTCTTGTTAGCTTGGGTATATGCTGTCTGTATATTGGCTGTTTGTGGATGGGTAGCCAGGAAGAACACTGCGACTGCCTTGGCCATCTTCTTGTTCAGCCTGGTTTGCTGTTGCTTGCTCAGCCTGCCTGCTGCCTGCCTAGCAAGTGCTTCAACCTCCCAGCGAGTGAATCGTGCACGCAGTACGTTGGGCAGCTGCAAGCCGTGGAAGCTCAGCTTGTACTCTGATGGCAAAACACGGACTTGCTTGCCCCTTGCGATGAACAGAGCCTCCAGGTTAGCTTCTATCCTGCCCGCTTGCACGTTTCTGTGACCGAGCTGATGCTCTATGACCACATGGGTAAACGGGAAGCCGTTGCACCGCTG
>JAABUM010005796.1_pt1 | contig 12634 bp, 12 predicted proteins | sample 5559161 | NCBI WGS metagenome assembly JAABUM01 (sample SAMN10711868, study PRJNA513369) | rock metagenome | isolation source: Antarctica rocks | place: Antarctica: Victoria Land, Siegfried Peak nord | reverse complement strand
TCAAAATATGGGCATTTACTGCCTCCTGTGCGGTGATACACACTTGTCTTCCAGACATGAGGGCATCCTGCTGGACAGTTGGGGCAGGACCACTTGACTTTCATGCCACTGTTTGGCTTGACCTTGATGCCACCAAGCAGAGCGTTGTTGTCAGGGTGCCACTCCTGCTGTAGCTGAAGGCTGAGCGCACTAACATCTGGTAAACCTGGCTTCATGCATTTGCCACTTTCCTTTTGTGGCTGTGCTACTGTGCCTTGACAACACACTCCAGGGGCTGCAGCAGTATTGATCAGCAAGTTGGCAACGAGCAAGTCAAACCCCTCCGAGTTCAGGTGGTAGCTGTGCTAAAGGGCCCCACCTGTCTTCCGATGCGTTGGCATTCTATGAACAAGGCGCGGCATGCCAGCAAGGCCAAGGCTTTGACAAGGCAGGTGCTGGCGCCTGCACACCAGCAAACATAGCAATCGTCACACATGGAAGCTGAGATGGAAAGTCAAAACGATGAACACCACCAACCCACCTTGCACATGGTGGCTTGCCACAGGTCGTGTGATAGGATACTGTCAAAGCCATTTTGAAAATTGGTCGCAATGCTACTCCGGCACGGCGCCAAGGGACGCGCAATATAACGTAAGATGACTCCTGCTAAGGTTGGACTTTTGAAAAGCGGCAGCGATAAGCAGCTCGCTGAAGCGTAAAGATGACATCGCAAGCGACGCACGAGAGCATTTGTCAGAAGATGAAACGGTTCCGTGGTGAGGTGTCATCGATGAAGTTCACGTCTGTCTGTATTTGTCAAGCATTTAGTCAGGGCAGGGAATGCTCGAAGTACTACCAGTATGTGCACATGAATCAGTAGTGCTTATGCATGCAAGCGTCTTTTTCAACACTGAGTGAAGTGATGTATGTCAACATGTCTGTGTGTGATGACCTAGACAGAACCCTCTGCATATTCTGATACCGGAGTCAAATGTGTAAAGTTCACTAGCTTCGCTTGAGTACAGGCAGCTCATCTGTCCACGTGCTTCTGCTTCGTCTTCTTGCCCTGTGACAAAATCGAGGTGATCTTGCCTCAAAAGATGAGCAGCGCTGTCAGTGAAACTGACAAGTAAGCGACATCATGCGTCTCAGCAAGCATTACTCCTGCACTAAACCAATACTCTGCTCTACCTACCAATTGCTTGCACATCCAAAAACCGGCAACCATTACTGAACAGAGACATTACTGCAACAAGGTTTAAGCAAGTACTCATATCATTTCATTAAACAGAAGCCCAAATGAGCCAAAATTAGGGGGATTTGGTGACTGCACATGCTGCTCTGTGGTGGAGTCTCAATTTTTGCTGCTACAGGTACAAAATTAGAGATACTCAGCTACCTCGAATACAGCACAGTGATCCAGTAGCGTGTTACTATGGCGCAAACAACTCTGCTAAATGATCTACAGTGGCGCCGGCAAGGCCGACTACGGTTTTCCTAAAGTCATCTAAATGTGGAGGCAGCTTGTGCATGTTGCAGCATGACTCGAAGGTCCACTGCAAATCATAAGTAGCAGCATTGGCTCGGCATGTTAAAAAGTGTATGCAAGCTGCAGCTCAGCAGCAATAAGCTGCCTAGCACAGCTGCAGCTGCTAGCTGCCTTGTGCACCTGAGCCTCATCAAGTGCTGATACTCCACTGTGTAAATCATACTTTAACAATGCACCTACGTTACATTGCGGCTTCCAAGTACTGCCTGAGTTCAGGCACGCATCGCTGCGCCTGAAAGCAGCTGGACCTCACTGCTCATACATCTAACAAATGTGAATTCTTTCTTTTACACTTCCATCATGACCAGCCATCAGTACACAAGGCTGACAGCCATGCAAACGTCGTGGATACACCTTTGCCCTAGGACTTGCGTGGCCCACATGCAGTCAATATGTGACGCATAGATCTGCAAGTTTTTAACTGCAATCACCCCCACAGGCATCTGGATAAGTACAAATGCACCATAGATGGAGGATTTGTAGAGAGCCGCTATGGCTCATTTTGATTGCTTCAAGGGCTGTTGCTAGCAGTACCAGCAGCAGAAGGCATGTGCAGTGACATGCATGGCTCTGGCAAGAAATACACCCTGCGAATCATTGATTGTGCATGCTGCAGAAAGACTTTGCCGAGAACAGCAACCACCCACACACACCCACACCTGTTTTTAAGCAGTGCAAAACAAGGGAAGCTACGAGCTATGAACTGCAGAATGTCAGGAATGCTGCCATACATTGTCTCAGCAGCACTTGCAAGAGAGACAAGCTGCACAGTCCAAAAGCTGGGGAGAATGATTGTACTGTGACAAGACTAAACACAAAGACGGTAGGTAACGTAACGCCCTGCTGTCTCACTGGGCCTGACTATTCTCACGACTTGCCCTCGCTGCATGCCATAGTACCGCGCTACTGGATCACTGTGCTGTATTCGAGGTAGCTGAGTATCTCTGACTTTGTACCTGTAGCAGCACATATTGAGACTGAAGCACAAAAGCAGCGTGTGCAGCCACAGCCAGTCACTAAGCCTGCAGTGTACAAAGCTGAAAGGCAGATCATGCAATAGTATGATAGCTAGAATGTCAGCATACCTGTCAAGCAATGTCTTCTTCTCTGTGGCATCAAGCAACATATGTTTGGGGACCAGCACATGTCTTGTGATGTTGATCAATAGCTCCAACTCTTGGAACTGCACCCAAATAAGAAAGCCTTGCTGGATCTACAGCTCAAGCTTGCAAATTATGTAGCTGCATTGTGGGTAATGAGGGTAATGAAGGCAATACTTACCACTTCCATGTGATATTTTGAGTGCATCTCCCCAACAGCTTGCTTTGCAAAGGGCGTGAGGTTAGCTTGCACCACCATGAGAGCACGTGTGACACCTTCAGATTTCATGCGCTCAGCATAGGTCTTGACGGTCTTCACGCCGACTTTGTCCTCATTTGGGAAGAACACAAACATCTGTACTCACAGAGACTTGGCTTTGACAGTGGTGCTGGCTTCTGGCAGCTGCAGACATTCTGTTGACAGGAGACAGAAGGTAGCAGGGTACCTGGTCAGTGGGATCTTCTTGCTTTGGAGCCAGGAGCGTCAAGTCGTCTCTCTTTGGCTCCTCTGAAAACTTCTGAGTGAAGATGTCCCTTGTTTCCTCCAGGTCATCCTGTTTAGACAAAGCGCATGTGTGAAATGTGTATGCTTTTTTACATGAGCCTGAAATGTCCTTTAGACATACACACACCAGCCCAAACAACGTTTATCACCTGCCCGATCAAATACCCTCTGTCGTTTAACATCTCCAAGCAGGTCTTGCGGACACGAAACAATCTCGTTGCATTGTCCAAAGCTGACCCGTCCATGAACCGAAGTTTGGCGGTCAACTAAAGGGCGTTTTCAAATTAGAAACGCTGCAGAGCTGCTGGAGGCTATTTCCTGGAAGCTGTTTAGCTGTGCATATATAGCTACTATACTCGAGCGCTGGCTTAGCATAGAGCAGTCTTCACTAGAACAGCTATCGCAATGGCGGCGCTTCAAGCAGGTGCTGCAAATGACTACAACGGTGCTGTATGCGTATCCTTGTTCAGGTCGCTGTTTTCCCGAGCGATGCCGATGTTACTGTCTGATGATCACCGACATCGGGGCTCTGCAGAAAACCCTATGCAGCAGGTCTCGCCTCAGCTTCTGCCGTTTAGGGCTTAAGAAGGTGGTGACTGGATTAGGTTTCGTAGCAGCGGTTGTTGAGCGCTGACCAGCTGCTCCAAGGCAACTGGTAACGTTATAGCAGTACTATCTTCGACAAGGTTCGACGTAAAACTTTGTCAGTACATTTATCGGTCACAGCAATGACGGCGTTCACAAGTATGCAGCCGCATACGTGCAGCCGAGTCAGCCAGCTGGCTGGATCGCCCTTGAGACAGCAACACAAAGCTTGCGTCTCCGCACCACGGAGGTCGTTGGCTGTTCGGGCGAGCGGCAACGGCAGCCGTGTCGACAAATTTGACAAGCACAGCATCATAGTGTCACCTAGCATCCTGTCAGCAGACTTTGCAAAGCTTGGCGAGCAGGTACTGCCTCCTGAGACAGCGTTTACCTGTCTCAACTGGCAGCACAGATTTTGGATTGGCCCTAGCCCTGCATTCATCCAGTCAAGCGGTGATGACGTCAGTTGTCAAGGCTGTCTGACGACTGTCTTGACAAGGAAAAGGAGGAAGCATTTTAGACTCTCTTAGAGGCCTAGAATCTAGTCTTGCTGCAGATCAAGGCTGTTGAGGCTGCTGGAGCTGATTGGATCCATGTGGATGTCATGGATGGCAGATTTGTGCCAAACATCACCATTGTAAGTTGACCTGTCAGTGTGATATTGCGACGCCGCTTACCTCGCCCGTTCCTGTATTTAGCAACGACAACTCGGCTTTCTGTACTGCAGGGTCCCCTCATTGTTGCTGCAATCAGGCCCTTGACTGACCTGCCTTTGGACACACATCTGGTGAGGTCCTAACATCTGCTTTGCTGGCCTTCCCCATGTGCAAGACTTTTGTCCTCGAGTCTGCTACTCTTTGGCTGCAGATGATTGTGCATCCTGAGGAGCGGGTGGCAGACTTTGCCAAGGCTGGAAGTGACATCATCAGTGTGCATGCAGAGCCTGCTGCCACTGTGCACTTGGACCGTACAATCAATCAGGTATGGCTGGTACTTATACACAATGTAGCTTTACATCTCTTTCCCCTTTGTAGCCTAGCCTTTCGTAGACTGTTGCAATCTGCTGGATCTGCTTGGTGCACTTGTTAGCTAGTCAGAGGTGGCCAATGATACGGGCGCAGGATACTGTTTGCGCTCTCATGTGTTCTCATAGGCTAGGGGAACACGGGTACTCTGTGGTGGTTGTGCTGCATGTTATCTCTATCATACTATTAGCAGCTGGCAGCACAAAGGCAAGATTTGACAGCAGCTCACTCTGTTCATGTGCCCAACACAGAGCTCAGCTGCATTGCATTGTTGTGCTGGGTCACTAGAAAGGTGTTGCAACTTTTGCTTAGTTGTCTTAACGCTCAGAACACAGGCAATCATGCTGTTTGGTGGCTGATGCAGATCAAGGACTTGGGGTGAAAGCTGGAGTTGTGTTGAACCCTGCTACACCAATTGAGGCCATCCAGCATGTCATCACACAGGTCGACTTGATTCTCCTCATGAGCGGTAAGCTTTGTGGCCATAAATACATCGCGCCCTGCCTTTGATTGCCACATCGCATTGCCAGAAACTCACACCTGCTTATCATTGTCAGATGCATGGTATCGTTTTGTTACATGTCTTTTTCATCCCTTGTTTGTGGCATTGAAAAAAATGGGACAAGGAATGTTACTGTGTATTTTGTATGCGGCTGTAATGAGCCTGCTTACAACACTAGCTGTGACTCACTGTACTGTACTGTACTGTACTGTACTGTACTGTACTGTACTGTACTGTACTGTACTGACTGGGAATAGGCGGCTGCATTTGTGTGCCCTTGGGTTGGGCCTGCAGCCCTGCTGCCCTACTAAGGCATGTGCAAGGTAGGCATTCACTCACCTGGAATGTACTGCTGAGTTTCTCTCTTGGTACAGTGAACCCTGGTTTTGGAGGACAGAAGTTTATTGAGTACCAGGTTGAGAAGGTGCGCAAGCTGAGGCAGATGTGCGATGATGCTGGCGTGGCGCCATGGATCGAAGTAGACGGAGGCATCAGTGGCAAGAACGCATACAAGGTGTGTAAAGCTTGTCTCACATACTCACAAGCATTGGGTCAGAACAGTCTCATCTGCACTTCCATCGTAAGCACAACAGCTGAGCACCATTTCTCTAGAGACCAATACATGCCTGCATGTCTGCTCTTCATGGTATCTGCTTGGTAGCAAACAGTTGACAGTTGTAAAGCTGACAGCAATGCTGACGCCATGCTGAATGTCCTGCCAGGTGATTGAGGCGGGGGCTAATGCTCTTGTGGCAGGATCTGCTGTGTTTGGAGCGTCAGACTACAGTGAGGGTAAGCATAATCATGCTTTCTGTTGTTCATGCCATGTGACTTTGCACGGTCAATCATTGTTGTACAAAAATCACCGTGTCTACAGGTGATGTGTATGGCTTGTCTTGTTGGTGCGCTGCACACAATACTGAATTTGTTTAGCTGCAACATCTCTTCTAATTTGTTGTGTCTTTGCTGCAGCTATCAAGTCGATCAAGACCAGCAAGAACCCTGCGCATGAAAGGCAACCTGTTCATGCCTAAGCTCTTGTTTCAGATTTTTCCACAGCATGATCTCAGAACCATCTGACAATATTGTGCAGATGTCTATTGATGTGCAAAGTTGCTGCGTAGTTTGGCCATTACAGGTTTTTTTAGCGTGCCTGGCATATCGGCCGCAGCATAAGTTTCTTGAAAGCAGCCTGCAATTGATCTTGATGTGCAGTTTTGGTGGTGCAGCTTGTGTGTTTTGTTGTATATTCTTTCAGCAGGTTTTTGGGATTGAGTGAGTCGCTGAAATAAATTATACTTATCGGATCTCGTCAGCCTTTGTTGCGTGCAAGTCCATGTTGACTTTGTTGCATTCCACAAACTGACGCCTACAGTTGACTGCACTGTCTGTATCTGTGTATGTCAGTCTCACTTGTGGCAGGGACGTACAGCCAGTGACGTTTGATAACATGATATACGGCGTATACATTCTGCAAGCGCTGCCTGCAAGCGCTTCCTTGAAGCGGGTACCGCACGGCCTGTAGCATCGACAAACAAGTGTTGTGGCTGTTCAAGCTTTAATTTTGCCGCTATTTTGTACGTCGTCCTCGCGTCCACAGTTTGGCACCACTGTGTTTTGCACCCTGCACAGCAACACAGGACTGCCGTCGCCGGTCCTGACGCAAAGCAATACTCGGCAATGTGCACATGTTCGCCGCAGGGTATGTATCTGACAGTTCACCAATATAGGGTCGAGTTCCTATATTGTTTTCTCTTGTCCACCTTTGGCCTGTGTTTCAATGCCTTGTTAGCAACGAGTACTGTCAGACAAGCATCTGCTAGGGTTTTGCAGGTCGGTCGCTGCTTGCGCATTACGTCTGGAGAGAGACCGGAAGTTTGCAGGAGGTTCAATTCAGAGCGAGTTGCGCCATGTCTGGCCAGATGTCTGCTGCATCTCAAAGGGTGTTAGGCAATACAGGCATTTCGCCCACAGACGCCGTCAGACGTGTGCTTGATGATGGTCTAGAAGGTCCACCGTACCCTTGCACGCATCCTTGTAAGCGACTCAGAGATTGCTCTGATCACACAGTAAGTTTTGATGCTCACGCTTTCCTCTCAATCAGCTTTATGGACAAACCGCACAGATGTTCGACGCCAATTATTCTGCAGGCAAAGAAAAGTGCTCCTGAGCGTCACAGCAGATCAAAGCGCCCCAGAGAAAGTATGAGCCAAGCTCAAACCCAGCCTATCTCTTCCTGCTTCACTCAGCAACCTCTTTCTTGCAATCTCCCGCATCTGCCAGATGACTTGTATGAGGCCAGCATGCCGCCATCAGGGCTGGACAGCATGCAAGTGAAGTCTGCCAAGCTTGCAGACAGCAGCACTTCTGGTTCTGACTCCGGCTGGCAAGAAGTATCAGCAGTGCACTCCCATCAGCTTTCTGTGCAAGGCCAGCAGCAGCATGCAGCCATAGCAGCATTCAGACCTGGATGGCCTGGCCTGTCTTGCAGAAGACGCCAGGGTGACTCTGACAGCACAGCTTCTGCAGCCTATCATGCATTCCCCTCGGCAGCAGACGTCCAATGCTTTGCTGCATCTCTGTCAGAGCAAATGGGTTCCACTCAGCTGCAGCAACATCCTTCTGACATTGTCGAGCTGCCATTTCCTGGCATGCATACATTAGACCTCAGTCCAGACTACGCTCAGCCAGCTGTCTTTGAAGCTGTTCAGCAGCTTATGCAGCATCCTGGGGAGTATTTGCGCGCCGTCACTTGCTGCCCTCTGTCCAAGGTAACTCATGCTCACACTTGTGCTGACTCATCACAGATTTTCTTAACAAGTCCATTGCTGCTGCTGCTCCAGCAGTCTTGTCACTCATGCAAAGACATTCATGTAATGCAGGGAGAGATGAAGCATGCAGTGACAGCAGCAGATGGCTATACCTATGACTTGGCCAGCATTTGCAAATGGGCTCAGGAGCATTCTGGCATTATTAAATCTGTGTCACCAATAACTCAGAGGCCGCTTGGCGGTAGCATGCTGGTTCGAAATCACAGCATACAAAGTTTGATTGAGTCTAATGCTATTCACAGGCCGTGCCATACCCATGCATGCCCCCTGTGCCCAATATCATCAAACCAGTAATGCAGGACTGTAATCACACAAGCTTCGTTGTGTAATTTACGAACAAGTGAGCTTCAACGCATTTTTTGATACGTCGCTAGCACAACCCGACTGTTTCTTTCAGGCACAGTACTGTTTGACTCTGGCACAGTACGTCACCTCTTTTGTTTCACTTAAGCACAGCTGTTTAACATGCACTGGTGCTCAAAAGAACCAAGAAGTGCATATAACTGCATGTCATCAATACTGTTCAGCAGCATTGCAAAATGCTGGCGTACTCAGCAAGCTTTGCCATTGATTTGAAGCCATATGACATACAGGCCAAGTACGGTACGTGCATCCCTTGCTTATATTCCCAATCGTGAGTACATGCTTCCCTTCCTCATGCAAAAAGTTGCGGTCAATACCATGCATGTATGGCACATGCCTGCTACTCTCTGGAACACGTGGGCATGAGTCGGCTAATGCAAGAAGGCTAGGTATTCGAGCCAGACCTTGCAAGTTCTCAAAGAGTCAGGACGCGCCAGTCACAACGCACAGCCAGGCCGGCGCCATGCTAGAAGTCTTGGTTCTAGCACAGTTCGATGATCATACATCTTGAACATGAAGCCAAGTCTTCCGCCTCAAGCGAAGCACATCAAGGCGAGCAAGGATAGTGCTGCTCTCAACAAGCCTCAAGAGGCTTCGATACCGCCCAACAGAGGCGGACACGTTCTCGGACATGTAAGAGGCATATCGCCAAGCTTGGCACTGCAATGAACGGTCGCCGCCTGCTTCAAGGAGCACCTACCTGCTTTGCTGTGGATCTTGAGCGACCTGCCCTCTTTGCTCTGCTCAGCAACGGCAATGCTAGTATGCCAGACCAACCGGGTTATGAATGTCCGTGCAGGGAGACGGCTCATCGGCAGCTTCAACAGGTTCGCAGCAGTTAACACCTTTCATTGAGCGCTTGGATGCAGCAGCTGTGGTTGAGGGGTGGCATAACAATGTGCTCGAGCACATTGGCAGTGTGAAGCAAGAGAACGTCAGTGGCGGTGGTCTCTTGCTGGCAACATACATTCTGCAGGGCGTGTCAGGCCTCCTGCCACTGCAACTGATGCGCTCAGCGGAGTACATGGAAAGCCTCTCTCGAGCAGACGTTGAAAATCTCTTGGAGAGTCAGCCAGGGCTGGCACAGACCCTCAGCAAGAGCATCAGCTCAGACAGTCACGGCGATGTGACTCTCAAAGTGGTGGAAGTAGCTTTCAGCTGGTTGGCATACGAAATGCAAGAGGCTGATGGTTGTGGACGCTTTGTAGCCTACCTAGCTATGGCGGTGCTGACTCTGCTAGAGATGCCTGGGCTCCAGCCTCCAAACTACGAGCTGCTCACAACAGGCTTGCCGCCTGTCTTGCGTGCTGCCAAGCGTATGGCGGCAGGCAGGGCCATCTATGATTGCACAGCCTGTGTGACAGACAGAAAGCCCATTGAGGTCGTACTCATGGTCATACGCAGACTAGCAGAGGTCCATCAGCCGGCCGCTAGCCTGGTCTGTGCGTCAGGTACTGACCCGCTGTTTGCCATTCCTGATCTGCATCAGTTGGTGTCCTGTTTGCATCCAAGCTTGCATGCCATACATGGACTTGTTGCGTGTCTGCTAAGCTCTGCATTATGGTCTGATCAGCCTTTGTCTCAAGCTGCAAAATAGCCCTCTTCACTTTCGACCAACTGAATCTCAGCACCAGTGTGGTAATGTGTCTCAAATCACCCAGCTGCAGCCTTTCTACGCAAATGGCGATGACTCTGAGCACTCATTGTGCACAGTGGCCACATGCAGCATTGGCGTTTAGTGCAACTGTTGGGTCCAGCTGGTGGGCACTGCAACCATGAAACAACAAATTGCACCCTGCAGTCTCAGGAATGTTCACACTGCTCATCACATACATCAGTTGATCACTCCCGCTGCAAGCCAAGGATTACTTACGTTGCTCATCAGGCACATCATTTCATTACATTGCCTGTAGGGCTAACCCCCTTCCTTGTGAAGCTGCTCAGTGAGGATGAGCTGACCACCAAGCAGGCTCTGCATCTCATTGACCTGCAGCTGCGGGAGCAAGTGTCGTTTCAGGATGTACACGAGCTGTACATGCTGGACTACATCACATCTATCCCTTCACCGCACTTGCGCACATGTCAGCTGCTTGTGGGTCTCAACACTGCAGCCAGGCTGGTGCAGATCCTGAAAGGCACAGCTGGGTCTGGTAAGCTATCATACGCATAGCAGAAATGCACAGGGCACGCATGAATGTGAACGGTGACTATTGTTCATAGTTGCTGTCATTGTGGACCAATATCTGTGTTTCTGCAGCGCTCATGCGTGTCTCAAGGGAGGCGTATCTGTTGTACTGGGATCTCACACCGTACGTTTCAAAGCGTTTGGTGTTAAAAGCCCGCCAACTGCAATCAGGACTATCCTGCTGTTCTATTGCACTGACATCATTTCTGCATCTAGTTTGATTGTATGTTCAGCACTGTGCAGCTTGCCATGCACAGGCAAGCACAATCATACCTCTCACAATGACTGAGCAAGCTTGCATCTTGTCCTACAGCTGAGCCTTGGGTGACAGACACAGCCGCCTGTGTGTTGGCTCACATTGCCCTACACAAGCAGCTGCACCCCAACCTCACAGACGCCATCCCAGCAGTTGTTGCTGCTCTGTGCAAAGAGATTGACACAGAGGAGCAGCTCTGCGATGGTGACGTCACCTGTGAGTACGTGTGTCAACCAGCAGTAGAGTTTCTAGCTCACATGGCAAGTCAGTCGGCCAATCTGATAGATATTGGCTTGGCGAATGGCATTGAGGCCTTGGCAAGAGCAGTCGCTGTGGAACCTGGCAAGCAGAGAGTGACTGAGAGGTCAATCCTGGCTTTGAACTTGATTGCAAGCGGCGGCCCATCCTTCAGTAATGCAGTTGCTCGCTGGCGAAATGTGACCAACTTCAGAAACCAGATAGGTAGGGCCACATTCCTGTGTTGCGCACTGGTGGTGGGTTTGAGTGCATGCAGCCAGTTGGTGAATATCTTTTGGCCCATGGTTTTAACAGCAACTGAGCATTTTGATGGGAGTGATGGCCTGTTAGGGGCATCGATGAACAGGGTTTATGATGCATGGAGTCCATAATGCCCTCACAAGTGACTTAGTAAGACATAAGCATGTGTGCCTGTTGAGATTGCAGGGATTGTAAATGCTCTCACAAGCGACTTAGTACCACATAAGCATGCATGGCTGATCTCTGGTCAAGATACCACTTTGGCAGCACTGTGTGTTGTGCAAAGTGTATCTGTACTTCGTGGTAGTGTAAATTCATCAACTAGCTGGCCCAGGCAGCAGCCATATGCTGCGAACTGGTATACACAGGCACATTTGTGGTACCGTCCACTTAGTCGCTCCAGGTCTAGTTTCAATGATGTTGCATTGCGTGAGTGTCAACATTGTCGTGTTAGTAGGCCTTACAGGGATGCACAAGACAGGCTGCTCTGCTCTGGTCTGGTCTGCTCTGCTCTGGACTGCGCTGCTCTGCTCTGCTCTGGAGAGACAAGACTTGCCCTGCATGTACCCAGCTCATCATGAGCCAGAAAACGTCAAAATTGTTGTTGTTATCAACATTATTATTATTATTATCATTACTATTCCCATTATCATCATCATTGTTACTGTTATTATTACTGGTGCGCAGCTCACTGGCACGATGTCTGACGTAAAGCTGTGCAGCTGCAAAGTCAACAGCCTTAGCTTGCAGCAGCATACGCTAGTGGCTGCCCCAGTCATGCTCCAAAGTTGCATGCATCAATGCTATGATTGATCATGGTGTGACACTGTTGCACACTACAAGTGGTACAGAAGCATGCGTTGTTGACTGACCAGATGATCCATTGGTGTGTAGATAGATATGTAGCCGCTCAAGCGCCTCTGACAGGGCCACGCCTGGATGCCTTTGTGACTGCTCATCAAGGGCCCTTAGCCGAGCTGGACTACGAAAACATATGCCGCCAGGTACATTGCATATTTATTCATTCATTCATTCATCCACTCATTCATCCACTCATTCACTCATTCACTCACTCACTCACTCACTCACTCACTCACTCACTCACTCACTCACTCACTCACTCACTCACTCACTCACTCGTTCGTTCGTTTGTTCATTCATTCATCCATGCGGTATGTAGCCCTTGTCAACAGCTACTGCTGGCCCTTTGCTCTCTTGCACTTGTGGCAGTTGCTGAACAGAGGCTGTCAAAGTTT
>JAABUM010005795.1_pt1 | contig 12634 bp, 8 predicted proteins | sample 5559161 | NCBI WGS metagenome assembly JAABUM01 (sample SAMN10711868, study PRJNA513369) | rock metagenome | isolation source: Antarctica rocks | place: Antarctica: Victoria Land, Siegfried Peak nord | reverse complement strand
CTCGGGCTCGACTTCATGACCTTCGCGCAGCGGGTCTTCCACGACCTGCGCCCGGAGAGTGCGTTCGAGCCCCACCCCTATCTCGAGGTGCTGGCCTCGCGGCTCGAAGAGTGCCGGCAGGGCACGACTGGAGCCACGAGACGATCACGCTTCAGGGTCTGCCGCGGCATTGTCACGTTCGCGGCGAGTTTTGGTAGGAGGAGTTATGTCGCGCTCCCCCTACCACGGCCATCGGTTCCCGCCAGTCGTCATCCAGCACGTCGTCTGGCTCTACCTGCGCTTCACGCTGAGCCTGCGTGATGTCGAGGTCATGCTGGCCGAGCGCGGCCTCGACCTGAGCTACGAAACCGTCCGACGCTGGGTCTTGCAAATTCCGCCCTCTGTTCGCGCGCGACCTGGGGAGGCGGCGGCCACGCCCAACCGCGCGATGGCACCTGGACGAGATGGTAATCACGATCGCGGGCGAGCGGCACTGGCTCTGGCGGGCCGTGGACGAAGGGGAGGTGCTTGACGTCCTGGTGCAAACGAGACGGGATACCCGGGCAGCCGTCAGGCTCATGCGTAAGCTCGTCAGGAAGCACGGCTTTGCGCCCGAGACGATCACGACCGACGGGCTGGGGTCATACGGGTCGGCCAAGCGACAACTCGGACTGCTGGCTCGCCATGAGCGACGACAGCGCCGGAATAACCGGGCCGAGAACTCCCATCAGCCGACGCGTCGGCGAGAACGGAAGATGCAGCGGTTCAAGTCGCCAGGGTCCGCGCAACGCTTCATGTCGGCCCATGCTGCTGTCCACAACACCTTCAACGTCCAACGCCATCTCGTGTCCCGTACAACGCTGAGGGCGTTACGGGCCGAAGCCTTTGCGAATTGGCGTGACGCGACCGCGGCGCCTTAATGAGCTGCCCGCCCTCCCTCAATTTGGACGTGCCCGACCCATCAACGTGACAATGCCTCGCCGGATGCTTACGGGCGGGCGGCACCGTCGCTTTTCAAGTGGCTAAGAGTGTTCGTCCGACCCGCAAGTCCTCACCACACTCCGATCCAAGCGCGACTCGATCGAGGCCGTGATCCCTCGCCTATCAGGAACGGATGGACGAGGCCCGCCGCGACCTGGCTCACGTCAACGCCACGCTGGCACTATTCGAGAATGCCGAGCCCGGCGATGTCCGCGCCTACATGGACACCACGCGGCTGTTCCGTCGTGGCGAGATGGTGAAGCTGTGCAAGGCTGCATTGGCCGAGCACGGCCCTCAGGACACCCGCGAGCTGGCCTTGCGGGTTGCCAAGTGCATGGACGCGGCCGATCCGGTGCTCAGGAAGGCGCTGGCCTATCGGATCGTCCAGGCACTCACGCTGCAATGGAAGCGGGGCGGACTCGGGTCCGAGGGATCCGAAGAGGCGTGAGGGTGTGGCGCGTGAAGGCCGTAGGAGGCCCATAGACGCCGCTCGAGGTTAATCGCATTTCGAGGCGATTAACCCCTTCTTAACACAAAACTCACTATCCTTAACCACGGCGCGCGCTGCGTCCTGGCGGAGCGGCGCGTCATGAACAAGCGGTTTTCGGCGATATTCTGCATGTTCTTCGTGAGAATGTACCCGATAATTCGGTCGATTTGATCTATCTCGACCCGCCGGTTAACCTCATATAGGTCAAACTAACACCAGCGAATGCGTGACAGATGGCAATCTTCACCTCCTCGAAGAGATCGACATGCAACGTGGAACGTGGCCTCTATGTTCTGCGCTATGGCTCCTGTGCTCCAGGCGAAGCACCGACAGCGTCAATAGCCGTCCAAAGGGGTGACATCGACCTCGTACCGGCTCCCGGACGTTCTGCGGATACCCTGACCGGCCCGGGCCAATCCATCGCGGTGATCGCCAGAACCGCTGGTGCGCTCGATATCGTCCTCACGGCGCGTTCGGCGGCCCTAATGCCTGAAACGTCGATCAACCTCGACCTGATCGATCACGGCGTCGGCGAAGCGAGGGATTTTCAAAGCAGGCCAGTTGCCTCGTCCGTTCGCCCGACCCGTTTGATGAAGAGCAAATTCGCAATCACGGCTCACGTTTCACGCATCGGCGACGTGACCGTCGCCGACGATCAATGGGTCGCCGGCCCAGAGATGCCGCTGCCCGTCGAAGGACTGTCGATCGTTCAAGCCGATCTCGGCATCGCCATTACTTATCAGGTCATGTCGGCGAGGATGCAGGGTCGCTGGAGCGGTGTCTTCCAAGAAGGAGAATTCGCCGGATCACGGCAGCAGGCCGATCCTCTCACGGGAATAAAGCTTGAGCTGACCGGTCCGGCAGCGGCCGACTTCGCCATTATCGCTTCTGCGATGTTCCTCGGCAGCACGCCTGTTGAGCGGACTGGCCGATCAGTGACGCTGGAAAGTCGCGATCCGCTCGTAGGTCTCAGAATCCGTTTAGACCATGTTAATCAGTCGGCCGTACAAACGTCTGACGACACGAAAAGTCGGATACGCGTCTTCCGCGCTCAACGCTGACATCGCGCGAACAACAGGCAAGCATCAATGACGGAGACCTCGAATTATCCGGCGACGAGTCCCGGAGATCTGAAGAACCTCCTGGACGGTCTCGTGCCGTCGAGCACCCGCGCCGGGATCCTCCAGGCGCTCCGCGCGTCCGGCGTGATCACGTCGCCCAACTCCAGCGTCGGCGTCGCGCTCGAACAGAACGTCGGCTCCTCCCTCCGCATCAACACCAACCAGACCCAAGCCGTGGTGCTGGGTGCGGACACCGGCACCAACATCCATTCCAACGGACCGCTCGTTATTGCCACTTCCGGCGGCAACAACTACGTCGACATTAGCAACTATAACCCGAAGAGTGACCACGCCGACACGGTGATCGGCGGCAGCGGCTCCGATTACATCTACGGCAACAACGCCGCGTCCCTGCTGAAGGGCGGATCGGGCGCCGAAACCATCCAGTCCGGCGGCGGCCAGGACACCATCGTCGGCGGCTCCGGCATCAACACCCTGATTGCCGGCGGGCGGAGTGACGTGTTCGCCGGGGCCGGTACGGCCAAGGTGCAAGCCGGCCTCTACGGCGGAAGCCACGACACCGTTCACGCGGGAACCGGCCAGGACACGATCTCGCTGCGCACGGGGAACAACACGGTCTATGGGCCGGGCAGGACTGGCTCGGCGACGATCGTCGCCGGCTCGGGGAACGACACGATCTACGGCGGCGCCGGCAGCCAGACCGTCACCAGCGGTTCACCGACCGAGATCCATCTCGGACACGGTTCCACCACCCTCAAACTCGGCAACCGCGCCAACGACACCGTGTTCGGCAGCTCCAACACCGGTACGCTGCAGCTCAACCGGGCTTCGTCGGACGTGGCGTCGACCCACACCGTCGACGGCAGGACCACCATCACCTTCACCGGCGGCGCCAGCGTTACCACGGTCGGCGATGTGAACGTCGCCTTCGCGGACCACACGCGGAAGTCCACCACGAGCTAACTCCAGCCTGACATTCCCGACGCCAAGGTGCCGGCCTGTCCCAGTCTGGCCCCTTTCGTTGTGCGCCGGGCATGGCGCCTAGCGCCGTGACTGGCACTGTCTGGTCTGCCGTGGTGTGGCGGCCTAGACGAATTGGAGGTGGAAGTCCTCTACGGGCCCTGACGACGGGAACCGTTAGCTGAACAGCAAGGGCGTCGCCGCGAGGCGGGGTCTGAAGGAAGCTGCAGGCAAAGCTCTGGCCTGACGAACAGGACCCGCATAAAGGCGTCGACATCCGGGCGAGGGGGCAATGAAACCTGAAGCCCAATGTCATCCGGAGGGTGTCGCCGTATATGCGGCAGGTGGATGGAGCGAAGGTCGCGCGTTTTACCCTGGGAGGTCTGCCGCGCTGCCCCACCTTGAGACGGGCGGTGTGCTACCGGCGCCGCAAGGTGCCGGGATGGAGCGGCAGAGGTCAGCAGAGGTCATAATAGTCGGCGACACCGGTCAACGAAGGGCCGAACAAGCAGTGCCGGAAAAGGGCCGAGCTTTCGATGGCGACAGGAGACGCAGGAGACGGGTCTGAGATGACCCGTGCCCGATCCGATGGGCGCGGCCGGAAGCCGCGTGATCAGGAAACGGGTGCGTCAAACACCACGGCAGGATCGTCGTTCATTCGACCGGAGGCGGAGATGCGGCTGCTGGAGGTGATCCTCGGCCGCGACAACATGATGGCGGCGTTGCGCCGCGTGGTGGCGAACAAGGGCGCGCCTGGCATCGATGGGATGTCGGTCGATGACCTGAGCCGTCACCTCGAAGCGCAATGGCCGCGGATCAAGGAAGACTTGCTGGCAGGCCGTTACCGGCCCTCTGCCGTGCGTGGGGTTGAGATCCCCAAGCCTGGTGGCGGGATGCGCCTTTTGGGCATCCCGACGGTCCTTGACCGGTTGATTCAGCAGGCGATGCATCAGGTGCCGATGCCGCTGTTCGATCCGGGCTTCTCGGAGGCCTCCTACGGCTTCCGCGCGGGGCGGAGCGCCCATGAAGCGGTCCTGGCTTCCCAGGCGTATATCGCCGGGGGCCGCCGCTTCGTGGTCGACCTCGACCTGGAGAAGTTCTTCGACCGGGTGAACCACGACGTGATGATGGCGCTCGTGGCCTGCAAGGTCGTCGACACGCGGGTGCTGCGGTTGATCCGCCGCTACCTGCAGGCCGGATTGATGCGCGGCGGGTTGACGACGGCACGGACGGAAGGGACACGGCAGGGTGGTCCTCTGTCGCCGTTGTTGTCGAACATCCTGCTCGACGATCTCGACAAGGAACTGGAGCGACGCGGGCACGCCTTCTGTCGCTATGCCGACGACTGCAACATCTACGTGCGGACGCGGCGTGCCGGCGAGCGGGTGATGTCCTCGATGTGCCGGTTCCTGGCCGAGCGGCTGCGGCTCACGGTCAACCTCGCCAAAAGCGCGGTCGACCGTCCCTGGAAGCGGAGCTTTCTCGGCTTCAGCGTCACGGCTCATCGCGAACCGCGCCTCAAGCTGGCGGCCAAGAGCGCGGGTCGCCTGCGCGAAAAGCTGCGGGACCTCTTCCGACAGGGGCGCGGGCGCTCCATCGGGCACACCGCCAAGGACCTCGCCCCGATCCTGCGTGGCTGGACGAACTATTTCCGGCTGGCGCAGACCAAGGGAGCCTTCGAGGATCTCGACGGATGGCTGCGGCGGAAGATTCGCTGCATCCTGTGGCGCCAATGGAAGCGACCGCGCACCCGAGCCGCGCGGCTGATGCAACGAGGGCTGAAAGAGGAACGTGCATGGGCGTCCGCAAACAACGAACGCGGCCCCTGGAACGCCGGGGCCAGCCACATGAACGATGCCTTCCGAAAGTGCTTCTTCGATCGTTGCGGCTTGCCCTCTATGATGGAGTCGCACCGCCGCCTAAACCACGCTGCCTGAGCCGCCGTACACGGAACCGTACGTACGGTGGTGCGGGAGGGGGAGGTCGAAAGGCCTCTCCCTACGCGATTGAATCAGACCCTGCGCGACCGAAAGGACCGGAAAGCCTTGGACCACGTTCCCGGACCACGAGCCCCCGAAGAGCTGCAGAACGAAATGAACGGAAACGACGACCTTTATGGCGCGTTCCGCCTCGCCGATCAGGTTTGTCGGGCAAGTCCGTTTCCGGCCCCCCAGGACCTGATCCTGCGGTCGATCTGCCTGAAAGCCATGGGCGACGTCGCCGCTTCCGACCGAGACCTTCTTCGGGCCGTCGACATCGACGCCGACGACGTCGACGCCCAATACGCCGTGATGACCCGTCACAGCGATCCCTCGATCGCTCTTGGCGCGGCCGTCCCCGTGGCGAAGCATCGCCACGCGACCGGAGAACAACACGAAACGGCCCTCAACGTCCTTCTTCGATCGAGACCCGCCATGTTCCATGCCGAACGGCGGAACGGGCGGGTTGAAGGATGGGTGTCCTGGGCCGGGACCCGCGTCCCAAACGTGCGCTGGACGACGGCCGGCCGGCGCGGCCGGATCAAGCTTTCGCCGGACGTCCGATCAACGACCACCGCGAAGCCGGGCACCGGCACCTTCACCTTCGACACCTCCGAACATGAGGCTCTCACCCTCACGCTGACCCTCGACGACGAACCCGCCGATCAGGTCGCGCTTCAGCCGACAGCGCCGCCGAACCAATCCGTCGGCGGTCGCCGGACGGCTGCCGTCAGCGTCGTCATCCCCGTCTATGCGGGGCTGGATGCGACGACGTCCTGCCTCGATGGCGTCGCACGGCAGGATGACGCTCCCGCACTCGACGTCATCGTCGTCGATGACGCGTCGCCGGACCCCGCGCTGCGCCGCCATGTCGAAAAACGCTGCGCCGAAGAGGGATGGCGCCTCATCCGCCAGGGGATCAACGGCGGCTTCGCCGCCGCAGTGAACGCTGGATTGGCCGAGGCCACTGGAGCGCATGTCCTTCTGCTCAACGCAGATGCCACTCTCCCCAACGGCGCGATCAGCCGCATGGTTTCGGCAGCCCGCAACCCTTCGATCGGCACGATCGTGCCATTCTCGAACGACGGCGGCTTCACCTCCTTTCCGACCATGCGTCGAAGCCACCCGATGCCTTCGCCGGACGAAGCCCGTTCGATCGACGACGACGCCAACCGTGCCAACCCAGGCAAGGTGATCGACATCCCGAGCGGCACCGCATTCTGCATGCTGGTGACCCGCGCCTGCCTCGACGCGGCCGGATGGTTCGACCACGGATACGGACGAGGCTACTTCGAAGACGTTGATTTCTGCCTTCGTGCGGCCGGGCACGGATTCCGCAACGTGGCTTGCGCCGACGTCTACGTGGCCCATCACGGAGGCCAGTCCTTCGGCCCGGAAAAGAAAGCACTCGCCGCCCGAAACGCCAAGACGATCGACGAACGTTTCCCGGGGTACGACCTCGTATGGCGCTCCTTCGTCGACGACGACCCACTCGCGTCGGCGCGGAGTGCCATCGAAAAGCACATGGCAATCCACACGCCGACGATCCTCCTCGTCGGACGGATTAAGCGCTTTGGCGCTCTCCTCGACATACGGGCTACCGAACTGCACGAGGATGGTACCCATGTCGTCAACGTGGACTGGGACCGCCACGGCACCGTCCGGTTTCGTGCATGGGGCGGCGGCTCTCCACAGAACATCAGGTTCGCCCCGCAGGACACGGAAGCCTTTCAGCGCTACATGGACCAGGTGTCCCTGATGTCTATGGAGATCGTGGAGCCGGACGCCCTGCCGCCCATGCTCCGGGACGCATTGAAGAACCGGCCGGAGCCCTGCTCGATCTTCGTCGCGGATCGGACCGCAGCGACATTCGTCCGCGAAGACAGGCCGGAGTGGCTGAAGCGAGCCCCGATCGTACCGGCAGACCGCATGGCTTCCGCCTTTCTCGGACGGACCATTCCGAACCTCCCCGTCCGATCACATAACGATCGACCCTCGCCTTCGAAGGTCGAAAACGTCGTGATCGGGATCCCCCTGCCGGTCCCTGATCCCCAGGCCATGCAGTTCATCTCGGTGTTCGCCAAGATGCTCGACACCATGCCGGGATCACGCGCAGTCATCCTTGGTCGGGGACCAGACACCGGGTTAACCCACAAAAGCCGCGTCTCCGCCACCGGCCCCATGGTCATTGAGGACTATCCCGCGGCCTGCGGGCATCACGGCGTTTCGCACATCCTGCTTCCCTACCCCGACCGGCTGTTCCGCATCGCCGAGGATCTCAAGGCCGCGACCGGTCTGCCAATGGCCTACATCGACTGGTCGGACAACGCATTGGATCATGAGCCCGGAGACTTGGCCCTACGGCCAGGACGCATCGACAGGATGGCCGCGGCCGTCCTGTCCTGGACCGATCAGCATCGACAACACCTCGCTACGGACGACGTCATGCACAGAGCCGACTACCAAAGAGCATCCCAGCGCCGGCACATCCTTGACGCCGGAAGCGGCGCAATTGCCGCCGCCAGGATGCCCCTTGCGTTCACGGGCCCGTCGTGGACCCGCGTGACCATTGACATCGACCCTGAAACCCGGCCTCACCACGTGGGGTCGCTGTCCGACATGCGAAGCCTGTTCGACAACGGTACGTTCGACGCCGTGTGGTCGTCGCACAGCCTCGAGCACATGTTCCTGTTCGACCTTCGCCGCGCACTCGCCGAAATGCGCCGCGTGCTAAAGCGCGACGGCTTCGCCCTCGTGACCTGCCCCGACCTCGAAGCCGTCGCGGCCGGAATCGCCGAGCATGGGCTGGACCACGTCGCCTATCATGCGCCCGCCGGTCCGATCACGCTGCACGACATCGTGTTCGGACACACCGCTTCGATCGAACGCGGCGCCGTCGCCATGGCGCACCGGACGGGTCTGACGACGGAACGTCTCGGAAATCTCGCCATCGAGGCAGGCTTCGAGACGGCGTCGATCGGACGGGGACAGGGCTACGATCTGTGGGCGGTGCTGCTCATGCCGGACACCGACCGCCGCGTGATTGAGGACGTTCTCGCCGGCACGCCCGGAGCCTTCCTGACGGCGCCTGAGCGACCTCGCGAGATCATCCTGCAGGACAGGACGTTCGCTGCTTGAGGACGCTCTTCATCCATCAAAACTTCCCCGCCCAGTTCGGGAGCATCGCCGCAGCTCTCGCGGCCGAACCGGGCCAGGAGGTCGCGGCGATTGCCACCGAGACGGCCGGGCACATTCCCGATGTCCGCATCCACCGCTACGCCTTCAGCCAACACGGCGTCGGCGCCACACATCCCTTCGCGCGCCGCTTCGACATCGAATGCCGGCGCGCCGAACAAATCCTCTACGTGGCGAGCGAGCTCGCCCTGTCGGGATTCGCCCCGGATGTCGTCGTCGCCCACCACGGATGGGGCGAAACGCTTCCGTTGCGCGCCGCCTTCCCCAACGCGCGGATCATCGCCTATTGCGAATACTACTACAGGCCAACGGGCGGCGATGTCGGCTTCGATCCGGTGGAGGTTCCCCTGACCCGCGACGCGGAGGTGACACTTCGCCTGCGCAACGCCTCCACCTTGCTCGCCCTGGTGGAATGCGACGCCGCCGTATCAGCGACGCCGTGGCAAAGGTCGACCTTCCCGGTCGAGTTCCAATCCAAGATCCAGGTGTGCCACGAGGGCGTCGACACCGACAGGCTGCGACCGAACGCCGACGCCAGCGTGTCGCCCCGGCCGGGGCTCGTGCTCCGCCCGGGCGACGAAGTCGTCACATTCGTCGCGCGGGACCTCGAACCGATCCGCGGTTATCCGTCGTTCATGCGCGCCCTGCCTCAGGTTCTTCGGAACCGTCCCAACTGCCATGTGCTGATCGTCGGCGGCGACGGAACGTCATACGGGGCGCCGGCGCCGGTGGGTGACACATGGAAAGCCATCGGGCTTCGGGCCGTCGCCTCGGAGATCGACCAGAGCCGAGTCCACTTCCTGGGACGCCTTCCCTACGGAGACTACGTCAAGGTCCTGCAAGTCTCGGCGGTGCATGTATACCTGACCGCTCCCTTCGTTCTGTCGTGGTCGCTCATCGAAGCCATGGCGACAGGATGCGCGGTGATCGCCTCGGACGTAGCCCCCTGCCGCGACGTCATCGACGGCGACACGGGGCTGCTGGCCGACTTTTTCGATGCCGACGACCTCGCTTTCCACATCATCCACGTCCTCGCAAACAGAGATCATGCAAAACGCCTGGGAAGAAGCGCAAGGGACTTGATCGAACGACGATACAGAAGCGACACTTGCACCGCGGCCATGCGCAAGATCATCGGACCATGATCCGAACCGAGCGTTCACAGCAAACGGCACCTCAAGGCAGAGCGCGCGCACAATCACGATGCACCAGGCCAAACCATCAATCACGGGAATGATCGCCACCGCTTCGGATCATCGCGTCACCGGCTGGATCGACGCGGAGGCAGTCGAATCGGCGGTTCCTCTAACGCTCACCGTCGAAGGACGGGAAACCGGCTGCGCCGCGCGGTACGGCGAACCACGGCACGACGAAGCGGCCGGGCGATCGGTCGTCGACTTCACCTTCGAAAGCGACGATCCGTTCTCGCCGACCCGCCTGTTCTCCGTCGCCGTCGAAACGCCCAGAGGACCGCTCGCGCCGAGCTCCCTCTTGGTGGACCGCTCCGATCACCGAACAAGCACGACCTGGTGCCTCGACGACATCGACGCGGGCGTCATCGCGCAGATCAACAGGCAGACCTCCGTGGTCGACCTTCAAGCCTCCGTCGCCCGCCTCGCGGCGTGGTTCGGGCTCGCGATCGATCGCTTGAACGCGGTCAGAGCGGTGGAGGAGAACGGAAAACGCGCGATCACCGATCTTCTCGACAACCATGCTAACAACGGAGGAACGCTGCAGCATGTCCTCGGCATTCTCAGCGAGAAGTACCCACCCCTCGCCGCCACGCCGGTCACGAAGCCGGCGGTATCGATCATTATCCCGGTCCACAACAAATTCCAGCTCACTTATGACTGCGTGCGATCGATTATCGAGCACCGCGCGGGAGCGACCTACGAGATCGTTATCGTCGACGACTGTTCGACCGACGAGACGATCCTCGCCAAAGTCGTGTTCGACGGCCCGGTGAAGATCGTCCGGACGGAGCGGAACATGGGCTTCGTGGGGGCCTGCAACACCGGCATGAGGGCAGCCAAAGGCGATTACGTCGTGTTCCTCAACAACGACACGCTGGTCGGCGACGACTGGCTTGGTGAGATGGTCGGGACGTTCAGCCGCTTCGACCGCGTGGGCGTCGTTGGCGCCCGCCTCCTATTCGGTGATGGCAAGCTACAGGATTGCGGCGGCATTGTCTGGAAGGATGCTTCCGCATGGAACTGGGGACGCTCGCAATCGGCCGACGACTGGCGCTTCCGCTTCGCCCGGGACGCCGACTATGTCAGCGGGGCCGCACTGATGATCAGCGCCAGCCTGCTCGATGAACTCGCCGGCTTCGATCCCTATTTCGCGCCAGCCTACTACGAGGACACCGACCTCTGCTTTCGCGTGAGACAGGCCGGGTACCGCGTCATGGTCCAACCCGCGGCGACCATCATCCATCTCGAAGGACAATCGAACGGAACCAACACGGCAAGCGGCCTCAAGCGCTATCAGGTGCTCAACCGGGACAAGTTCGCCAAGCGATGGGCCGACGTGCTGCAGGCCCACCAACCGAACGGCGTCGACGTGCCCCAGGCCCTCGCTCGTTACGTCAAGCGGCGGGCCTTGTTCATCGACGACACCATGTTGACCCCCGACCAGGACGCGGGATCGAACGCAGCCCTTCAACACATCATGTCGCTGCAGCGCCTCGGCTTCGAGGTGACCTTCGTGCCCGCCAACAACATGACGGACATAAAGCCTTACTCGAACCGCCTGGAAGCCCAAGGCGTGGAGTGCATCTACGCGCAGAACTTCTGGTCGCTTGAGGATTTTGTTCGCCGCGACAAGAGATCATTCGATCTCATCTATCTGCACCGCTTTTCGAATGCCGACCTCTACCTGCAGCTCTGCCGCGGCATGCGCCCGGACGCCCGCATCGTGTACAACGTCGCGGACCTTCACAGTATGCGTGAAGAGCGCGCCGCCGAAGTCGACCGGCGAAGCGGCGCCTTCCGAGCGAAGGCGTCCGTGAGCAAGGACAGAGAATTCAGCCTCATCGCAAGCGCCGACGCGGTGATCGTCCATTCGTCGGCAGAGAAGACCTACCTGGAGAACCACGGCATCGACGCCGACATCCACGTCGTGCCCTGGACGATCCCGATGCCGGCGGACGACGCCGTCCCCGCCTTCGCCGACACGCGCGATATCGCCTTCATCGGGGGTTTCCGTCACGCGCCGAACGTCGACGCCATCCTGTGGTTCTTCAAGGAGGTGCTCCCGCACCTCATGAAACGCGACAAGACCATCCGGGTGAAGGTGATCGGCAGCCACATGCCGGAGGAGTTCAAGCAGATCGACCACCCGAATGTCGACGTCGTAGGCTTCGTGGAGGACCTCGATGCCGAACTGCGCCGCACGCGTCTGACGATCGCACCACTGCGCTACGGCGCCGGCATCAAGGGTAAGGTGCTATCGAGCCTCGCCGCCGGCATCCCTTGCGTGATGACCGCCGTCGCCGCGGAAGGCATCCCGCTCGGCGGCCGCCTCGCGGCGTTGGTCGCCGACCAACCTGAGGGCTTCGCACAGGCGATCAAACGCGCCTATGACGACGAAGAGGAATGGACACAGGTCAGCCGTCTCGGACGATCGTTGATCGACATGGAATTCAGTGCGGCCCGTGTTGATGACCGGATTAAGCGCCTCCTCATCAACCTGCACCTGCCCGGCATCACTGGAGAATGACATGCACCAAGGCTGAATCCCGATCAGGCGTCGCTGCTTCCTCATGCACATTCCGAAGACTGCCGGCATGACGATGGGATCCCTGCTTCGGAGCCAGTACGCGGTCGTGCGGATCAGTAACTGCTCAGTGCGCCGGGAGACTGGCAAGGAACAGATGGTGAAAGTCCGTCACGATGAAGGAGTAGCGAACCGCATCGGCCCCGAGCCGTGCGTGGGCGTCCGTGAGGGCGTCGGCGAAGCGTCGGCAG
>JAABUM010005793.1_pt1 | contig 12639 bp, 11 predicted proteins | sample 5559161 | NCBI WGS metagenome assembly JAABUM01 (sample SAMN10711868, study PRJNA513369) | rock metagenome | isolation source: Antarctica rocks | place: Antarctica: Victoria Land, Siegfried Peak nord | reverse complement strand
ACTGCGTGAGCACGACCATCTTGAGGTAGCCGCTGTTGGCGAGGTTGGACAGCGCGAAATCGATGAGGCGGTAGATGCCGCCGAATGGAACGGCCGGTTTCGCGCGGTCAGCGGTCAACGGCATCAACCGTTTTCCCTCACCGCCCGCAAGCACGATCGCGAGGACTTTGGGACCACCTGTGGCAACCATGGCCAAACCATAGGCCTACTCCGGTGATCCAGGGCGTAGGTGCTCGCAAAGGGTGGTGCTGGGCACCTGTTCGCACTAGCGTCTGCAAAATGCGCGTCGACCTGCTGACCAAGGAATACCCCCCGAACATTTACGGCGGAGCGGGGGTCCACGTCGCGGAACTGGTGAAGGCCTTGCGGGCCACGGGTGTCCAGACCCGGGTGCGCGCCTTCGGCAGTCCCGCCCAGGAAGCCGATACGACCGGCTACCCGAACCTGCCCCAGTTGGCCGATGCCAACGCCACCTTGCAGACGCTCGGCGTCGACCTGACCATGACGGCCGACTGCGCCGGCGCCGATGTCGTTCATTCCCACACCTGGTACGCCAACATGGCCGGCCACCTCGCATCTCTGTTGCATGGTGTGCCGCACGTGATCACCGGTCATTCCCTGGAGCCGATGCGCCCCTGGAAGGCAGAACAGTTGGGTGGCGGCTACCGCGTCTCATCCTACGTGGAGCGGACGGCGTACGAGAACGCCGCGGCGGTGATCGCGGTGTCGGACGGGATGCGAAAGGACATCCTGCGTAGCTACCCCGCTCTGGATCCGGCCCGGGTGCACGTGGTGCACAACGGCATCGACGCCGATCTGTGGGCCCGTGACGAGTCCGACGACGCACTGGCCACGGCCCGCCGCCACGGGATGGACCCCGACAAGCCTTCGATCGTGTTCGTCGGCCGGATCACCCGGCAGAAAGGTCTGCCTTACCTGTTACGGGCAGCTGCCGAACTGCCGCCCGAGGTGCAACTGGTGTTGTGCGCCGGCGCACCGGACACCCCCGAGATCCTGGCCGAAGTGCAGGGTCTCGTGGCAGGTCTACGCGAGTCACGCGACGGTGTCGTCTGGATCGACCAGATGCTGCCGAGGGGCGAGGTCGTCGCCCTGCTGTCGGCAGCTACCGTCTTCATCTGCCCGTCGGTATACGAACCGCTCGGGATCGTCAACCTCGAAGCCATGGCGTGTGAGGCAGCTGTCGTCGGGACAGCAACTGGGGGCATCCCGGAGGTCGTTGCCGACGGCGAGACCGGATGGCTCGTACCGATCGACCAGGTCGAAGACGGCACGGGGACCCCTCGCGACCCCGACCTCTTCGTGGCCGACCTCGCCCGGGTGATGACGGACGCCGTGTCTGACCCGGAGCGCGCCCGTGCCCGTGGTCGGGCCGGACGGGCGCGGGCGGTCCGTGAATTCGGTTGGGACGCGATCGCCGAGCGCACCCAGGAGGTCTACGACCAGGTTGTGCAGGAGTGGGCCGCCCGCTGAAGCGCTGATGATAACACGGCATCCGCACCCGCCTTACTTCTGATTCACTGCACTAGGTTGACTTTTACGTGCTTGGCCCTCGCTGTTGCGAGGGCCAAAGACGTAAAGCGTTCAACCAGAGTCCCCGAGGCTGCCTGGCAGACCTCAGCGGGCGGGTCGTAGACCGCCGAGGTTGAGGGCGCAGGACGTGGTGGCCTGCGCGAGGGCCTGATCGGCGCCGGCCTGCAGGCGAAGCAGCAGGGCGTGGCGGGTGCCGGTGTCGTGTCGACCGATGGCGGGGGAGTCTTCGAGGGCGACATCGACCGCGGCTCCGATCGACCCGGCGAGCACGAGTATCCGGTGCGCCTGCCCGGGTAGTCCTGGCGGTAGCCCCCACTCGCTGTCCCGTACCCGGGAGTCAACGTGCGCCCGCGCCGTCGAACCGGCCCACGGCTGCACGTCCAACGTCTCGAACGCGCTCGTCGCATCCCGGACGAGCTCCGCCAGATCGCGTTCGATCTGCCGCTCCTGCAGACTTTCCAGCTGGTGCACCGGAGTCGGCTCGCAGTCGTAGGCATCCCAGGTGATCTGGGTGCCCACATCGCCGTCGGGTCCGTACGTGTCGATGGTCGGCACCAGGGCTCCACCCATTGCCGGCACGAACACACACTCGCCCGCATCAGCGGCGGCACCGGTGAAGTCCGGCGCGCCGCGTGGCATCCCCGTCAGATCTCCAGGCCGCGGCAGGGCGCAGCCGAGTACCCGCTCGCCCAGGTCCTGCCAGAGACCGAGGCGGGCGAGATCGCCGCGCACGTCGTCGACATCGGGCATCGCATGGCGGACCGCCTCGTCCAGGTCGAGGTGACCGGCCCACGCGGCGGTTACCCAGAGGCTGAGGCGGACACAGACGGGCAGGGTCGACACGGCGTTCATCGTAAGTCGCTTAGGGTCGGTTGCCATGAGCGATGTGCTGGCCCTGGCCGATGTGAGTGTCGTGCGATCGGGCAAAGCGTTACTCGATGCGGTGAACTGGGAAGTCGAGGAGGGCGAGCGCTGGGTTGTCCTCGGACCGAACGGCGCAGGAAAGACCACACTGCTGCAGATCGCGTCCGCTCGGATGCACCCGACGAGCGGTGTCGCGGGGATCCTGGAGGAAGTCCTGGGCGCAGTCGACGTCTTCGAGTTGCGTCCCCGGATCGGGCTCGCATCCGCCTCCATCGCAGAACGGATCCCGGCCGGTGAAGTGGTGCGCGACGTGGTCGTCACCGCGTCCTACGGCATCGTCGGTCGGTGGCGCGAGTCGTACGACGACCTCGACTACGCGCGCGCGACCGATTTGCTCGAGGCGCTCGGCGCTGCCCACCTCGCGGACCGGCGGTACGGCACGTTGTCCGAAGGCGAGCGCAAGCGCGTGCAGATCGCGCGTGCCCTGATGACCGACCCCGAACTGTTGCTCCTCGACGAGCCGGCCGCCGGGCTCGACCTGGGAGGTCGCGAGGACCTGCTCGGCAGACTCTCGACCCTCGCGCAGGACACCGAGGCTCCGGCGCTCGTCCTGGTCACCCACCACGTGGAGGAGATCCCGCCCGGCTTCACCGACGTGTTGTTACTGAGGGACGGTGCCGTCGTCGCCGCAGGCCCGATCGAGACGACCCTCACCGCGTCGAACCTCTCGCAGACTTTCGGTATGCCGTTGACGCTGGAGCGGCACGACGAGCGTTGGACGGCACGCGCACGTCTCTGAACGTTGCAGCGTAGGCAGCGCAGCGCTCGCTAAGGTTCGAGGGTGTCGCTCAGCCAGGCCGTCCTCATCCTGTTGGCCGGGATGGCTGCCGGAATCATCAACACGGTGGTCGGATCCGGCACTCTGGTTACTTTTCCGACACTGCTGGCCTTCGGCTATTCGTCGGTGACAGCGAACATCTCCAACACGGTCGGGCTCGTGGCAGGGGGCTTGTCGGGCACCTTCGGATACCGGCGGGAACTGCGCGGAATGTCCTCGGTGCTGCGGCGACTCGCACCGATGTCGTTGCTCGGCGGGGTCACCGGAGCGCTGCTACTGATCGTGCTGCCGCCGGGAGTCTTCAAAGCGGTCGTCCCCCTGCTGATCCTGATCGGCATCCTGCTGGTGGTTTTCGGGCCGGCACTAAGTAAGCGTGCGGGTGCTGCTCGCACCGGTTCCCAGACCCGTGGGCGAGGGCTCGCGCTGTTGGTCGGGATCTACGCAGCCGGGGTGTACGGCGGATACTTCGGCGCTGCGCAGGGAGTCCTGCTGCTGGGCCTGATGAGCGCGTTGATGACGCAGTCGCTGCAGCAGCTCAACGGCGTGAAGAACGTGCTCGGCACGATCGTCAACGGCGTCGCAGCGATCACCTTCCTGATCATCGCCTGGGACAAAGTCGACTGGGCCGCCGCCGGTCTCATCGCCATCGGATCGCTGATCGGCGGATTCATCGGGGCACGTGTAGGCCGCAAGCTCCCACCCTGGCTACTGCGCGGATTCATCGTGGTGATCGGTGTCGTTGCCATCGTGAGCCTGCTGCGGTGAACGGGCTACTCGGTTACCTGCTCCTCGGCGGCGTCGTGGCGATCGGCGGGTTGGTGCAGTCCGTCGTCGGCTTCGGTCTGGCTGTGGTCGCCGCGCCGGCCGTGGTGTTCGTGCGCCCGGATCTGATGCCCACCGCGCTGCTCCTGACCGCATTGGTGCTGCCTGTGTGGGAGTTGGCGGCGAACGAGCGCGACATCGCGTGGAGCCTGTTCGGCAGCGCGATCGCCGGCAGGTTGGCGTTGCTGCCGGTAGGGGTCTGGCTGGTGGCAAACGCTTCCGCGCAGGCCATCGCCGTCATCGTCGGGGTCATGGTGCTGGTCGCTGTGGCCGGGTCGCTGACACGATGGACCGTTCAGGCGCGTCCGCTGCCCGCCCTGGCTGCCGGGCTCCTGACCGGGATCTCGGGTACGGCAGCCTCGATCGGCGGTCCCTTCTTCGGTCTGGTGCTGCAGCACGAGAACCCGGTCCGCGTCAGATCGACCCTTGCGGCGTTCTTCGTGGTGGGCGTGACGACGTCGTTGCTCGGGCTCGCAGTAGCCGGTCAGGTGAGCGGCACGCGGGTGGCGGCCGGAGCCGGGTGGATTCCGTTCGTGGTGCTGGGCGCGGTATTTGCACGGCCGGTCCGAGCCCGGGTCGATCGCGAACGGATGCGGCGCGGGGTGTTGGCGGTCTCGGCGCTCGCCGGGATCGTGGTGTTGGCACGTGCGGGGTTGACATGACGAATGTCGTACGGATCCAGGACCCGGCCGACGAGCGGGTCCGGGACTACTTCTCGCTCACCGACGTCGCCCTGCGGCGGCTGCTGGACGTCGAGCGTGGGCTTTACCTGGCCGAGAGCGAAAAGGTGATTCGGCGGGCCATCGCGGCCGGGCATCGGCCGCGCTCGTACCTCATGGGCACTCGTTGGCTGAATGACCTGGGCGACCTGGTCGAGCAGGCGCAGCAGGCTGGGGTGCCGGTCTACACGGCCGAGGCCGAGGTGATCGAGGCCATGACCGGTTACCATCTGCACCGAGGTGCGCTGGCCGCCATGCACCGGCCCGCGATGCCTGCGCTGCCGCAGGTTCTGCGCAACGCACGCCGCGCCGTCGTCATCGAGGACGTTGTGGACCACACCAACGTCGGGGCGATCTTCCGGTCGGCTGCGGCACTGGGTATCGACGCGGTCCTGGTCACCCCGCGCTGCGCGGACCCGTTGTACCGGCGCAGCGTGCGGGTGTCGATGGGCACGGTCTTCCAGGTGCCCTGGACCCGTATCGAGCCCTGGCCCTGCGCATTGGATGAGCTGCGCGAACAGGGGTGGTACGTCGCATCGTTGGCGCTGGGTGAAGGTTCGATCGACCTCGATCAACTAGCGGCGGACCTTCCTGAGCGGTTGCTGCTGGTGCTGGGCACCGAGGGCGACGGCCTTTCCCAGCAGACTCTCGCGCACAGTGATGCGATCGTGAGCATTCCGATGGCCGGGGGAGTGGACTCGCTCAACGTCGCCGCAGCGTCAGCGGTGGCGATGTGGGCCACCCGCTCCTGATAGCTAGTTCCAGTGCTTCATCAACAACTCGTAGGAGCGTCGTCGAGCGGCGGGGTCATGCACCGTCGTGGTCACCATCAACTCGTCGGCGCCACACACCGCCGCCCGCGATCGCAGACCCGCAGCGACCTGCTCACCTGTTCCGACCGTCGTGAACCGTCGCATCCGTAACGCCATCGCCTCATCCAGGTCGGTCCAGTTGTGGTCTGCGGCCTCCTGTGGCGATGGGAACGGCCCGGGAGTGCCCTGCCGTAGTCGGATCATCGCCAGCGCCGACGCACGGGCGTACTCGCCGGCCGCCGCCTCGTCATCGCCAGCCACTGCGCCCACCGCCAGCATCGAGTGGGGTTGCTCGAGGGCGCCGGGTCGGCCGCTGGGCCGGAAACCCTCGCGATACAGGCGCATCGCCTCGGCCGGGTCGGTTTCGCCGAAGTGGCCGGCGAAGGCAAACGCCGTACCGAACGCTGCTGCTGCCTGCGCGCCGTACGTGCTGGACCCGAGAATCCATATGGGGGGCAGGGCCACGTCTGTCGGTTGGGCGGTGATCGGCGCGAACGGATGCTCCGGCGGGAACCCGTCCACGTAGGCGAGCAACTCCGCGTACTGCTGGGGGAAATCGTCGGCTGAGAGGGCTTCACGGCTACGGCGCAGCGCAAAAGCAGTCAGTTGATCCGTGCCGGGCGCTCTGCCCAGACCGAGGTCGATCCGATCGGGGTGCAGGGCGTGCAGCACCCGGAACTGTTCGGCGACCTGCAGCGGGGAGTGGTTCGGCAACATGATCCCGCCTGCTCCGACCCGGATGCGGGACGTGGACGCGGCCACGCTCGCCATCATGACCACCGGCGCACTACTGGCCACCGACGCGAGGTTGTGGTGTTCAGCGACCCAATACCGGTCGTACCCGAGGTCCTCGACGGCCTGCGCGAGTTGGATGCTCTCGCGCAGGGCGTCCGATCCCGTCCGACCGGAGCTGACCGGCGAAAGGTCCAACACCGACAGGGGAACGGGATTCACGACGTCGTGGTTCACCTCCTGCTCAACCAAACCGCTGCCGTTGCCATTCCAGCGATCGGGCGAACACCTGCCCTCGTTACGCTCCTCTCATGCAATTCAAACCTGCCACGTCCGTCGTTACCTCGCCCGTTGTCGCCACCGGCCTGGTGGGCGGCTATCTGGCTGCGCGCGAAACGGGGGTACGCGCGATCGGAGGTGTCGTGCTGGCCGCAGCCGGTGGGTACGCGGCTCGTACCTGGGTCGCCAAGGTAGGCCCGGCACAGGCTGCCGCACTCGGCGCCGTCTACGTGGTCGCTTTCGGCGCCTCCCACCCACTGGCCAAGAAAATGGGTGCCTGGCCGGCGGTATTCACTGCGGCTTCGGTCAGCGCGTTTACGTCCTGGATCGTGTCCGACCGCCGTTAGCATGGCCCCATGGAAGCCGTCTACCGTCCGATCGTCAGTGTCGCGAAAGGGCTTTTCGCGTTTCAGGGCAACAACATCACCCGGATCGGCGCGGACAACATCCCTGCTGAGGGTGGGGCGGTCATCATCATCAACCACATCGGTTACCTCGACTTCGCCTATGCGGGCATTCCGGCGGACGACGTGAATCGGCTTGTCCGGTTCATGGCGAAGAAAGAGGTCTTCGACCACAAGATCACCGGCCCGTTGATGCGCGGGATGAAGCACATTCCGGTTGACCGCGCGGCCGGAGCCACCGCGTTCCGCGAGGCGATGAAAGCGCTGCGAAGTGGGGAGCTGATCGGTGTCTTCCCCGAGGCGACCATCTCGCGTTCCTTCGAATTGAAGGAGTTCAAATCCGGTGCGGTTCGGATGGCGCAGTCGGCTGGCGTTCCGGTCATTCCGATGGTTGTCTGGGGAACCCAGCGGGTGTGGACCAAGGATCACCCGAAGGCCGTGGGCAAACGGAACGGGGTGCCGATCACCGTTCAGATCGGGCCGGCCATGTCGGTGCCCAAAGGGATCAACTGCGACGCGGTACTTGCCCAGGCCAAGTCGGTGATGACCGCGATGCTGCATGAAATTCAGGACTCCTATCCGGCGATGACCGGCGAGGACGCCGTTTACCAACCGGCCCGACTGGGCGGCAGCGCGCCCACTCAGGAGGAGGCCCGTGAGATGGACGACCGTGAATTGGCGGCCAGGCTTGCGAAGAAGCGAGCAAAGGCCAGCAGGTAGACGGCGCTCAGAGTGGCTGACCGCTCGACGGTGGCTCAGGTAAGCCCGAGAGGCTCACGCGGGCCTGAGCCTCTCGGATGTACCTGAGCCTTCGTCACCGAGGAATGCGGCTCTGTCGGTGCCCACGGGCACAATGCCGATGGTGACCCAACAACGCGATGTCCTGACCGCGAGTCGTTCAGCAGGGGATGCCCCTGGGATCGAGCAGGTTGCCTCGCGAGTCCTTGCTCAGCTCGCTGGTCCCGATGCGCGGCTGCGCGACGGACAGAGCGAGGCGCTGCATGCGCTCACTCGACCCGGTGCGCGCGTGCTGGTCGTGCAAGCCACCGGGTGGGGCAAATCGGCGGTCTACTGGATTGCGACTGCGTGGAGTCGCCGCGCCGGCCGCGGACCCACGTTGGTGGTCTCACCACTGCTGTCGTTGATGCGCGACCAGGTGTCCGCTGCCGAGCGGGCCGGCCTGCGGGCTGCCACGATCAACAGCTCCAACATCGACAGTTGGGGTCAGATCGAAGCCGAACTCGCTGCCGGTGACCTCGACGTCGTGCTGGTCTCGCCAGAACGGCTGGCCAACCCCGGCTTCGGCGCCCGCGTGATGGACTCCCTCGCTCACAACCTGGGGCTGGTTGTGATCGACGAAGCTCACTCGGTCTCGGACTGGGGACACGACTTCCGCCCGGACTACCGCCGGGTCACCGACGTACTGCAGCGCGTGCACCCAGACCTTCCGGTGCTGGCGACGACGGCAACCGCGAACGAGAGGGTCGTGCAGGATCTCGCCCGGCAGTTCGGCGCCGACACCACGGTGCTGCGAGGACCATTGGCCCGATCCAGCCTGGAACTGGCGGTTCTGCCGTCGATGGGTCCGCTGCAGCGCTACGCATGGGTGGTCGATCACCTGCCGGTGTTGCCGGGCTCGGGCATCATCTACGCGCTGACAGTCGCCGATGCGATGCGACTCACCCAGGCGTTGCAGAACCGCTACGCAGCGCAACCCGGCCTGCGCGTGGCTGCGTACACCGGCGGTCTGGAGGCAGCCGAGCGGGAGCGGCTCGAGGATGCCCTGCGCGCTGGAAAAGTGAAGGCGCTGGTGGCGACCTCCGCCCTCGGGATGGGTTACGACAAACCCGACCTGGGTTTCGTGGTGCACGTCGGTGCGCCGCCCTCACCGGTGTCGTACTACCAGCAAGTCGGCCGTGCCGGCCGCGCGATCGACCACGCACCGGTCGCGCTGCTGCCCTCCAGCGGTGACGAAGCCGTCTGGGACTACTTCGCAACAGCGACCATTCCGCGCGAGGACGACGTCCGCCGGTTGCTGGCTGCGCTGGGAGATGCCCGCTCGCCGCAGTCGGTCCCTGCGCTCGAAGCCGAGACGGGACTGCGCCGCGGCAAGGTCGAGCTGCTGCTGAAGCAACTAGCGGTGGACGAGGTGGTTCTGCGCGCCACGGACGGGTGGAGCGTTACCGGCACGCAATGGTCCTATGACGCGCCGCATTACGAAGGCGTCCTTGCGGGGCGCCGTCGGGAAGCCGACATCATGCGTTCCTACCTTGCAGGTGAACGGTGCCTTATGGCGTTGTTGCAGGAAGCCCTCGACGATCCCGCCGCGCAACCCTGCGGTCGTTGTTCGGTGTGCACCGGTCACTTGCCGCAGGGGTGGTCCGATCAGGCCGATCCGCAGACAGTCCGTGATCTCGCGGCGGTACTGCGATCGGACCAGCAGGTTCTCGAGCCGCGCAAGATGTGGCCCGGCGGCGCATTCGGCGCGAAGGGCCGTATCCCTCAACAGCTCGCCGCTTCGCTGGGCCGGGTGCTCGTGCACGCCGACGCAGCCGAGTGGAGCGAGTTGATCGCCGGTCCGCTACGCACCGACGCCCCCGCGCCGCCAGAGCTGCAGGATGCAGCTTTGCGGGTGCTCACCGGCTGGAAAGACGACTGGTCCAGCCGCCCCGATCTCGTGGTCGCGTGTTCTGTCGCAGGTCACCCCCAGCTGACTGCGTCGCTGGCAGAACGGGTTTCCGGTGTTGGACGGATGGCGTATGCGCCGTGGCAGGTCGACCAGCCCGACGTCACCGACCTCACCTCGCCAGATGAAGCAGCGGCCTGGCGCGGTGTGCTTTCGGGAAGTCAGCTGCCAGCGGTCGACGGGCGGGTGGTCCTACTGGTCGTCGACGCTTCTCGTTCGGGTTGGGCGGTGACCGTGGCCGCCGCGACACTGCGCGAAGCGGGCGCCCATGCCGTGTTGCCGTTGCTGATCCACCGCACCGTGTGACCTACCGCATCGCCGGATGAACCACATCAGCTGACGCGAAGTGGCCCGGTCACCTCAGGACAGGGTGGGCGCAGCGCCCAGTCCACGCCCGCGGGACAATGCCCGTGTGCGAAAAACGGCCAGCATCCTGCACCTGGATCTGGACGCGTTCTTCGCGGCGGTCGAGCAGCGTGACAAACCATCGCTGTTGGGCAAACCGGTCTGTGTCGGAGGCACTGGCTATCGGGGGGTCATCGCCACAGCGTCGTACGAGGCCCGGGCCTACGGGGCTCGGTCGGCGATGCCAACGGCTCAGGCGAGGCGGTTGTGTCCGTCGGGGACCGCGTTCCTCTCACCCCGTTTCGCCGCGTATTCGCGCTCCAGCGAGGCCGTCATGGCCCTGCTGCGTGAACTCTCGCCGCGTGTCCAACAGGTCTCGGTTGATGAGGCGTACGTCGATCTGTACGAGGCGGGAATCGAACTAACCATCGATGCGGTCACCCAGCGGGCTCGGCAGCTGCTCGCCGACATTCCGAGGGTGACGGGTGGTCTGACGGCCTCGGTGGGAATCGGCTCGTCCAAGATGCTCGCCAAGATCGCCTCCGATCTGGACAAACCGGTGGGCCTGGTCGTCGTGGCTCCGGGCACTGAGCTGAAGGTGCTCGCCCCGCTACCCGTCCGGGCCATCGGCGGCATCGGACCGGCGACGGCGACCCGGTTGCGCACTTTCGGCGTCGAAACCGTGGCCGACCTGCAACGGATGGGGGAGCCCGATCTCGTCAGTGTCTTCGGCGACTCGCACGGGCGGGGCATCTACCGGTTGGCTCGTGCGCAGGACGACCGCGAGGTCGAAATGGAACGCGAGGCCAAGAGCGTCTCCGCCGAGGAGACCTTCGAGGTCGACGTGACCGATACCCGGTTGCTCGCCTCGGAGTTGGCTCGCATGACGACTCGAGTGACCGGTCGGCTCGTCGAAGGAGCCTCGTTCGCCCGGACCGTGACCATCAAGGTGCGGCAACACGATTTCAGCACCGCTACGCGGTCGGCGACTCTGCCGCATCCGACGGGGGATCCAGAGGTCATCCGGGCCACTGCGCAACGGCTACTCGACGCCGTCGACGTCTCGAACGGGTTGCGCCTGTTGGGGGTCGGTGTATCGGGGTTCACCACGCACGCCCAGGAGCAGTTCCTGTTCGACACCGACGAAGCACCCGAGGCAACCGAAAGGGTGGTGATCCAGCCGACCCCACTCGCCCGTTCCAGGGACGACTGGGCACCGGGCCACGACGTTCGCCACGATGAGTACGGAGCCGGCTGGGTGTGGGGCAGCGGTCTGGGCAGGGTGACCGCCAGGTTCGAGGGCCCCGGCACCCCGCCGGGGAAGGTGCGCACATTCGCGAGCGATGACCCGCAACTGTACCGCGCGGACCCGCCCGATTGGCATTGAGAGCACGCCTCGAGGTACCTCGAGTGTCCGCGTTGTCGTGCGGACGGGTGCCCGAGAGTGCGGACGCTCGCGGCAGTCTCGGACATCATCGAACCGAGTGTCCGCGTTGTCGTGCGGAGGGGTACCCGACGTTGCGGACACCCGCAGGGGTGAGACGTGTTCTTCAGCCGGAACGTTGATGGCCCGCGAGTGCATAGGGTGTGGCCCGTGACGATCCGTGTGGCCATCCAGCACCGCACCACCTACACGTTCGACCGCCCGGTCGCTGTGCACCCGCACACGGTTCGCTTACGGCCGGCTCCGCACAGTCGCACGCCTATCACGGCCTACTCGCTCACGGTCTCGCCGCGCGACCACTTCCTGAACTGGCAGCAGGACGCGTTCGGCAACTATCTGGGCCGGTTGGTCTTCCCGGAGAAGGTCGGAGAGCTGGATATCATCGTCGGCCTCGTCGCCGATATGACCGTGATCAACCCGTTCGACTTCTTCGTCGAGGACTATGCTGAGACCTACCCTTTCGCCTACCCCGCCGACCTGCGCGCCGACCTCGACCCGTACCTGCGAGCCGTTGACGACGGAGCTGCCGGTGCCGGCCCGGGACCTCTGGTCAGCCAATGGGTCACCGACAACGTCAGCTGGCCCGCCGAGGGCGCCCGGATCGTCGACTTCCTCGTGGGTATCAACCAGCGGGTGCGCGACAGCGTCGACTACAGCGTGCGTCTGGAGACCGGTGTGCAACAGCCGGACGAGACGCTCGGGAAGCACCTCGGCTCGTGCCGCGACAGCGCGTGGCTCCTGGTATCGGTAATGCGTCAGCTGGGCTTGGCCGCTCGCTTCGTCTCGGGCTACCTCGTGCAGTTGACGGCGGACCAGGCCGCAATCGGCGGTCCCAGCGGGCCGACTGAAGACTTCACCGATCTGCACGCCTGGGCCGAGGTCTACATCCCCGGAGCAGGGTGGGTGGGTCTCGACGCGACGTCCGGCCTACTCGCGGGCGAGGGGCACATCCCGCTCTGCGCCACACCACACCCGTCGAGCGCCGCGCCGATATCCGGGGCCACCGACTTCGCCGACGTGCAATTCTCCTTCTCCAACTCCGTCACCCGGGTGTTCGAGGACCCCCGCGTCACCAAGCCGTATTCCGATGAGCAGTGGCGGGGTGTTCAGGCGCTCGGCGCGCATGTCGACACGCTGCTGGAA
>JAABUM010005792.1_pt1 | contig 12643 bp, 11 predicted proteins | sample 5559161 | NCBI WGS metagenome assembly JAABUM01 (sample SAMN10711868, study PRJNA513369) | rock metagenome | isolation source: Antarctica rocks | place: Antarctica: Victoria Land, Siegfried Peak nord | reverse complement strand
GCCCTGGGACTGGCCGCGGAGCTGCAGCACCGGGGCCACACGGTGCGCTTTCTCGGACACGCGCAGCAGCGCCCGACGATCGAGGGCGCGGGGTTCGGCTTCGACCCGTACACCCGTGCCCGCCCGTGGTCCTCGACCGAACCCAGCAGCGGCCCGTCCGGGGCCTTGAAGTTCATCACCATGTTCACCGACAACGGGCCGGGCGTCGACCTGCTCGAGAACCTGGCGCGCCACCCAGCCGACCTCCTTGTCATCGACTGCATGAGTCTGGGTGCCCTGCGAGCTGCCGAACGTGCTGGTCTTCGGCGTGCGGTCCTCGTGCACACCTACTACCGCTTCTTGACCCACTCGTGGAGCCGCGGTCCAGTGGGCCTGGCAGCGCGGCTGAAGGGCCAACCGCCGGAGCAGCTGTGGACCAAGGCCGATGTCCTTCTTTTCGCGGCCGACCGGGCGCTGGACCCCGCTCGGGACAAGGACCTGCCGGCGTCGCTGCACCACGTCGGCGTCGTCCAGCCGCGTCCGCTGCCCTTCGACAGTGCCCCCGACGCCCCCGACGCCCCTCAGGCCCCCGGCCCGGCGCCGGAGCACGCGGCTGGTGATGGCGAGCCCGCCGTTCTCGTCAGCTTGAGCACCATCTACTTCCCCGGTCAGGACCAGTCGCTGCAGTCCATCCTCGACGCATTGGCAGGACTGCCCGTCCGGGATCGTCACGACCGGTGCGGCTGTCGACCCCGGGCAGCTGCGGGCGCCCGCGAACGTCGAGGTCCATCGCTACCGCGACCACGGCGACGTCATGCCAGCTGTGGACCTGGTCATCGGTCACGGGGGCCACGCGACGACCATGCGGGCGCTGAGCCACGACCTGCCGCTGCTGGTCATGCCGATGCACCCGATGCTCGACCAGAAGATGATCAGCCAGTCCGTCGAGCGGCAGGGCGCGGCAAGGCTGTTGCGCAAGACTGCGTCGGCCGAGCAGATCCGCGACACCGTCCGCCCGTTGCTGAAGCCGGGGCCGCATCGGCACGCGGCTGCCGTCATCGGCGCCAGGCTGCGGAAGAATTCAGGGGCGGTTGCCGCCGCGGACCGGCTCTCCACCCTGCTGCCGTAGCGGCAGCCCAGACCCGGTCAGCCCGTTGTCAGACTCCGTCGCTTACCGGGAGCAGATGCCCCGCCTCGACCAGCGCGCGCACCGCGGGGATCACCTTCGCGGCGAGGTCGGGCTCCCCCGTCGCGGCGGCGACAAGGTCGGCGAGCACCCCGAGCGGCACGCCGCTGTCGAGGGCGGCGAGGACCTGCACCAGCACGTCGTCGACCGCGACGTCCCGCGGCAGGCCGTCCGGGACCGTCAGCACGGCCGCCCGCTCGAACCAGCCGTCCTCGCCTCCTGGCTCGAAGGTGCGGCGCAGGGTCAGGCCCGGAGCCCTGGCCAGTCGGGTGCCGCCGAGCGCCTCGTGCTCGCGCAGCTCTGTCGCGCGGGAGAGCCAGCCGCTGATGCGGGCGGCCGTCAGCGGCTCCGCCCAGTCCCGAGCGTCGACCGGGCGGTGGGACGGTTGCCCGTCCGTGCGGCGCAGCACGACGAGCCCGAAGCCGATGCCCTCGGTGTGCTGAGCGGCCAGATCGTCCAGCCAGGCCGCGTACCGACGCTCGTAGGCTGACGCGGCACCTGCGGTCGACATGCCGGCGGGGTCGCCCTGCCCGAGGTCCTGCCCGTGGACCTCGAGGCCCTCGTCGTCCAGCCAGAGCGCTACGTGGGCCGGCGGATCGAGCACCTCACGCTGCAGCACCAGCGCGTCGCAGCCCGGCGGCAGCCACCCGGCGACTCGATCCCGCCAGTCCTCGCCCCGCCGATGCAGCCAGCTCGCCAGCACCTGCGCGACACCACCGTCGTTCAGATGCTGCACAGCGCCGGCCACCACCCGCCGCGAGACCTCGTCCCCCGACAGCCCGCTGTCGCGGTAGGTCAGCCGTCCCGGACCGACGACGAACGGCGGGTTCGACACGACGAGGTCGAACCGTCTGCCCTGCACCGGCTGCCAGAGGTCGCCGGCGAGCAGCTCAACCTCCTTACCGGACCGCGTCATGCCGGACAGGGCAAAGCTGAGCCGCGCCAGGGCCAGCGCCCGGGGACTGGTGTCCGTCGCCGTCACCCGCCGGCTGTGCTCGGCCAGGTGGAGGGCCTGCACACCGCATCCGGTGCCGAGATCGAGACTGGTCGCGACGGGCTGCCGAACTGTCGCCGTCACCAGCGTCAGCGACGCGCTCCCGACCCCGATGACGTGGTCGGGCGGCACGGGTGTCGCATTCGGCCGGTGGTCGCTCGCGACGTACCAGTCGCGGGCGTAGGGCCGGATGTCGACACTCGCCCGGACCCCTTCTGGCCCCCCGAGTAGCAGGCCGGGCACATCAGGCAGCACCCCGCGGGCGGCCTGCTGGGGCACGGACCGGCCGAGCAAGAACAGGCGGATGAGCGTGTCGAGCGGGTCCCCGGCAGCGGTGGCGCGCAGCGCGGGCACCTGCTCGCCCCGAGCAAGCGCGGCCGCCGCCGGCTCACCAAGGCGCTGTTGCACCCCACCCGCGGCATAGCCGGCGGCCACGAAGGCGTCGCGCAGCGCCGCCGCGGCCGCCGGGCCGAGCCGGGGCACCGCGGGCGACGCCACCAACCCATGCTGCACCAGTGCACCGCTGGCCACCTGCGCGACCAGTGGTAGGAGGCGGGCTCTGAGGGTAGTGCCCGCTTCGTGAACGAGACCCACCGCGGACCGATGCAGCTGTGGGTCGCCCGGCACGGCGAGAGTGCGGGCAACGTCGCCCGTGACCGCGCCGAGCAGGAGAATGCGCTGCGCCTGGAGCTGACCGAGCGCGACATGGACGTCCCGCTGTCCGAGCTCGGCGAGCGGCAGGCCTTCGCGCTGGGGGAGTGGATCGGGCAGATGGACCCGGCTGACCGACCGACAGCCGGCGTCTGCTCGCCCTACGTCCGCGCGCGGCAGACAGCTGAGCTGCTGCTGGAAGGCGCCGGGCTGTCCGTTCCCGTCGCCGTCGACGAGCGGCTGCGCGAACGCGAGTTCGGCGCGCTCGACGGCCTCACACGACGGGGTATCGCCGACGAGTTTCCCCAAGAGGCCGAACGCCGCCGCGTGCTCGGCAAGTTCTACCACCGTCCTCCCGGCGGGGAGTCGTGGGCAGACGTGCTGCAACGCCTGCGCACGCTGCTGCACGAGGTGCGCCGGGACTACGACGGCGAGCGGGTGCTGATCGTCGCGCACCAGGTCGTCGTTCTGCTCGTGCGGTACCTGCTCGAGCACCTCGATGAGCAGTCCATCCTCGCCGTCGACGCAGCGGCCGACATCGCCAACTGCTCGCTGACCCGCTACGCCTACGACGAGCAGGCCGGCATGCTCGTCCGCCTGAGCTGGAACGAGACGGCACCCATCGAGGAGTCCGACGAGCCGGTCACCGCCCAGCCAGACGTGGCGGCCGGTGTCCGCTGACCCGGGCGGGGAGCCAAACGGGTCGCGGCCGATCACGGTCATCACGCCAGGCAGCTTGCGCGCCTGGCCGCTGCCGCAGCCCGGGCAAGGTGGCAAGGAAGCCAGGGGCCGGGTGCTGGTCGTCGGCGGGTCGCGCAGCACCCCGGGCGCGGTCCTGCTCGCCGGCGTGTCGGCTCTGCGCGTCGGCGCGGGCAAGCTCGCCATGGCGACGCCATCCGACATCGCCGTCGCTCTCGCAGTCGCGGTGCCGGAGTCGGCGGTCGAGGGCCTGGCGACAACGCCCGACGGCAGCTTTGCCGCCGCCGCCGCTGAGGAGATCGGCGAGCGGGTCGCGGGTGTGCGAGGACTGCTCATTGGCCCGGGCATGACCGACCCAGACTCGGCCCGCGCCATCGTCGAGGCCGCCCTGGCCGCACTGCCGGGCGACGCGGTGGCTGTGCTCGACGCGATGGCCGTGACGTGCGGGGCGGTGACGGCCGGTGCTCTCGAGGGCATCGGCGACCGCGTCGTGCTCACTCCCACGGTGCCGAGATGCAGCGACTGCTCGGGGACCAGGGCGATGACGCCGGCGACGCGGACCCGGTCGACCTCGCCCGTCGGATGAGCGACCAGCTGGGCGTCGTCATTGCCTACAGCGGAGTCGTGGCCGGCCCGGAAGGGCCGGCCTGGGTCGATGAGACAGGCGCTGCGGGGCTGGGCACGTCCGGCTCCGGGGATGTGATGTCAGGCGTCGTCGCCGGGCTTGCTGCCCGCGGCGCGTCGGCAGAGCAGGCGGCGGTGTTCGCCGTGCATCTGCATGCACAGGCCGGTTACCGGTTGGCCGAGCAGGTCGGGCGCCTGGGGTTTCTCGCGCGCGAGCTCGCCGAGCAGGTGCCGCGGGTCCTGGCCGCGCTCGAGCTCTAAGCGGCGCACACCACGCTGGGCGTCAGGCCCGAGTACCGTCCGCCAGCTCGCGAAGTTGCGCGAGCTGGGTCGCCGAGCCGATCGCGATCAGCACGTGGCCATCGGTCAACCGGGTCTCGGGGTCAGGGACGCTGACGAAACGACCCTCCGGGGTGCGGATGGCGAGCAGCAGCGCCCCGGTCACGTGCTGGACGTCTGCCTCGGCTACCGTGCGCCCGCTGAGCCGGCCCCGCGCGCCGACCGGCGCCTCCTCCATCCTCAGCTCGACCGAGCCGTCGTGCATGACGACGTCGAGAAAGTCCATGACGTGCGGCTGGATGGCGAAGGCCGCCATCCTCCCACCGCCGAGGCGCTGGGGGTTGACGACGTGGTTCGCCCCGGCACGGACAAGCTTGGGCTCGGAAGTCTCGGTCCGCGCGCGGGCAATGATGACCAGGTCGGGGCGCAGCGCGCGGCCGGACAGCGTCACGAACGTGTTGTCGGCATCGGTCTCGAGCGCGGCAACGAGCGCAGCGGCACGCATGATGCCCGCCTGCTCGAGGACGGCGTCGTCAGTGACGTCACCGACCACGCCGTGGCACGTCAGGTTCGCGATGCGCTCGGGGTCGCGGTCGATGACGACGACGGGCGTGCCGGCCCTCGCCACGGCGTCGGCGACGGCTCGCCCGACCCGCCCCCAGCCGCAGACGATGACGTGCCCGCGCAGTGCTGCCAGTTCGCGTTGCATCCGCCGGGCCTCCAGGTGGGTGCGCAGGTGTCCCTCGACGAGCGCCTCAAGGGCGACGCCGAAGGTGTAGAAGGCGGTGCCGACACCGACCAGGACCAGCACGATCGTGTAGATCTTGCGGACTGCGGTGTTCATCGGCTCCACCTCGCGGAAGCCGACGGTGGTGACGGTGGTGACGGTCTGATACACGGAGTCAAGCGGGCTGAAACCAAGCGCGAGGTAGCCGAGGCTGCCAAGGACCAGGACGAGCGCCAGCGCCAGCAGTCCTGCGCGGATGCGAGCCAGCGGTGCCATCACGACATTCTGCGGCAGAACGGCTGGCCAGGAGCCCGGCTCGCCGCGGACCTGCGCCAGTCCGCGCGAGGTCGGTACCTGCTGCCCCGACCGGTGAGCGCCGTGGCCCTGCGGTGGCTACCGTGCCGGACGTGGAGCGTCTCCGGCTGGCCCAGGCCCGCCGGATGGCGCTCGCGGCGCAGGGCTTCGGCCCGCGACCACCGGCAGTTGGTCCGCGCCGCCTGCTGTCGCTCGTCGAGCGCCTGAACCTGCTGCAGATCGACTCGGTCAACGTCCTCGTCCGCAGCCACTACCTGCCCGCGTTCTCGCGGCTCGGCTGCTATGACACCGGCCAGCTCGATCGGCTCGCCTACGACAAGCACCTGCTGTTCGAGGCGTGGGCGCACGAGGCGTCCCTGCTGCCCGTCGCGACCGAGCCGCTGCTGCGGTGGCGCAAGGAGGTCGACCGCCGGCGGCGCCCGGAGGTCCCACGTCTGGTTCCCGAGGTGCGGGCGCGCATTGCCGCGGAGGGCCCGCTCGCCGCCTCCGAGCTCGGCGGCCCCGGGACCGGAAGCTGGTGGGGGTGGTCGGAGGCCAAGCGCGCCGTTGAGTGGCTGTTTGCCGTTGGTGAGGTGGCGGTCGCTGGGCGCCGACGCTCGTTCGAGCGGCTGTACGACCTGCCCGAGCGGGTGCTGGCCGCGAGCGTGCTCGCCCGGCCGACACCACCCGAGGACGAGGCGCGGCGAGTGCTGCTGGTAGCGGCTGCCGACGCGCTCGGTCCGGCGACCGCGAGTGATCTCGCCGACTACTTCCGGATGTCCGTCCCCAAGGCCCGGCCGCGGATCGCCGAGCTCGTCGAGGACGGAGCCCTACTCCCGGTCAGTGTCGAGGGGTGGAGCGCGCCCGCCTACGTCCGGCCGGATGCCGTCGTGCCGCACCGGGTGCGAGCGCGGGCCCTGCTCAGCCCCTTCGACCCGGTCGTGTGGGAACGGAGCCGGGCGGAGCGGTTGTTCGGCTTCCGGTATCGCATCGAGATCTACACCCCGCGAGAGCAACGCGTCCACGGCTACTACGTGCTGCCCTTCCTGCTCGGCGACCGCCTGGTGGCCCGGGTCGACCTCAAGGCCGACAGAGCCGCCGGACGGCTGCTCGTCCCCGGCCTGAGCCTGGAGCAGCCTGAGCGCGGCGGACCCTCGCCTGAGCAGGTGCGTGCCTCCTTGGACGCCGAGCTCGAGCTGCTCGCCCGGTGGCTCGGGCTGAGCTCGGTGGACCCGCTGCCGTCGGGTGGCGGCCGGCCCTCGGTGAACGCCGAGCGGGCCTAGGCGAGTCGCGCGGACAGCGGAACCGCCGCGCCGTAGCGTCGCAACCGTGGCTGTCCCTGCGGTGCCCGCTCCTTCGAGCCCGGCCCCGCCCTTGCCGGCGCACCCGGCTGACCCGGCTGACGCCGTCCTCGTCCTTCGAAGGGTCGGGGTCGTGCGCGAGGGTGCGGCACTGCTGACCGACGTCAGCTGGACCGTGCGGGAGCGAGAGCGCTGGGCGGTACTCGGTCCTAACGGCGCCGGCAAGACGACGCTGCTGGCACTCGCCGCGACACGACTGCACCCCAGCAGCGGCACTGTCGACGTGCTGGGGCAGCGCCTCGGGCGCACCGACGTCTTCGAGCTACGGCCACGCCTCGGCCTTGCAAGCGCCGCCCTTGCCGACAGGCTCCCCTCCAGGGAGCGGGTCCGTGACGTGGTCCTGACCGCCGGTTACGCGGTTCTGGGGCGGGGACGGGAGTCCTACGAGCCAGCAGACGAGGCCCGGGCTGTGGCACTCCTGACCCAGGTTGGCTGTCGCGGTCTGCTTGACCGCGCCTACGGCACGCTCAGTGAGGGGGAGCGTAAACGGGTTCAAATCGCCCGGGCCCTGATGACCGACCCCGAGCTACTGCTGCTCGACGAGCCGGCGGCCGGCCTCGACCTCGGCGCTCGTGAGGCACTGCTGCGCCGGCTGTCCCGACTCGTGGCCGACCCGCAGGGGCCGGCGATGGTCCTGGTCAGCCACCACGTGGAGGAGATCCCGTCGGGCATCACCCACGTCCTGCTGCTGCGCCGCGGCGGGGTCGTCGCCGCCGGACCGCTGCCCGAGGTCCTGACCGGGCCTCACCTGTCAGCGTGCTTCGGGCTGCCGCTGGCCGTCGAGCCGCTGGCCGGTGGTCGGTACGCCGCTCGTCTTGCCGCGCTCGCCGGCTGAGCCGATAACCCGCGCTGGCCCTGCTGGCCGGCGGGCTCCAGGTGAGCCCAGGCCGCCGCTCAGCCCTCTCAACCGCGCTGACGCAGGCTTGTGGCCTCGGTTCCCGACGCCTCGACCTCGTCGGCGGTCGAGGAACCTGCCGTTGCGGGGCGCCCCGCGGCCCCGCGAGTTCTGCGGACCGCACCCCTTCCCGACGGGCCGCCGTCGTGCCGCCGGCCTGTGTCGTGCACCCGCGTGCCATCGTGCAACCGCGTGCCATCGTGGACGCGGGTCGTGTCGTGCACCCGCAGGTCGACAGTCGCCTCGGGCACTGCTACCGCCTCAGGAATGGTGATGGGGCCCGTCGCGCCGGCGTCGTCGGGTAGCTGCTCGTCGCTACCCGGGCCGGGCTGTGCCGGGGGAGGCGGCCCGGCGGCACGGATGACGGGAATGGCTTGGGTCTGCTCGAGGTCGTTGGGGCCCGTGCCACCAGCCGCCGTCGGAACGGGCTCGGCGGCACCTCCCCTGTCGCCCGTCGCGTCGGCATCTGTCCGGGGCTCGGTGCGGTAGCTGTCGGTGGGCTCGTCGTCGTGCCCGGCACGGACCGGCCCCGTCGCCACGACTGCGGGACGTCCGTCCCTCAGAGGGCGCCCTCGGCGCAGCAACGCCCGGCAGTGGTCTGCGATCTCGGCCGCCTGGCTCTCCAGCCGCTCGACGTCATCGGGGTCGGACGCCTCATCAAGCTCATGCTGGATGCTCCCCAGGCGCTTCAGGGCAGCCGAGAAGGACAGGGTGTCGAGTGCCATCGGGCTACTCCGTCTCCGCGGCCGTAGCCGCTCGGCGAACACTGCGACAGCTAGGGGAAGTACGAGCAGGGCCGCGAGCCACGGTGCCACGAGCACCGCGAGCACCACCACAAGCACCGCCACCACGGCAGCCGCAACCCGGATGGCGAGGACGCGCCGGGCCTTGGCCTGTTCCGCGCGGACACGCGCCCGGCGCGCGTGCTCGGCGACCTCCGCCCGCGTCTGCTCCAGGTGTCGGGCGGCTCGGCGTAGGGCGTCGTCGCCGGTGTCGTGCAGGGTCCGTACCGCTTGCTCCACCAGGTCGCTGGCCCGTTGCAGCCGGCGAACGACCGCATCCCCCGCCTCCGCCGGGGTAGCACACATCTGGTGAGCCACCTCGTCCACAGCCGTCGGCTGTTCGCCGCTGCCCAGCCCGGTGATGACGGGAACGGGCGCGTCGGCCACGGCCCGGACCACCTGCTCGGCATCGAACGGGGCCAGGGCGAGGGGGCGCCCCTCCTCACGTACCAGAAGGACTACGTCGTGCTGGCCCGCACACGCCTGCCGCACAGCCGTCGCCAGGGCGTCAGAGATGTCGGCTCCGACCGCGGTCACCGGGTACTCGACGATCTCGGTGCTGAAGTCCTCCGCGGCGAGCGCAGCTCGTGCCCGGACGAGCCCGGCATCGCCCGTCGACCCGACCAATCCGATGCTCGTGGGAGCGAGCGGCACCCGGGCGTCGCGCTGTCGCTCACCGAGCCGGGCGCGCAGGGCAGCCTCGCGCAAGCTCTCGCGACGATCGCTCAGCCAGGCCCTCGTCGGTTCGGGGTCGAGGGCGGTGACGGAGAAGACGACCACATGCCGCTCGCTGTCGTAGCTGAGCAGTCCACCGACCCGCACGAGATGACCGTCGACGAGCAGGTCGTCGACAGCGACATCGTGCAGCCGGCGCAGGGTGGCGTCGATGCCGTCCCACGCCTGGCCGCCGAGCTCACTCGGCAGGGTCCGGCGACGACCGTCCTCGTGCGTCTCGGTCAGCAGGAACTCGACCGGGTCGCGACCCTGCAGCCCGCGCACGACTCCGAGGACCCAGATGCGGCGCGGGAAGGCGATCCGGAACTGGTCCTCGACCGAGCGAAGCAGGTCGCCTACGAGCAGCACCCTGCGGTCCTCGCCGCTGCGACCCGCTCTGCTGTCCCCTGGCACGGCGTCAGAGTAGGCGATGTGGCCGGCAGCGCCACGACAGCACGCCGCGGGGCGGCAACTTACTGCGCGTCACGGTCAGCGGCTCGCCTCCCGTCCCACACCCACCTCGGACCCTGTACAGGCACCCCGACCCTGGCGCGCAGGCCACGGTCAGCGGTGATGACGAGCACGTCGTCTGCGCGGGAGCGGACCTGCCGCACTACCTCGTCGTCGCCTGAGCCGGGCGCGTGCACGGTCTCCACGCCGCCGACGACAGCGGCAGCCACACCTGTGCGAGCCGCTCCTTCGAGCACGAGGACGACGCGCAGCCCCACCTCGCGCGCGCACCGCTCCACCAAGGTGGTGTGCAAGCGGCGCGCCGCGGCTGGCCGGTCGTGCCACCAGCCGTCGGGCCGCGACCCGACAACGTTGGCGCCGTCCACGACAACGGTGGCCTCAGACACCGGCTCCCGCTACAGGCCCTGCGGCGCGGGACCGAGGTCGGCGAAGCGCGCCTCCCGCTTCTCGCTGCGCGCGGCGAACGCCTCCATCATCTCGCTCGGTTGCAGGCCGCCCATCTGCCACAGTGCGACGTGGTCGAGGCCGGCGGCAACGCTGTGGTCGCGGGCGTGGACGAGCATCTCCTTGCACCCCCACACGGTCAGCGGGCTCTTGCCGGCAATCTCCCGCGCAATCGCTAGCGTCCCCTCCACGAGCGAGTCGTGGTCGGGGAAGACCTCGTTGACCAGGCCCACCTCGCGCGCCCGGGCGGCAGGCATCCTGCGCCCGGTGTACACCAGCTCACGCGCAACGCCGTCGGGAACAATCTTCGGCAGGCGCTGCAGGGTTCCCACGTCGGCAGCCATGCCGATATTCGTCTCCTGCACGACAAAGAACGCATCGGCGCTCGCGTACCGCATGTCGCAGGCGGTGATCAGGTCCATCGCGCCGCCGATGCAGCCGCCCTGCACGGCAGCCAGTACCGGCATCCGGGCCCGCTCCAGTGCGGTGAAGGTCTCCTGGAGCCGCCTGACCATCAACATCACGTTGGCGGCCCGCCGGCCCGGCTCGGCCTCAACACCCGCGATCGAGCCCGATCCGAAGACAGCGAGGTCCATGCCCGAGCAGAAATGGCGTCCGGTCGAGGAGAGCACCATCGCCCGCACATCGCCCGCATCGCTGAGGCGCCTGACGAGCTCGGGCAGCTCAGCCCAGAATTCCCTGATCATGCTGTTGAACTCGTCGGGGCGGTTCATCTGCACATGGGCCACTCCCTCCTCGACGTGGACCTCGAAGCAGCGGTAGTCCATGGCGATGCTCTCCTCGCTGTCGGGCACTCGTGGCGCTTCGCGTCCCGGCTGTGGATGACGCCGCGTCATCCACAGCCTGCCACCGAGCCCCTCGGCGCCGGCCGGAGGCGGGCAGGCTTCCCGGCATGACAGCAACGGCGGCTCAGCGGGGCGTAGGCCCATGCGAGGACGTCGTGGTGCGTCGGGCGGCCCGCGCTGCGGAGGACGAGGGCGATCTGCTGGGCGCCGAGCGCTTGCTCTCGCTGTTGCCGACCGACCCGACCGTGCGTCGCTGGCGCACCGAGCTGGCCGCTCGCAGGCGCCTCCAGGACAGCGCTGCTCCCTACTCCCGAGGCCTGTGTCTGCTCGGACCGGCCCAGCGGTGGGCTGCCGACGGGGCCGCACGCGCCTTCATGCTGGAGCTGGCCCAGACCGCTCTCAGCGAGCAGACCTCGACCGAATGCCGGGCGGGCGACCGCGAGGCAGCGACCGCTACCGCCGCCGAGTTCGACCCACTCGTTGCTGACGTCGTCCTGTTCGACAAGGACCTGTTCAGCCGCTACCTGCATGAGGCACTTGCCCCGTTCCTGCTCCTCGACTGCGGGCCGGTCAGCCGCTGGGGGGCAGCACCGGGGGCTGTCTTCGAGGTGGTGGCCGGCGGCCAGGAGCACCACCCGACAACGCTGCGACGATGCGGGCTAGGCAGCGCAGCGGGGGGCTCCGGTGCGCATGTCGCGCCCAACGTCGTCAGCGTTATCGGTCCGGTCGCGGCTGCAGGCGAACTCGTCTACGGCCGTCCGGTCCCGACCGGCACCGGCGAGTGCGTCCTCGCTCTACCACCCGTCGTGCTCAACCCGGTCCACGCCGGGCGGGTGCAGCGGGCGCTGCTGCGGCGCTCACCGGCAACCGAACGGGTTCGCCTGCTGGCCAGGGCGCGGTCATGCGCCTGATCTCACCCCTGCAGTTGGCTCACCCAGTTCTCCAGCTGATCGGCGTCGCGGGGCAGGCAATCCGACAGGTTGTCCACGCCGGTCTGGGTCACCAGCACGTCGTCCTCGATCCGGACCCCGATCCCGCGCAGCTCCTCGGGCACAGTGAGGTCGTCGGCCTGGAAGTAGAGCCCGGGCTCGACCGTGATGACCATGCCCGGCGTCAGGGGGCCGTCTCGGTAGGTCTCGTCGCGTGCCTGCGCGCAGTCGTGCACGTCCAGGCCGAGCATGTGCGACGTCGAGTGCAGCGTGTAGCGGCGGTGCACGCCCGCCGCCTCGCGGGCCTGTGCGTCCGCCGGGCTCGCCGGGATGCCCCAGTCCGAAAGCGCATCCGCGATCACAGCCATGGCCGCCCGGTGCGGCTCCAGGAAGCCGGCACCGGGCCGGACCGCCTCGAGGCCGGCTTGCTGGGCCCGCACCACGACCTCGTAGACGCGGCGCTGAGCATCCCGCCATCGGCCGTCGATAGGCAGCGTGCGGGTGATGTCGGCCGTGTACAGAGCGTCGGTCTCGACACCCATGTCGAGCAAGGCCAGCTCGCCCGCCCGCACCGGGCCGTCGTTACGCACCCAGTGCAGCGTGGTGGCATGGCTGCCGCAGGCGACGATCGAGCCGTACCCGACCTCGTTACCCTCCAGGCGGGCCCGCCGCCAGAACGTGCCCTCGACCCACCGCTCCCCGCGGCCCAGTCGAGTGGCTCGAGGCAGCTCGGCGACGCACTCCTCGAAGCCTCGGGCCGTGGCTGCGACGGCCTCGCGCAGCCGCGCCAACTCGAAGTCGTCCTTGA
>JAABUM010005791.1_pt1 | contig 12647 bp, 9 predicted proteins | sample 5559161 | NCBI WGS metagenome assembly JAABUM01 (sample SAMN10711868, study PRJNA513369) | rock metagenome | isolation source: Antarctica rocks | place: Antarctica: Victoria Land, Siegfried Peak nord | reverse complement strand
CGACGCGCAAGTGGTTGCGGCAGTGGCTTGCTTGAGCCGTGTGCATCGTGAGGTGCCCGCACGGTTCTGAGGGGGCCGGGGAGCAGTGATGCTCTCCCGGCTACCCGGCACGTAACAGCAGCAGGAGCACAGTGGACATGCCCACCAGGAGCGGGCATCAGGCACCCGCTTTCCTGGGGGCCTCCATCTCCCGAGGCGCCGGCGCTCAGAGCAGCGCTGCCGCCGCTACTCCTCCCGCCAGACCCGATCTCTCCTCTCTTGGGGAGCCCCTGAGTCCAACCCGTGCGCCCAAGGTCTTGCGGGCAGGCGTGGCGCAGCGAGGTATCCACCTGTGAACGCTGCGGAGGCCACCTTCTTGTCCTATGCGGACTCTGGCAAAGGGCTGCCGCCTGAGCTTGCCGGCCCCATGCTAGCCGGTTCACCCCACTACGGAAGCCTCTGGCTACTCCAGCCCAAAGGCCTCCAACAGCCCCGCCGCCCCACTACCAGCCCTGGCCCCCGCTCCATTGCGTTCCCCTGCCCCCATCCCAGCCCCGGCCAGCGCCCCCGCGCGCGCCCCTGCCCCGGTGTCCCGTCCGCCCATCGCCGCGAAGAACGCCTCGTCGTACTCGCGCACCCGGATCACTACCGGCATCGGCACCGCGTGCCCCAGGATCAGCGCCTGCTTCTTGGTGTCCAGGCTAGCCAGCACCGTGCGTAGCCCCTCCGCCCCCGCCACCCCGCTGAACACCGCCCGGATGTCGTTCTCCTCGGTCAGCAGCGCGGTCAGCCGCGTGCCCAGCTGCGACGCCACCTCCGGGTCAATCCCCGAGGGCCGCTGGTCCACCACCAGCAGGGTCACGTTGTATTTGCGCATCTCCCGGGCAATCGTGCCGAAGCTCGTGTTGCGCGCCGCCCGTGGGTTGAGGAACTTGTGCGCCTCCTCAATCACCAGCATCAGCCGCCGGGGCCGGTCCGCCGCCCGCTTTGTCTGCAGGTACGTCTCCGTCTTGTCCACCCACGACGCGTAGATGTGCCGCGTGATGATGTTGGCCACCAGCATGTAGATCAGCGGCTTGCGGTGGCGGCCAAACTCTAGCACCACGTGCTCCCCCCGCTCCAGCCAGGTCATCATCTCGGCGATTACGCTCTCCCGCCCCTCCAGGTGCGGCCGCATGAAGCCGTAGTCCTTCAGCGGGTTCAGCTTGCGGTAGATCGCCGTCAGCGAGGCCGGGTGCGCCCCTACCGCCTCGGCGGCGTTGGCGATGGCCACCGGCTCCGTCTCCAGCAGCGTGGTCAGCCACGTCTCGCCCCAGCGGCTCTTGAGCAGGTAGCAGGTGTCCACCATCGCGCTGGAGAAGCCCAACTCCTCCTGCAGCAGGGCGATGTCCTCCAGCTCGATCTGGTTCAGCCCGATATCCAGGTAGCCGTCTACATGCACCCCCCGCGCCCGCACGCTGTCGCGGTCCAGCGCGTACACATGCACCCGCGGGCCAAACAGCCGCCGTAGCCCCGGCAGGATCTTGCCCCCGCCGTCGCCGCCGCCCTCTTCGCTCTGCGTCTGCCAGCCGTACTCCGAGTGCATGTCGAACACCAGCGTGGAGGCCACGTCGTTCTTGATCACCCCGCTCAGCAGCAGGCGAGTCAGGAACGACTTGCCCGTGCCCGACTTGCCAAACACGCCGTTGCTGCGCTCCACCAGCTTCTCCAGGTCCAGGCAAACCGGCACGTCCATGTCCAGCGGAGAGCCCATGGCGAAGTGCGTGGCGTCCTCGCGGCCAAATACGGCGGCGAAGTCCGGCTCGGTGGCCTCACGCACCGGCGAGAAATGCACCGGGATGGTGCGCACCGGCTCCAGCCGCTGCCCACCGGCCTTCCCGTCTGCCCCACCGGCCTTCCCGTCTGCTTCCCCACCGTCCGCGCTGGTCAACATCAACATGGGCTGCACGGACACCGCGCCATAGGTGGTGATGCCGTCCATCACCCGCTGGGCCAGCGCGCCCGCCCGCGGCGGGTCCAGCAGCACGCCGTCATTCGTCGCCCCCAGGGCCATGTCGGTGACCAAACAGAAGAAGCGGTGGGTGCGCCCGTCTATCACCACGAAGCGGCCCACCCGCATCTCCTCGACCGACCACCCCGGCTCTAGCTTCAGGTCTAGCCCTTTGCTCAACGAGCCCCGCGTGATCAGCCCAAAGATGCGCCCGCCGCCGTCCTCCGTGCTAAAGATCATCCGTCGCTACCCTCTCGCCCGCTCTGTTCGCCCCGACTGCCCACCATGCCCTCACCCCCCGCCCCCCCTGCCAACCCCAGGTCCCCCCGCTCTCCTGGCTGACTGGGATCACCGTCGTCGCCCTGTCCCTTGCCCGTGTTCTGGCTACCCCAGGTCCCCGCGCTCTCCCTGCCCCGCGCTTTCAAGCGCGGGCCCCTGGCCCCCTCAGGTTTTTCACACCTCCAGCAGCTCCAGCACGCTCATCAGCCGCGCGTGGTCGCCGGCCATCAGCCGGGCCACCGCTCTGCTGGCCTCCAGCAACACCGCCTCGTCACGGCCGGCGCACTCGTAGGCCTGCCGGATGCACGCCGCCAGCAGGTCCTCCACTCCCGGGGCCGCGCTACGCAGGATGAAGCGCAGGTAACCCAGTTCGCCGTGGAAGGCGCAGACGTCTCCAGCCAGCGCCTCGTAGACGAAGGCGTGCATGCGCGGCGGCGCGGCGGGCACGCGCTGGACCACCCGGCCGTCCGCGCCCTGATAGCCCACCAGCAGGCAGGTCCACGTGGTCTGCAACACCTGAGCAAGCTGCGGCTGCCGCCGGTAGATGTCCACGTCGTCGGCCTCATCACGGCCCCAGGCCACCGCATGCCGCCCCGCCTCAATGCCGCTGGTCTGCACCTGATAGCACACGCCGTAGTGCTGGCTGATCGGCGCTGGCCGCTCAGCCGCGTGGTCGCCCACCCGCGGCGGGGCTTTGCCCACGATCACCAGGCTGCCATAGGCCGGCGCCTCGTTGAGCTCGTAGCTCTGCGCGGTGAACTCGGTCGTGCTCACCGCCACGATCTCGCCCAGCCGCCGTGGCTTACCCATCGCCCACGCTCCCGCGCTCGCCCGACCATGCCCCAGCGCCGCCCCGCATCATACCGCCCGCCGGTTCTTGCTCAACCGCTTGGCCGATAGGGCCGCCGCCAGGCCGTGGTCGTTCAGCGCGCTGCCCACCATGCGCAGGAACGCCTCGCGTTCGCCGCCGCGGATCACCGCCTGCTCGTGCGCCTCGCTCAGCGCCACGGGGTAGCCCCAGCCCAGCCGGCACTGCTCGGCCACCACGGCATGCACCGTGTCCAGCAGCTCCGGCTGCTCCACCACCCAGGCCGGGGCCTCCACCCGGGCCACCTCGTCGCCCACGTTCAGGTAGAAGAAGTGGATGCGCTGCGACCTCTCTTCGTCCGCTGAGGGAGCCTGGCTGGCCAACAGCGCCGACCGCTCACCCCGCCGCAGGCCCTCGAACAGCATGCGGTCGGCCAGCCCGGCGAACCCCTCCAGGTCGGCGGGCGTGTACCCCTGGGGCAGCGTGCCCTCCGCCTGGGCCATCCAGGCCAGTAGGTTCAACACGTCGCGCGCCGCCGGCCTGCTGATATAGCTGCACACCGGCACGCCCATGGACTGGAAGCGGCGCAGCCCCTCCTGGTAGGCCCGCAGGATCGGCGCGGCCCGCTCGGCCTCCCGCCCGCTGAACCGCCATAGCACCAGTGTGCCGTCCATCAGGGCCACCAGCGGCGCCCCACTCTCAGGCTGTCCGGCACACAGGGCTAGCGCCCGCTCCTGCTCGGCCAGGGTGCGCCGCAGGTCCAGCAAGCTGCCCTGTACGGCCACCCGGCTATCACCCTCGCCCGTGTACAGATCGTCGTCACTGTAGTGCAGCCGCCCCCACGAGGTCAGGCTGGCCGCCGGTTCCCCGCCATAGGTGATCACCGCGCTGCCCACGTTGATCAGGTAGCAGGGGGCGAGGCTGTGCCGGTCCAGGTCAATCTGGCTGCCGTCCGTCCCCACCACCGCGTACCCCGTGGGCGGGATCGGGGCCGCCCGCGCATAGCCCAGCGGCTGCAGCGGCTCGGCCAGCAGGTGGTCGCCCTGGCCAGCCAGCGCCCCCTCGCGCAGGAACGCCAGCTCGGCCGCGCCCGACCAGCGGGCCAACAGCGCCCGGGCCAACTCCAGGCTGCGCCACAGCCCCTGGCGGCGCTCCCGCAGCCCCGCCGCCATCGCGCTGATCTGCCCACTCACCTCTAGCAAGTTCAACGTCACGCCCGCCGCACCCCCTGCCCCACCCCTGATGATCACGACCCAGGGCTGGCCGCAAGTCTACAGGGCCGCGCGCTACTTGCCAACCGGTTTTTCCACCTCCACCCCGATTGCCCCACCCCCGCTGGCTTTCTTGGCTCAGCCCGCTCTCCGGCGCCTGCTAGCTCACCTGAGCGTTGAGCAGCCCTACGATCCGATGCGTGGGCGCCGCGCTCCTTGGCATCATCAACGGCGGCGCTGTGTAGGCGTGCCTGGCGTGGATCTGATACCCAGCCGCGCCGGAAGCAGAGTGGGTATTCCTATGAAGTGGTCAAAGGTGTTGACCATTCCTCCGAGCGCCCCGCCGCACACGGAATCCGTGGAATGTCCTGCCGACGGTGCCGAAGGCTGCGCCGGTCGCCTGCCGCGGCCGGGCATGAGCGCCTATAGATCAGAGGTCTTCAACACGGTTGACCGTGGCTGCCCGGGCCACCAGGGTGTCAAGGCCGGTTTCGTCGGCTGTAGCGATCTGCTGCTCCAGCGCCGCCGACAGCGATCCAAAGCGCAGCTCAATCAGCGCGCGTGCAACCTCTCGCTTGCCCGCCACCTTACCCTCAGTCACCCCTTCGGCTTTGCCTTCAGCCATGCCTTTGGCATTACCTTCAGCGACACCCTGTGTGTAGCCACTTACGTAGCCGCGCTCCAGCATCTCCTCTAACACATTGGTCATCTCTGGTTCCTCCAGCAACTCCCTGGCAACGGCGTCACCTAGCTTATTGTAGGCCATGCCGATCATCGCGCCCAGTGTCGCGGTGCGCTCCTCCTCGGGCAACGCCGGCGCCAGTTTGACCGCCGCGCGCAACACGTCCGCCAGCGGGCGCTCGTGCGCCATCAGGGCCAGCAGGATCAGGTCGGCACGATCCACCGCGCTAAACGTCGCTCCGCCCGCCGCCGTCCGCTGCAGCCGGGCCAGCACTTCCTCGCTGCGCAGGTGGCCCAGAAACACGTTGCGCACCCGGTAGACGAAGGCCCCGCCATCCAGCACCTCGGGCGCCTCCCGCACGCTGGGTCCGTAGAACACGACGGTGACGATCTTGCGCCGATGCAGCCGATACAGCGCCGCCGCGTACCCATGGAACCGCGCCAGGTCGTCGGCCCGCCGCACCATCTGGAACTCCAGGTGCAGGATGCGCCCGTCGGCCAGCAGGAACACGAAGTCAACCGCCTCGACACGCACCTCCAGCATGGGCAACTCAGTGGGCAGGGCCTCCACGATGTCGGGCAGGTCCAGGCTAAAGCGCTGCATCAGAGCGCCACGCAGCGCCCGGGCCATCCACTTGAGCAGGATATCCGCGCTCTGCCGGGCTACCTGTGGGTCGGCCACCGCACCCTCCTCCCAGGGTTACTACCGCGGGCGCTAGCCGCCTACGCTTCGTCTCTCCATTCTGTAGCTTCTAGCATGTCCACTCTACCACAAGTAGCTCCCGACGTAGCCCAAAGACTCCTTCCAGCATCGCCCGCTGGTCGCGCCCCCACTGCCCCCCGCGTCGAGCCCCTTGCACGCGCATACCAGCGCCGCCACCCGGCAAACCCCATCGCTCCCAGTCCCAAGCCACGATGGAACAGGTGACGTGGGTGCTGACCGTGCCGGACACAACGTACCTGGACTGAACAGTCAGGCAGCGGGCTCACTGAGCCTGTGCCCTATCCGCGCGCCCCCGATTCGGCGTCCACACTGGTCAGGTGGAGCAGGGTACCGCCCTCGGCCACCCCCATGCCCGGCGGGGCCGCCGGCGGCAGGGTCACCGGCCACCGGAGACGCCGCGACCCCACGTCCCCAGGAGAGCCCTGGTAGACGGCCACGCCAATAGTCACAAAACCCCGCTGGTCCAGCGGCAGGGTGGCTGCTTGCATGGCTACCCAGAAGGTCTGCCCCGCACACCACCGCGCCGGTGGGTACCAGTCGGTCGCCGCGAAGTCCGTCCAGATCCCGCCCACGCCTCGGGCAGCCGTCAGTGAGTTAACCAGGTGGAGATCAGCGGGTACGGGCCCCAGCACGCGCCAGCGTGTGGCCAGTTCCACCACGGGGTAGCCCAGATAGCGCAGCGGACGATAGACCAGCCGGTAGTCAATCAGCTCAAGCGCTGCCCCGAACCGGGCCAGCGCCGCCCCCCTCGCGTTGCCCTGGCCCAGGCCGAGGAAGCTCAGGAACGCCGGCGGCAGGCGTGTCCCATGTGCGCCGCGCCGCAGCAACAGCAGGCCGTCCTCGGCGAACAGCACGCCCCACTGGCCCGAGGAGAGCAGTCCCCGAACCTGCTCATACACGTCGCGCTGCGTCTGGGGGAACGAGTCGCCCGCCACGTCCAGAGCCACGTAGGCCGCCTGGTTATGCGGCCCCCGATCCGGGTAGAGATAGATCCGCCGGCGGTTACCCAGGTGGGGGGCCAGCCCTTCCTCCGCCGAGACCGCCGCATCAGGCGGAATCAACCGCAGCATGCGCCGGGCCACCCGCGCATGGGCGGAGAGCGGTGGCGGCCCCATGCCCGCGCGCAAGGGGGTGTCGCCCCACGTGATCGCCGCCAGCAACGAGCCCAGCAGCAGCAGCGCGCAGCAGGCCGCCACGGCCACCGCCTGGCTTAGCCCCAGCACCATCATCAGCGCGCGGCTGAGCCGCCGTATGCCCACCAGCGCCGCCAGAAAGGCAAACGGCACGATCTCAGCCGTATAGTGGCCGATCCCCGCCACCATGTGGAACTCGTGCGTCACCGCGATCAGGCCCAGGCTGGGCAGCGCCAGCAGCACCGCCTCGGGTCCAAGCCCGGCCAGTAAGGCCGTCGGGGCCAGGTAGCGCCAGGCGAACTGGCCCTTGGCCGGTTGGGTGATCGTCTCCAGCAGCCTCCGGGGGTGCTCGCGCCAGTAGCTCAGCACCATGCGCAAACTGGCATGCCCGCCTGGGGGTGGGTTGTCGTAGATCAGGCGCGCCCAGTACGGCGACGGCAGGCCATGACTGGCCAGCGGGATGATCGTCAGCACGGCCAGCGCCGACCAGCCCACCCCACCGATCGCCGCGCCGAGGCCCACGACAAGGGCGGCGCGCTGGCGTCGGCGCACGGCCAGCGCCAGGCCCATCGCCGCCACCAGCAGCCCGATGTCTTCCTTGCAGGCCACGGCCAGGACGGCGCCCACCAGGAAGAGACCGTAGGAGCGGCGGTAGGCCCCATAGGCCGCGAAGAGCAGAAAGGTCGGCGCGAGGGTCACCGGGTGAAACTCGTCGAGCACCGCCGATTGCAGCATGGGATGGGCCAGGTACGCCAGCGGCACGGCCACCTGGGCCACCCTGCTCCCCAGCAGGTCACGGGCCAGCCAGGAGAGCGGCAGTGCCCCCAGTGCGCCCACCACGGCCTGCGTGATCAGCAAAACCGGTGGCCCCGCCACCACGCGGTAGAGCAGCGCCAGGGGTAAAAGGATCGGCTCGACGTGGAACGACAGCCGCGATGTGGTACCAAACGCTTCGATGCGCAGGGGCAGCTCCATGTTGGTGAAGTAGAAGGGCCTGCCGTGCGCGGTCTGCCAGACCACCTGATCCATGTTGCCCAGATCCAGCGCCTTCATCAGCAAGTTGTCGTACAGCCGCACGGCGAAGAAGCCGAAGTACGCGGCGAAGAGGGCCATCACCACCCACACCAGCACGCCTGCCAGCAGCCCGCCCGCCCCTGACCGCTGGGCCAGCCCAGGGGCGCGCCGCCCTGCTCCTGACCACCCCAGGGGCGTCACGGGACGCGCCACGGCGGGCCCTAGACGAAGCCCAGCGTGGGGAACGTCCCCAGAACGGCCGGCGTGGGGTCAGCGTTCATCCATTTTGCCAGCACGGTGCTGTAGACCGAGCGGAAGTCTATCCCAAACCTGAGGTTGCCATCATCCAGGTGGGCCAGGCTTGGCGTGTCGCCATAGAGGCCGCCCTTGACGCCACCGCCGATCACCAGCATGGGCGCGGCCGCCCCATGGTCAGTACCCTGGCTGCCGTTCTCTTGCGGCCGCCGCCCGAACTCGGAGAACGTCATCAGCAGCACCCGATCGGCCCTGCCCTGGGCCACCATGTCGGCGTGGAACGACGCCAGGGCAGCGTCGAGGTCGCTCATCAGGCGGGGGTACACAAACGGCGTTTGCTCCAGAGCATGATCGTCGAACCCCTGCTGGGTGACCATGAACACGCGCGTGCCCAGGTCCGTGGCGATGATCTGTGAGACCAACTTGAGCTGGTTGGCCAGGTCACTGTCGGGATAGGCCACCGTCGAGGCCGGTGTGCTTTTGACGTGCAGCAGATCAACTGTCGCCCGGTAGGCCCCCGTATCGGCCAGCTGGATCAGCGAGAGATAGGGTCCCTGGCCGCTGGTGCGGGCGGCGGTGATGCGCTGAAAGGCGGCGCTCAGCCGCTGGGCCTCGGCGCGCCCCTGCCGGCCCGCCAGCAGCTGAAAGCTCTCCAGGCTGTCTACCGCTGGCACGAGCGTCTGTTTGGCGAAAAACGCCTTTGGGAGAACGGGGCCGATGCTCAGCGCCTTGAGCGGATTGGCCGAGCCCGCCAGCGCGCTGTCCAGGTAGCGGCCTAGCCACCCGGTATCCACCGCGCCCGTGGGCGCCGCCGACTGCCAGATATCGGTTGCCCGAAAGTGGGAGAAACTGGGGTTGGCGTAGCCCACCCCTTGCACCACCGCCACCTTGCCGCGATCATACAGCCCTTTGAGGCGATGCAGCCCCGGATGCAGCCCCAGCCCATGAATGAGCGGCAGCACCTGCCGGCCGGGTATGGCCAGGGTGGGCCGCTTCTGATAGTAGAGGCTGTCGCCGTAAGGCACAATCATGTTCAGCCCATCGTTGCCACCGGCCAGTTGCACAACCACAAGGATGTTCTGGGCGCTCGCGCCGGGTCCATCGGCCAGCACGCGCTCAGCCAGCCGGGCGTCCAGCAGCAGGCTGGGAACAGCGGCGCTGACCGCGCCAAAACGTAGCGCCCCGCTCAGGAACGCCGATCGTGAGTAGACCATTGGGCTGCTCCTCCCCTCCTACAGCTGATACTCCGGCGCGGACAACAAGAGCTGCACCAGGCCGCATCGCCTGGTCTCCCCCAGCGGAGACAACAGGGTGGAAGCGCTGCCGGCGTACTCAATCAGGGTGGCCCGCGTCGTGGGCGTGGCGGCGATGGCCAGGAAGCGGCCCAGCAGATAGTCAATGAACCCTGCTGTGTCGTGGGCATGGCTCTGGCGGGCCAGCCTGGCCGTGTCCAGGTACGAGGTGGCCCCCTGCTGGCCGGTCAGCAGCCCGGCAAAGTTGTAGCGCTCCACCAGCGCGTTGGCCGTGGCCCAGCGCAACCCGCCGGCCCACCCGCCCACATTGGGCGGGTTGAACAGGTCCTGGCCCATCGCCGTCATCGCCTGCGCCATCACCGCCGGGGGCGCCGTCGCCCCCAGTTCGCGCACCGTGCCCACCACAAACTCCACGGGGCTCTTGACATGCTGCCGAAAGGCCTGGTCGGAGTAGAAGGCGTCGGAGAGCAGGATCTGGCGCACCATCGCCTTGATGCTGTGGTGGCTTGTATAGTAGGCCTCGGCCACCGGCTGGATCACCGCCGCGCTGGGGTTGTCGTAGGCCAGGAAGCTGAACAGCTTGCGCGCCAGAAAGCCGCCTGTCGCCGGGTGCGCGGCCAGGATGTCCATCACGTCCTGGGGACCAAACGCCCCCGTGTGGCCCAGGTACGTCTTCACTCCGTCATCGTGCAGGGTAGCCGACCAGTATGGCTTGTAGGTGACCAGCCTGAGCCTCCAGCCGGTCAGCGCCCGCGCCCCTTCGCGCACGTCCGCTTCGGTGTAGTGGCCGGGACCCAGGGTAAACAGCTCCATCACCTCACGGGCCAGGTTTTCGTTGGGCCGCCCCCTATGGTTCTGGTCGCCGTCCAACCAGTTGAGCATGGCCGCGTCCTGGGTCACCCTGCTCAGCAGGCTGTGAAAGTCGCCCAGGGCCAGGCTGCGAAAGATCATGTTCTGATGCAGCAGCTGCACCGGCGGCGTCTTGGAGAGCGCCGTGGCGAAGTGGCCGTGCCAGAACAGGGTCATCTTCTCTTCCAGTGGGTGGCTCGTGTGCAGCATACGGTTGATCCACCAGGTCTGGATGATCTCCTTGATCTGGGCGAACGCCGCGCGCAGTTCGCGCCGCAACTCCGCGCGGCTCGTTGTGCCGGGCAGGTCCTCTTCGGCGAACAGCCTGTCCAGGCGCGTGCTGTAGAGCGTCAGATCCGGCGGCGGATAGGTCCGCTCGGCTGGGTTGGCCACCGCCCCGTAGCCCACCAGGTGCTCCACCGACCCCTCCACGCCCATCCTGCTAAAGTGAGCGAGTTCGTCGGGGCTCAGGCCAAAGCCAGCGCGGCGAAAAAGATGAGCCACCCGCGCCCGGGTATCTCTCTGTCCCATCTACCCTCCCCCTCCGCGCTCCGCCGCGGCGCGCCACTGCCGTCCTTGTGCAGTATACGTCGGGGCGTTACACCGCGCCGGGCGACGGTCGCGGCTCCTGACCATGGTCCATCTCCCGCGCCACCAGCGTGCCCACAAACTGGGCAAAAGGACCTATGGTGTGTTCGAAGCTCGCCACATCCAGCGCGTGAAAATAGGCCGCCCGTTGGTCCCGCGTAATCACCACCCAGGGGTATCCGCCAGAAGCAAGCTGTGTGTTCATGATCAAGCGGGCCAGCCGACCGTTGCCGTCATTGTACGGGTGAACGTACACAAAAAGCAGATGGCCCAGTACACTGCGTACCGCCGGGTGCGGTTCTTCGCGTAGCAGGGCAAACAGGGCGGGAACGCCATCGCGTACCGCGACTGCCGAGGGCGGCACGTGGCGAGCCCCTCGGATGTATACGGAAGCAGGGCGATAGCCGGCCAGATAGTGGGCTGGGTAGAGCCCCGCACGTACCGCCGGGTCAAAGAGGGCACGATACCAACGCTGGTGGTCACGCTCGACGACAGCCCCAGCAGACGCGCCCTCAAGGATGTCGCCCAGGCTGTCCTACACCGCCAGGAACGCTTCGTAGTACCCCCGTGCGGCCAGTGCATCACGATCGTTGCTATCCCGCTCGTTCATCTCGGGGGTCCAGCCTCCCGCCGAGACGCGCCGGATCAGGCTTTCTGTCACCACATAGCCCTCAATGGACAACGAGTGATACGTGTCCTCCACCCGCCGCTCCATCACCGTAGCAAGATACCGGCGCCGTCCGTCGGAGTCCAGGGGGAGACCAGGGGGAGCAGGGAATGCCTGGATGATAGGTTCGCGCAGCTCAGCCCAGAGCGTGCGCAGTCGCACCACAATCGGCGCCACACGCCCCGTCGGCGGCGGCCCCACGGCTAGCCGGCCAAACGGGTTCTCTTCCCGCACCTGGCCATAGGGCCGTGTGGCCGCAAGCAGCGTATCAGCGTCATCTGGTCGCCCTACAGCCCGCAAAGCTCCAGCCAGTCTACCCGCTGTCGTGTTCTGGCCATCGCGCAACAACGGCCGCAGCATATCGGAGAGGTCGGAGATCTGGGCCAGGGCGATCCGTGCTTCCAGGGGGTGCTGAAGGTAAAACTGGGCACTCGCGCGCGTCAGAGCCACGGGAATGCTCATCACCCGTAGCCCGCCCTCATCCACGCGCACGTCTGACCAGGGAGTTTCCTCCTTAATGCGATAGTCAAACAGACTGTTTCCCCCAGGAAGCGCAAGGGAGTTGTTGCTGCCGTGGATCGTGTACACAAGCACCTGCCCTGGTAAAGCCAGCGTTCCCGCTTGCCGCGGGAGCGAGAGTTCTGGAGAAAGATGCCAGCTCTCCCCAAACCGGGCCGTGCAGTACCGCCGCACAAACTCATCGCGGGCCGCCACCCACGCCGTGTCCGTGGCGTCCTCGCCAGGACGGGCAGTGATGTACCAGCCCCTCACCACCTCGTACAGAAAGCCTGCTCTTACTAATCGCTCACGGTGCGTGCGCGAGAAGTCAGCCCCCCTGAAAACGTGCTGGCCCCTCTCCTGGGCCGCCCTCAACACCTCCAGCGCGTCGGCCAGCTTGCTCTGGTACGATGCCATCGCCCTGTTTCCCCCTCCTCCGGAGCCGCGCCCAGCCCACGAACACGTCTATACGGTCGCACCGTAACACGTCTTTGATGTTGTGCTCCAACACGTCTTTGATGTCGTGAACAGGCGGCATGACCAACAACAGGACAGGCTCCCGGTCCCCACTCTCTCCACCGATCAAGGGGCGCTAGTGGTCTGTCAAAAAGGAAGTGAGATGTTGAAAAGCGTGTGAAACGCGTGGACTCAGGCAGCGTGCTTGCGGTCCGTGGGCGTAGACGCGGTGCTCTGCGCAGCAGGCAGGGTGACGAGGGGA
>JAABUM010005790.1_pt1 | contig 12647 bp, 10 predicted proteins | sample 5559161 | NCBI WGS metagenome assembly JAABUM01 (sample SAMN10711868, study PRJNA513369) | rock metagenome | isolation source: Antarctica rocks | place: Antarctica: Victoria Land, Siegfried Peak nord | reverse complement strand
TTTGAGCGTGTACTTTTGCGACTTCGGGGCTTTGGCTTTTGGTGTTTTAGTTCTAGGCATCTGCTTTGTTTCCTCCACTGTGAGAACATCTTAGCAGATTTTTACCTACTGTAAAGGGATAATTACCTTTGCAAAAGAGGCGCTCCCTTTGTTATTTCCATTGCGAACGCAAATTTCGACTTTCAAAACAGGCCACATCGCGTTTAATATATCGGCACGCAAGAAGCTTTTATACAATTAGGAAAACCAGAGCAGCGTAGGACACGTTGTTCGTCGTAAAATTTCGAGGAGGAAATAGAAGTTCATGACTTATGTTGTGGTCGAGCCATGCGTGAAATGCCGTTATACGGATTGCGCTCTGGTGTGCCCGGTCGAAGCTTTTCATCTGGATGAAGAAATGCTGGTTATCAACCCGGACACCTGCATTGATTGTGACGCGTGCGTGCCGGAATGCCCGGTCGAAGCGATTTTCCCGGAAGACGCAGTGCCGGAAGAGTGGAAGCACTACACGCAGATGAACGCCGACAAAGTGGCGAGCGGGCTTCCCATTATCAGCGAAAAGCTCGATCCGCTCTGCTAAATAAAGCAAGCGCCATGCGCCGAATTTGTAAAAACAGAAGAAGCCGTTCCCATTGAGAACGGCTTCTTCTGTTTTTTAAGCTAGAGGTCGTTTGTTGAAGGAGAGTAACGTCATTCGCCGTTCATGTTTTACCGCGCGCAGGTTTGCGCCCGCCCGCCGTCAATGGAATAAGTTGCGCCTGTGATCCAAGCGGCTCGATCCGAAGCAAGGAAAAGAATTAAGTCGGCAACCTCGCGCGCTTCGCCGACGCGTCCGAGCGGATGCGTTTGCTTCGAGCGTTCGAGAAACGCCGCGTAGTCCGCTTCGTTCATGCCGCCGCGCTTGTGTATATCCGTCACGACGACGCCCGGATTGACCGCGTTGACGCGCACGCCTTTCGCCGCTAGTTCGAGCGCCGCGCAGCGCGTTAGCTGGTCAAGCCCCGCCTTTGACACGCAGTAGGCGAGCACGCCCGGAAAAGCGCGCAAGCCTGTCACGCTCGACACGTTGACGATGTTGCCGCCCGTTTGTGCGAGAAACGGAACGGCCTGCTGCATGAGGTAAAAGGCGGCGCGCAAATTAACGTTGAGCATCGCGTCCCATGCTTCGAGCGAGGTGTTCTCAATTGTGCCGTTGCTGATATGGCCTGCGGCGTTGACGACGACATCCAACTTCGTGAATTTTTCAATCGTCGCAGCGACAATGCGCTCTGCGTCCGCTTCGCGTGTGACATCCGCGCAGACAGTGTGCGCTTCGCCGCCCGCCGCGCGTATTTCTTCCGCAACACTTGCGAGACGCTCTTCGTTGCGCCCGATAGCCGCCACCCGCGCGCCCGCTTCCGCAAACCGCAGCGCCGTCGCGTGACCTATGCCGGAAGTTGCGCCGGTTACGATTGCTACTTTCCCGTTTAACTCTTTGTTCATCTTATCCCCCGACTTTTTTTCTAACTCTTGAACACCATCGCCCGCGACACTTGTCACAGCAAAGTGTGCGGCGAAATGTGGTCAGTCGATATGCTATTACATGTCGCCGTTTTCGTCGCGTCAAGATGTGCGCCGCAGAACGCCCATACGTTTTCTCGCGCGAGGATTCGTTTTGCAGGGGGTAAAACAGGGAATCGTTTTTCGAGTGTGTTACAGGACGGTGACAATCATATATTGACAGACAAGACCGAAAGGTTGACTATAAAGCTCTGTTTTCAGCTTGCGTCGCCGCGTTCTTTGAAAGAGTAGCGGCAACGGCTGTATCCGTCCGGGTTCAATGTTTGTCCGGCACACGCCACGAGAAACAGTTTTTCTTGTCACAGAGCCAAACTCTTGCATACTGATCCGGTTGAGCGAGTATTTACACGCAGCAGCGCCGCGCGTGCGCGCCCCGCCGCAAGAACCGCGACTGCGCACGACGTAGGGACATCACTGCGCCTATCCTCAATCAAGGGATACATGTTTACGGCGGGCATGATCGCCGTTGCGATATTTTTTGCTTTGTGGTGGCTATTGCAGGCGAACGGCGACGAAACGCCATGGGTGCCGGCGGGACTCGTTGCTGCCGTAGTTATGTTGATTGCCGCCGCCGCGCGCGAAGTGCTTGTGCGACGCGTCTCGACGCAGTACCTTCTGGAACAAGACAGGCACGTGTCAACCACAGGGCACACAAAAAAGCACAGTAGTAGCGACGGCAGCAGTGGCGGACGCAGCGGAACCCGAATCGCACGCTTTACCACCGCCCTGCGCTCTTTGCAACAACAATCCGCGCAGGTTAATGCCGCGGCGAACAGTTCCCCCGAAGAGCATTTGGAGCTTTACCACGCGTGCAAACAATTTCTTGCAAGCGTCGAGGATGCGTTCGGTTCCTCGAACACGCGCAACACAGGCACACTCCATAACAGCGAGTCGCGGGCGGTGCTGCGCGCAGGACAGGAACGCGTGCGTGTGCTTGCCAAACAGCATTTGCTCGCATGGGCGCGCGCGGCCTCGCGTGTGCTGACGCATGACGCACAGCGGCGCGCTTTACTCGCGGATAAAATAGAAACGGCGACGCGCGCTATTGATGTTATCGAGTCGGCACTCAAGCTTTACCCTGACGAGCCGGAGTTGAAGTCGTCCGCGCAGGCCGTGCAGGAATTGATCGCTACGATAAAGGTTGCGCACTGGGTGGAACTCGCCGAGCGCGCGGCTTTCAAAGGACAATTCGCAAAGGCGATTGACCGGTATCAAGATGCGCTGTTTTATTTGTCGCGTGGCGCGATCAAGGAAGAATCGCGCGACGAGGCTGCCGAACGCATCGAGCGCGAAGTGGAACTTTTGCGGGCGCACCTACGCACCAGCGGCACCGACATCAAACCGGGCGCGCGAAACGGCGTGCGGGAAAATGTCTGAGAAAATTAAATGATTAGCCAGCGTTGTCCGAAATGTGGAAGCCGTCGCATCCGTCGCGGTTATCAACCGACGCCCATACTGCTGCGCATGTTTGGTATTTATAATCTTCTATGCGATCATTGCAACCTACTGTTTCGAGGCTTCGCTGTTCCGGGCACAGTATCAAAGCCGGGCAGCAACAGGAAAAAGCAATCACTCACCGCGAAGCAGGAAACTAAAGACCCGACCTGAAATCCACTTTGCCGGAATTGTGACGTTGGAGAGGCAGCTTTTCGACGGTTCGGCTCATCTCTAAAAGTTGTTCTCTCACAATTCTATTTTCTGCTTTCAAGACACGGATGATCTGTAGGAGTTAGTTATGAAATTTTATAAGTTGATTCTCGGTCTTATGCTCGGCTGCTGCGCTATTGCGACGCCGCTCGTTTACGCGCAGGAACAGAGCCAATCGCCTGCGCAGCAGCAGGCAACATTATCGACGCCCACAAGCAGCGCGTCCAATAATTCTTCCATTGACAGTCAGGGAATCAGAATTTACCTGCTCGGCCCCGGCGATACACTCGACATACGCGTTTTCGGGCAGCCGGATATGAACTGGACGGGCGAAGTTGATAGCGACGGCAATGTCTCATCGCTGCCCTTTATCGAGAAGCCTGTTCGCGCGCAGTGTCGCACGGAAAAGGACGTGCAAAAGGATGTCATCGCCGCCTACTCTCAGTACCTAAAGAACCCGCAGATCAGCGTTCGCATCACGGGACGCAACAGCCGCCAACCGGCCATCGTCTTTGGCGCGGTAACTGTCCCGCAACGCGTGCAAATGCAGCGTCGCGTGCGTTTAAGCGAGTTGATAACAGCCTCGGGCGGCGTCACCGAGCGCGCCAACGGCACTATCCAGATTCTTCACACGGAACAACTCATGTGCCCGGAGCCGGGTGAAAAGGTTGAGCCTTTGACAGCCGAAAATGGAGTGATTCCGTTTAAGGTGTACAAGATTGCGGATTTGCTTGCGGGCAAACAGGAGGCCAATCCTCTGATTCGCCCCGGCGACATCGTCACGGCGTCTGTTTCTGAACCTGTTTACATTACAGGCAGCGTGATTGCCCCGCAGGGTATTTATCACCGCGAGGGATTAACGCTCGGGCGCGCGCTCGCGCAAGTCGGCGGCGCTAGAAAGGAAGCCAAAGCGACGGACGTGCGCATTTATCGCCAGAAGCCCGGCTCATCCGATCAGGAAGTAATCCATGTTGATTACGCAGCCATAAAGAAGCAGAAGCAAAAGGATGTGTTGCTACAGGCTTACGATATTATCGAAGTGCCCGAAGCGGGCATTGCTTCCAAACAACGCCTGACACAAACGTTAATTCAGGGAATACTCAGTATCGGCCCGCAGACGATCACCGGAATCGGCGCAAGCTTGCCGGGTCGCGTGCTTTACTAAACGCCGAAAATAGATTCATCGTAAGAGGTTGGCTTCAGCGGCCAGCCTCTTATTGTTTTAAGCACGGTCTTTTAAGATTGCCGTCGCTGCATTGTGCCGTCCGCTTCCGCATTATGGTAAAGTAACGAACTGTTATTCCGTAAAATATTTGGAGAAACAAAAATGAGTGCAAGAGCGACAGCCCCTGCGGGCATTCGCAGCAAGCGGCGTTGGACGACTTTCGCATGGATTGCCGGAACGTCGGCGGTCATCATCGCGCTGCTCTACACAGAGCAGATTGCATTGCTTTACGTGCTGGCAACGCTTGCCGTAACAGCGCTGTTAATCGTCGTCGCATTGGCGAATTTGGGCGGCGCGCGACAAGCTTTCGCAGAGCCGCGCCCGGCAGACGATTCCGCCGCCATCGGCGATAATTTAATCACGCCTGAAGCGCCGATAATTGCCGAGACCGCCGGGAATCTGCCTTCCAGCAGGCGCGCTAGAAATAACAAACGCAGATAACGCCGACTCCTCATGACGATGCGTGGAAGCATCATGCCTTCTAAATTTTTGTGCTGCCTGAAAGTTTCTGCTGTGCGCAGTTTTTCGACGTAGTGGTTAGTCGTCTCACCGCGCTGATGTCATAGAGTTGACGCATGGCTTTTATGCGTTCCTTTAACCTTCACACAAAAACGACTGTGCTGGCGTCGGCGATTACGCTGACAGTGCTCGGAGCGGCGCTCGCTCTGGTCAGCGTGCGTGTCGCCGACATTGTCGATAAAGAGCAGCGATCCCGCGCGCAGTTGCTGGTTATTAATTTCGCAGACCAGATCAGCCACATGCCCGCGCCGCGCGATCCGCAGATGCTGGCGCAGTCGGCGACCTTGATGCGAGGCGCGCACCCGGATATTGTCGCCGTGCGCGTCTGGCAGCGCGTCGGCGGCGTTTACAAAGTAGCAGCGGAAGCTGCCGGAAGCGCGCCCGCCGAAAGTTTGCCGGACGAAACCATTGACGCACTGCGTTCCGGCCTTGATTCACGCATTGTCAAATCGCTTCCCAAAGAAGCCGATTCCTCGCTCTACCGGGTCGCCGCCCCGATTACCGATTTCACAGAACCGTCTCATCTGAACGCAGAGGAAAAACGCTTTAGCGGCGCTGTCGAATTAATCGAACGCCTCGATGATGCGCCGCTGATCGCCAGAGGCTTCGAGCGCACCGCCGTCTGGATGGCGCTCGCCGCCGTGTTGATTATCACGCTCGCTATCTATTTGCTGTTTCGCCAAATTATTTATCGCCCGATTGAGCGCCTGCTGTTTGCGATGTCGCGCGCGGAAGCAGGCGATTTAAGCATCTCCGCACTGCTGCCGCCGCGTCCTCCCGATGAAATCGGCCAACTATCGCGCGGCTTCAATCGCATGATCGAGCGCTTGAGAGAAATGACGGAAGAACGCGAAGCGCGCGCGGGTCTCTTGCAGGAACGCGTTCACGAAGCGACTGCCGAACTAGAGCGACGCAACGATCAATTGGAAGAAATCAATCTGGAGTTGTGGCAAACGACGCGTCGCTTAACGGAACTCGAACGCCTCGCCGCCGCCGGACAAACCGCCGCGCAGTTTGCGCATGAAGTCGGCACGCCGCTTAATTTAATCAGCGGCCATGTTCAACTGCTGCGCGCTCATTTGAGCGGTGACACACGAGCAGATGCACGCCTTGAAACCATTAGCGCGCAGATCGAACGCATCGAACGCATCGTGCGCCGTATGCTTGATCGCACCAGACCCGAAGCCGTCCTCTTCGTTCCCGTAGACATTCACGCGCTGCTGCTGCGCACCTTCGATACGACTGCGCCGACGCTTGAATCGTGCGGTGTGCATCTGGATACGACGCGTCTCGCCACCGAGTTGCCGCATGTTAAAGGCGACGCGGATCGCTTGCAGCAGGTCTTTATCAATCTCATCAACAACGCCCTCGACGCGATGCCGGAAGGCGGACAATTGCGTGTCAGCGCATGGGCTTTGTCGGCTGAAGAGTCAGGTGACAGAAAAGAAGGGGGCAGCACGCCGACAGACAAATCCGTCGAAGGATCGAGCGTCTTCGTGGAATTTGCAGATACGGGCTGCGGGATAACTGCGGACGTTCGCGCGCACATTTTCGATGCCTTTTACACGACAAAAGAAAAAGGGCGCGGCACAGGTCTCGGCCTTTTCGTGGTGCGGCAGGTCATGCGCGAGCACGGCGGCGAAATCGAAGCCGAAAGCGAACCGCAGTGTGGGGCGCGCTTTCGTCTTAAACTTCCTGCCATGGAAAACAATGGTTCGCTCCCGCCGTCGCCGCCGACGAAGCGCCTCACCGCACCGCTTCAATCAATCCACACATGACGCCAAGACCTGCCGGAAAGTTATTTAATGTGTCAGCCAAAACTTCAGTCAACATGTCAGTAGCACTGCGAGAGAGTTCGTGATGAAACGTATTTTGATTGTCGATGATGACAACGCTTCGTGCGAACTGCTGCGGGAAATCTTCGCCGCGCAAGGATGGAGCGCGGAGACTGCCCAAACGCCGCCGCAGGCGCTCGCCGCCGCCGCGCGTGAAAAGTTCGATCTCGTCGTCAGCGACGTTAATTTAGAGGCAGCGGAATCCGGCCTAGACCTTCTGCGCGAGTTGCGCGACGAGTGTCCCGTGATTCTCGTAACAGGCTTCGGAACACTCGAAGCCGCCGTCGAATCTTCGAGAGAAGGCGCGTGGGATTTTATTTCAAAGCCGTTCAAGGTCGAAGAAGTCGTTGCCGCCGCGCGCCGCGCTCTCGAACAAAAAGCTGCCGTAAAAGATGACGGCAAAAATCAGGACGCGGATTCCGGGAATCTCAACGCAAACATTTCCGCGCGCTACGAAGACGCAGGCTTGGTCGGGCGCGCGCCGTCGATGATCGAACTTTATAAAGAGATTGCGTATGTCGCTCCGTCGCGTTCCACCGCTCTGATTATCGGCGAGAGTGGCACCGGCAAAGAACTCGTTGCGCGCGCCATTCATCACATCAGCCCGCGCCAAAATCATCCTTTCGTCGCCGTTAACTGCGGCGCGCTCACAGAAACTTTGCTTGAAGCGGAATTGTTCGGTCACGTGCGCGGAGCCTTCACGGGCGCGGTCAGTGATCGCAGAGGTTTGTGGGAAGAGGCCGAAGGCGGCACGCTTTTTCTGGACGAGATCGGCGAGACGAGCCACGCGATGCAAGTCAAATTATTGCGCGCTCTACAGGAGGGTGAGATACGCAGAGTCGGCGCTTCGCGTACCGCGCACGTCAATGCGCGCGTCGTCGCGGCAACGAATCGCAATCTGGAAGAAGACGTTAAGACAGGGAAGTTTCGTCCTGATCTTTTTTATCGGTTGAGCGTCGTCACGCTGATCGTTCCGCCCTTGCGTGAACGGCGCAGCGATATTCCACTTCTCGCTGAACGTTTTTTGCGCGTCGCTTCTTTTGACGGCAAGCGTCGCCTGCGCTTATCGGCTGAAGCGCTACGATTGCTGCTCGCTTACGATTGGCCGGGCAATGTACGCGAACTCGAAAACGCCGTCGAGTATGCTGCTTTGCGAACGCGCGGCGCGGAAGTGGCGGCAGAAGATTTGCCCGTGAAGCTGCAATCAAATGATCCGCACGCGCCTGCACGTGCCGCTTCATCCGCCGCGCAATCGTCGCTGCTCGCCGCCATAGATGTGGATGAGTTGGTGTCGCTGGATGAATTGGAGCGCCGCTATCTGCTTCATGTGCTACAGGCGACGGGCGGCAACCGCACGCGCGCCGCCGAAGTTCTGGGCATAGACCGCCGCACGCTTTATCGCATGGCCGAGCGTTTCAAAATTAAATTGGAAGATTGAGGGGCGGCTAGAGAATCGCGCTTAAGGCAACTGCTGTTCATCGTCGGGCGAAGTTTCAGTTGTATCCGGCGACGGTTGCATCGCGAGGTCGTCGAGGTCTTTGTTGAGGGCGGCGAGCTGTCGCGTGGCAATTGTATCGGATGCGCCGCCGCGTTGAACGGCGCGCTCGGCGCTTTGAACGTCACGTAGGGCAGCGTGAAGCGCACGGCTGGCGCGTTCGCCGCGTGCTTTAGCGCGAAGCGCGCGGTTCATCGCCGCCTCCGCTTGTCCGAGCGCGCGCAGTGCTGCTTCGTGGCCGCCGCGCCGTGTTTTGCCTAAGTGTGTGATTGCTTCGGCGATATGATCACCGGCTGTCTCTAAATCCGCATCGCGCGCGGGCAGGTTCGGTGTCACGGCGACAGGCTGCGCGGCATTTGCCGGAAGCTGTGCCGAACGGCTGGCAGCAGTCGTCACGGTCTCTTCAACCGGACGCGAAGTGCAGGCTGAAAACGCGCCGCCGCACATCGTTGCCGCGATCAGGCACAGGACGACAGTCCGGCGACTCTTCGATGCGCCTGCGCCCGATATTCCTAAAGATGTATTGCTGCTCAACTTCATTGGCGCGTATCTGATCAAACTCCTCAGCCACGACGCAGGGCAGAATGTTTTACTCGCTGGTTGCGTCCTGACGCTATCATTATCAACTGCAAAAAGAAAATAGGAGAGGGGGAGCGTCTACCTCCTCAAATAGCCGCTCCCCCTCTCCAAAAGCGCGAGTAGCCTTTCGCCTGACGGCAAGCGGCGCGCGCTAATCGTTTGCGTTTGCCTCATCGCTAAACTTTGAAGGTCTTGCATGAGAGCGCAAATCGAAAGTATTCGGTTGTCGAGCCGAAGTCTTACGCTTCGGTTCGTAACATAACAAATGCGGTGCCGGATTAGCGGTTCATGTTGCCCATGTTGCCGTTATTCATGTTGCCGCCCATGTTACCGCCGCCCATGTTGCCGTTCATATTGCCGCCCATGCTGCCGCCCATGCTGCCGCCACGATGATGGCGACCAGAACGGCGATGAGATTTGCGGTGACGACGACCACTATGATGACGAGTTTTCGTTGAAGTTTCAGTCGTGCTAGTGCTAGTGGTGCTTGTGCCGCCCATGTTCGAGTTCTGTGCAAAGGCAAAACTGCTGAAGCACAAAACGAAGGTCAGAGCCAGAACGATTCCAAGTTTGTTTTTCACTGTCGATTCTCCTGTTTAGAGTGCGCGTGGCGCAACATAATGATAATGGTTGTGTTTGGTGTTCGAGCGAAACGAACGGCCCCGGATCGAATTAAGTTATCAGCACCATTTGCCCGCTCTTAACTTGAGAAGGTGTGCAACAGACGTGCCATGCGACTGCGCCACAGCGAAGCGGATTTGCGCCTGTTTCGCTAAACCAAAACATCAGGTAGTGAAATAATATGTGGCGCTTGTGCAGATCAAGCAAAGCTGCCACAGAACAAGAGTCAAAACTAATAAGATTCCAGCCGGAAGTAAGTCACGTGAGCAAATTGATTTATGCAGATAGGTTGCCATCGCGCTTTAAGCTCCGTCAGCGTAAAACTTTGGCTGCCTATTGATTAAGTGACGCTTTTATAGTAGGATAAACATTGTTGCACACCGACTCTTTGCAACCATCGTAGCGCTGGCAAACGTCGCCGCACTCCCCGCCAACGGGCATATAACAGTTCGTCGGCTCTCGCGAGAATCATTGCATTTGGCAGCGAATAAAGACTTGTCGAACTCCTTTGTGGTAATGCGAGGCCACTTTTTCCATCCTTATCACTTACCGGATTCAAGCCATCTTTCCGCAGATGCGCGAGCATCGAAAGTTTGAAGGTGCTGAATCCGAACCATCGTTCTCGCCTCGATCCGCTCCTACGGGATTGATGCTCGAACGAGTTTTTCATTCTTTCAGGAACCAATGCCTCTCTTGCACTCGTCATGTCGTCTGTGCTGTGAGCGAGGCGGGCGCAAACTGATCGACTCCGTTATTAAACGAAACCGAGGATTTATAATGTATCGCTGCCTTACCGCTTTGTTTCTCACCTTCGCGATTGTATTCGGCTCCGTCGCGCCCGCCAGCGCCTACTCGCTTCAATACACGGATGCTTCGGCCAACACACAAATCAAGTGGCCGTCTACGACCATTACCGTCGCCCTCTCGTCTTCACTTTCGTCGCCGCCACCCAACATTAAATCCGGCAGCGACGTGATCGGTGCCGCGCGTCGTGCGATGGCACGCTGGTCAGCCGCTTCCAATGTGCGCTTTGTCGAAACTTCGACGAACGCCGCTTCGATCAGCTCGAACAACGGCAGCGGCGACGGCATTAGTTTAATAACAGTCGCCAACACAATAGAAAACGCTTCGGTATTTCCGACATGCGGCAGCGCCCCGCTGGTAACAGGACGAACGCGGGTTTTCTACAACCCGGACACGGGCGGCATTACCGAAGCCGACATCGCCATTAATCCTTGCCTGCAATTTTCCACAGACGGCACGCCCAACACATACGATCTCGAATCCACGCTGACGCACGAGTTCGGGCACTTTCTCGGTCTCGAACATTCGGCTGTTATCGGCGCGACGATGCAGCCGCGACAGGGCAGCAACGGGCTTTACAATCTTCCGGCATTGACCGCACGCACTCTTACTTACGATGACCGCGCGGGCGTGCGCGCCATTTACGGCCCGCGCGTCGGCGGTAGCATCAACGGCACGGTCACTTTCGCGGGCGGCACTCCGGCCTTCGGCGCACATGTGTGGGCGGAGGATTTGAGCACCGGAAGAATCATCGCGAGCAACATTACTTTGCCGAGCGGCGCTTATTCTATGAATACAGGGCTGGGCACTTTTCGCATCATGGCGGAATATTTGAATGAACCCATCGCCGCTTCGGAAATTGCTTCGAGCGGCGGCGCATACGGTGGTCTCGCCAATTCACAGCCACCGTTTCGCGCAGTCGATTTAGGGCAGGTCAGCGTCGCTGATGCAGCCGTCAATTTCCCGATTACGCTTCAGACCAACACGCCCGCGCTCAACCCGCGCATCTTCGGCATCGACACAGGCAGCGGCGCACAGCTTTCGAGCATTGCCGTTCCCGTTGCTCCGAGCCGGAAGTACACAGTCTTTGTCGGCGGCGAAGGCGTAGATCAAGTGCCGGGTTCGGGTATCAGCATCACCTCGCGCTTTTTCACAGTCGATCCGGCAAGCTTGCAACGATACGGCACAAGCTTTGGCACGCCGTATCCGATTATTAGTTTCGACGTGACAATTGCCGACAGCGGCGCGGCAGGCGATTACAGCATTCGTTTGCAATCAAACTCCGGCGAGGTCGCGTATCTTGCGGGGAGCCTGACGATTGATCCTGCGCCAGGTTTGACGCTTACAAATCCGCTTGACGACACAACGTTTTTCGTCACGCAGCAGTATCACGATTTTCTTGAACGTGAACCTGATGCGGGCGGACTCGCTTACTGGTCGAATCTCATCAATCAATGCAACGGCGACGCGGCGTGCATCGGCGAGCAACGTGTTTCCGTTTCGGCGGCATTCTTTATCGAGTTGGAGTTTCAGCAAACAGGCTCCTTCGTCTATCGTCTGTACAAGGGCGCGCTTGGCCGCCAGCCCAACTTTGCCGAATTCGTTAAAGACCGCAGGCAAGTCGTCGGCGGCTCGAACCTAGACGCCAGCAAGACTTCGTTCGCCAACAGTTTCACGCAGAGCGCAGAGTTTTTGGCGTTGTATCCAAATACACTGTCGTCCACACAGTTCGTCGATAAATTGATCGCCACGATCAAAACAACAACAAGCGGCGTAATTGATTTGACAGCGAATCGGGCAACATATCTGAATACTTTTCAGCAGAGTGGGCGCAGCGCGGTCGTGCGGCAAATAGTCGAAGAGCAAACTTTTCAGCAGGCCGAATACAATCGCGCCTTTGTGCTGATGCAATACTTCGGCTACTTGCGACGCGATCCGGACGCAGGCGGTTATCAGTTCTGGCTCGACATTTTGAACAATCGCGTGCCGAATAATTTCCGCTCGATGGTCAAAGCGTTCGTCACAGCAACAGAGTATAGACAGCGCTCCGGGTAGCCGTAAAAGCGCCGTGGATTATTCAGTTTGTATCGTGCCAGTTGAAAAATCCGTTTGGTTTGTGCATAATCAGTTCGCGCTCGCCTCCCCGGTGAGCGAAGTGGTCGCGTGGGGTGAGGACACGTGGCCTTAGGGTGGGAGTTGTGGGAGACTCCCGCCCGCTTATTTTTTTAGAGCGCCTTGACTTTGTTGCGTAAATAGCTACGGGGACAGCAGTGCTGGTAATCTTTTGGTGTGAAACAGAAGAAAACCAAACGCACCTACCGTCTCCGTAACTGGAGTCAATATAACAAAGCTCTGGTCAGGC
>JAABUM010005789.1_pt1 | contig 12651 bp, 11 predicted proteins | sample 5559161 | NCBI WGS metagenome assembly JAABUM01 (sample SAMN10711868, study PRJNA513369) | rock metagenome | isolation source: Antarctica rocks | place: Antarctica: Victoria Land, Siegfried Peak nord | reverse complement strand
AAGTTGGCGCTCTTCCGCGCGGCTCCCGCGTGAGCGATGCGCTCGAAGTGCCGCAAGAAACTTACGACATCTTGCGCGCGAAACTGCCTTTTGAGTTCGGCGAATTCGTGCTGGCGCCTTTCGATTCGAACGCGCCGCAAGCGTCCAAAAACGGCGGCACCAACTGGACGGGCGCTCTGACACAACTGCGCGCGCACTGGCCGGTTGTGGTCGCCGCGCCGCGCGCCGGAAGTTGGAAAGAAATGGCGACCACACCCGCTCTTCACGGCGCCTTCGTCTGGCCCGCGCCCGACGCGTTGACTTTGCTGGCGCTTGGCCGAACATCGCGCGCCGTCGTCGGGCCAGGCGGCGCCGCAACCGAACTGGCGATTCTGGATGGCAGACGCGTCGTGCGCGCGTCACCAGAAGAGGCGCCCGGTGAAATTTTGCGCTTGCTGGGGCTTTGAACGTCTGCCACACCCCCCGTTTTTTGCTTTCCAGCCACCCGAACAAATTCGTTCCGACGCGACTTTTGCATTTTGGGCGAATGAATTCGCAGCCAAAAAAAGGTGTCGGGCTGAACCCGACAAGATGCAGTTCCCGTGTCAACGAAGGTTGACACCTTTTTTGGCTGCGAATTCATTCGCCCAAAATGCAAAAGCTGTTTCACGCGAACCAATCTTCCATGACCAACGCCTTCATCATCATCCCCGCGCGCTACGGCTCGACGCGCTTTCCCGGAAAACCTCTCGCCGATTTGAACGGCCAGACGGTTATCGCGCACGTGGTGCGCGCCGCTTTGCAAACACGCGCCGCGCGCCCCATTTTCGTCGCCACCGACGACGAGCGTATCCAAAGCGAAGTCGAATCGCACTTTTCGCCGCAAGAAGCGCGCGTCATTTTGACTTCGCCCGATTGCCACACCGGAACCGACCGTTTGGCCGAAGCGATTGGCGCGCTGGGACTTGCGCTCGATGAACGTCAAATCGTGGTCAACGTGCAGGGCGACGAACCGTTTCTCGACTCCGCTCACATAGATGCGCTTCTCGATTTGATGAACGACCAACGCGACTTGCAAATGGCCACGCTGGCTACGCCGCTTTCGGAGGAAGCGCGTTTCGATGATCCAAACGTCGTCAAAGTCGTGGTTTCCAAGCAAAGTCGCGCGCTATATTTTTCGCGCGCGCCGATTCCTTTTGCGCGCGATGGAAAGGAAGCGGCGCCACTTCGCCATCTGGGAATTTACGCCTATGATGCGCGGTGGCTGTTGGAAATGGCGTCGCTTTCGCCTTCGGCGTTGGAAGAAACCGAAAAACTGGAACAACTGCGCGCGCTCGAACACGGCGTCTCCATTGGCGTGGCTGTTGTTGAAAACGTCGTTCCCATCGCCATTGACACGCCCGCCGATTTGGAACGAGCGCGCGCGTGGTTGAAGAAGGCTTAGAGGTAGTGCCTGTTCATGGACGTGAACGTCCGCGCTGCTCTTAAAGGAAGGGCTTTTGAAGCTTGAGTTCCTAATCGGCAAGTAGGGACATGGCAGGCCATGCCTCTACAACCCCAACGCATTGGCAGATTAGATCGTCAAGGTTCAAAAGCCCTGTCCAGTTGCGCTTTTCGAGGCCCACCAGGGCGTTGCTTTAGAGTAGCGCGGACGTTCACGTCCGTGAACAGGCTTTTCAAACTGCTTCTAAGACGAACTGCGTTTTTGGCTCTTGCGGTAGTTTTGCGGCGTGAGGCCAAGAGAAGATTTGAAGGCGCGGCCAAAAGCCGTGGCGTCGCCAAAGCCGCTCAGGCGCGCGATGTCGGCGATGGGGTAGTTGGTCTCGCGCAGCAACTTCTGGCCGTGTTCCAAACGCAGACGGCGGATGTAAAGCGAAGGCGGCATTCCGACTTCGCGGGTGAAAAGGCGCACGAAGTGGTTGCGCGAGAAAAACGTGAGCGCGCCCAGTTGCTCGACCGAAAGTGGCTGGTGGAAATGGCGGCTGCAAAACTCCAGCACTTCGGCCAAATCCAGCGAATTTCTCGCTCCAACTTTGGGAGCTTTCTCTTCGCGCCACTGCGCCACTGCGCCATTTGCACCAGCACGCACCAAAACCGCGCCCGCGCGCACCAGTCGGAGGCGGCTTGCTCGCGGCGCAAGTCGCTTCGCATCAAGGCGATGGTGCGCTCAACCCCGATGTGACGCTCCGGCGAAAGGTGCAAAAAAGGGCCGTCGCCGTCGCCTAAAGGCACCGCCGCTTCTTCAGATAAGAGCCGCGCAGCACCGGGCAAGGCGCGCAAAACTTCGAGTTCCTGCGCGCTAAACAAGTCGGAGCGGAAATAAATGACATCCAGCACCAGGTTCGCCGAGCCGTAAGTCGAGTGCAAGGCGCCGGGTGCCACCAGGAAAACGTCGCCACGCGCCGTGTCAAACGCCTCATGGTTGAATCGCTGCACGCCGCGCCCGCGCCGCGAAATGTAGAGCGCCCAGAAATCGCGGTGGCGGTAGAAGTTCTCGTCCCAGCCGCGAAAGAACTCGCGGCGCACCATCAACGACAACCTGGCGTTGTAGGCATGCAAGCCGGACAAGTCTTCCAGCCGATAACCAACTTGCCCGGCTTCAGGCGAAACGCCAACCTCGCGGGTGTCGCAGTCGTAAGTTTCTATTTCTTCTTCGGGAGGCGAGGCTGAAAACCGTTGGCGTTCGGAACTCATGAACTAAAGTCTATACGGTAGAAAACAGGGTGTGAAATGTTGATAAGAAGCGACCTCAGATGGGTATCTTTATAAACGAGTCCAGTCGACTATCGGGAAGAATCCATCTTCAACCCATCTTCGATACCGGCTGCGCCGCGCAAAGTGCGGCCTCTCGACTTCTTTTTCCAAATTTGGAACATCATCATGCAAAAACTTATTTCTCGCAAACCTTCCTCTTGTCTTGGGCAAGACGTTCGTCCTCAGGATGCTTCCACGGTCAGGACTTCGCTGCCTTTCAAAGCATTTACCCTCATAGAACTCCTCGTGGTCATCGCTATCATCGCGGCGATTCTGTTCCCCGTCTTCGCCAGGGCGCGCGAAAACGCCCGGCGCTCCAGCTGCCAGTCCAACCTTAAGCAAATCGCGTTGGGTTTCGTCCAATACACGCAGGATTACGATGAAAAGTATCCGGGCTGGATTCAAGGAGCTGGCACTAAACCGGCAGACCACCCCGACGCGCGGGGTTGGGCTGAAGTCTTACAGCCCTATATGAAAAGCACACAGATTTTTCAGTGTCCCAGCGAAACCAATGCTCCCGGAGTTGACGGTGTCGGCGACCCCAGCGACCGTATGCCAGGTTACACCGACTACTCTTACAACTTGACATTGGGTTTGGCCAGTGCTACCGATCCTTTTGGTCAGGGGGGTATTAGTTCGGCCAAGCTGACGCAGTCGGCGCTCACAGTGCTGGCTTTTGACTATAACTCCGGCAACTCCTTCTGGTGGAGTCAAGGATGTTCCAGTGGAGGTTTTGTTGATTCCAATGGCAACGCTAATGGTGGCGGTTGTGGTGCTGCGGGTTTGGCGGATTTTTCGAATGAAGGTGGAACAGGTTCGGCTTTCCGTCACCTGGAAGGCCAGAACTTCGCCTTTTGCGACGGTCATGTGAAATGGTTCAAAGGCAGCGATGCCAATCATAGCGCGAAGGTGTATAACGTCGTGACGCCCGGCTCGACCTCAGGTGGCAGTCCCACCTTCAACGTCTCCCCGTAGAACTGCCGAGCGTGCCATTCAAACCGCACAGCGACGAGCGACCTCAGCTCTTTCGGCAATTGAAACAGCAGGTGGACGCGACGATGACGATGGCGACAAACGCGCAAAGCCAGGCCAAAGCGGAACGACAGAGACATTAGTTCAAGTGAAATGTCCGGTGCATTTGAGCGGAAGAAGGGGTGACGCTGCGAGTTTCACATTGACGCGGGTGGAGCCTTGCAACCGCACGCAAGCAAACGGGCAGTGCGCCGACTTTTAACATCTCGATGCCCTACCTTTCGGTGAATTAAGAGACGGTCAGCCAAGACGCGGCGTCTTGGCTGACCTTTTTGTTGCCCACATTTCGATGAAATTCCACCACCCATCTTTCACTTTTGTCTTGCTGTTGGGCGCGCTGTGTCTGCCTTCGTGCGCTCGCGGCGAGGAGACCGCCCCGTCGATTGTGTCCAACGGCGGTTTTGAAGCGCCCGCGCTGGGCGAGCAGTTCCAGGTCTTCCCAGAAAAGCCCGCGCCCGATGGCTGGACGGCGGGTGGCGCGGGCGGTGTGCTTTGGAACGCGCCTCAAAATCCGGGCATGAGCGCGGGCGAAGGCACGCAGTTCGTCACGCTCAACGCCAACGGCCAAGTGGGGGGCGTGAGCCAAATCTTGCCAACGGTCGCCGGGAAGAAATATGCGGTTTCCTTCGCGTGGAGCGCGCTTTCCAACGGCGACGCCCACTTCAACGCGGGGCTGCGCGTTACGGCTCCGGGCGAAAGCAAAACCTACGACTTGACGACTTCATTGCCCGATCATGTGACGGCTCCTTTCCATGTGGAACACTTCACCTTTACCGCTGTCGCCGCCACTTCGACGCTTTCTTTTCTCAGCACCACGCCCAAGCCGCTCTTTTACGGCACCAGCCTCGACAACGTGATCGTCCGCTTGGCGGGCGCGTCTGAAGCGCAACCCGAAACCGACGCGCCGCTTGTAATCCTGCCGCTTGGCGATTCGCTCACGACAGGGTTCAACGTGACCGGCGGCTACCGTTTGCCGTTGCAAAAGCTGCTCGGCGAAGCGGGCTGTCCCGCGGATTTCGTTGGCTCGCGCAACGACAACTCCGGCGACATGAAGGACGCGGAACATTCGGGCTACTCCGGCTACAACGTCATCCGCCTCACGCCGGTTGCTCTGGCCGATCTCAAAACCTTCTCGCCCGATGTCACGTTACTCATGATCGGCACCAACAACATGAACGAGGGAAACGGCCCCGAAGCAAGCAAACAACTGGACGCGCTCATCGGGCAAATCACGGCAGCCTCTCCGCAAATGCCGCTCATCGTAGCGACAATTCCGCCCATCATCCCGCCTGGCTACTTCAAGAACATCCCCGACTCAGCGCCCATCCAAGCCTTCAACAAACAGGTCAGAGACATGGTCGCGGCGCACGCCAAAAACGGCGAGCGCGTGGCTTTGGCCGAAGTGTTCGGTGCGCTGACGCCGGATGACATGGACGCCAAGGACAAAACGCACTTTTTGCAATCGGGCGCCGACAAAGTGGCGCGCGTCTGGTTTCAAGCCCTGCAACGCGAAGCGTTTGAGTCGCTGCGAACAGAGCGACATCAAAATCCGGGTTCAGTTCGTGAGGGAAACCGGCCCTGAAGTTCTTTTTGTGGTCGCTTGCCACCCTCACCTTGATGGGATGCGGCGCCCAAAGTGCCCCGCACGCCGCGTGGCCGTCAACCAAACTCCCCGGCGCTTTGACCCAAATCGCGCCCAATGACCCCAACATTTCCTACTCCGACTGCGCACACGTCGAAGTGACTGGGGAGCGCGCCCGCTTCGACCGCGTTCTCGAAGCGAATGGCGGCATGAAATGGGACGCGCCGGGCGCGCGGATTCGCTTTCAAACCGATGCTCCCCGTGTTGCGGCGCGCTTGTTTTTCAACGGACTTCACACCGACACGCAGGATAGTAGCGGCGTGGGCGCGTGGTTTGTGGACGGGCGCCTGGCCGGGAGCTGGGGGCAAAACGCTGCGCCGAACAGCGAACTCAGCGTCGCGTTGCAACAGCAGGAAAAACCGGTTTCTCACCTTTACGAAGTCGTGTTGCCTTACGGTCAAAGCGTGGATTTTCGCGGCCTGTCGCTCGAAGGCGCAACCCTTTTGCAAAGTGCGCCGCCCCGCCCCAAAATCCGCTTTATCGCCTACGGTGATTCGATCACGCACGGCTTCTGGGCGAGCGACCCGACCAAAACCTACCCGTTTCTGGTCGGCCAAAAGAATGGCTGGGAAGTGGAAAACATGGGTTTTGGCGGGCGTCCGACAACGCCCGATGACGCTTCAACCATCGCCGCGCTGAGGCCGGATGTGGTCTCGGTGTTGATGGGCTACAACGACCAGTTCCACCGCACGCCCGACGAATACGGCGCGCAACTCAAGGCGACCTTGCAAGCTTTGCGCGCCGGACTTCCGCACACGCCGATTTACGTCTTGACGCTGCTCTGGTCTTCGAACCCTTACCCGACGAAATACAGCCTTCCCATCGAGGATTATCGCAAGGCCGCGCGCGCCGCTTTTGCCCAGGTGAAAGACGCCAACTTCCATCTCGTCGAAGGAGAAACCTTGATTCCGGGCAACGCGAAGTTTTTCCGCGAGGGCATTCATCCCACCGACGAAGGCTTCGCGCTCATGGCGCAGCAACTCGCGCCTCAACTGAAACCGTAAAACCTCCTGTTCTCATCCTGGGTTCTACAAATGATGCTCCTCCACTGAGATGTGCTTGAGGCCTGAAGAAAAAAGTGGGCCTCCCATGTTTGAAAGTTCGGTGGCTTGGGTATAATAATCCCGGTCTTTGGTTCCGCGCGGAATCAAAGCCGGGAAAAGACGCAATGAGCGCGATGAACACCACGCAAGAAACGATTGCCCGGCGACTTGGGATTTCCCGCCGTTCGGTGTCGTATGCGCTCAACGGCAACGGGCGCGTGAGTGAGGGGATGCGGCTGCGCGTATTAGAATTGGCCGAAGAACTCAACCACCAACCCAACCAAGCCGCCCGCACTCTGGCGACCGGGCGCTCGCACATCGTGGCGCTGCGCTTGCCTGGCCTGGATTCTCCCTACAATATGCGCGTGCTGGCGACCTTGCAACGCCTGACCGAAGCTGCCGGGTATGATCTGGTGGTTAAGGACAGCTACGCTTCCCGGCCCAGCCAGTGGCCTTTGGATGGCTGCATCGCCCTCGACCCGATGACCCACGAGCAGTCCGAGCGCAATTCGCAGGGAATTCCCGAAGTCGCGCTGGGTTGCTACGCTCATCAGGCCGCGCCAGACGCCGACTACATCGGCTGCGACTTGTTCAGCGGCGCGCAACAGGCGTTCGACCATTTGTGGGACGCGGGTTGCCGCCGCATCGCCTTTTTCTCGGAAAAGTCGTTGATACGAGAAGGCGAGCCTCGCCTCCTCACCTATCGAAGCCGCACGGGGCAACACGGTGTGAAAGCCGAAGAAATCATCTTGCCTTCTCAAGTGCGATTTCAGTTCAGCAGTTGTCAAATGCTGCACGGCTACATTCAAGAACACGGCGCTCCCGATGGTTTGCTGTGCCTTAACGATGACGTGGCTATGGGTGCTTGCCGTGCCTTGCGAAAGCTGGGCTTGGACGTGCCGTCCCAAGTTAAAGTCGTCGGTTGCGATGGCACCGCTGAGGCTGGCGATCATGAACCGCCGCTTTCCACCGTTGAGTTTCCCTACGAGGAAATGTGCCATCGCGCGTGGAAGGCTCTGTTGAACCGCATCGAACATCCTGATGTCGAGCCGCAGCGATCTTTGTTGCAGCCGTCTTTCATAATCCGCGCCTCATCGCGCAAAGAACCACTTCAAGGAACATCATGAACACAATCAATCGTCATCCGGCGGCACAAAGCCGCAAAGAACTTGGAAGCTATCCAGGTTTCACGCTCATAGAGCTTCTCGTCGTCATCGCCATCATTGCGATCCTCGCCGCCATTCTGTTTCCTGTGTTCGCCAGAGCGCGGGAGAACGCGCGGCGCTCGTCGTGCCAGAGCAACCTCAAGCAAATCGGCTTAGGGCTGGCGCAATACACGCAGGATTACGACGAGCAGTATCCCTTCGTTTATAACGGAACCTCGAACGGGAACGTCAGCGGCCAGTCGTGGAAGGTCGTGATTCAGCCTTACGTGAAGAGCACTCAGCTTTTTACCTGCCCCTCGGCAGCAAGTCCGCGCGACCAGGCCAGTAACGACGGGGTGACCGGGCGCTCCTATGTGACCAACTACATTGGCGACTATGGCACCAACACCCAGGCCGAATCTAAAGGGAAAGGCTTCATGGGGTATTACATCGGTTCCAATTCCTCGTCCACCTCGCTGGCCGACTTTCCCAACACGGCTCAGACCATCGCCGTTGCCGAAGGGCGCGACGTGGGACGGCAAGAAGTCAACCTTGGCTATGGCAACCCGTTCACCAATCTGTTGTGGTCGGGGCACTTGACCACCGCGAATTATCTTTTCGCCGATGGCCACGTTAAAGCCCTCAAGCCCCAAAACACCTACAACAGCACCACGAATCTGTGGGCGCGCGACCCCACCAACCTCGCGTTCTCAACAACACAGGCGTCCAACGCGGCCAGCACCATTGCTCAGACGGCCAGTGATTTTCAATAATCTATCGCCTGGCACAGAACTATTTGGCTGTGGACGAAAGTTGGAGCTTCGGACCGGCAGCCGGTCTTCAATTGGCGGAGGGTGCCGCGGCCACATGGCGCCATTTGGCCGAGCAGGGCATCAACTCGCTGCTCAACAGTGGGGCAATGCCAACGGGACTCATTGACTCCGCTCACGGGGACATTTTGCGATGTGCTGGTGAACTTTGCGCGCTTCCACTGCCGCCTGAGTTGCAGCCATCATCCAACTTTCTTGGAGACCATAACCGACACCATGACTTCAACTTCTTCCCGCGCAGATTGGCTGCGCAAAGCCCGATGGGGTGTATTCTGCCACTATCTGGCTGACACTCCCAGCGAAACCCGGCCCCTTGAATTAACAGTTGAAAGCTGGAACGCGCGGGTAGATTCCTTCGATGTCGATGTTTTAGCCGCTCAACTCGAAAGCGTGGGGGCGCCTTACTTCTTTCTCACCATCGGGCAGAACTCCGGCTTTTACTGTGCGCCCAATGCCGCTTATGATGCCATCGTCGGACGAACGCCTTCACGTTTGTCTCGGCGCGATCTGGTGGTTGATCTGAGCGCGGCCCTGAGAAAGAAAAACATCCGGCTGGGTGTTTACCTTCCGGGGGGCGCGCCGGAAAATGATGCCTTGGCGTGCGAGAAATTGGAGTGGGCCAGAAACGAGACGCTTGCGCCTGAACAGAAGCGGCTCTGCGCCTTTCAGGGCCGCTGGGAAAGCATCATCCACGAATGGAGCCTGCGCTGGGGCGACCGGGTGAGCGCGTGGTGGCTCGACGGCTGTTGGTATGGCGACGAGATGTATCGCCACGAGGACGAACCGAACTTTTCTTCCTTTGCCGCTGCGCTCAAAGCCGGAAATCCCGATGCGCTTGTCGCCTTCAACTCCAGCGTCAAAACGCCCATCGTTTCGACGACGCCTTGGGAAGATTTCACGGCGGGCGAAATTGATTTCGCCTTGCCGGTGGATGGCACAGCGCCATGGAGCGAAAGCGTCCTTTTCTCGCAAGTCGAGGGTGTGCAACTGCACATCTTGAGTTTTCTGGGCCGCTGGTGGGCCAACGGCACGCCGCGCTTTAGTCCGGCCTTCACGCGCGAATACACCCGGCTCATCAACGAGGCGGGCGGCGTCATTAGCTGGGATGTGCCCATCTCGGGCGATGGTGTCATTCCCGAACTTTTTGTGCGCCAGTTGGCTGCTTTGAACGATTGATACCAAGACCGTTCGAAGAACCTATCCGAATAGGCAAAAGGAAGTTGCCACAAGGTCAACGCGGGCTTGAGTTCAACCCAGTTCGGTCGGATAGGCTTCAAGAATCAGTCTGAAAAGTGCCTGGGGTGGGGCTTGCGCCTTCTTCCAAACCTGTTGTTCCTCGTTTGGAAGAGGGCGCAAGCCCTGCTTGTTGAGTAGCGAAACCGACTTTCCAAAGTGATTCTTTGGGCCGAACCTCGAAACTCTCCCGCGCCATGACCTTCCCGGAACTTCAGCAACGTCAACTCGCCTGTCGCCGTTGCCCGCGTCTCATCGAATGGTGCGACGCAGCCGCGCGAAATCCGCCCGCGCGCTTCAAAGGCCAAGACTACCACAACGGCCCCGCCGCTTCGTGGGGCGAGGCGACGGCGCGGTTGCTCATCATCGGTTTGGCTCCCGCCGCGCATGGCGCCAATCGAACGGGACGGTTGTTCACCGGCGACAAGTCCGGCGAGTGGCTTTTCCGCGCGATGCACCGCGCCGGTTTCGCCTCGCAAGCCAGTTCAACTCACGCCGGCGATGGGTTGGGACTGCTGGATTGCGCCATCTCCTGCGCCATTCACTGTGCGCCGCCCGACAACAAGCCGCTCCCCCAAGAACTGCGCAACTGCCGTCCTTTTTTGCTCGAAGAACTGCGCCTGATGACCAGTCTGCGCGTGGTGTTGGGCTTGGGCAAAATTGGCTTTGATACGGCCTTCGATGCGCTCAAAGAAGCCGGACTGACCGGCATGAAGACGCGCCCCAAATTCGCTCACGGCGCGGCTTATGAAGTCGCTCCTACACTTTGGCTGCTCGGCTCGTTTCATCCCAGCCAGCAAAACACCTTCACCAAACGCTTAAGCGAACCCATGCTCGATGATGTGTTCGCGCGGGCGAGAGAAATAGTTGGTTAGTTAGTTGAATGGTTAGATGGTTGAACAAGATAACCATCTAACCATCCAACCATCCAATTTATGCAACACCACAAACATATCCTTGCCAATGGTTTAACTATCGTTGGCGAACACAATCCCGAAGCGCGTTCGTTGGCGATGGGATTCTTCGTCAAAACCGGCGCGCGCGATGAATCATCGCAGGTTTCCGGCGTTTCTCATTTTCTTGAACACATGATGTTCAAAGGAACATCTCGTCGCAGTCCTGAAGATGTCAATCGCGAGTTCGATGAAATGGGCGCTCGCTACAACGCCTTCACTTCCGAAGAAGAAACCGTTTATTATGGCGCGGTCTTGCCCAACTTCCAGTCGAACCTGCTCGACCTGTTAGCCGATATGATGCGGCCCGCGCTTCGCGATGAAGATTTCAACATGGAAAAGAACGTCATCCTCGAAGAAATTGCCATGTATCAAGACCGGCCCACTTTTCGCGTGTTCGACTTGGGACGTGAATCGTATTTCAATGGTCATGCTCTTGGTAATAGTGTGCTCGGTTCCAGACAAAGCATTGAAGGTTTACAACGCGATCAAATGCACGAGTATTTCGGGCGTCGTTACGCGGCTAACAACTTAACTCTCGTGGCAGTTGGTAACTACAACTGGGAAGAAGTTGTCGCGCAGGCGCAAAGGTTGTGCGGCCAGTGGAATACGGCGGATGCGCCGCGCGAGCACGTGCCGCACACGCCGCAATCGCGCGTGGTTGTGGACAAAGTGGACAAGTTCAACCGCGCTCACATCGCGCTGTTCGCGCCGGGATTCGCGGCTCAAGACCCGCGCCGGTTGGCCGCATCTATTGCCTGTGAAGTCATCGGCGCGGGCGAAGGTTCGCGTTTGTATTGGGCGCTCGTTCATGACGGTCTGGCCGAAGCCGCGCAAATCGGCCACGATGCCAACGATGGCGAAGGCGCGTTTTACGGTTACATTTTGGTTGACCCGGCCAGAGCGCAAGAAGCGCTCGATGCCTTTCGTTCCACGCTCGCCAAAGCGTGCGCCGATGGCTTAACGGTCGAAGAAGTCGAACGCTCGAAACGCCGTTTCGCGTCGGCGCTAACGCTGGGCGCCGAAACGCCGATGGGAAGACTTCGCCCGGTCGGCATGGATTGGATGCTGCGCGGGCAGTTGCGTTTACCCGAAGAGGCGCTGCGCGAATTGCTGAGCGTGACGCCCGAAGCGGTCAACGAAATCTTGCGTTCCAACCCGTTCGACCTCGCCACTGTTGCGGCGCTTGGGCCGCTCGAAACGTTGGTTTAGTAGAAAAACGCTCAGGCATAGAAAAACTAAAGCGTATCTCGCAGGAAATGGTTCGAGAACGCGAAGCGTCAGCGAGTGCAATTATCAGCCGCCGAAGGCGCTCCTCTTAGCAAGTGGCGCTTCGCGCTCTGGATAATGCACTCGCTGACGCTTCGCGTTCTCGAAGGGGAAGGGGCACGCTCGAAATCGAAGATGAGTTGCAGCTGAACACAACAAAACCCGCGAATCTCGAAAGATTGGCGGGTTTTGTTCGTCAGGCTCCGACTCGCCGTTCGCGCACTTGAAAATCGTGGATGGCGCGGCGCAGTTCTTTCGGCGCAAATTCGGGCCACAGCGTGTTGGTGATCCAAAGTTCGGCGTAAGCGATTTGCCACGGCAGAAAGTTCGAGATTCTCATTTCACCGCCGGTGCGAATCATCAAGTCGGGTTCGGGCAAATCACCGGTGTAAAGCGCGCGCGAAATGGCGTCTTCGGTCACTTCTTCGATGCGCATCAAACCTTCTTGAACGCGCGTGAGCAACTTCTTGAACGCATCGGCGATTTCGGCGCGGCCACCGTAATTCAAGGCCAGATTGAGCACCAAACCGGTGTTTCGCTGGGTTGTGTTCATGCACTCGTCGAGTTGGCGTAGCAGATAGTCGGGCAACCCGTCGCGGCGCCCGATGTGGCGGATTTGGACGTTGTTGCGCTGCATTCGGGGTAACTGGTCTTTGAGTTGTTTGGTGATGAGGCGCATCAAACCCGAAACTTCGGCGTGCGAGCGCTTCCAGTTTTCGGTGGAAAAGGTGTAAAGCGTGAGCGCTAAAACGCCTAAGTCAACGCATTCCT
>JAABUM010005784.1_pt1 | contig 12655 bp, 9 predicted proteins | sample 5559161 | NCBI WGS metagenome assembly JAABUM01 (sample SAMN10711868, study PRJNA513369) | rock metagenome | isolation source: Antarctica rocks | place: Antarctica: Victoria Land, Siegfried Peak nord | reverse complement strand
GCACTCAGCAGGTGCCCTTCCATCCGGCGACTTCTGACCCCTCAGCAAGGTCATCGTCCCAGGTAGGAGGGCACTTGCTCGTCCGGCAGGCCGTCGACGATCAAAGGCAGAGCGGTGAATCCGGGCTAAGAGCTCCGTCAGAGCTGGCCCGGCTCGTACGTCGCGAGAAAGCGACCGATCCGGGTGACCGCGTCGTCGAGCTCGTCCACCCGCGGCAGCGTGACGATGCGGAAGTGGTCGGGGTGCGGCCAGTTGAACGCCGTGCCCTGCACCACCAGGATCTTCTCGTCGGTGACGAGGTCGAGCACGAACCGCTGGTCGTCAGCGATCGGGTAGACGGCCGGGTCGAGCCGGGGAAAGCAGTAGAGGGCGCCCATCGGCTTGACGCAGCTGACGCCCGGGATGGCATTGAGCAGCTCCCAGGTGCGGTCACGCTGCTCCTTCAGCCGGCCGCCCGGCAGCACCAGGTCGTGGATGCTCTGGTGGCCGCCGAGCGCCGCCTGGATGGCGTGCTGTGAGGGCACGTTGGGGCACAGCCGCATGTTGGCGAGGATGTCGAGGCCCTCGATGTAGCTCTGCGCGTGGCCCTTGGGGCCGGACACGGTCATCCAGCCCGAGCGGTAGCCGGCCACCCGGTACGCCTTCGACAGCCCGTTGTAGGTCAAGCACAGCAGGTCGGGGGCGACCGCGGCGGTCGAGTGGTGCACCGCGTCGTCGTAGAGGATCTTGTCGTAGATCTCGTCCGACATCAGGATCAGGTTGTGCTGGCGGGCGAGCTCCGTGACGGCCTCGAGCACCTCGCGCGGGTAGACCGCCCCGGTCGGGTTGTTGGGGTTGATGATGACGACGGCCCTGGTCCGATCGTTGATCTTGGCCGCGAGGTCGTCGAGGTCGGGCGCCCAGCCCGCCTGCTCGTCGCACAGGTAGTGCCGCGCGCGTCCACCGGTCAGGCTCACCGCCGCCGTCCACAACGGGTAGTCGGGCGCAGGTACCAGCACCTCGTCGCCGTTGTTGAGCAGCGCCTGCAACGACATGACGATCAGCTCGGAAACACCGTTGCCGAGGTAGACGTCGTCGACGTCGACCCCCTGGATGTCCTTGACCTCGCAGTACTGGGTCACCGCGCGCCGGGCGGACAGCAGGCCCTTGGAGTCGCTGTAGCCCTGCGAGATCGGGAGGTTGCGGATGACGTCGTGCAGGATCTCCTCGGGAGCCTCGAAGCCGAACGGCCCGGGGTTGCCGATGTTGAGCTTGAGGACCCGGTGGCCCTCCTCCTCCAGCCGCTTGGCATGCTGCAGGACCGGCCCCCGGATGTCGTAGCAGACGTCGAGAAGCTTGTCGGACTGGCTGACCTGCATACCCCCAGCCTCTCAGGCGCGAGCCGCTTCGCCCAACGACTTACTGTCACCCGTCGGGGTGAGCTGCTCGGCCAGGTGTTCGCGGGGCGGGCCTGCCGGCGCGGGGACGCCGGCGAGCGGGAGCCGGACGCGGAACGTCGCCCCCGCGCCAGGAGCGGTCTCCAGCTCGACCCGGCCGCCGTGCGCGGCGACGAGCGCCGACACGATCGACAGGCCCAGGCCGGACCCGCCCGCGGTGCGCACCCGCGACGGGTCGGCGCGGTAGAAGCGCTCGAAGACCCGGTTCGCCTCGGCCTCGGCGAGCCCGGGCCCGTCGTCGCGGACCTCGAGCACGGCGTCAGGCGCTTGGGTCCGCACCCGCAGCACGACGTGGCTGCCGGCGGGCGTGTGGGTGACCGCATTGGACATCAGGTTGGTCACGACCTGCCGCAGCCGCGCATCGTCACCGACGACGACCGGCGGGTCGGTGTCCTCCCCTGCGGAGGTCACCAAGGTGATGGTGTGCGAGGGGGCCGCGGCCCGGGCGTCATGGACCGCGTCGGCGGCGAGCTCGAGCAGGTCGACGGGGCGCTGCTCCAGCGGCCGCTGCTGGTCGAGGCGGGCTAGCAGCAGCAGGTCCTCGACAAGCAGCCCCATCCGGGTGGCCTCGGTCTCGATGCGCTGCATCATGCGGGGCACGCCCTCGGGGCCGCCGAGCGCGCCTTGCCGGTGCAGCTCCGCGAAGCCGCGGATGCTGGTCAGCGGGGTGCGCAGCTCGTGGCTGGCATCGGCGACGAACCGGCGCATCCGGTCCTCGGACGCCCGGGCGCTCGCCTCGGACGCCTCGCGGTCGCGGAAGGCCCGCTCGACCTGCCCGAGCATCGTGTTGAGGGCGCCGGCGAGCCGGCCGACCTCGGTGCGCTCGCTCTCCTCGACCGGCACCCGCTGGCTGAGGTCGCCGGCGGCGATCGCCGCAGCTGTCGTCTCCACCTTGCGCAGCGGACGAAGGCTTGAGCTCACGACCGCATACGCACCGCCTCCCAGCAGCGCGAGCACGCCCAGGCTGACCCCGAGATCAATGACGATCATCTTATGGACCGTGTCGTCGACATCGGCCAGGTTCACAGCGGTGACGTGGGTCCCGCTGCCGTCGGCGTCGACGCGCACCGCCACCCGCCAGGCGTGGCCCGCGCCCGTAGCGGGGACGGTGAATGCTGAGGCCCCGAGCTTGGCCACCGCCGTTGAGGTCAAGGCCGGCAGGCGAGGCCCGGTCTGCGGCGCGGTCAGGTGGACGCGGGCGAATCCGTTGCCATTCGCATCCAGGAGCGCCGACCACGTGTCCGGGCCCGCGTAGGGGCGGTCGTCCCCCGGCTGAGATGGTGGCCCGTTTCGGAGCCCGTAGTCCATGCCGGCCTGCGTCCGCAACTGGTCATCGACGCGCCCGAGCAGGTACTTGTGCAGCGCTGCCGTCGTCGCGAAGCCGACCGCGGCGAGCGCGAGTGCCGCCAGCAGGACGGTCGCGACGACGAGCTTGACGCGCAACGACGTCCGGCGCGTCAGCCCGCGCAGCCTCAGCCGCCGGCGAGCGGAAGCCGGCGCCACGGTGGCGGTCGATGCGGCCGCCGCGGTTGCGCTCACAACGAGGTCACGCCCGCGGCACGCGCATGACGTAGCCGACGCCGCGCAGGGTGTGCAGCAGCCGCGGCTCGGTGGTGTCGACCTTCTTGCGCAGGTAGGAGATGTAGGACTCGACCACGCCGGCCTCCCCGGCGAAGTCGTAGTGCCACACGTGGTCGAGGATCTGCGCCTTGCTCAGCACCCGGCCGGCGTTCTGGAGCAGGTAGCGCAGCAGCTTGAACTCCGTCGGCGACAGGCTGACCGACTCGCCGGCCTTCCAGACCTCGTGGGTGTCGTCGTCGAGCTCGATGTCGCCGAGCGTCAGGCGTGCCCTGTCCTTGCCCGCCGCCTGCTGCCCCTGCGAGCGGCGCAGGACGGCGCGGATGCGGGCCAGCACCTCCTCGAGACTGAACGGCTTGGTGACGTAGTCGTCGCCACCGAGCGTCAGGCCGGTGATCTTGTCCTCGGTGGCGTCGCGGGCGGTCAGGAACAGCACGGGAATGTGCGCCCCCTCGCTGCGCAGCCGGCGCACGACGCCGAACCCGTCGAGGTCGGGCAGCATCACGTCGAGCACGACGAGGTCCGGGCGGAAGCGGCGGGCCTCCGCGACCGCAGCGACGCCGGTGGGGGCCGTCGCCACCTCGAAGCCGGCGTACCGCAGGCTCACCGACAGCAGCTCGAGGATGTTGGGCTCGTCGTCCACGACGAGCAGCCGGGCCTCGGCCGTGCCCGCTGGAGCGGCAGCAGACGTCATCAGAGGGTCCTCCTACCGGCGCGGTGGCCCGCGCGTCTGCACCGATCATGACGGGCACGCCTGCCCGGAGTCTGCGGGGCGACTGGGAGTTGCCTGTGAGCGGGTCGGTGTAGGTGTTGCCGAGGCAGGAGGGTTGCCTCGTCACATCCGGTTCAGGCGTTGCGGTTCCCCATGGCCGACTGCCACGTGAGGTCGACCCAGTGGAAAGCCTTGCCGACGAACGAGCCGATGACGGTGACCGAATGGTCGCCGCCGACCAGGCCCGCCAGGATGATGACGGCGAGGGCAGCGATGATCAGAGACTTGCCGTCCACTTAGAAGGACCTCCTGCGCTGCCGACACCACTCGAACGCCGGCTGGCACCGTGCACCCGTCCGGTGGACGCTCGCTCACGCGCTCGACGATCAACACCGTAGACCGGCTGGCAGTGGATGAGCGCGCGCGCCGTACCGCGTGTCGGACCCATGGTGGCCATGAAGACGTGCCCCGCGGCGGTACGGTGCGCTGTCCGTACGGCAGGAGGGGGACGCGGATGCGCAAGCCCTTTTCCCGTTCGCGAGGCGGCTGGGACCCCCAGCGGCAGCTGCAGCAGCTCATCGCCCGACGTCGGGCCGGTGACGACGACGACGGCCCGGGCGCGAACCCCAGTGCACATGCCGGGGACCGCAGCAGCAGGCCGACGCCCGGCTTCCTCGACCGGTGGCGCGAGAAGCTTCACGAGCGGCGCTACGAGTACGTGCAGGACCCGGGCGACGTCAAGCTCGACCTGCGCGAGCACGTCGTCACCCTGGCGCAGCCGATGCTGCGGACGATCTCGGGAGTCGTCGCCCTCGTCGCACCGCGTCCGGCGGTGCCCATAGTTGTCTTCGCGGTGATCGTCGCTGCGCTCGTCCGGCGCCAGCGGCGGCTGGACCTCGGCCAGACCCTGATCGTCGGAGTTGTCGCCGGTCTGGCCATCGCCTATGCAGGCAGCCGGCAGACGTCGACCACGGTCCACGTCGTACTGGTCGTGGTGCTGCTGATGTGGCTCCTGCTCGACCTCTACGTCTGGTACGACGACAGGCTCATCGTCACCAACCGCCGCATCTACCGGGTGTACGGCGTGCTCACCAAGCATGGGCCGTCGATGGCCCTGTCGTCGGTCACCTACATCGACGTCGAGCTGCCGCCGCTGGGGCAGGCGTTCAACTACGGGACGTTGGTCCTCGACTCGGCGGCGCAGCGCGACGACCCGCTGTCGCACTTCGCCTACCTGCCCGATGCGGTGCGGGTGCACAAGCAGATCCTCGCCCTGCGAGCCGCTGCGCTGCGCACCCTGCCGCGTCCGCAGGACATGATCTGAGCCAGGCACGCTCCATCACCGGCCGCCTGGACGGAGGCCAGCCATGAACACGACCCGCCTCGAGGCCTTCAGCGACGGCGTCTTCGCCATCGTGATCACGCTGCTCGTGCTTGAGCTGCACGCCCCCGAGCCGGGCGAGCGCACCCTCGCGTCGGCACTGGGCAGGATGTGGCCGAGCTACGCGGCCTTCCTGGCCTCGTTCCTCGTCGTCGGCATCATCTGGCTGAACCACCACGCGATGTTCGCCCTGGTCTCGCAAACCACGCACGGGCTCCAGGTGGCCAACCTGGGCTTGCTGCTGACGGTAGACAGTCCTGCCGTTCCCGACTGCCGTGCTGGGCAGCTACGCACGGGACGCCGCCGACGCGGACGGCCGGACGGCCGTACTGCTCTACGGCGCAAGCAGCACCGCGATGTCGCTCGCGTTCCAGATCATCTGGCGTTACATCCTGCGGCACCCGGAACTGCAGAAAAGCGGGCGTCGACCGCGGCCGGCTACGCACGCGGGACCGTCGGTACACCATCGGCCTGGCCGCCTACCCGCTCGCGACCCTGATCGGGCTGATCAGTGTGCCCGTGTTCCTGGTGCTGATCCTCGCGCTCTCGTTCATGTACCTGCTGCCGACGCCTGACACGGCGGTGCAGCCACCTGGCAGCGGCTGACCGAGGCCGGACGACGCTGACACCGCGGCCCTGCAGGTCTCATGCCGCCTCTGCAAGCGCAGCGAGGGCACTACCGTGCCGCCCCTTGCGGACATGGAGCTGCGTCGGGATCCGCTGCCGCAACTCGGCCACGTGGCTGACCAGGCCGACCAGCCGGCCGCCCTCGCGCAGGGTGTCGAGGACATCCATCACCTCGTCGAGCGTCTGCTCGTCGAGCGACCCGAAGCCCTCGTCGATGAAGAGCGCGTCGAGGCGAGCGCCCCCTGACTCGGCCGCGACCGCGTCGGCGAGCCCGAGCGCCAGCGCCAGGCTGGCGAGGAACGTCTCGCCGCCGGACAGGGTCGACGTGTCGCGGTCGACGCCCGTCCACGTGTCACGAGCCATCAGCCCGAGGCCGGCTCGCGCGTTGCCCCTGCCGGTGTCGGTGTGCACCAGCGAGAAGCGCCCCTGCGTCATGCGCAGCAGCCTCTCGCTCGCGCCAGCGGCCACCTCCTCAAGGCGGGCAGCGAGAACGTACGACGACAGCGTCATCTTCAGCACGTTGCCGCCACCGCCTGCGGCGAGATCGGCCAGCTCGCGCACCTCCGCGTGATGCGCCGCGACCGGCTCCATCGCCTGCAGAGCCGAGCTCAGCTGGCCGCCAAGGACGGCGAGGTCATTCTTGATGCGGCCTGCAGCAGCTTCAGCGGCGACGGCAGACTGCCAGGCGAGGCGAGCGGCGGCCTGCCCAGCCTGGACGGCGGCCAGGTCTGGCGCAGCGCTCGGCAGGTCGGCAAGAGTCGGGTCCTCCAGCACTGCCCGCACCGCGGCGTGGGCATCACGGTGCTCGCGCAGGCGCCGCATGGTGGTGTCGCGCCACGCCACAGAGCGCTCGGCGGCACCCGCGGTCACGCTGTCGCTGAAGCCTGCTTCGAGAGCCAGCCGGGTGGCCTCCGACCGGGCCGCGGCCAGCTCAGATCGGCAGGCAGCTGCGGCGTCGACCGCCGCCGCGGCGCGGGCGCACGCCTCGGCCAGCCCGCGGGCGGTGCTGGCCGCGCCAGCCAGGTCCGGGGCTGAGCCGAGTTCAGCCCGCACGGCCTCGTCCAGCGCACCGGCGCGGCGGGTCGCCTCGTGGGCCTCGTGCTGGGTCGCGCGGCGTTGCTCGACCCGGCCCGCCTGGGCCTCGCTCAACTCCCGTGTAGCGCTGTCGGTGCCGGCGAGCTGCCGGTCGATCTGTGTGAGGGCTCCGGCGAGGGTCGCGAGCCGTGCGACCCTCGTGCCGGCTGCCGCCGCCTGCTGGGCCAGCGTGGCCGGGTCAGCGTCGAGAAGCATGCCGTGTTGGCTGAGCCGGGAGCCCAAGTCCGCTGCCCGGGCGCGCAAACCCGCGAGCTGCTCGGCCTGGCTGCTGCGCCGCGCCTCAGCCTCCTCGGCCGCACGGTATGCCTGCTTCTCCGCCTCGGGCGTGACCCGGGAGGTCGGCAGGGACTGCTCCGTCGGGTCCGGATGGTCGGTCGAGCCACAGACGGGGCACGGCGTGTCCGGCTCGAGGTGAGCGGCGAGCTCAGCGACCATGCCGTCGATACGGGCGATCCGCAGGTCGGCGGCCCGCTCGCGCAACTCGACAGCACGCTCCCGCAAGCCCACCAGGGTGTCGGCAAGGCACTGCGCGTCGTTTTCCACAACGACGAGTGCGGCGGCGTCGTCGGCGGCGCTCCGGGCTCGGGTTGCCGCAGCTTGCGCCTCTGGAAGGGCGGCCGCGGCCTGGACCGCCCGCTGCCGGTCGAGGACAAGCTGCTCGCGGCGAGACCCTGCCGTGGCCAGCCGAGCCGCTGCCTCGTCGAACTCCGCGCAAAGCTCGGCGTCGAGCCGCTGGGCACGGGCCGCCAGATCGTGCTCCTGCTCCGCCTGGAGGCTGGTGCGCTGCAACGCATCGAGCCGACCCAGTTGCTGGCGGTGACGATGGCCAGCGGTTCGGTAGGCGCCGGCGGTGCTGTTGACGGCGGGCCCGCCCAGCTGCGCCACCTCCTGCCGGGCGGCCGCCTCTACCGCGTCGGCGTCGCGAGCTGCCTGCGCGAGTCGAGTGACCGCGAGCAGGGCAGGACTCAGCCCGGTGGCGCGCAGTGCGGCCTCGTGCTCGGCTTCAAGCGCCTGCAGGGCGGAAGCCTCGCCGGTCAGCTCATCTCGGCGGCGTCGGGCTGCGTTCAACCGCTGCCGGCGCTCGGCCAGGTCGGTCGCGCGCCGGGCACGGTCCTCGGCCACGGCACGCTCCTGCTCGGCGCGAGCGAGCCCGAGTTCGGCATCCGCGTGCTCGGCCAGCGCTGCACTGCGCAGGGCGTCGAGCCAGGACTCGTCGACCACAGTGACGGGGTCGGGCACACCGGCCACCTGGCTGATCCTGGCGACCAGCCTGCCGATCGCCTCCTGGCACTGCTCCACCTGCGCCTGGGTGCGCCGCCTGAGATCGGCCAGCCGCGCCTCGACACCTCGGAACCGATCGGTGCCGAACAGCCGCTCGAGCAGTCGGGCCTTCTCGGCGGCGTCGGCCCGCAGGAAATGCGCGAACTCCCCCTGCGGCAACAGGACGACCTGGAAGAACTGTTCGGCCGACGTCCCGAGCAGGTCGGCGATCTCGGCGTCAGCTTCGCCGGCGCGGGTCGACAGCGGCTCCCAACGCTCCCGGGTCAGCTCCTGCAGCAGGACGCGTGCCGGTTCGGTCGTGGTGCCGCTGCCCCTTCGCTTGGCCCGCTGCTGCTCGGGGGAGCGGGTGATGCGCAGGTGCCGGCCGGCCAGTGTGGCCTCGAGCTCGACCTCGGTCCGGGTCGCGTCGTCGGCGTGGTCGGACCGCAGCCGCCTGGCTTGCCCGCGCACGCCGGGCACGCGGCCGTAGAGCGCGAAGCCGATGGCGTCGAGCAGCGTGGTCTTGCCTGCTCCCGTGTCGCCGTACAGCAGGAACAGGCCAGAGTTAGCGAGAGCGTCGAAGTCGACCTCGGCGGTGCCGCCGAAGGCGCCGAACGCCGTCATCCGTAAGCGATGCGGGCGCATCAGGCGACCTGGCGCTGGACGGAGACGGCCACAGCCGCCTGCTCACAGTCAGCCTGACGGGTCGCCTCGAGGGCGTCTCGAAGCAGGTCGAGCTCGGCTCCGGTTGCGGGCGAGCGGCGGACGTGCTCGACGAAGCCTGCGGCGATCGTGAGGTCGTCCCTGCCCGCGACCCGCGCCCGGTAGGACAAGCCGTCGTCGACAGCTCCTTCCGGAGCCCACGCGAGCACCAGCAGGTGGGGGAAGCGCTGCCGTAGGCGGGCTGCTGCCGCGTCCGGGCGCGCCGGGTCGGTGAGCACGACCGAGACGTACGCGGCCTCGGCCGGCGCGTGCTCTGACGCCGTCAACAGGGACTCGAGCCGACCCTGGAGGTTGACCAGCGGACGGTGCACGGGCGCCGGCACCTGCTCGACCCGGGCCAGGCCGCCGGCGTCGATCTCGACCAGCCAGCTGCCCTTGCGCTGGGAAGCCTCGCTGAAGGAGTACGGCAGGGGGGAGCCGCTGTAGCGCAGGTGGTCGGCCAGCACCTGCGGACCGTGCAGGTGGCCCAGCGCCGCGTAGTCGAACGAGGAGAACAACGACGCTGGCACGCTGCCGACCCCGCCCACGCAGATATCGCGCTCGGACTCGGCCTGCATCCCCCCGGTCACCCAGCCATGCGCGAGCACGACGGCGCGGCCCGCCCGGCGCTCGGCGCGGTCGGCGGCGATACACGCCATCGCCTGGCCGAGCACCCCCTCATGGCCGCGCACGGGTTGATCCGGCTCGGGGCGGTCTGCCTGGCGCTCGGACTGCACCGGGGTCGGCAGGAGATGGCGCACCGCCTCGGGCTCCAGGTACGGGATGGCGTAGATGGGCAGCAGGCCCGCCTCGTCCTCGAGCAGAACCGGGTCGGCCAGCGACGGCACGCGGGTCCGCAGGTGCACGCCCGCTGCCTCGACAAGCCGTCCTCCGAAGCCCAACCGGGTGGGCGAGTCGTGGTTGCCACTGATGACGACGACCCGCGCGCCCGCATCGCGGAGGCGCACCAACGCCTCCTCACACATGGCTATCGCGTCGACCGGGGGGATCGCGCGGTCGTAGACATCGCCGGAGACGAGCACCGCATCAACCCGCTCGGTGCGCACGATCTCGACAAGGTGCTCGAGGAAGGCTTGCTGCGCGTCGCGCAGGTCGGCGCGGTGCAGGGAGCGGCCGAGATGCCAGTCGGAGGTGTGCAGCAGTCGCATGCCCTGACGTTAGGACTGCCCTCTGACAGATTCCGGCTCCCGCTCCGCGCCCGTCGTCGTCGTCGCCCCGAAGCTTGTGGTCGCCGCCCCCGAGGGCAGCGCCGATTGTCGGCCCACGGCCCCGTCCCGTATGATTCGGGTGCTCCCAACGGCCGACGCTGCAGGGGCGGGCGTCGACCGCCATCAGCGCCGCCACTCGTCCCCATCGTCTAGCGGTCCAGGACAGCGCCCTTTCAAGGCGCCGGCGCGGGTTCGAATCCCGTTGGGGGCACGCACCGCCCGGCACGACCAGCAGTCAAAGTGAAGATCGTCAAGGTCCCGTGGTGAAGTCTGGAGTTCACGCCGCCCTGTCAAGGCGGAGGTCGCGGGTTCGAATCCCGTCGGGACCGCACGCTGCACAACCAGAACGGCAGGGGCCCGGGGAATAGCCCGGGCCTTCGCCCGCTGCGCGCTTGCCCGTAGCGGTGCGCACCTGTCGTGGGAACGCCAACTCGGTGCGCATGCCTACACTGGCCCCTGCTACCCGGGCAGGTAGCTCAGTCGGTACGAGCGCGCGCCTGAAAAGCGTGAGGTCGGCGGTTCGACCCCGCCCCTGCCCACCGCACCACCTGCAAACTGCATTCCGGCGTCCGCGGCACCGCGACGTTCCGTCAGACGCCGAGACGCTGACGGCGAAGGAGCGAACAGCGGCTGGTAGTCGCGCGCGGGCACACCTTCCGGGTAGCCGCTGCGCGGCCAGTTGACGACGGACTGCAGCGCGGGCGGCTGCGCCCTCGTCACCCCATCACGGCAGGTAGCTGCCGTACGCGACTGCAGCCAGCACGACAGCGAAACAGAGGGCCTGGCGGACCTTGACACGGCCCGTTCAGCAAACAATCTACAGGCGCCGGACATGACGAAGCCGGGGCGATCACCATTGATCACCCCGGCTCGGTCTGCGGCTGTTACCGCTCGTCAGTGGTCCGCGCGTTGCCGGGCCGGTCGAGCCCCTCGGTCTCGATCTGCTCCTTGCGGACCTGCTCCGTGACCTGCTGCTGCTCGGTCACCGTCTCGGTCCCGAGCCGGACACGCTCGACCGGAACGGTCTCCTTCTGCACAACGGGGCGCTCCGCGTGCAGCACGACCTCGTGCTCCTCCTCGGAGAGGTCGGGGCCATCGAGCGCGTTGCCACGGTTGGCCTCGGTGATCGGCTCGCGCTCGATCCGGACCTCCTCGTGCGACACCGGAACGGTCTGGGTGACCTGCTCGGTGACGATGTACTTGCGCAGCCGGGCCTTGCCGGCCTCAACCTGCTGGGTACCGACGCTGAGCCGCTCCTCGGAGCGCGTCATGGCCTCGTCAGTGGTGGGGCCGGACGTGTCGTAGCCGACCGTCCCTCGAGCCTCGGTGCGGTCGTCGCGGCCGTCGCGGTCGCGGTCGACGAAGCCTTCAGTGGTGCCACCGCCCTGGGGCCCGCCCGTGGCGGTGACCGTGTCGCCGCCGTAAGGGATGCCGTAGTGGCGGAACAAGTCCTTCTCGTCCTGCGGCGAGAGCTCAGCGTCGGGGTCGCTGTGCGGCGCGTTCTTGATCTGGTCCTTGTCGAACGGCACCGTGATGTCGCCGTCGCCGCTCTGCTGGGCAGCCGACAGCGGCACGAGGCTCACGTGACCGCCGAACAGGCCGGTCTTGACCGCTGCCCACTCCGGACGGCCCGTCTCCTGGTCGAGGTAGACGGCATCGATCTTGCCGAGCTTCTCGCCCCCCGCGCCGTGCACGTTGCGCCCTTCAAGGGTGTCAGGATCGCTGATCGCCATTGTTCGTCCTTCCGAGAGGCTGTGGTGTCCGCATGTCCACGGCTCGCGTGGCATACGTCGTAAACGCTGTGTTGCTGCCCGAGGGTGTTGTGCATAAACAGATGACCATGGAAATCTCTCCGGTTGCCCGGGCCGCTTAGCGGAAATGAGTGAAGGTGACCGCCTGCCGTATCAGCGTCGACGGCCAGTCAACGCGACAGCAGCAGAGTGGAGCCCCCGCGACAGTGATCCGAACGATGATCAGCCGATGAACAGCGGTGACGCGGCCCCCCAACCCACGGGCGCGGCCGTAGCTCCTGATGCAGAACCGGCTCCTGGTGGCGACAGTGCCGAGGTCGGCGACAGTGCCGAGGTCGGCGCGGGGCGGCGCTCGGCTCGTGGCTCGCTCAACCGCAACCGCATCCTCGAGGCCGCCCTTGCGCTCATGGAGCGCGAGGGCTTGCACGAGCTGTCGATGCGCCGCCTGGGGCGTGAGCTCGGGGTCGAGGCGATGGCGCTGTACCGCTACACCCCGAGCCGCGAGATTCTCATCGACGGCGTTGTCGAGCTCGTCGTCGACGAGCTCTACAACGACCCGGAGGTGCCGCTGCGCCCGCTGGAGGGCTGGCAGGACTACGTCATCCGGGTCGCGCACGGTGTCCGCCGAATGGCGCTCGCGCACCCGCAGGTGTTCCCGCTCGTCGCCACCCGGCCACCGGCCGCCCCCTGGGTGCGTCCGCCGCTGCGCAGCCTGCGTTGGATTGAGTCGTTCCTCGAAGGCCTCGAGGCGGAGGGCTTCACCGACGAGCTGGCGGTGTACGCCTACCGGGCGTTCACCAGCTTCCTGCTCGGTCACCTGCTGCTCGAGGTGGGCAACCTCGGGGTCAATACCAGCCCGCTCGACGACGACGGTGCCGCCTCGC
>JAABUM010005783.1_pt1 | contig 12660 bp, 7 predicted proteins | sample 5559161 | NCBI WGS metagenome assembly JAABUM01 (sample SAMN10711868, study PRJNA513369) | rock metagenome | isolation source: Antarctica rocks | place: Antarctica: Victoria Land, Siegfried Peak nord | reverse complement strand
TGGGGTTCCGGTCGTTGCGGGAGAGCATCGACACCACGACCGCTGGGGGCCGGTTGGTGTTCCATCTGTTCGGGGCGCTGGCCCAGTTTGAGCGGGAGATCATCCGGGACCGGACGGTGGCGGGGTTGGCGTCGGCGCGGGCACGCGGGCGCGGCGGGGGACGGCCGTCCAAGCTGTCCGCGGAGCAGGTCCGGCAGGCCCGCAGGATGTACGACGCGCGGGAGCTGACGGTCGAGCAGATCGGCGCGGTGCTGGGGGTAAGCCGCACCTCGATCTACCGGGCACTGGGCAAGGCAACGCCGTCGGCCCCCTCAGCCTCAGCTGCGCCCGCGCCGGCCCGCACGGCAGAGCCGGTGGCCGGCGCTGCGGCGTTGGCGACGCGGGTGCCGGCACCGGTCGGTGGGGCGCAGGTGGCGGTGCGCTCGCGGGGCCGGTCGCGCTGGTTCGTGGTGGAGGCCGACCCGGCCGATCCGGAGCGCGGGCCGGTGGCGGTGGTCAGCGGCCACACCAGCCAGAAGGCGGCGATGGCCGCGCTGGGCCGGGCCAGGAGCAGGTCGGTGGGGGGCGGGGGGGGAGCGGGTGCTGCTGCAGGTCCGCGCCGCCGGGCAGACCAGCTCTCGGCTGGTGTGGGACAGCCAGGCCGGGCGGGGCGTCGTGCAGCCTGGGCCGCCGCCGTAACCGACCGGCTGGGCGCCGTCAGGCGTCACCGAGGGCGGTGGGTGTGAGCGGGCTGCTGCCGGAGCCGTCCGGCTACGCCGAGCTGCTCAAGGCCTGGGTGCGTACCTCGCGGGTGCGGGCGGCCCACCTGGGCGCCCTCCTCGGCCGCGGTATGGCTTTTTTGCCGCGGTTGCTCCAGCCACCGCCACAGCAGACGGGCCCGGCGCTTTGTCAGCAGGTCCTCGGTAGGGGCATACAGTGCGGCTCGCCCCTGGAATCGATTACTAAGTCAGCCGTGGAGCGGGGCGCCGACACTCCGCAAGCTGCATCAACACCTCGAAGGACGTGAGTCGAATGCCCGCACAGACCCGAGACCTTGCAACGACGGTCGTCGCTGTCACCGGTGCCAGCTCCGGCATCGGCGCGGCCACGGCGCGTCTGCTCGTCGAGGCTGGAGCGCGCGTTGCCGTCCAGGCCCGCCGAAAAGAACGGCTCCAACAGCTCGTCGACGAGCTGGGTCACGACCAGGTCGTCGCGGTCCCAGGAGACGTCCGCGACCCGGGGTCCGCCCGTGCGCTGGTGCAGGGGGCTGTCGATGCGTTCGGTCGCCTTGACAGCATCGTGGTCAATGCCGGGATCGGCGCGTACGGCGGTATTCTGGACGCCACCGACGACGAGCTGACGACGATCCTGCGTACGAATGTGGACAGCAGCGTCTGGGCCGTGCGCGCCGGCGTCGAGCAGTTCCGGCGCGCCGGCGAAGGCGGGGACGTCGTCGTGATCAGTTCGGTCGCCGGGCTCAGCGGCGGCGGCAACGAGGCCGTCTATGCGGCGACGAAGTTCGCCCAAGTGGGTCTCGCCGGCTCGCTCGACCGCGAGGTGCGCACCGAGGGGATCCGGGTGAGCACGCTGTGCCCGGCGGGCGTCCACACCGAGTTCGCGATCGGGCAGGGTCGCACCGAAGGCGACCCAGCCCTCGAGCAGTTCCTGCAGCCTGAGGACGTCGGGGCGGCCGTCGTCACGGTCCTTCGCCAGCCCCGCCGGATGCGGACCACCCTGTGGGCGATGTGGAGCATGGCCGAGGGCAGCTGACACCGACCCGAGCAGGAGAGACTCATGCGCGCAGCAGTCGTCACCACGCCAGGCACGGTCATCCTCCAGACCGTGCCCGACCCGACGCCCGGGCCGGGCGAGATCGTCGTCGCCCCGCGAGCCGTCGGGATCTGCGGCACCGACCTGCACATCATCGACGGGGACTTCCCGCCGGCGCCGTACCCGCTCGTGCCCGGCCACGAGTTCGCCGGCGATGTCGTGGCCGTCGGCGCTGGTGTCGGGGGAGTGGCCGTCGGCGACCGCATCGCGGCGGACCCGAGCCTGTTCTGTGGACACTGCACGTACTGCAAGCGCCAGCGCGGCAACCTGTGCGAGTACTGGGGCGCTACGGGTGACACCGTGGATGGTGCCTTCGCCGAGTTCGTCGCCATGCCGGCAGGCAACGCCTACCGCATCCCGGAGGCGATGGGCTGGGGTGCGGCGGCGCTCGTGGAGCCGTTGTCGTGTGTGGTGCACGGCCTGCGCCGACTGGCCATGCCGGCCGGGTCCGACCTGCTGGTCGTCGGCGCCGGCACCATCGGGCTGCTGCTGATGCAAGCCGCTCGGCGCAGTGGCGCTGCCGCGGTCAGCGTCATCGACCCAGATCCCTCCCGTCGCGCCCTTGCCGTCAGGATGGGTGCCGACGCCGTGGCGGCCTCCCTGGATGAGCTGATGGGCAACCGCCGCAACGGCTTCGAGTACGCCATTGAGGCCACCGGGGTGCCAGCAGCCGCCAGGACGGCGCTGAGCTCGCTCGGGCGCGGCGGCACCATGCTGGTGTTCGGCGTCGCCCCGCCCGACGCGCAGCTGCCCCTGTCGCAGTTCCAGGTGTACAACGACGAGATCACGGTGCTCGGCTCGATGGCGGTGCTGAACACCTTCGAGCCGGCCATGCGCCTCATGGCCTCGGGCGCGATCGACGCCCCGACCATGCTCACCCACACCCTGCCGCTGGAGCAGTTCACCGCCGCGGTCCAGCTGGTCCGCGACCACCAGGGCCTCAAGGTCCAAGTCGACCCCAGCAACTCGACCGGCGCCGGCTCTGAGTCGAAGGCTCGCACCTGGTGACCGGGCTACCCCTGTAGGAGCCTGTCTGCTACCTGTAGGAACCCGGCTTGTCTGGTGCTCGGCCCTCCCTGCCCGCCACGCTCAGGACGTCGGCGCACTGCGTCACCGCGGTAGCGGCGATCAGTGTCGATCAGAGATGTAGCGAACAGACGCGCCGGCTGCCCGCTCTCGGTCCGTCTAGCCAGCTCTGGCCCGGCGCCGTGAGCTGTCGCGTACTTCGAGGTTCGCCTCGAGCACCACGTGCCAGGGATCGGATCGGTCCCCGCGGATCCGCTTGAGCAGCAGTGTCGCCGCCTGGTGACCGATCTCGTAGGTCGGCTGCTGGACCAGTGACAGGCTCGGTCGATAGCCGATGCTCCAGGACATGTCGTCGAAGCCGACCAGTGCGACGTCGCCAGGGATGGTCAGATGGCGTTCGTGCAGCGCCTGCAGCGCGCCGATCGTCATCAAGTTGTTGGACACGAAGAGCCCGTCGATGCCCTCGCTGAGCTCGAGCAGGGTTGCGGTCGCGGCTCGGCCGCCGTCTACCCGGTAGTCGCCGTACGCCAGCAGGGACTCCTGGAAGTCCCGCCCCGCCGCCGACAGGGCTTCCTGGTACCCGGCGAGCCGGCCGGTGGCGGTCGTGGTCTCCGAGGGCCCGGCCACGAAGCCGATCTGGCGGCAGCCCTGCTCGATCAGGTGCGTGGTGGCGTTACACGCGGCCTGCTGGTTGTTCACCGTCACCGAGTCCACGCCGGCGTCGCGCAGCCGCCGGTCGACGGTGACGATCGGGATGCCGCGCTCAGCCAGCAGGTCGATGCGGGTGTGCTGGGACGACGCCGGGGACAGCACCACGCCGGCCATCTGTTCGGCGGCGGCCACCTCGAGGTACTGCAACTCCTGGGCGAGGTCCTCGTCGGCGTTGGCGAGGACCACCGAGAACCCGGCGGCCTGGGCGGCGTCCTCGACCCCGCGCACCATGGAGGTGAAGAAGGGATTGGTGATGTCGGAGATGATCAGTCCGACGACGGCAGCGGCCCGGGTGCGCAGGCTGCGAGCCGCCCTGTTCGGGCGGTAGCCGAGCTCAGCCACGGCGGCGAGCACGCGGTCGCGCACCCGCTCGCTGACACCCTTCGAGCCATTGACCACGCGGGAGACCGAGGCCACGGAGACTCCCGCGGCGGCAGCCACGTCCCGGATCGTTGCCTGCGGCATGAGCCCTGCCCTCCTGAATCTGGGACGACACCGATGTGCGGTGGGGCTTGACGGGCCGCCGGGCTGCATCGTACGGTGCTGTAATCGATTACCAGAGCGGGGGGGAACGCTGGCACCCGAAGTGGTGCTGGTTGATGTTCGCCGCCCGGCAACCGAGGTTCTGCCAGATTTGCGCGCCAGTCAGCTCCAGGCACGTCCCGGTCGCTCGGCCGGGCGGCATGGGCGATGCGGCCTGACGGCCGCCCGACGGAGGTACTGCCAGATGAAGCGCACCGCAACCACGCCAGTCGCCCGGTCACCGTTGCGCCGTGGGTTGGCCGGCCTCACCGCCGCGCTGGCCGCACTGAGCCTGGTGGCGCTCGGCTCGGCGCCCGGCCGCGCCCTGGCGGCGCCTCGTCACGCGGACAACGCGGGTAACGCCGCCGACAAGGGACCGGTGGGCTGGGACACCTACCGCCACCTGGACCAGCTGCCGAATCTGACCCGCGGCGTGCAGACCAAGCAGTTCTCCAGCTTCGACCGGGCCGGCGGGAACGGTGACTTCAACCGCTGCCTGCGGCAACCCGCCGACGGCAGCTGCACCCTGGCCCAGCACACTGGCCCGGGCGAGATCGACTCGATCTGGGCCACCAGCTTCTTCCAGGGCCGGTCGGGCCGGGAGGACGGTGCCGGCAACCTGCACGTGGTGCTGGACGGCAAGACGATCATCAATGCCCCGTTCCAGCAGGTCGCCGAGGGCAAGCTCGGGGCGCCGTTCGTGTTCCCGCTGGTCGCCGACGCGGAGCAGTCCTCCGGCGGGGTGAACGTCCTGGTGCCGATGCCGTTCCGCAGCTCGATGCTGGTCTACACCGACCACGACCCGAGCTACTACCACGTCACCTACCGCGACTTCGCGGACGCAGCAGGAGTCACGACCTTCACCGCCGCCGACAAGGCACTGGACGTCATCGCCAAGCTGAAGGCGGCCGGCACGGCCGACCCGAAGCCGACCAGCAGCGGTGCGACGCCGACCAACCGCTCCTTCCGGCTCGCGCCCGGGCAGACCCAGCAGTTGGCGGACGTCCACGGCCCCGGCTCGATCTCCCAGCTGCAGCTGCACCTGCCGCAGCTGCAAGGGCCACCGGCACCGGTGACGGTGACCGACGACGGCCGCGCGTTTGGCCGCAACAGCGCGGCCTATAGCCAGTTCACCGTCAAGATCGACCCGGCAAACCAGGGCGTACGACTGACCCGCCGCCTGGACGCCGAGGTCGGCAACCAGCGGGCGAGCATCCTGGTCGACGGGAAGCCGGTCGCGGAGTGGGCGCCGCTACCCGCGCAGTCGGGGTGCAACTGGGCGAACCAGAGCGTTGACCTGCCCGCATCGGCCACCGCCGGCAAGTCCTCGATCACCATCAAGAACCAGTACGTCTCCTCCAACAACGACTTCAACGAGTTCACCTACTGGGTGGACTCCCTGGCGGGCGGCACGGCCACGCGCACTGACACGGTCGACGTCGGCCCCAACCACACCGCGAATGAGGCCGCGCACAGCTACACGATCGCGCAGCAGACCTTCGAGGGCGTACGGACGTTCTGCTACCCGCCGTCGAACGCGAATGCCGGCGCCGTGCTCGCCTCCAACGACGTGCTGCAGCACGCGCGGCTGCGGATCAGCTTCGACGGCCAACGGACGGTGGACGCGCCGTTGGGCCAGTTCTTCGGCGCCGGCCTCGGGCTCTACCAGGTGCAGGCGCTGATGCACAGCATCGACGCCAAGACCAAGACCCTCACCAGCTGGTGGCCGATGCCCTACCGCGGCCGGGCGAGCGTCGAGCTCTACAACGGCTCGGGCCAGACCATCACCGACGCCGGCTCAGCCGTGACCTCCAGCCGCAACGCCGCCGCCGCCCTGGGGCTCTCCCGCTCCGGCAACGACGGGTACTTCCGGGCGACCAGCAACGGCGGCCCGACCACCCCCGGCAGCGACCACGTCTTCCTGCAGACCGGGGGTCAGGGCAAGTTCGTCGGTGTCACGCACTCGATGACCGGTCCCGCGAGCCGGGGATACCTCGAAGGTGACGAGCGGGTCAACGTCGACGGCGCCCGGACACCGCAGATCCACGGCACCGGAACCGAGGACTTCTACCAGGGCGGCTGGTACTTCGACCGCGGCACCTTCACCGACCCGGTCAACGGTGAGCCCGTGCACCAGGGCGGCACCGCCGGCTGCCCGAGCGGGATGGACTGCACCGGCACCTACCGCTCCATGCTGGACGACGCAGTGCCGTTCGGATCGTCGCTGACCTTCGGCATCGAGCACGGCGGGATGGACGACGTCCAGGCCGACTACAGCTCCACCGCCTACTGGTACGGCCGGAACGCCGACGCCGAGCAGGTCAGCGACAGCCTCGACGTCGGCAACCCGGCGAGTGAGCAGGCGCACGGCTACCGCTCGACGGCCCCCGGGACGGCGACGCCGCTGACCTCGACCTATGAGGGCAACGACGCCGCGCCCCAGCTGGTGACGCACCTGGTCCGGGCCACCAACGCGCCGATTAGTTTCCAGCTGATGCTGAACAAGCACAACGAAGGCGCCATGCTGCGGCGGATGTCGGACCAGGCCACCAGCTACCAGGCGGCCGACGTATCGGTCGACGGTCAGCCCGCCGGCACCTGGACGGAGCCACTGGGCAACGGCGACCACCGCTGGCTCGACGACACCTTCCAGCTCGGCAGCGCCCTGACCGCCGGCAAGAGTTCGGTCACGGTCCGGCTCACCCCGGTCGCCGGTTCGCCGGCCTGGACAGCCGCGCGCTACACAATCCAGTCGCAGGTCCCGTCCTTCACCGACCGGCAGGCGCCGAGCCAAGTGACCGGGCTGACCGCCACGGGTGACCAGAGCAACACGATCCAGCTGGCCTGGCAGCCGGCCACGGACAACGTCGGCGTGGAGCACTACAACGTCTACGGCTCGACCACACCGGGCTTCACCGCCGGCCCGGCGACCCTCATCGGCCAGCCCACGGGGACCTCGTTCAGCCACTCGGTGGGCCTGCACCAGCGGTGGTACTACCGGGTCAGTGCCGTCGACGGCGCCGGGAACGAAGGCACGCCGTCCACACCGGCCACCGCCGTGAGCGGTGACACCGTGAAGTACGAGGCCGAGTCGCTGCTGCCGCCGGTGTCCGCAACGGCGCCCGCCGAGGCCCAGGGCAACTGCTGCGGCATCAACTGGTCCGCGGGCGCCCAACTGTGGTTCCGGGCCACCAAGGCCGGGGACCAGGTGACGGTCGCCCTGTCCGTGCCGACCACCGGGAGCTACGACCTGTCGGCCGTGCAGACCAAGGCAAGGGACTACGGCATCAACACCCTCGCCGTGGACGGCCGGGTCGTGGGCTCGCCGTTCGACGCCTACAACAGCCCCGACGTCACGGTGAGCGCACCGATCGGCTACGGCACGGTCCCGCTCACCGCCGGCCGGCACACCCTCACCGTCACCGTCACCGGCAAGAACCCGGCGGCCGTGGGCTTCTCCGCGGGGCTGGACTACCTCACCCTGAAGCTGGTCGGCTAGCCGGGTGACGGCGGAACGCACCGCGCCAGTGGCCCTGTCGATGCACGGCATCGGCAAGAGCTTCCCCGGGGTGCGGGCGTTGGAGGACGTCACCCTCACCGTGCACGAGGGGGAGGTCGCCGCGCTGCTCGGCGAGAACGGGGCCGGCAAGTCGACGCTGATGAATGTGCTGTCGGGCGTGTTCGCCGACTACCAGGGTGAGATCGAGGTGGCCGGCCGGCCCGCCTCGATCCACTCGCCGCACGACGCACAGCGGTTGGGTGTCAGCACCATCTACCAGGAACTCAACCTCGTCCCGGAGATGTCGGTGGCCGACAACATCTTCCTCGGCCGGGAGCTGCTCGGCCGCTCGCGCGCGGTGAACCGCCGGCGTACGGCGCGCGAGGCGGCCGGGCTGCTGGCCGGCGTCGGCCTCACCGGCGACCCGCGCCGGCTGGTGCGGCAGTGCCGGGTGGCCGAGCGGCAGCTGATCGAGGTGGCCAAGGCGCTGTCGCTCAACGTGCGGGTCCTGGTCATGGACGAACCCACCTCCGCGCTCGCCGACGCGGAGGTGCAGCAGCTGTTCGAGGTCATCCGCGGTCTCACCGCTCGCGGCGTCGGTGTGGTCTACATCTCCCACCGGCTCGAGGAGCTCGAACAGATCGCGGACTCGGTCACCGTCCTACGGGACGGCCGGTACGTCGGCCGGCGGACCATGGCTGACACCAGCCGGCAGGAGCTGATCGCGATGATGGTCGGCCGGCCCCTGCAGGAGCTCTACCAGCACGACCGGTTCTCCGCAGGCAGCGCCGAGCTGCTGCTGAACGTGGAGGAGCTGACGGTCCGCGGCGATCCCCGGACCGGCCGGGCCGCGGTCTCGGACCTGTCGCTGCGGGTGCGGCCCGGTGAGATCGTGGGCCTGGCCGGGCTGATGGGAGCGGGGCGCACCGAGACCCTCGAGGCGATCTACGGCGCCTATCCGCGCAGCGCGGTCCGCGCCCGCATCACCGTGTCCGGTCGCGGCTACCGGCCGCGCTCCCCGGCGCACGCCCTTGCGCGGGGGATCGCGCTGGTCGCCGAGGACCGCAAGGCGCAGAGCCTGGTGCTCGGCAACACCGTCAGGTTCAACACCAGCCTGGCCTCGCTGTCCCGGTTCCTGCGCTGGGGATGGGTCGACGCCCGGCGGGAGCGGCAGTCGGTGACCCGGATCACCAGCGAGCTCGGGGTGAAGACCCCCAGCATCGCGTCCTGCGTAGGGAACCTGTCCGGCGGCAACCAGCAGAAGGTCGTGCTCGCCAAGTGCCTGCTGACCAAGCCCGACGTCATCTTGATGGACGAACCGACCCGGGGCATCGACGTCGGCGCGAAAGCCGAGATCTACGACCTGATGAACCGCCTGGCAGCCGACGGCGCCGGCATCCTGGTCGCGTCCTCCGAGCTGCCGGAACTGCTGGCGATGTGCGATCGGATCCTGGTGCTGTGCGAAGGGCGGGTGACCGGGGAGTTCCCGGCCGCGACAGCCACCCAGGAGGCCATTTTGGACGCCGCGATGCAGCGTCAGGTCGTCGTCGGCGAGGACGCCGGCCCACGATCCGGTCAGCGCGCGGCCGCGAGCGTTTCCGCTGCGACGGGCGGACCTGATGAGCAGTAGCGTCGAGCACAAGCCGTCGCTGCAGCCCTCCCCGGAGCCGACTGTGGCCGAGTCGGGCTCGCGCACCGGCCGGCTGGCCCGCGTCCTGCCCGTACTCGGGTCGCTGCAGGGCTACGTCGGGCTTGTGCTCGTCGTCCTGCTCGGGATCCTCACCAAGCACGACGTGTTCCTCAACCAGCAGAACCTCACCAACGCGATCGGTGCCTTCTCCTCCCGCGGCATCCTGGCGGTGGGCGAGACGCTGGTCATCCTCGCCGCCGGCATCGACCTGTCCGTCGGTTCGCTGCTGGGCATCGCGTCGCTGACCTCGGCGATGCTGCTGGTACACGGCCTTGACCCGTGGCAGATCGTCCTGGGCAGCATGCTGGTCGGCGCGTTCTTCGGCTTCTGCAACGGCGCCGGCACCGCGTGGCTGCGCATCCAGCCGTTCGTGATGACCCTGGCCACCTTGACGATCGTCCGCGGCATCGACCGGCAGGTGAGCAACAACGTCAGCGTCGGCACCCAGCTCATCGGCGCGAACGGACAGCTGTCACCCAAGTCGAACGCCTTCCAGGCGTTCGGCACCCCCGGGCACAACCTGCTCCAGGGCGTCCCGCTACCGATCGTCGGGCGGGCCGGCATCTACTACCCCGTCGTCGCCCTCGTCGCGGTCGTCGTGGTCTTCCAGCTGGTGCTGTCCAAGACCCGCTTCGGGCGGCACATCTACGCGGTCGGCGGCAACCCCACAGCCGCCCGGCTGTCCGGCGTGAACGTGACTTTCGTCCTCATCGCCGTGTTCACCCTGTCCGGGCTGCTCGCCGGCTTCGCCGGCCCCATCGACGCGGCGTACAGCGCCTCCGCCGACCCGCTGGCCGGGACGTCGTACGAGTTGGACGCGATCGCGGCCGCCGTCATCGGCGGGGCCAGCCTCGCCGGTGGAAAGGGAACCATCGTCGGGACCTTCGTCGGCGCCCTGATCCTCACCCTGCTCGACAACGTCCTTGGCCTCAACGCGATCAGCGACAACTACCAGCTGATCATCAAGGGACTGATCGTCATCGTCGCGGTGGTGCTGCAGCGCCCCGCACTGCTCACCGACCTGCGCTCGGGGCTGCGTCGACGGGCTCGACGTGCCCCTGCTTCAGCCGTTTCACCATCCGATCGAGACAGCTCGACCGGCAACTCTGGGAGGACAACGTCATGATCCGTCGACGCCGATCGCTGACCGGGGCGGTGGTGGCCGCCGCCGCTCTCACCCTTACCGCCTGCAGCTCCAGCACCGGCAGCAGCGCCGGGAGCGGTGCATCCAGCGGTGCTGGTGCCGCCGGGGGCAAGAAGAGCACCTACGTCGTCGGCTACTCCCAGTCCAACAACGCCGAGCCGTACCGGGCGCAGCTCAACCTGCAGCTGCAGTACTTCGCCAAGCAGCACAAGGACCTGAAGCTGCTCCCGATCGCCGACGCGCACCAGGACAGCAGCACCCAGGTGAGCCAGGTGCAGCAGTTCATCGCCCAGAAGGTGGACGCGCTGATCGTGTCGCCGAACGAGGCGGCGCCGTTGACCGCCGCGGTGCAGCAGGCCTGCAACGCCCACATCCCGGTCGTCATCTTGGACCGGGCGGTCAACACGCCCTGCATCAGCGCGTTCATCGGCGGCGACAACGTCCAGGCCGGGATGAAGGCCGGCAAGCTCGCCGTCCAGCTGCTGCCCAATGGCGGCAACGTCGTCGAGCTGCAGGGGATCTTGTCCAACCAGCCGCAGATCGACCGGGACAAGGGCTTCCGGGAGGCAATTGCGAGCAACCCGAACATCCACATCGTCGCGCACCGCGAGGCCAAGTGGCTCAAGCAGGACGCGACGAAGGTCATGAACCAGTTCCTGAGCCAGTACAACAAGATCGGCCTGGTCTACGCCGAGAACGACCCGATGGCGCTCGGCGCCTACCTCGCGGCCAGTGGCGCGAACAGGGCGAAGCAGATCAAGTTCATCGGCACCGACGGGCTGGCGATCCCAGACGGCGGCATCCGCGCCGTGCAGCAGGGCCAGCTGGCCGGCACGTTCATCTACCCCACCGGGGCCATGCCGGCCGTGGACACGGTCGAGAAGCTCCTCACCGGGCAGACCGTCGACAAAAAGCAGGTGCTGAACATCACCGCCGTGACCCCGCAGAACGCGGCCAGCCTCTACCAGAAGAACGACTTCTCCGCCAAGTCCTGACCGAGCGGTTCGGGCGGCCCGCGGTGAGCCCGCGCACCTCGGCGTAGCGCTCGCGGGACGACGGGCACCGGGTCGGCGTGGAATGCCTCGGTGCCGGCACGCCCGAAGTCCGAGGGGGGCGTCTAGGGGCCGCTGCCAGGTGACGACCCCTTCTGGGATGCCGGTCACGTTGGGGTCAATGGAGTTATCAGCCCCTAACAGGGCCGCAAAACTACTGCGGCCATAGTCAAAACAGACTACGGTCATCCGGTCACCGATCCATGGTCCGGAGCTCGGTGAGCCAGTGCCCATGGCCTCCTCTGCGATTTGGAAACCTATGCGTCTGCGTCGTACGACCCTCGTGCTCTCGACCGTCGCGGTCACCGCGGTCACCGCGGTCGGCCTGTTGCCGGCGCTGGCGAGCACCCCGGCTGACTCCGGGACGCTCGTGCCGGCCTCCAGCCCCGGGGTGGTGACCTCCGACTGGTCGGGGACCATCGCCGGCGCGAACCCGAACAGCGACTGCTCCAAGAGCGCCTCGGACAGCCTGAACGACCACCACACGTTCACCCTGTCGGTGCCGAGCGGGTTCTACAGCTCCTACCACCTGAAGATGGCGGTGTCGGAGACCGCGTCGGCGGCGGACTCGATCCTGACCGTCGAGCGTGGAGCAACGCCGCTGGGCAGCTCGGACAACAGCTCGGTCGGCGGTTCGGAGAGCTACACGGTCACCGACCCGCCGTCCGGCACCTACGACGCCATCACCTGCTCGTTCGCCGGCTCCTCGCCGTACACGGCGAGCGTCACCCTGACCACCTCCGCGCTGACCACGAGCACGACCGTGGGCGGCACGAGCAAGACGGCGAAGGCCTTCTCCTACGGCAACTACCCGCTCGCGGCGATCCCGGGCTCGGAGAACTCCGGCGAGCCCTCGATCGGCGTCGACTGGACCACCGGAAACGTCTACTTCCAGGCGAACCTGAACACGATCAAGGCCCAGTTCCCGTCCTACGGTGCGAACCCTGCGCTCACCGACGTGAGCTGCGCAGCGACGACCGCCACCACGCTCGACCCGATCATGTACACCGACCCGCAGACCGGTCGGGTCGGGGTCAGCCAGCTGCTGGCGAACCCCGCGCTGCTCAACAGCATCACGAACTTCTTCGACTCCACCCCCAACCCCACCGGTCCGCAGACCACGACCTGCAAGCCGAGCCAGGGCGGCGGTGAGGCGGCCGGTCCCGATCACCAGACCCTTGGTGGAGGGGTGTACCCCAAGGCCCTG
>JAABUM010005782.1_pt1 | contig 12661 bp, 14 predicted proteins | sample 5559161 | NCBI WGS metagenome assembly JAABUM01 (sample SAMN10711868, study PRJNA513369) | rock metagenome | isolation source: Antarctica rocks | place: Antarctica: Victoria Land, Siegfried Peak nord | reverse complement strand
GGGAAGGGCGGTGATCTCGTTGGACTTGCCGTCTACGGCGACCTGGCCGATGCACAGGCCGACGTCGGTGGCGAACGCGTGCAGCAGATGAAGAGCTCGGACGCCGCGCGCCACATCCGCGCTGCCCCGCACGGTCTTGCCGTCGATGGCGACGTGGCCCGCAGACCCTGCGGTGACACGCCGGGCAAGGTCGGCGAGCACCGCCTCGAACTGTTCCGGCTTGATGAGCCGGAGCAGTCGCCCGAACGTGTCGTGAGACGGCGTGCCGTCCTCATAGGGCAGGTAGCGGCGCAAGAAGTCGACCTTTGCCCTGGCGAACTGCGCGTAGCCGTCGCAGCACCCGAACCCGCACAGCGTGGCACAGAGCGCCGCAAACAGGATCTCCGCCAAGCTGTGGGTGATCCGGCCGACGACCCGCGGATCGTCGATCCCGGTAAAAAGCTTACAAGCGGAAGGAACCATGACGCACGCCTCTGACATTCGCGAACAAACGTTGCTCAGCTACGCCGGATCCAACGCTGCCTCATGCTTGGCAAGCATCTCAGCACGACAGGATTTTTGGTGCGAAGTCCCTGCTTCAGCCCCGAGGTGACCCATGACGAAGACCCCGAAGACGACCAAGGCTGCGGCTCAGATGGACGTGGCTCCCAAGGCTGCAGCGCCGAAAGCTGCAGAGGCCGAAGCGCCACCGAAAGGCACCAAGGTCGAGCAGCCGAAGGCCGGCCACAAGCCGAACGCCCTACAGCAGCCGTTGCAGCCCTCGCCGGAGTTGGCGGCGATCGTCGGCGAGGGGACGATGCCGCGCGGCGAGGTGGTCAGCAAGATTTGGGTCTACATCAAGGCGCACAAGCTACAGAGTCCGGACGACGGCCGCGTGATCGTCGCCGACGACAAGCTCCGCCGCGTCTTCGGCAAGGACCAGGCGACCATGTTCGAGATGAACAAGCTATTCGCCCAGCACCTGAAGTAGGAAGAACAAGGAAGTCGGCGGAGTGACGCCTGGCCAGGGACGCCTTGGCTTGGTTCGTGTGAGGCAGCCTGCGACTGTCAAGGCGACCGGCAACAAGGTCGTTGCGGTCTTCAAACACCGGACCGGCTTCCACGTCCTCGGCACGGCGGCGTCCGGGAAGGAAACCTCGGTGACACGTCGTCCGTCGCTTGCGGCATCGTACGGCCGCTCGCGGTGCAGCCATAAGGTGAGGCGCCTTGGCCGCCTCTGTTTGCGGCAGTGGCCGATCCCATCATCGGCCCTATTATCACCGTCGCGATCCTCGGCATCGTCTGGCAATCCAGCAAGTCGGTCAGTTCGGCGTGGTCCTTTGAACGGCGGCAAGCCTCCGCATGTCACTGGTCCTTGCTGGCCGCACCGCCCGCTCCAGCGGCAACGCGCATCCAGTGCGGCAGGAACCTGAGCGCCATGCCGTAGGCGCGTTCGGCCGGTGGCGCGATCCAACGCCGGATCGGCGGCAGCAGGGTTGATGCGAAGCCGGCGGCGAGCAGCCCGGCCGGGATGGACGCCAGCACGTCCACTGGGAAGTGGACGCCAAGGAAGACCCGCGCCCACCCTGCCGCCAGGCCGGCGAGGCAGGCGGCGGCGCCCCAGCGGCGGGACGCGCCGGTGAGGGCAAGCCCCAGGCCGAGGCTCCAGGCCAGGGTCGCATGGTCGCTGGGAAAGCCGTTGTCCGCCACGTGATCCACCCAGGTGTGGCCGATCCCCGCCATGAAGGGCCGCGGCTCGAACCAGAACAGGCCGAGCAGGAGGTTGATGCCCTGCCCGGCGAACACTCCGGCCCCTGCCGCGATCAGGGCGGCCCGGCGAGCAGATGGTCCCCACACCCACAAACAGGTCAGCAGCACGGGCGCCAGCAGCACCGGGGCGCCCGCCGCTTCCTCGGCCAGGGCTTGCATAGCGGTGCCGGGCCTGCTGGCCGCATTGATGGACAAGAACAGGGCCGTGTTCCAAGAAAGCATCGCCGGGCCTCCGCTGCGGCGGTGGTAGCCGCATGACTGCTGCGTCGGCTACAGCGAACCAGCCCGGCCGTCACCGGCCGGCAACGGACGTTGGCAATCCGTATAGCAGCTGCAACCGTGCCCCAATCAGGCCGCGGCGGCGGCTCGCCCAACATTGGCGATTCCCAACCCGCGGTCCAACGCGCCCCAACCTGGCATCCAGCATGGTGGCGCCGCATCCCGCCCCAACCTTGCGTCCACCTCAAGGAGTTGAGCCATGCCAGCCGCCGCCATCGCTCCTACGACTGCTCGCCAGATGCTGAACAAGGTCCCGGAAGTGACCGCAGCCTTCTGGGTCATCAAGATCATGGCGACGACCGTCGGCGAGACCGGCGCCGACTACCTCGCCGTCCACGCCGGCCTTGGCACCGCCGTCACCGGCGGCATCATGGCCGCGCTGCTGGTGTCCGTCCTGGTCGTGCAGCTCCGGTCCGACCGGTATGTGCCATGGGTCTACTGGCTGACCGTCGTGCTCGTGAGCGTGGTCGGCACCCAGATCACCGACGCCCTCACCGACCGGCTGGACGTCAGCCTCTACACCAGCACCGTCGTCTTCGCCCTCGCTTTGGCCGCGACGTTCGCCGCCTGGTACGCCAGCGAGCGCACGCTCTCGATCCACACCATCACGACCCGGCGCCGCGAGCTGTTCTACTGGGCCGCCATCCTGTTCACCTTCGCGCTGGGCACCGCCGCCGGCGACCTGGCGACCGAGGCGCTGAGCCTGGGCTTCACCGTCGGCGTCGTGGCGTTCAGCGCCATGATCGCCGCCATCGGCTTTGCCTACCGCCTCGGCGGCAACGCAGTCCTCACCTTCTGGCTCGCCTACATCCTGACCCGGCCGCTCGGCGCCTCGCTCGGCGACCTGCTGTCCCAGTCGCAGCCGAACGGCGGGCTGGGCCTGGGCACGGTCGGGACCAGCCTCGTGTTCCTGGCCGTCATCATCACCCTGGTCACGTTCCTCAGCGTAGGCCCGAACGCCCAAGCGCACCGGGCAAGGGCCGTGGGCGACGTATAGGCCGGTCATCCCACCAAGCGTCCCCGCACGCCACCACGCACCAACACGGAAAGGTCACATCATGAACAAGCTCATCCGCACCGCATCCCTGGCCGCAGCGCTCGGGATGGCCTGGGCCGGCGCCGCGACCGTCCTGCCGCTGCCCACCGTGGTGTCCACGGCCCGCGCGGCGTCCAAGCTTGGCGACCTATCCTCCTACCGCGCCATCGTCGTGGACACGGCGGCCCTGGTGAACAAGGGCGACCTCGCCGGCGCCAAGGCCCGGATCAAGGACCTTGAGGTGTCCTGGGACGAGGCGGAGCCGTCGCTGAAGCCGCGCGCCGCCGCGGAGTGGCACACCATAGACAAGTCCATAGACCGTGCGCTCACGGCCCTGCGCGCGGACAGACCCGATGCCGCAACCTGCAGGGCGTCCCTGGCGGAGCTTCTGACGCTCATGGACGGCGCGGCGGGCAAAGTCTGAACCGCGCCACCCCAGGGCGCCGGGTTGGGAAACCGTATGGCGCCGTCCCGGCCCGCCCAACCACCCCGCGCCTAGTATCTCCATCAGCGGACGGCATCCCGCCTCCGCTCGACAGCAACAAGGACACACGACCATGAACATCAAGCGCATGCTTCCCGCCGCCCTCGCCGCGGTGCTCGCCATCGGCGCAGCCGGCGGCATTGCCCACGCTCAGGACCGGGATCAGGACGGGCGGGACGCCGCCGCGCTCGCCGGCATGAAGGTGACGCTGCAGCAGGCCATCGCGACCGCGGAGGGGCAGACGGGCGGCCGGGCCGTCGGCGCCGACGTGTCGCAGGAACGGGGCGTCACACGCATCCAGGTCGAGGTCTCGGGACCGCAGGGCGTCAAGACCGTCCTGGTGGACGGTGCCACCGGCCAGGCGACGGCGACCCGCGACGGCGGCGGCGACAACGAAGACAACGACTGACGCCCGGCCAAAGGGGGCGTCATCCGCCCCCTTTGGTGCGCAAGCCTTCTACATGCTGCTGGAAAGGAGACCACGTTCATGTTCGAGTTGGATGAGCTTGGCGAGATGGCCTGGGTGCCGCTCGCGCTGCTTGCGGCCGTGATGGCCTGGCGGTCGCGCTCGGCGCTGCTGGCCGGTTTCGCCGGAACCGGACGCCTACAGGCGTGGCGTGATGGCCAGGCGGGCCTGCCGGGCAACTGGATCGCCAACCGGGCCGGGCCGGTGATCCGGTGGGCGCAAGGCGCCGGGCGCAGCAGCGGCCCGCCGAGCGGAAACCAGAGCTTCGACAGCTACCGCGACGAGGCGCTCCGCAAGCTCGAAGAGGAGCAGCGCGAGTTCCGGGCCTTCCTGGCGCGGCTGCACCAGGTGCGCGACCAGTCGGAGTTCGATGCCTTCATGGCCGAACGGGCCAGGTGACGACGATCCACGATAGCCGAAACCGCGACTGATATCTGCGTGGGGGGCGCCGGCAGGTCTGGCGGCGTCCCTTCCCCGTACAGTGCGCTCAGCCCTGCTGCGACCTGAAAGGAAGGATGCGCCATGAAGGTGCTGGTGATCGAGGACGACGCCGAGACCGCCGCTTACATCCTGCGCGGCCTGCACGAGCACGGCCATGTTGCGGACCATGTGGCGGACGGGCAGGACGGCCTGGTGATGGCCGTCGGCGGCTTGCACGACGTGCTGGTGGTGGACCGGATGCTGCCCGGCCTCGACGGCCTGGGCCTGGTCCGCACCCTGCGCGGCGCGGGCGTGAAGGCGCCTGTGCTGTTCTTGACGGCGCTGCGCGGCGTCGGCGACCGGGTGCAGGGGCTGGAGGCCGGCGGCGACGACTACATGGTCAAGCCCTTCGCCTTCGCCGAGCTGCTGGCCCGGCTGCACGCGCTGGCCCGCCGCCCGCCGCTGTCCGACGTGCCGGTCGCACTGCGCGTGGCCGACCTGGAGCTGGAGCTGGACCTGCTCCGCCGCACCGTGACGCGCGGCGGCGAGCGGGTGGAGCTGCAGCCGCGCGAGTTCCGCCTGCTGGAGTTCCTGGTCCGCCACGCCGACCGGGTGGTGACGCGCACCATGCTGCTGGAGGGCGTGTGGGACTTCCACTTCGACCCCAGGACCAACATCGTCGAAACCCACATCAGCCGCCTGCGCGGCAAGATCAGCCGCGGCGGGACCGACCCGGAGCTGATCCACACCGTACGCGGCTCCGGCTACGCGCTGCGTGCCGCAAGCTCTTAGGCTGGCCGTGCCCCCGCTGCTTGCCCCCCCGCTGCTTGTTCCTCGGGTGCTGCGGACGGCAAGCTTCCGGCTGGCCGCGCTGTATGTCGCGGTGTTCGCCGTCTCGGCCTGCGTGCTGGGCGCGGCCGTGTTCCTCGCCGCGCGCTCCGCCTTGCAGGAGCAGATGATCGCCCGGATCGAAGCCGAGGTCACCTTCCTGCAAGGCGAGTTCCGAACGGGCGGACTGGACCAGCTGCTGGCGGTCATCCGCTCCCGTGGCCGGGGCATCACGGCCCTGGACTACCTGGTGCAGGACGCCGCTGGCACGCACCTGGCGGGCGAGATGCCGGCCGCCCCGCGCCAGCCCGGCTGGACGACCGTCGACGTGCCCAACGCCAAAGAAGACGGCGGACGGCCGGAGCGCGTCCGACCTGGGCGGCGGCCTGCTGCTGGCGGTCGGCGACGACCTGGGCCGCGTGGCCGAGGTGGAGGAGGCCGTCGCGACGGCCTTCGTCTGGACCGTCGGCTTGGCGGCGCTGCTGGGCATCGGCGGCGGCGCGCTGCTCAGCCGGGCGTTCCTGGCCCGGGTGGACGCGATCTCGCGCACGGCGGAGGCGATCATCGGCGGCGACCTGGCGCGCCGCGTGCCGGTCCGCGGCACCGGCGACGACCTGGACCGGCTGGCCGGCACGCTGAACCGGATGCTGGACCGCATCGGCGCCCTGATGGAGAGCCTGCACCAGGTCAGCAGCGACGTGGCGCACGACCTCCGCACGCCATTGTCCCGGCTGTACCAGGGCCTGGAGCACGCACGCACCCATGCAAGGTCCACCGGAGACTACGAGGCGGCGGTGGACGGCGCGCTGCGCGAGGCGGAAGGGCTGCTGGACACCTTCTCCGCGCTGCTGCGGATCGCGCAGGTCGAGGGCGCCTCGCCCCGCGCCGGGTTCGGCCGGGTGGACCTGAGCGCGGTCGCCGAGGCCGTCGCCGACGCCTTCCGCCCGGACGCGGAGGAGGCCGGGCACATCCTGACCGCGAGCGTCGCGCCCGGCGTCGCCGTGCATGGCGACCAGGAGCTGCTGACACAGGCCGCCGCCAACCTGGTGGAGAACGCCCTGCGCCACACCCCGCCGGGCACGCGGATCAATGTCCGCCTGTCTGCGGACCCAGCGGCGGGCGCCTGCCTGGCCGTGGAGGACGACGGTCCCGGCGTGGATGGGGAGGACCTGTCGCGCCTGGTGCATCGCTTCTACCGCGGGGAGCGCAGCCGCACGACGCCGGGCAACGGCCTGGGGATGAGCCTGGTGGCGGCCGTGGCCGACCTGCACGGCGCGACGCTGCGACTGCGGAACGCCGGGCCTGGCTTGTGGGTCAGCGTGACCTTCCCCGCGGGGCCGGGCGCATGACGGTGTGCGGTGGCGCTTGGCGCCGGGCGCTGGTGCTGGCGGCCCTGGCCCTGCCGGCGTCCGCCCTAGCCGCGCAGCTCGACATTGAGCTGACCGGGGTGGAGAACGACCACGGACTGGTCCGCGTGGCCGTCTGCACGCCCGCGACGTTCACGACCAAGCACTGCCCGTTCACAGGCGCAGCGCCCGCGAAGCCCGGCAGTGTCGTGGTCAGCGTGCCAGACATCCCGCCGGGCCGCTACGCCGTGCAAGCCTACCACGACGAGGACGGCAACGGACGCCTGCGCAGGGGGCTGTTTGGGCTACCGGCCGAGGCCATCGGCTTTTCACGGGATGCGCGCGTGCGGCTGGGCGCTCCCAGCTTCGACGAAGCGGCCATCGACGTGGCCGAACCATCGACCGCCACGCGGCTACAGCTGCGCCACCTCGGGCCGTGACCAACCCGCAACCACAACAGGAGCACGACATGGACCAGACCCTGAAGCAGGCGATCAGCAAGGTGCCGGAGGTCACGCTGGGTTTCTGGATCATCAAGGTGATTGCGACCACCCTGGGCGAGACCGGGGGCGACGCGGTCACGATGACCATGGGCCTGGGCTACCTGGTCGGCACCGCCATCTTTGCTGTCGCGTTCGTCGTGGCCGTCGCCGGGCAGATCGCCGCCAAGCGGTTCCACCCATTCCTGTACTGGGCCGTGATCGTCGCGACCACGACGGCTGGCACGACGCTGGCCGACTTCTTCGACCGTTCGCTCGGCATCGGCTACGTCGGCGGCTCGTCCATCCTGTTCGTGCTGCTGCTGGCCACGCTGTGGCTGTGGCACCGGGCGCTCGGCTCGGTGTCGGTGGACAGCGTCACGACGCCCCGGGCCGAGATGTTCTACTGGGCGACGATCATGTTCTCGCAAACGCTCGGCACGGCGCTCGGCGACTTCCTGGCCGACACCGGCGGGCTGGGATACGGCGGCGGCGCGCTGGTGTTCGGGGCGGCGCTCGCGGTGGTGGCGCTGCTCTACTTCTACACGAGCTTGTCGCGCACCCTGCTGTTCTGGGCGGCGTTCATCCTCACCCGGCCGCTCGGGGCCACCGTGGGCGACTTCCTGGACAAGCCGCTGGCCAACGGCGGCCTGGCGCTTGGTCGCTTCACCGCTTCGGCCGTGCTCCTGGCGATCATGGCGGGCCTGGTCATGTTCCTGCCGCAGCGCGCGGGAAAGCATCCGGGGCAGCAAGAGCAATTTCCTTGATGGCGCGGGGCAAAGTGCTACCGGAGGCCGGTCTTGCTGGATAGCCTGCTCGCACCCGTTGCCGCGTGGATCGTCGCGGTGATCTCGGCCTTGGGCTACGCCGGGGTCGCCGGGCTGATGGCGGTGGAGTCCGCCTGCATCCCGCTGCCGTCCGAAGTCATCATGCCCTTCGCGGGTTACCTGGCCTCCACCGGCCGGTTCAGCCTGGTTCTGGCGGCCACGGCGGGCGCCCTGGGATGCAACATCGGCTCGACGCTCGCCTATGCGGTCGGCGCACGTGGCGGGCGGTCGCTGGTCGAGCGGTGGGGCCGCTACGTCCTGCTCAGCCCGGCTGACCTGGACCGAGCCGAGCGTTTCTTCCGCCGCTTCGGCGCCCCTGCAGTGCTGGTCGGGCGCTTGCTGCCTGTGGTTCGCACCTTCATCGCGCTGCCGGCCGGCGCCGCGCGCATGCCGCAGCTTCCGTTTCAGCTCTACACGTTCGTGGGGTCCTGGCCCTGGTGCTACGCCCTCGCCTACGTGGGTTATCTGCTCGGGGAAAGGTGGGACAGCGACCCGCGGCTGCGGGCGGCCATGCACCGCTTCGACCTCGTCATTGCGGCCCTCCTTGTCCTCGGCCTTGGCTGGTTCGTGTGGCGGCACCTTCGGGGGCGGCGATAAGGACGGCGTCCGGCAACGGCGCAGGCTCGGAAACTCCGAAGCAGACTCCACAGCAGGAGCAGCAGATGCACAACAGCTTTCATCAACTCGATGCGGTCCGGGCCATCTCGGCCGCACTCGGGGCCGTTCTTCTGCTCGGGCTGGTCCTCGGCCCGGGCGTGGCTGCGGCGCAGAACGCGCTGCCGCGCCCGCCTTGCGGAGAGGGAGCGCCTTTTCCCGCCTATCCCGCGGCCACGGCACCCGGTGCCGCGCCGGCCGTCGTCCAGGCGTGGCAGGCGGGCCAAGGCCCGCGCTGGACGCCGCCGGCCTGCACCGGATGGGCGGCCGGCCCTGGTCAGGGCTTCCGCACCCTGGTCGCTCTCGCCGGCCGCCTCCAGCTCGCGGGGGGCGCCGATCAGGTGCTGGGCCGCTTCGGGGCGATCTCGATGCTGCGTGGCGTGCGCTACTGGTCCACCTCGGATGGGGCGTGGCGGCCCCTGGCGTCCAGCGCGTCGGCGCTCGACGGCCCGGATCCAGGCTGGCGCCGGGCGGACTTCACGGCGGCCGAACTGCGCAGCGGGCAGGACGCCTACTTCGTCCAGCACGACAGCCGCTCCTCCAGCGAGGTGGTCTACCGTATGCGCGTGCTGGAAAGCGGCGTCGACCGGGTCGTGGTCGGGACCGAGAACGTCACCCCGATCCGGCTCATGGTGGTTACGCTGTTCCAGCCCGGAGCGCTGCAGGTGGTGCATATCCTGCAGCGCCTTTCCCCAACCAGTTGGGGCTACTACGGCCTGTCGCGCACGACACAGGAAGGGACAAGCTCCCTGGCAGGGGGCCACGAGTCCTCATACGTGAATCGCGCCGCGGCGCTTTACCGCTTCATCGCCGGCGTGCCGACCGATCGTGACCCTCCTTTGGCCCGGTGAACGTGTCGTGTTTGCTGTATTCCCCACCTGGCCAGGCGGCGCACCGGCGTCGGCCGTGCCACGGCGGCCCGCACTCAGGCAGCGGCCTACTGGTCCAAGTCGTTGGAACTGCCCATGCAGCACCTGCCTCCATTGTTCAAGGGCATGATGCCGACGGCCGAACGGGCTGTTCTGCCGAGCACGATGCTGTTCCCGCAAGCGTGCGTCACGGCGCGCGGGTGACGTATCCGGCAGGCCATCTCTTCTTCGCCAGACCGAGACACGCCGACCTGGACCGGGCCGGCGCGGCGGCGAGGTCGTCGCCCCGCCGCACCGGACCTACCGCGAGACAGGTGCCCTGGGGCTGGGTGCCATCGCCGTCCCGCCCTGTGCGGACCCCTGCGGCTGCACGCGGGTCGTCCCGATTGATCCCATGCGCTCGATGCCGGTGGACCCCCGGCGCAACGTCCGCGCGCCACGGGGCGTGCTGTTGGGGGACTGCGGCATGCTCTGGCTGGAGTTGGGTGCCGGAGGCGACTGGTAGGCGCCTTGGGCGAAGGCCGCCGGAGCCGCAAGCACCGCCGACAGGGCCAGGATGGCCGGGAGCGCCGCGAGGCGGAGCGGGGAAGGCGATGCGACGGGCTGTGCGCTATGGTTGAACATGATGGAAGTTCCTTTAGCCGGCGAGTGCCGGGATGGCCTCGCAACGCTTGTGACCATGCGCCTTCCGACCTTCGCCCCTGGTGGCCTGCGCTATACGGATCGTTGAGGAAACTGCACCTGCGCTGCGTTTCGCGTGCGCCAGCGGCTGTGGCACCAGGGGCCGCCGCTCCTCCACTTATATTCAATGCCACTCGACCAGCCGTCACCAGCTGCCCCAAGCCAAGAGTGGCACCGCGCTGCTTCCCGGACATTGGGAACTCCCAATGTTCAGGACACTGGTCGCCAACCTGCGCTCAGGTATCAGCCGCCGCAGTACAAACGCGGGTGCGCTGCTGCATGGCTGCTGACGCTGCTGACCTTCTGATCTGCGGAAGCTACACGGCAACTGGTGGCGCGGCGCCCCGCCAGCCTGCGGCGCGTGCCGTGTGCCTTTTGTGCTGGTAACCCGCTTCACCGCTGCTCCCGTCCGCTTGCTCGCGGCATGTGCCCTCCTGGCCGGCTGCGCCGGCTACAGCGCCCAGCCGCTCGCCCCGCGGACCGCCTTGGCGCCCAGCGTCGCCGCGCTGGACCGCACCCGGCCGGGCGCCGCACCCATCCCTGCCGACCAGAGGCTCACGCCCGCCGAGGTCGCGATCCTCGCCGTGCAGAACAGCCCTGACCTGCGCGCGGTCCGGGCGCAGCGGGGCGTGGCGCAGGCCCAGGTGATCGAGGCCGGCCTGCTGCCCGACCCGGTGCTCTCGGGCAGCTACGGCGTGCTGATCGGCGGACCCGGCATCGCCAACGCAATTGGCGCCACCCTGACCGCCAACGTCTCCGCGCTCATCACCCTGTCCGCCCGCCGCCGCGCCGCCGAGGCCGCCGCCATGCAGGTGGACGCGAACGTGGTTTGGCAGGAGTGGCAGGCGATCAGCCGGGCGCAGACGCTCGCGATAGACCTGGTGGAGCAGGACCGGCTCCTCAGCCGCCTCGGCGCCACGCTCGCCCTGCTCCGCACGCGCGGGGACACTGCCACACGGGCCGTCGCCCAAGGGAACGCCACCCTGCAAACCTTGGCGCCCTTCGTGGCCGAGCTGACCGCCTTGCAAACGGAACACGACATAGCGGCGCTGGCCCAGGAGCAGCGCTGGCAGCAGCTTGACGCGCTGCTCGGCCTGCTGCCCAGCGTGCGGCCCCTGCTGTCACCCGACCTGCGCATCCCGACCATCCCGGCGGCGGAGGCGTCGCGGCTCCTCGCCAGCCTGCCGCAGCGCCGGCCCGACCTGATCGCCTTGCAGCTCGGCTACCAGTCGCAGGAGGCGGGCCTGCGCGGCGCCGTGCTGGGCCAGTTTCCCACGATCACCATCGGCCCCAACTACGGCAACGACACCAGCCGGGTCGAGACGCTGGGTCCCGCCCTCTCGATCACCCTGCCCCTGTTCAACCGCAACCGCGGCCAGATGGCGATCCAGCGCGCCACCCGCGAGCAGCTCCGGGAGGAGTACGCCGCCCGCCTCGCCGCAGCAGAGGGCGGGGTGCGGGCGCTGGTCGCCAACCTGGAGCTGCTGCAGCGCCAGTTGGACACCGCCCGCGGCGGCCTGTCCCAGGCGGAGGCGCTGGCGGCCAACGCGGACCGCGCGTTGCGCGCTGGGCTGCTCGACCAGCTCAGCTACGTGCAGCTCGTCTCGGCCCGGCTGGGCAAGGAGCGCCAGGTGATCGGGCTGGAGCAGCAGATCTGCGACCAGCGCACCGCGCTTGCGACCCTGCTCGGCGCCGGGCTGCCGCCAGTGCAACTCATAACGCCGAAGGGGGCAAGCCTGCTATGAGGCGCATCATACCGGTCCTGATGGCGGTCCTGCCTGGCATGGCGCTCGCCCAGGGAACCCCGCCGCCCAGCGTGCTTGTCACCACTGAGACGCCGCGCCAGGGCGCCCTGCCACGCACGCTCACAGCGTATGGCGTCGTGCAGGCCGCACCGGGCAGCAGCGAAACGCTCAGCCTGCTACGGGCCGGACAGATCACCCAGGTCATGGCCGCGGTCGGCCAGCGAGTGCAGCAGGGCCAGCCGCTGCTGGTGGTAACCGCCGACCCGGCGGCGCTGGCCACCTACCGCCAGGCGGTCGCCGCCCTGGCCCTGGCGCGCGGCGAGCGGGCGCGTCTGGCGCAGATGCTGGCACAGCAGCTTGCCACCCGCGACCAGCTCGCCGTGGCCGACAAGGCCGTCACCGACGCGCAGGCCAACCTCGACCTCCTGGCCCGGGGGGGCGGGGGCAGCGCGGCGCAGACGCTTGCGGCCCCGTTCGATGGCGTCGTTTCAGCCCTCCTCGTGGCGCCGGGTGCACGCATCGCACCGCAGGCGCCCCTTGTCACCGTGGACCGCTCCAGCCGGCTGGTCGCGGTCGTGGGGATCGAGCCGGGGCAGCGGGGCTTGGTCGCCCAGGGCCAGCCCGCCCAGGTCGAGCCGCTGGACGGCGGCGGCCCGAAGCAGGGCAGCGTGCTGTCGGTCGGCGCCATGCTGGACCCGGTGAGCCGGCTGGTGCCGGTGCTGGTGGATGCGGCGCCGGACGCCGCGGGGGCGAATGCGTCGGCACCGGCTGCAAAGGGCGGCGCCGGAGCGGCGGCGC